>Ga0214542_1000503_pt1 | contig 71297 bp, 40 predicted proteins | sample CNSS1metaG_FD_160096 | JGI IMG/M metagenome (GOLD analysis project Ga0214542, IMG submission 160096) | Root nodule microbial communities from cowpea collected in UCLA plant growth center, Los Angeles, California, USA - CNSS1 | ecosystem: Host-associated > Plants > Roots > Nodule | place: USA...
ATATATATATATATATTTGGAGTTTAATTAATGATAGGTTTGAAATATGAAAATTTTAAAAGCATAAAAATCAAAAGTTCAAAGGGATTTAATAAAAGTGGAAGGTGGAATGCAACGTTAAAGTTTAAAAAAAGGTTTAATTTCTTTTATTGAATGAAATTTGATGTTTTGGCGAATGATGTTTTCTCATAGGTCAGAACATTAGTATTATGAGTGGAAAGGAAAATATTCAAAAACTATAGTAATGTTTTCACTGGTTAGGACTAAACTGTTAAATATTAAAATATTTTAAGAAATTATTCAAAAACTATTTTTTTAGAAAAAGAATAATACTTTTATAAGCAAATCAATGGTTTTTTGAAAAAGAAGAGTAAGATGCAGCACTACAAGGAATGAGGTTGGCTATAAAAGGAGTAACTCCTTCAATCTGTCCATGCTCTTCCAAACCACTCCTTCACCTTCTATGCCCTGCCTTCCAAACCAACACTCCACTCTCTCATCTTCTTTTCTTATACAAAGCAATTGTTTCATCAAAATAAAAACCATGGTGTCAAAACATGGTGGCTTCTATGAACAAGGGAGCTTTCCATCAAACAAAATCCTCATACTTTTACTCCTCAATTCTATACTTCACAAAGCCAACTCAGGCTGCAATAACAACTCTTGTTCAAATTCCTTAGTTCCATTTCCTCCTCATGAGATTCTCTCATCATTGCAAACACTGCCTCTAGATGGCTACTTTAGCCTAAGTAACAATGAGGATGCTGCCAAGGACTTTGGCAACATACACCATTTTCCTCCTCTGGCAGTGCTGCATCCAAAAACAGTTTCTGATATATCAAACACCATAAAGCATGTTTTTGAAATGGGGTTTGCCTCACAGCTGAAGGTTGCTGCTAGAGGCCATGGCCATTCCCTGCAAGGCCAGGCACAAGCCAATGGGGGCCTAGTCATTAACATGGAGTCACTGCAGGGTCCTGAAATGAAAGTTCACATTGGAGACTTCCCTTATGTGGATGTCTCAGGTGGAGAGTTGTGGATAAACATTCTGCATGAAACTCTTAAACATGGGTTGGCACCAAAGTCATGGACAGATTACCTTCACCTCACTGTTGGAGGCACTCTTTCAAATGCTGGTATAAGCGGCCAAGCCTTCAAACATGGACCTCAGATCAATAACATCTTTCAGCTTGAAGTGATCACAGGTAAATAACTTCTCAAGCACATTCTATTCTATCTCTCAATTTGGTGTTGTATTCTGTAGTAATAAAGGTTTTGTTTTAGTGCTTCTTTGGTATGGTTTGAAAATAGTAACTTATTTTTGTATGAAACAACTCTCAGTAAGACAGTAAAAAGCAAGCAACTACTTCTCAAACATAGTAAAAGTTGGTAAATGTTGTCTTGCTGAGTGAGAATAGTAGTGCCCTCTTTGGAGTGTAAATGGTGCATTCTAGACATGAGTTAACCATTTTGGGTGGCAATCACTTTTGGTTTTCATCACATCAATCTGGTTTTCAAAATTTTGATGTAGGAAAAGGAGAGGTGGTTACCTGCTCAGGGAACCGAAATGCTGACCTTTTTCATGGTGTACTTGGAGGGCTTGGTCAATTCGGTATCATCACAAGGGCTAGAATTTCTCTTGAAACAGCACCAAAAATGGTGAGTGTACATTCACAAGTCTAATGTAAGACAAAAAAAATTGTTCCCAAATAGTATTTATGAATGACATGATCCATGACTTTCTGGCAGGTGAAATGGATTAGAGTGCTCTACTCAGAATTCTCAATATTTACTAGGGATCAAGAGCATTTAATATCACTTAAAAACACATTTGATTATATTGAAGGGTTTGTGATCATAAACAAAACTGGCATCCTTAACAATTGGAGATCATCCTTTGACCCCAAAAATCCACTTCAAGCTAGCCAATTCAATTCTGATGGAAGAACCTTTTACTGTCTTGAGATGGCAAAATACTTCAACCCTGATGAAGCAGAACTCATGAATCAGGTACACCACATCAAGAAACTCATTAACTGCATGATCAGAATTATAGCATTGGTTGTAAAGAAAAAGTTCTCATCTCCATCTCCTATGCTTATGTGCAGAGTATTGATCACCTACTATCAAAGTTGAGTTACATCCAACCAACTCTCTTCCGATCAGAAGTTTCTTACGTAGAATTCCTAGACAGAGTGCATGTTTCTGAGAAAAACCTAAGAGCAAAAGGTTTGTGGGAAGTCCCCCACCCCTGGCTGAACCTTCTGATCCCAAGAAGTGAGATTCATGACTTTGCTGAAGAAGTATTCGGCAAAATTCTTAAGGACACAAGTAATGGCCCCATACTCATTTACCCTGTCAACCAAACAAGGTATGTATATATATAGCCATATGGCTTTTCAAACATGACTCAAACAAACCAGTTTAACTCTATGGATTGTCACTGTTAGAGTAATAGTTTTTACACTTTTATGAGAATAACTAACTACACAGTTTGTCTTTTATGAGAGTCAATGAACATCTCAAATATGGTAACTTGTAATCCGGTGGTTGCATAAAAATTATTTACTTTGAGCTGAGTGTTTTTTTCTGTACTTTTTGTTGTTACAGATGGAACAGTAAGACATCTTTGGTTACACCAGAGGAAGATGTTTTTTACCTGGTGGCTTTTCTATCCTCAGCAGTCCCAAATTCTACTGGTGCAAACAGTTTAGAACAGATTGTAGCCCAAAACAAAAGGATCATAGAATTCTACACCAGTGCAGAGCTGAAAGTGAAGCAATACCTTCCCCATTACAGCACAGAGGAAGAATGGAAAGCCCACTTTGGGTCACAATGGGAGGCATTCGTGGAAAGAAAAAAGGCCTATGACCCACTAGCACTGCTTGCCCCTGGCCACAGAATCTTTCAAAAGGCAGTGTCTGCTTCATGCTAGTCTTAGGGTGTGTGTGAGGTTGTGAACTAATGCTATTTAATCATGTATGTTTCTTCCCTGGCCTTCCTCTCAATAATTGTGAGCGTGGCCAATGCATTTTCTATTCAAAAGGAGGCTTGCTTTTTAGGTCATCATTGCAAGATTGCCTCAGGAAAACACCAATAGTGACTTGGTGCTGATATTTTAAGCTCATTGCAGGAAAATTGTATGGCTAAATTTAGGGCCACCCTTGTATGACAAAAGTATCAGCAAAGAAAATTATTATCAAATGTAAAGAAAAGGTTAAATAAAGAGAAATTGTCGTTTCCTTTTCTTCTGATTTTTTTAACTGAGCAAGCTTGTTCAGAGAGAGGGGGAAAACTCTATCTGGTCAAATTTTACATTGATTGCTTCCCAAATGCCTTCACAATTAGGCACTTGAATCTCGTAATTTTATTCTACCAGAGGAAATGAGCTATATTGTTCATGGATTCTGATTTATAATCAGATGTCAAATTTCAGTAATCATTTAAAAAGTCATGTGTTTTTCTACTTCCTCTCTTTTTTTGTTAGATTTAATCATGTAACTATTATTAAGTATAATCTATTGAGAATCTAATCAGAAAATATTGATAATGTGATACTTTTTCCACCATAATTATATTGTTGAAAAACATTAATTTTTATTAATTTTTTACTGTCCCCCATGCAGTTTCGAGTCCAATGGGCTCATTAACACAATTGTGTGTAACTATGTAATATAACAAACTTAATATTTTAAGAACCTGAGACCAATCCATTTTGAAATGCAACTGCAAAGAATCTCACTTCATCTACCTACCAAGATTCCACTTAAATCTTCATCACCTTATGAAACTAACCTAAAATAACGAAACACCTGAGTATATGGTACAACAAAATTTAGTCATATATCACAAAAGAAAACATGTTCAAAGACAAACAAATAAAGTATCTACTTCTGCTAACCTTTCCTTAATAATAGAATCCGTAATTTTCGTTCCATCTCTCTTTCCCTCCTTAAAAATTGGATAAGCAGTACACCACTTTCCCGTATTTAAGTTTAACCAAAATAAAAACAGTTGCAAAAATTCAAGGATAAGTTCTCATCCAGTTGAACGAATTTTTTATAAGTAACATCCCACTTAACAAAGACAAATCAAACACTAGGTTACGAACCAACTATTTTTTCAAGAAAAATCATCTGCTGATATTACTAACAAGATTTTTTCAGTATCAAACAACTCTGATTTTTAACCATTACCAGCTATTATTAGCCAGAAACACATGGTCTTCCAGCTAAAAAGAAGTTGCGAATAATGGTCGTATATAACAGCACCAATATTCATTCCCCCTCAGCAGCAGCAGAACCAGTCCAGCCAAGGCCGGGTCTGCTCACTTGACCCTGTGGTTCTTCATAATCTCGTGCATCACGGATTGAAGCTTCAAAGTCAGTAGAATCACTTGCTACAGGAAGAAAGCTACTGATATCATCCCTGGCACCAAATCCTCCAGCCCTTATAACATCATCAGGTGTTATGGATGCCTCCATGTTTACATCTCCAGCTGCATCAATTTCCCCCGCACGTGCACCCTTTCGATAACTTTGGCCACATTTCCAATCAGCTGCTATCCTTGTTTCTGTAACATCTGAGGATTTTGTAAAAATTTTCAAAACACCTTTGTCCACACCTGTCTTTGGATAATTGGTGTCAGCCAATACGTTGTCCACATGAGTGCTCTCCTTATTATCTGTTAAACTCACAATCAAAGGGCATCATGTAACATGATCAGTACGTCAAATGAAATAAAAGTACAAAAAAATATCACGTAACTAAAGAGAGTGGTATTAGGTAAACATCCACTCCCATCTTAGCTCTGAAGTAGTTTGAATTTGAAACAAAATTCAAGTAACGTATCATGCAGCAGAAGACTATACACTCCCTCTTAAAATCCTAAAATTGTGTTTGCACGAAAAGCATATCCAATTTCTTAATTTTACTTAAAGTCTTTGACTCTTTGAGAAGCAGTTACATATTATTTGAACAAATAGCTCGCAAATAAAATGAAAATATACATGTCAATGAACTCGTACAAAGACTCCAAAAGGCCAAAATAGTGAGGAAAACTTTGAACCGAGTGAAAAACAAATCCTTAGTGTAAATATTGCCTCCAGATGGATGCTCAAAAGAATTCTAGCATGATATTGCTTTGACATTCTCTCATTAACTATAAAATCAATATATATATATATATATATATATATATATATATATATATATATATATTCTCTTACATCAATTGTAATAATGCATCAAACAATTTTCATTAGTTTAATACACTTCTACAAACATTTACACCTAGCTTCATCAGAGTAAATTGATTGACATAATATATACTGTTGGATGCACTGTCAAGTATCAACTTTACATAGTAATATCAAACATTCATACCAATATCAAACATTCATACCAGATGGAAAAGTGGTTGAAGTGAGTTCACATAAAATAATGATAGCTTACCATTCAGCATCTTATCCGATTTGCTCTCCATGAAAGATAAAAGTTTGCACTAATAGATCCACGTTGTATTCCTATGTAGGTTCATTCACTGCCTCTATAGAGCCGAACCCTCCACGTTCCACAGAATTTTCTTAAGTCCTTACTACACAGAAAGAAGTGAATTACTTGATCAATGTCCAACGTACAAGTTGCATGATTGCCTATTACAATTACTCCAAAACAGAGGACTTTCAAAACCAATGGAGGAAACACTGACATGGAAAGTAAAAGGGGAGAAACACCCATTGTGACTACAATATCTATCAATATTTATAATAAAGTATTGGCATTTGCCTAATAATGAGACAAAACAATAATAGGAATTGGAATCCTGGATTCCTCTTGTTGAAATACTATCCATTTTAGTTATTAAGAACTTATAATTATTTATTTTATGTAGTTGTACAAGTGAATTACTCTGCAATACCATGTACAGAATCATTGGGATAAATAACGCAAGGATGCAAGATAACATTCATGTTGACTTACTTTCATGGATTTGGATCGTCATTAATATTTTCCTGATATTTAGAGGCTCACTCTACGGCTGGGGTGGCAAACAAGTACAGAAGTATATATTACACATAATGAATGACAACATTATGCCTCTACAAGGATGAACAATATTGTAGAGTAGTAAGGGGACAGAATTATTTCACTATGATTCATCCAAAAATTTAATTTGCTCCGAGAGTGTTTAGTCAGTTACAGCAAGCCTGAAACGATAGTCACTAGAGTGGTTTAATTACCCCGTGGAATACATCATAGGTGCATAGGTTGAGATCAATATCTTCTTTATGAAGATATGGGACATATCCATGTAAATAACCTACACGAGAGCAAATTGAGTTGGGTCTCCATCTAAATGAATGTTCAAATTCAAGATATTAAGGTGTAATAGGAGAAAACCCAATTTGGAAAAAACAGTAAGAAACAATGTGTGGTTGTCAAGTCATTTTCAGAAGCAGACTATAAAGTATTAGGCCACGACACTTGCAACATGCAAACCTAAATGGATGTAACAGCAACTTCAAGAATGAAAGTTTTGAGAATAGAACAAAAGCAGTGCAGCTAACTTGTGATTCTGACGATCAAACCACGTTGGACATTGCTCCAAGCTCAATTTTCATGAGAGGGCCAAACTCACAAAAAGAAGATAAACTATGTCTGGAGAACCAGTTTATCCATTTATATATCATCCGTCCAATAGTTATGAAGAATTTTTCTTAGTCAAATATTAATAGAAAAAGAAAAAGAAAAAATCAATTACGTTTATACGGTCAACAAAGAGAACTGCTATTAAAAGCATGACATGGTTTTAAGTTTAAACTAAGAAAAGCTTCAATTCATTTTACAAACTTATTTTCTTCTTCTATGAGCACTCACAGATTAGTTTATCTAGACAGGATTATATCCATTTCTTTTGGGAGAAGATCTCATAGGGTATATTACTTTACACTGATAGGCAAGCTTCACTCACCTTGGAGAGAGCCCAGCTTGAATTTAAAGCTGACTCACACACACTTGTTTTCTCTGTACAATTTTGAAGCAATTAGAATCATCACTCCCTAGAAGAGAGAAAACAAGTAAAATACTAGGTGTGTCAATCAAATCACCAAGTAACTGCATATTTAAAGACCCAGAAACTTGAATAAGAAACTGCCCCAATTATCTGTATCTATCATTATCATGGCTAAAAAAAAAACAGAACATGGAACCTTTAACACAGACTTCTGCAATTTTTTGATTCACGGGGAAATAGATGCATCAGCATATACAGCATAAATATAATGCAAGGCACTTACACAACAATGAAACAAATTGAAGCATCAACATACACTGCATAAATGCGAGAAGAAGAGGGTTCAATTGAAAATTGTAGGGTTTAAGAAGGTCGGTAACCAAATGAAAGAGACGCGCCACGTGTCTTCCGGGGGCAGCTTTCATGCTACGCTGGTGAGTGTAGAGACCCTCTCGAAACGCGACAACCTGGTGTGTTGCGTTAACAAAATATCTTTTGGCTTGATATTATAAAAAATGGTTTTATTTGTTTATTTTGTTGGTGTTTTATAATGAATTATATTGAAAATCATGAAGACATAAAAGAAAGTATAATTTTAACTCTGTAACTTTTTTTAAATGTAAAGAAAAATATATCTTTTAAGTGTTAATGCAAGTAAAAAATTTCAAAATATTTTATTAAATTAACAAGTTTTCTATTTATTAGATAAATTAGATAAACAACATAAGCTTTAAGAAGAGTTATTTAGTTTGGTGTGTGTTATAAACCAAAAAGTTATGAGTATTTGTGGAACACATTAAATATTATATATGGAAGGGTTAAGTACAACTACATAATGGAACATATCAACATCATTTCTTGTAATAATAATAATAATAATAATAATAATAATAATAATAATAATAATAATAATAATAATAATAATAATAATAATAAAAGGTTAGATTTCATAGTCAGAAGATTAATTGTCCTCCCTCTAGCCTATGTAAAGATTGGTAAATGTACATCCTTAAATTTTATTTAGTTTATATTTACAACTGTTCGATCTTAACAAAATTTAAACGTACCAAATTTAAGCTTATAAAATTTGTTCGTACAAAATATTATTCTTATAAAATTAAGTCTATTTATAATGAGAATTTACACAAGAATTAAATTAAAAAGAATTTTAACTATTTATAAAATATGTCATTTAAATAGTAAAATATAAAATTAAATATAATAAAAAATAAAAATATTAAAAATATTTTCCTTATAATTTTTCTTTCATGATTTAAAAATATAATTTAAATACAAATTCATTATTTATGTTTTTATTCCTCAATTTATTTATATATTATAAAACATGCTGATTTAATTAATTATTTTTTTTATTAATAATAATAAATATATATATATATATATATATATATATATATATATATTGGAATTTTTATTTTGATTATCTAAAATTACTGCTAACATTTATTGTGAGATGGATGTAATTGGATGTTCAATTAAGATAACACTATTAAGTTTGTAGAATTATGAATGGTCAAAATCTAGGAAGGATCCTTCCTTACTAATAGGGAGAAGAAAATTCTATAAAATAAAATTATTTTTCTTTTTGCAACATTTGTTAAAACTATTTCCTCACCACGACTAAATTAGTTGATGTAGTTTACTTATTATTATTTTTTAAAATATAATCAAAAGATAAAATTTTATTAGAATTAATTTCTATTTAAATTTATACTTTGTACAATGTTTTATTTTATTTATCAAATTTTAAAGGTATTTTTCATTGATTTTTTAAATATTCATATATTTCAACTAATATTTATAATATTTATGGTTTTTTGTATGTAAGATGATAATTGTCTCAGTGACATAAAATTAAAAAACAACCTAAATTGAATTTGATCAGTCAATTTTTAAAATGATCATTATATTTAAACCATAAAGATAATGTTAACAAAAACTAATTTTAAATCTATTTTGATTACATAGTTATATATAATCAGGTAATAAAAAAATAAAATTAGTTTAATTAACGTATCTTAAATGTTTAGAATACATACAACTCTTTTTTTTTTCTTTCTTGCTATCTTTGTAAAAAACAAGTTAAAACGGATTGCTGACTCGTGTTGTACTATATTGAAGTAAATAAAATCTATGTATTAAGTCAAATCTACATTTTTTTACATCTTAATTTTACACATATTTTAATTAGTTATGAAATTAAATAATACACTAAAAGTACCAATTCATTTTTTTTTATATTTTTTTAATTAAGTTAGATTTTTATTTTTCTGCAACATTTCATCTTACTGGTATAAAATTAACAAAATAAGACATTTCATAATAATATTAAAAGATAGATTAATTGAATAAAAAATTATAATTATATAATCTTTTAAGAGTTCAGACTATAAAAATATATTATTTATATCACAACACCAAACCTTAAAAGATATTCTTAGACTATAAAAATATATTATTTATATCACAACACCAAACCTTGAAAGATATTCTTATACGAGAGACCTCAATATCCAGGAAAAACTTAAGATCATCCAAATCTTTAACTTTTTATTTGAAGACGATTGTGCAGGAGTAGTTTAAGACTAGATATTGCAATAGGGTCATTACCAGCTATAAGAATATCATCGACATAAATCAACAAGACTATAAATGACTTGCCTTTTTTACATGTAAACAATGACTAATCTCCTTTTGATTGAATAAAACCAACAACTTAAATAACTGTAGAGAATTTGGCAAACCATTGACGAGAAGCCTTGTTTTAATTCGTATAAGGACTTGTTGAGGCGACACACAAGATGTTCCCCTTGTTGCTAAAAACCTGGAGGAAGGGACATATAAATTTCTTCGGAAAGATCACCATCAAGAAAAGCTTTATGGACATTAAGCTGATGAGGAGACCAATGTCGAGCAATAGCCAACGCTAATCAACATCGAAATGTGACCATTTTAGAAATAGGTGAAAAAGTGTCATCATAATCGATACATTCTAGTTATGTATATTCCTTCACAACAAGACGTGTCTTATACCGTTCAAGAGAACCATCACATTTGCGCTTGATTTTATACACCCAATGACAACCAATAGCCTTCTTTCCAAGCAGAAGAGTTGTAATAGACCAAGTAGTATTAGCCTTCAAAGCACCCAATTTAGATTACATTGTCTCTTGCCAATGAGTGTGAGAAAGAGCTTGTTTATAACATGTATGTTCAATATCATTAGTAATAGTAGCAATGAAAGACCGGCGTTGAAAGGTATAACGATCATAAGAGATAAAATTATAGAGAGGATATCGTGTACCTTTATTTGGAAAAGATGAGGAGGATGATAATGGGTCAGGGGACACTACCTGATTGCAAATATAATCTCGTAAAGTGGCAGGAGGACCATGAGATCGTTGAGAACGATGCAAGGGAACCACAGGTGGGAAATTAGTGGGAGGCACAATTGTGTTTTTTGTAGGTTGTGGTGGAGTGTATGAAAGAGTCACATGCGAAGGATTATCTGGGACAACATTAGGTATGACAAGATCTATGGTGGTGAAAGAAGTGTTAATGGATTCATACGGAAAAATATCTTCATGGAAGACAACATCACGACTAGTGAAGACTTGGTGGGTTTCGACATCATATAACTTGTAAGCCTTTTAGACAAGAGGATAACCATGAAAAACACATTTTTGGGCACGAGGAGCAAACTTATGAGAAACATGAACATTAGTAATGTAAGCAAGACATCTAAAAACTCAAATGTGTGAATAAGAAGGGATTTTACCATATAGGTGCTCAAAAAGTGTCTGACGTGATAGAAGAGGCATAAGTAACCTATTAATAATATGGACAAAAGTGGAAACACATTTTGCCCAAAAGTGTAAGCGAAGATGAACTTGAAAACAAAGAGCGCGTGCTGACTCAGGGATATGTTTATGTTTACATTGGACAACTCCGTTTTATTGTGGTGTGTAAGTGCAAAAATGTTGGTAAGTTGTTCCTTGTTGTGTAAAAGAAATCTCGTATAAAAAAAAAAAAATTCTTCCATTGTCATCCCGAATATTGGCTATATTGGTATTAAAATGGGTTTTGACAAAAGAGAGGAAATTGGTAAGGAGATGTTGGGTTTCACTTTTATGATGCATGAAAAAAATCCAAGTGAAGCAAGAAAAATCATCCACAACAGTAAAAAAATACCATGCACTAGAAAGAGAATGAACTTTATATGGTCCCAAAATATCACAATGAAATAATTCAAAAGGTTTAATAGAAGAAATTGAACTATTTGGAAAAGGAAGGTCTGTCTGTTTTGCAAGAGTACAAACATCACAAATTTTATTTGACTCTAGAGAGAGGTTTAACAAAGTTTTAGCCATGAAATCTAATATACATGGAGATGGATGTCCTAGTCGTCGATGCCACAAGGTAGTAGAAGTGTTTGAAGGAGGAGATTACTTGGTGACTTATTTGATGTCATTGCAACCAAGTAATAGAGTTCACCTTGTTGTTTATTCAAATCAATTGTCATTCTCTTCATCAAATCTTGTAAAATACACCAGAAGGAAAAAAAGTTACGGAACAATTTAAATCTCTTGTGACCCAACTTACTGACATCAAATCTACTTTGCAAGATGGTACCCCAAGCACATTTGTTAAAGAAACAATTGGACTTAAAGGTAAAGTTCCAATAGAGATAATATGAGCCTGATTACCATTTGGCATAACAATTGGTGGTAAAGAAGAGTTTTCTTTATTGTTGACAAGCAAGGTTGGTGAAGAAATAATGTGATTGGTGGCCCCACTGCCAATAATAATTTTGGGTGGTGACAAACCTGAAGGAACATTGGCGTTGTTGACCTTAGGATCAGCTGATAAAGATGATGCATTACCCTGCATAATAGACAATCTGTTGAAGTTATAGTTCAGTTAATCCATTCAGTGTGGACTGCAATTGTTGCATCACTAGAGTCGTTGTGACATTATTTGTTGAAAATTGATTATTCTCATTGGGCTTAAAATAAGCATGTTGGGTGACTTCATGCCTTGGGTGTTCAGGAGGATAATCCTGTAGCTTCTAACATGTTTCTTTTGTATGATAATCTCTATCACAATGAGAACAATGCAACGACTTTCGATTAGATGAATTAAAATGAGAAGGGGGACCTTGTTTACGTCGAACAACAAGAGTTGTTGGTTCATTCTTTTGAACAACCATAACTGAAGCTTCTCATGTGTCACATGTGGTGCCCAAATGTCGTTGTTTTTCTTCTTGAATGATCGAAGAATAAGCTTGTGTAACATCAGGTAATGAATTCATTAAAAGTTGGCCACAAATAGCACTATAAGAGTCATTCAACCTAATAATAAATTGCATCAATTTGCGCCTTTTATTATATGTTCCACACGTGCATGTTGCATTATTATAGGAGCCTAACTCATCCCATAATTTCTTTAACTTCGTGTAATAGGATGCGACTGTCATTTGTAGTGGCGAAACTTGAACAAAAATTTTAGGGGGCCAAATTATATTTGTTATATAAAAATTACTTTTTCTAATTAAAAAAAATTTCATTTCCTCACATCATTTTTTCTATTCAAAACAAGCATTCATAACAATAGAATCCAAAAAATATAACAATAATATATATGAAAGAGTAGCATAAAGTTTATCATTAACAATAATATATTACAAAAAGAAAGGAAAAGTTACCTTCTAGGGATCACGTTCTAAATAATTTTCAAATTCAACATATATAACTTTAGGAACCTTAGAGAGTTGTTTTTCATTTTCTTCAATTTTTTTATTCTCATAAAGTTTCTCAAGTTTATATGACATAGATGCACTTTTTTCATCTTCATCACAAGTTTTCCACTTGAAAAAAATAACTAATTCGTTTACTCTTTACCATAATTTTTCTAATATAAATTTGTCATCTCTCCCTTATTTAGAAAAATATTAAATTATGAATATCCTATATTAAATCTTAAAACCAAGACTCAATATTCTAAGAAAACTAATAACTTTTAGACGATTTACCTTCCCTTACCTTAGAGATTCCTAATCTTGCTCTTCCTTACACAACTTTAAACCCTAAAACAGCTCTATCTACATAAAGAAGAGTTTGATCAACAATTAGAGCATGATTTTATGATATCTAATCGATAGAGATATGCCTAGAATATAGAAAAGTCACAAACAAGAAGAAAACATATTGCTTAAAAAAAAAGGGTAAAAAATGAACTTACTCAAAAGAAGAAATTGTTCAGTCTAAAGTATTCCTTAACTCCTTAATTTTTTTCCTGGTGCAATTTGATTTTGAAAATAATAAAAAATTGATTATGAGAATTGAGATGAAAATAGAAAAAGAGAAAGAGACGAAAACACGAAAAAAAAGAAAAACTAAATAAAGAAGTAAAAGAAATTATAATAAAAAGGGAAAATATGATTTTTAAATTTAGAAAAACTTTTTTAAACTAAATAAATATATATATATATATATATATATATATATATATATATATATATATATATATATATAGAAAATAAAAAGAAACGTTGGGGGAGTCATGGCTTTCCTCTGTCAACATTATGTTTCGCCTCTGGTCATTTGATCTTGAGCTAAACAATGTTTCTCTCAATCTAAAAAATCTATGGTGCATGACTTTGAGACAAGCGATTTTGAAGATCTTCCCAAATTTCATGAGCAATGTCATAGAAAATAACACTATCTACAATATCATGTGTCAAAAAATTAAAGATCTAAGATAATATTATATCGTTGCATTTTTTTCCATGCTGCATATTACTCTAGTTTGTCTTTCGCAGATGGTTCCTTAAGAGTTCCATCAACAAAACCCAATTTGGATTTTGCATTTAAAGAGATGACCATGGCTCTACGCCAAGTCGAAAAGTTGTCTCCATCTAGAGGTTTTGAAACAATGGCCATTCTGGAATGGTCAGAATGATGGAGAGAATAAGAACTATTGGAATTTGGTTCTTTTCCGTTGTTAGCCATGGAAACAAGGATAGGAAAACAAGAAAAAATGAATGATTGAGTAGAAAATGGTTCCTGCTCCTAGTACCATGTAAAGAAAACAAATAAAAGGAATTTTGTGTTGTATTTTATTGAAAGGAAAAACAGAAATACATACAAGACAGGGTATCTATAATTAATATATATAATCCTTACAGTTACACTATTATTTCTATAATAATGCAAAAACAATGTAAAATTGTTCTTGTAATTCAACTATTTTAATAATTAAAATATTTTCTCATGATTTAATTTCTAACATCATCTGCTCCCATCAAAATGATGATCATCACATTAGACGGAAACAACACAAGACCATAGAGTGCAAGGATAAGGGGTAAGCTAGTATACAAAATAGTTGTCCTAAAACCGTTTAAATCATATCAATTATAATTCATACATGGGTAACTACAACTAATTCACATAACTGCACACAAATAGTTGACATTAAACTCGATTATCCGGATACATGCATTTCGAATCAGAATCACTAGAGACTTGTACTTGTGGTGACCTCTACTGTTCTGTAGAGCCCTTGTCAATGGGTTTCACCCTACCACACACTAGGTTAATCCATGATCATCTAAGGCTAGTATCCTACCTTAGACTAGGACCTCCTACTACTCTCACCACATGAACTATTTTACTCTATTTGAGTGTAAATGATCATTACAGTTTCAAGATACCACCTTACTTGAATCCATAAATGCATACTCTAAATTAACACCACTATAAAATCTTCCCATGAGACCCATGGAATTACATTCAAACACATACAATATTTATATATATATATATATATATATATATATATATATATATATATATATATATATATATATATATATTTACAAAACTATTATCATCATATTTTCACAACAATACTTTCACAATCACGCGTACATCCTTTAATCATATTTTCATATTCACATATAAATAATTTCATCTCAAATTTCAAATAGTAATTAGATATTTTACAAAACATACCAAGTCAAGTATCAAAATACTAACATCATCCATGCATAACTTCATACATCATATTTTTTAAATTAACTCAGTCAATCACAAGTTAAAAATAAAGAATTAAAATTTTACAGCATTTTCACTTAAGCTAGATTTCTTTCTTGAGCTAAAAGACTCTCGTTTGAGCTAGAAGGCTTTCACTTCAACTAGAAGACTCTCACTTGAATATTCATATGAAAAAGATGAACAATAAGGTTGAGTTGAAGAGGAAAAAGAACTGGAGTTGAGTAAAAAGAGAGAGGCTTGCGCTTTTAGAACAATTGAGATTGTGTTTTAAAAGAATACATTTTTACATTTTCATTGTTACATAAAATATGTATATTAGCTTAAAAATAAAATATATATATTAGCTTAATTTTTTTTTCAATTTGTCTTTTAAAGCAGAAACCAAACATAAAAATAAATATTTTTAATTTCGTATTTTCTTAGAACTGAAAGTTTTCTTAAGTAATTAGACAAGTGAATGAAAGGAAGAGTAAAATAGAAGGAAGATAAGAAAGCGAAAAGGTAAAGGATCCCTAACTAGGTAGGTCCCACACTGGTTGACGCTCACCACCATGCCTTCCCAAAGTCTCGTTCATTCTTTTTATTCACTCTTTCTATTATATTATTTGAATTTAAATCTATTTAATCTAATTTGGGATCATAAATCCCGAGCTAAATTGCATTAGCCCAAAACCATTTCCATCTATTTAATCTAATCCAATCCCAAATCTTAAATCATAAATTACATTACATTACCCCAAAACCATTTCCATCACCTTGTGTTGTGGGAGACTGAGAATTTGAACTCTCAAACCCGTTGGAACCAACAATTTCAAACCCTACTCTTCTCCAATGTCGTCTTCCGCCGCACTCCATTTCCAATCTCCGATAGACTCCGCGGAGGCGCCGCCGCATTCTTCCTTCCTTCATTTTAATGCTGACTGCTTAAACCCTTCCGTCTCCGCCGCGCGCACGAGGTCCCGACCGAGGTTAGTCAAACTGCGCAAGCAGTGTGCGTCTCAGCAGGCCAGGTCCCGGAACAGAGCTGGCGCCGACGACGGTGATGCCGGCTTCAATCCGTTTCGCGCTGATCAGGTAAACAGTAATGGTAGTATATTGGAGAGTGGTTTTTCGAACTCTCGTGGTGACAATGGTTTTGTGTTTGGTGCTGGGAAGGTTGAGTCTGACTCCTCTAGGGATTTGAATGGGGGAATCAGGAGTGGTGGTGTGGAATTTGTGTTTGGTGCTGGGAAGAGTGACGAGGGATCGATAAAGAACGGTGAGAGTGTTGCGGAGACGGTTTTTGGTGAGGGAGGGAAGGTGGGGTCGAATTCGGAGGGGGAGTTGAAGAGTAGAGTGTTTGTTTTTGGTACTTCTAGAGATAATTTGGATTCTGGCTTGAGTACAGAAAAGGGGAAATGTAGTGTGGGGTTGGGGGATTCGGGTGCGGTGAAGGAATGTAAGTATGAATTTGAGTGTGGACAACGTGATCACTTTGGGGGTAGCTATAGTGGTAGAGAGTCGAGTGTTAATTTATCAGATGAGATGGAGAAACTTAACATTAAACATTCTGAGGGTGTTGATATTACTGGGAATTCGAAGAATTCACATGCCAATGGTTGTGCTGCTGGTTTTGTTTTTGGAGGAAATGACATCGGTTTTGGTTATTCTAGTGTTAGTTCAAAAACCGAAGCTGGTGGTCAGCAGTTCTGTGCTCATGCTGCTTCTGGGAACGTTGGCGTTCAAAATGGAACTGCTTGCGGTATTTCCTCTGATTCTTCAGGAATACATTCTAAGCCATCCACTAGTCAGGAAGGCGTCACAGATTTCCAGAATGGCAAAAATCCAGGATGTTATGTGTCTGAAGATTCGAAAGTGAATGGAGCGGCAGCGTCATTTTCCTTCTCATCATTTGGTATTGATTCCCATCCAAACTATGCTTCCATGGGCCATTCTTCAAGTGCAGATGGTGATAAGGGCGATAATTGGTTTGCAAGTACTCCAGAGGCTTCCAAAGAGTCTTTTGCTGACTTCAAACCCCCAATATGGGATCCTTCTTGTTTCAAAGACAACTTATTTCCAAAGTTAAATAGAAAAGTTGAATCCACACAGACGGGTCGATCATGTAAGGAAAAAGGATCAAAATGTACAAGGCGAAAATCAAAGCTTCATTCTTTAAACAAGAAACAGACAGGGCCAGATCATTTGTCAAAAGAAAACAGTTCACTAAAAACCCCTGATTCTTCTGGTGTCCACTCACCAATGGATTTTTCTCCATATCAGGAAACAACAGCAAGTGGTCAAGATGTAAATGCTTCTAAAGGATTAGATGATCTGCATTCAACAATTCCTACTGATTATAAAGGAGAAAACTTGCCTACTACGGGGAGAGAAGATATGAGTACAACTGATAGAAGACATGGAGATCCGGATAATAATGAACGAGTTGAAAATTCATCTGTTGACAATTCTCATTCTTCTGGCCCTGAGATAGTCTGGCCTAATTTGAAAACTGAGCAATTCTGTGGTGGTAGTGCAGAAGGAGCTTCAGCTGGTGCTGGTGTCGACTTCACCTCAAACATTGAAAGGCAAAAGGATGATATTTTTCGTTTTGTTCCTGGTCTGAATGAATCTAAGGGGAAAAATTTTTCGTTTTCTGCATCTTCAACTGTGGTTGGTACTCCATCAGTAAAGCGTCAACAAAAGAAGAAATATAGGAGGAAATGGGGGTGCAACACTTCTGTTATCTCGCCTCATGTGAATGGAAAGTTTGTATCTTCTGTACAATTTTCACCACATAGCACTGCCAACATGTCATCAAATTCTGATGTGATGGATACATCTCAGATAAATGGCCAGTTCAAGGATGGGGATGTTGCATCATCAGAGGCAATTCCGTCATCAGCCTGTGACAAGTGGAGACTCAGGTACCGACCATAAAAGAAATCATCTCCTTCATAAATATATTTTAATTAGTTTTTGATATTTGTTATGCGGATTTCTGTTTAATGTTCCTGGAATTTGCGTGGTTTATTTATCTGAAATCATGATTTTATTTAGGGGAAACCAGGCCTATAAAGATGGAGATCTTTCTAAAGCTGAGGGTTTCTACACAATAGGAATAAATTCTGTACCTTCAAGAGAAAGATCTGGAAGCTCGGTTCAGCCTCTTTTACTATGCTATAGTAATCGTGCTGCAACACGAATGAGTCTTGGAAGGATTAGAGAGGCTCTAGAAGACTGCATGATGGCTACAGTTCTGGACCCTTCCTTTCCGAAAGTGCAGATGAGAACTGCTAGGTAAGAGTTTTTTTTCTTTGTACTTGTATTTGTTTTAGATCATAAATTATATAGGACTTTAATTTTTCTCCTACTCAAGTGACGATAATGATTTTCCTGTCCAGCTGCCACCTTTTGCTAGGGGAAGTCGAAAATGCTCAGCAGTGTTTTAATAAGTGCATGGAATCAGGTAGTGTTGTTTGTTTGGATCGGAGGGCTATACTTGAAGCAGCTGAAGGTTTACAAAAGGCTCAGGTATTTCAATGATTTTTTCCTTTATGTGGATAGCGCAATTTTGATATTGTAGATTTGATGAATTTTTGTGAACTTGTACTAATATTATTATCAGTTTTATATTACAATCCACTACTATCACTACCTTAGATATTAGTGTTTCGAGGAGCAGTTAATATTCAATTTTGCTATTTCTCCTGGTTATCTTTTAAGGTGTGCATGATCTTATTAGATGTCTAAAAAGTGTTAATACATATTAACAGGAAGTTCTCAAGTGTATAAATAATGCTGCCGAACTTTTAAAAGAGAGGACTTCTGATGCAGCTGCTACAGCGTTGGAACTAGTTTCTAAGGCATTGTCTATAAGTTTATACTCAGAGAAATTGCTGCAAATGAAGGCAGAGGCTCTATGTTTGGTATTTTATACTCCAACTGTTTTCTCCTCTCATCCTTTTGCACTCTTGTTCTGTTTCGTTGTTTTTCTGAATTATTTTGCATGGATAGTAAAATGTGCCGTTTGTTTATTGTAATGTCTTGCAGCTACGAAAGTATGAAGCAGCAATTCAGCTTTGTGAACAAAGTCAGCATCTTGCAGAGAAAAATTTTGTCTTGGCAAACAATGCTCCGGTTTCTGATAGTTCCTTGTGTGATAGTTACTCTAGTGTAAAATTGTGGAGGTGGTCAGTGATATCCAAGTGTTACTTTCGTTTGGGAAGGCTTGAGGCATCACTTAATGTTCTAGAGCAATTACAGCATCTTGTGTCTGTTACTGACAAGTAATTCAATTGATTACTGATCAAGGCTAATTTCTCATTTTTCATTTCAATCAACATAAGTTTTAATTTTCAAAAGCTAGGGATGCCTTGCGAATTATGATCAATTCAATTTTGTAGGTGTGTGATTGATAATATTGAAGACTCATTATCATTAGCTTCTACAATAAGAGAACTTCTAGAACACAAGGTAATTTCACAACACAACACCCTTTTCCTAAATTATTGCCTGAATTAAAATGCCTATATTTAAAACATCTTGTCCGTCCTCTCAGAGTTAGTTTCCCTGTGACCTAAAGCATAAATACTATGACGCATGGACACCAGGATGAATAAGATTGTTTCAGTGTCCTTTTTGAAAGTATTAATCACTAATATAATGTTGATTCTTGAATCCATTTAATTCAGGTTTTTATACAATAGAGTAAGTAGGTTGGCTTCTTATTCTTCATTTGAATGGTTTTCAGATTTTAGTTTAGTATTTCCAGGTAACGGTAGAAATTATGCTGATACAGTGGGCCCAGGGTTTGAAAAGTCTACTCTAGGTGGAGCAAGAAATAACAGATTGGAATATTTTGTCTATTAAGGAAGCTTATCTATTACCACTTTGTTTTTTTTTTCTTTTCAAAATTTCGTATAAGGAGTTTGTGGACTATTTAGGAAGCTGGTATATATTGCTGTTTTGTTCTGACATGTAGATTTAGGATAGGATTATCAGAAAGTTAATTACATATAGGATTACCTCGGTAATTGATAACAATATAGAACTATCTAGGATGTTGTTGAGGAAAATATTAAAAAGGGGTGGAAAGTTAGTCAGCCATAATCTTTTGTTATTTGAAGGAAATTATTTGCAGTTTATGCTCTTTTGAGAAAGGAGGCGGTAGATCTCTACTTATAACTGTCTTTATTTCAATAATTCTGCTCTTTATATTTTCTGGGCCCAATCGTATGGCTATTAATAAATTGATCTTTATTATTCTTCTTAACAACAGAGGGCAGGGAATGAAAACTTTAAAGTGGGAAAGTATACAGAAGCTATAGAGAATTACACTGCAGCTCTATCATGCAATATTAAATCATGTCCTTTTATGGCAATATGTTTCTGCAACCGTGCTGCTGCTCATCAAGCTTTGGGCCAAATTGCCGATGCCATTGCAGACTGTAGTGTGGCTATTGCCCTTGATGGAAATTATGCAAAGGTATGTCTTTCTAATGTCCCTTCAATTAGGTAAAATCACGAGTGCCTATTTGGATTTTCTTATTAAATCTAGCTTCACCTATTGAAATATACGGAGTATTGGAGTAATATGGATTACGGATAGAAGTTTCATTGAAACAATCATGATTCTTTTTCTGTTTGACTCTAGTTTTGCTCATGAGGGGACAGGAGATCTCATTGATCTCATTTTGTAGGCAATTTCAAGAAGAGCCACCTTACTTGAGATGGTTAGAGATTATGAACAAGCAGCTTGTGACCTTAAGAGACTTATAGTTGTTCTTGAAACTCAATCTAATGAAAGGGACAAACAGTCTGACTCACCCAGTGGATCGAAAGGTGTGAAAGAATCAAGGCAAGCTCGTCAACGTCTTCTTTCAGTGGAAGATCAAGCCAAAAAGGGGACACCCTTGGATGTTTACCTCATTTTGTAAGTTCTTTATTCAATTAAGGATTACCTGCCCTAAATTTTTTCTGTACAACAAATGAAATTGTGATTTAGGGGGGGTAAATTCCTGAAAAATCAATTCAAAGTTTAAGAGCCAAGTCTGCTTTATTGCTACATCAAGGCATGGCTCAACCCTCCAGCCTCAATAAAGGCTTACTGTAATACTTAGGGTCAGCCTGCAAATGAAGGACCAGTAGCATAATACAAACCTAAGATGTTTGCATTGACACAGTTTGGTCATACTAATTGAGCCAACCCTCATTGGACGTGGATGCTAATGTGATAGAGATTAAATCGTTTCACTAAAAAATTGTGTAGGTACTGTAACATTTCACTACTTCCACTGATATCAACAACTGCCCACTGCGGGCTCTAATCCCTGCCACTGTAGGATGTTTCCTATCAATACTGTGCTCTAAAGCTATCACTTTGTCCTCAAGCTGCAAGAAACAATCCTCTAGAAGTGTCATGGATTCGCAGAAGTTTACAAAATTATCAAGGTCTTGCCCATTTGATGTGACGAGTATGAGCAACTAAACTGGTTCTCACTAGATTATACCCGATCCAATCACAGTTTCTGTATTATAAATTGTCGAATGTAACTAGTTACACGAGGATCAACCTTCAGAGTATTTATTTATTTTGCATTGGTCAATTAAAATTCTTTTCGATTCTATTCACTATATCTCATGATACCAATACATATCTCAATGTTCAATCTTGCATTTAACTCTCCTGATTTCTATTGCTGATAGTTGCAAATTCTGAGTATCCAAAGACCAAATGTAAATTCTGTTTTGTTATGTGAACTCCAGAGGAATCAAATCAGCTGATACAGCAACAGATATCAAGAAGGCATACCACAAGGCAGCTCTCAGACATCATCCGGACAAGGTTCAAGTCTTTTTGTACCTGTAATATAGTTACATTGTATAACTGTTTTCATTTGCTTTTGGATAAAAGAGAGCCTTTTTTAGCTTTCAAAACATTTTTACTTAAAATTTATTTTATCTGTTTTTGGTTTGAATCTAGGCTGGTCAGTTGTTGGCAAGAAGTGAAGTTGGAGACGATGGCCAAGTTTGGAAGGAAATCTCACAGGAGGTGTACAAGGATGCTGATAAGCTTTTCAAAATGATTGGAGAAGCATATGCTGTGCTTTCAGACCCAGCCAAGGTTCTGTGCATGATTATTTTTGCTAGTTAATGAATCTGAATGCATTCTTAACAAATAATGATTGAATGGCTACCTGTACTATATTCTTGCATTAACATGCTCTTCTGAAAAGCCTAAGTTCATTCCTGTCTTAAAACATTTTGAAGCTGGAGCAAACATATTTTATGGTGCTAGTTTTTTTGCGAACAGAGCTAACAAGTAGATAGGCAGTAGTTTAATGAGCCTTTACATCTTTACGAGTTTTCTTGTGTAATGTTGCCCATTATGATAATTTTGGTAAAACCTGTGTTGTTCCTACAACTAATAGCGCACCATATGTAATACTTGATTCTATATTCTGGTTGAAATTGAACCCTATAGAGTGGATAGGTTATAATACCCAATTATCTTAGCGTATAATTCTAATAATTTTTGAATTGGACTTTATTGAGTTTTTAACAACCTAAACATTAGTAGTATGTATTGATCTAGTTGGATGTCATCCATAGAGAGTTTGATTTTGGTTTATCTTATGGATTGGGATTTCTTGTGCTCATGTGCCTATGCAGAGCTTATTTCTGCTCGAGGGATACAGACATGTTAATAATCAGAATGCAACATATAAGTGGCATTATTTTGAAAATATCTCTTAACTCTCTTTCTCATTATTAATATGTGATGGAGCATTCTGCCTCGCTCTCACTCCTTGTCTTCGCTACACCTGAATTCGTGGTGTTTCCTGTAGTTTAGGCATTATTGTGGCCTTGAGATGGCCTTTTTTTTTTCTTTCAGCCAGTATTGGACTAGGTTCCTCTTAATGGGTTAGGAATTGTGGTGAAAATGTGACTATGACAGTTAGTGTTGTCCGTAAGACATGATTGATTGGCCTTGCTAATTAGAAAACATGCCTACACGCTCTTTCTGTTAAAAGGCATAATTTTTTGTATCTAGTGTTGGGATGTCCTGCATCAATTTCTTGGGACACAAGATAACTTCACTTAATGCATGTGATTTTACGATGGAATCGAACAATTACTGCAGAAGGTTTTTTCCTTTGTAATTATATAAAACTGATAAGTTTGTACCTTTATTGATAGCAGCGGTCGGAGTATGATTTGGAAGAGGATATAAGGAAAGCTTGTAAGGTAAGTAACAGAGGTGGCACAAGCAGGAGATCTTCAGATGCTTATGGGGGGTTTGGAAGACCATGTGATGGTTACAAATCTCCCTCTGACAGAACTTCAAACAGACGAAATGGACGGGACCATTGGAAGACATATGGACATTCATATTCTCGATGGTAAGAAGATACTCAGGTCATGGACATTGAGGTTCCATAATTGATGTGCCCCATTTTCATGATGGTATGAAAACAGGCTTAAATCTGCTTCTGCTGGTAATTATGTCTCCTATACTCAATCTGGCTGAAACTGACCACCGTGGACTTTACTAATACATACGTATATAATTTTGTTTTGGTGTAATTCAGGCCATGATTGTTTATTTTTTGGGGTCTGAGCTCAGGCATTGCTCAAATAAGATTGTACGTAGATTTTGCAAGCAGGGCATTGTGCCCTCAAGTGAGGCTTGGAAAATGAGGCAAGAACAGGACCCCGCTAACGTGATTTATGTGCTTCACCAACTTAAATGTGTTGATGCTGTATACCTTACCTGTGCTCTCCATACTTGTTCATAGATAAAGTCATGCTATCTCAGACAAAGGATTCAATGCACTTGGGCCTCCCTACTTTCTCAAATGTCACAGGTGCTGTTATTCTTTATCATGTATCACTGCTTTTATCTGCATTGAGATCCTTAATAGGAATTGTTTTCTGCCCACGACAAATGCAAGTCATAATAATACAGAAAATATGATTTTGATCCACCCTTGGATTCCAAATGAGTTAACCGCTTGTAGAATTGTATGAAATATTGATATCGATTCTTTACATAAATTAGTGTATCTTATGCTTGACCAAGTTCATCCAAATAAATGCTGTCATGTTATTCAACAATTTAAATTATATTTCTTTTTCAAAATTTATGATCCGGAATGGCACAACAAATATTACATTTCTAGAACCACGATTAAAAGACTTTCCAAATCTTCTTACATTTTGCCCTAATCAACAATTATCACAACACTGCCCAATGCATACGAGTATACTTTTTCTTTCTTATGTTTTAACCGTTCATTTCCCGTTGTATAAATTAGAATTAAATATGTTTTTGTACTTTAACTTTAAATTAGTTTATTTTTGAAATTTTGGTTTAATTTAGTCCTAGATTTTAAAAATATGTTAATTTATTTATGTTAACAAAATATTATTAAGTAAACATGTTTGCATTATAACGTTTGAGTTGTTTGTAATGTTTGATATATATTCATTTTAATATTAGTTAAAAAAAATGTTTACTTTAATAAATTTTGATTAAATTTCTAAAAATAAGAGATAAATTGATTTTAAATTTTAAAGAAGAATTAATTTTATTTTTTGGTAAAAAATGAGAGAATAAACATATATTTAATGTTATAAATTATTATAATTAATTTTTCTTAATTATATATATATATATATATAATTTATTTCGTGAAATAACCTAAATACCGGGGGATAGAATTAATTTCTGTTAATATAATTTGATATAACATTAAAAGAATTATATTCTCCAAAGTATCTGAATAAATGAGTGAAAAGTCAAACACTAATCAAATCACTAAATGTAATTAATTTAATTTTTAATATATAAGTATTTTAATATATGTCAAAATTACATTCAGTAGGAGAATGTTACATGATATTTTAAAAGTGTAACAAAACAATGCGGGAGAACTACAAATAAATACATCATAACTTATTTATTAAAATTGAAATAAAATAACCATTAAATATTTTATTTTCAATTAGATTATAATAATTTAAATTAATTTAGACTTAAACAATGTGCGAGGACTACAAATAATACATCATAACTTATTTATTAAATTTAAAATAAAATAACCATTAAGTATTTTATTTTCAATTAGATTATAATAATTTATATTAATTTAGACTTAAACAATGTGCGAGAACTACAAATAATACATCATAACTTATTTATTAAAATTGAAATAAAATAACCATTAAGTATTTTATTTTCAATTAGATTATAATAATTTATATTAGTTTAGACCTAGATATAAATTTCAGGTCTCTGATATACAATTAATTTCTTTTTAGCACTTTATTTTTTCTTCAAATTAGGTAACTAATAAATTAGAACGTTGATTTAAGTATATATTCTCTAAGTTGATATATTAAATCCGTTACACACAGGTTTTAAGGATTGAATATCTTCAGTATGAAAGTAAAGACTTGTAGAGAGATGCGATAATGGGTGATAAAGTTATTTCAAGAGGCTTATGTTATGATAAACTTTAATACAATCTTATAAATGAATTTTAAATTTTATTCAACTTCAGAAAAACTAATTTGTAAAAGAAATTTACATTCTGTTTGTGTTTCGTTCGACATTGAAGAATTGATTTCAGTTGAATTAATTCTCTAATGCAAAAACAATAATTAATTGTTCTTCATTCAACGTGAATTTTTACTCTTTAATTGATTTTGGAAATCAAGCTGAATTAATTTTTCAACGTGGAAGCATGAATTAGTTGCTTCTCATTCTATGCGAATTTTTTACCCTTTAATTGATTTTGGAAACCAAACACATATAAATTATGCGTTAGAAAATTAATTCTACATCAATTTAGCGCAAAATTAAATATGCACTTTATTATATAGTTATAGTCGTATATCTATTTAATATCAACTTTCCCATCAATAAAACTACAAATATTTTGAGACCAGTTAATAATATTCCATTTTAAGAAAAAGTTAAAACAAAAATCTATGAATAGATATAGAAAACTTGTTTAAGTCATTATTTACTTTTTCATTTAAACTTATACATGCTTAGATTAAAACTAATTTATATTTATTTAAATTTAAATAATTTCAACCATTAATGTTTATTGATTATTTATTATAAATATATACACCAAAATATTTTTCATTGTTGTTATTATAACACATTAATGGCGAATTTAAATATTAATTGCTTTTTGAATCACTAAATCTTTAAATAATAAAATACATTACAAATTATATTGTCAATTTAGAATTTAAATAAAAATTTCTTAATTAGTACTAAGTCATGATATATTTTTATAGTGTTAGGAGTAGTAAACGGGTCGGCTCAGTCCATTTTGACCAGTCAAAAACAAGTCGGGTCGGACTGACCCACCAAATTGACGAGCTGAACCACAACAAGTTAAAGGATTGAAAATTCTAATCTGGCCTGCCCTTTTCCTGACGGACTGGCCTGATCCGTTTTGACATACCTATGTACTACTGTGAGACTTATCATGAAACACAAAAAACTATTTTATTATTTGTTTACTGCAAAGAATTATTGAAAATCACAATTTTATTCATGTTACGTGAAAGTAATGAAATATCTATAATGTCACACAAACGAAAATATTCAAAAAGGATAACAAAAAAACTATTACTGAAATCATGAAAATAAAATTCAAATACAATTCGTAATTTACATTAATATTACATAAGGCAATCAATTAAATAAAGTGAATATTTTCCTAGTAAATTGATGGTATAAATACACATTTGGTACCCAAACTTTTTCGAAAAGTTCAATGTGGTACCCAAACTTTAGGAATGTTCAATTTGGTACCCCAATTTTCTAAAGAGGTTCAATTTGGTCCTCTCCGTTAAGTTGGAGTTAACACTGTGTCCGTACAGGACACGTGTTAAGCCATGAAATTTTTATTTTATTTTTATTTTTTTTCAAAAAATTAATTTTTTTTTTCAAAAAATTTAAAAAAACTGTCACGTGTCAGTTTATCATCGTGCCACGTGGCAGCTTACAAGCATGACACGTGGCAGTGTAATAGTTGTTTTCAATTTAGTACCCCAATTTAAATTTTTGGTTCAATTTAGTACCCCAATTTTTTAAAATCATTCAATTTCGTCATCTTCCATTTGAGACCAAATTAGTAAATAAGCTTAATTACAACCTATATATACATGTTACAATAACTTTTTATAATATATATACATCAAATCATTTCACCTAAATACTTAAATTATTTTATTTTTTTCATTTTAACCTTTGTAATTTTTTATACATGAAATTTTTTACACTTGTAAAAAATAAAATAATTTGAATATTTAGGTGTAGTGATTTGATGTATAAATTCAAAACAATTATTTTAACATGTTTATATAAATTATAATTAAGCTTATTTACTAATTTGGCCTCATAGGAAAGGACGAAATTGGATCATTTTAAAAAATTTGGGTACTAAATTGAACCAAAAATTTAAATTGGGATACTAAATTGAAAACAACTATTACACTGCCACGTGTCATGCTTGTAAGCTGCCACGTGGCACGATGATAAACTGACACGTGGCAGTTTTTTAAATTTTTTGAAAAAAAAATTAATTTTTTGAAAAAATTTAAAAAAAATAAAAATTTCATGGCTTGACACGTGTCCTGTACGGACACGGTGTTAACTCCAACTTAACAGAGAGGACCAAATTGAACCTCTTTAGAAAATTGAGGTACCAAATTGAACATTCCTAAAGTTCGGGTACCACATTGAACTTTCCGAAAAAGTTTGGGTACCAAATGTGTATTTATACCTAAAATTTATTGATAAACATTTTATCGACATATCTTTAGCCATCAACAAATTTAAATTATTGACGAATTTTTTTATTATCAACCAATTTTATTCATTGATAATTAACAATTTTGTTGTAATGTATGTTTTTATGTTCTTTTCTCTCGACTAAAAAATACTTCAATAAAATATTATCCATTAATGAAAGAGATTTATATATATGTTATTTTATTAATTATTCCTCATTATTTAATTAGAAAGCATTGATTGAGAGAGTGTGAGAGGAGAAAGGTTTTTCCTTTCCCTCTTGTGTCTTCTTTTCAAACGGTTGCTATCCTAAAAATGGTTAAACAGTTGCAAGAAAAAGAAAACAAAATGTTCGTTTCATATTGTGTATTTATTTGTCTTTTCCTTCATAACATGTGCAATGAATTACCCTCAATAAATCTCGGATATTCATCCAACATGGCAACTGTTTTTTCTTTTCACACTATATAAAAAATAAAATAAAAAATCCCATCCAATAGTTTTCCTTTTGACACCAATAGCAAAAACACAAAACCCTATTATTTAGTTTCTTTTCACACTACTGTAGCAATGAAAAAAACCCTAGTATGTATTAATCACCAATTTGACAACATGGGTGCTTAAGATTTTGAATTTTTGAAGCTTTGATTTGTTTGTGGAGGACCATGAACCCTACAAGGGCCATGTGATGCCATATGGGCAACTCAGCAAATTTAAGCAACAAGGAAGAATTGTGTTGCCTCTTTTAACAAATAGGACTATAATTATGCGACAATGATAATGATAAGTGGGAGACCCTTGTGGTCCTTGCAAAGGCCAATCATTTCTGAAGTGACCTAAAATCAGAGGCCATCTTCTCTCATCAGGTTACAACAAACCCTAATGGATAATGCAATCATCTACTAATTATAACTTCAAATCAATCATGGACCACACCAAGACAAAAAATACTAGTAAAATATCAGGGTTTCAAAGAAAAGAAAAGAAAAGAAAATCTATGAAGAAAAAAGGTTGAAAAGAAATCATCTTTATCCTCTTCCATGTCGACAATATTGCTAATGTACGTAATTATATAAATGTAATTACATATTTATTTTCCCTTAAAGATATATAAATGGGAATATGAGTATAAACAAATTAATTAATTATTTTTTTTGGACATTATTATTATATACTCTTGAGTGGCTTTTGGCTTTTGTAGTGCTATAAAGATAAAGATAAATAGGAAAAAAAATTAAGAATGCGTGGAAAATTTTGCAAAGTTAAAAAATGGTTTGGATGAAGAATCTGTGGATAGGGAATGTTAGGAAAGGAAACTCAACCTTTTGAAAGAATAATAAAGAAAGAAGAGAGGCATAGCTCACTATTAGCTGTCATTCCCTAGATTCTTTGCTTCATAGATAAAAGAAAATTCTTCATTAGAGATAAAAAAATTATTTGTGTGTTAACTTTAGAGAAATGTTAATTTTTTTTTCTTTATTTTGTTTCCTTTCTCTATACTTATAAACAAAAAAAAGACTTTGTTTTTTATTATTAAATATTTGAAATGTTTAACAAAGGAAAATATGAAATGTGTGTGTTCTCTGTTTGAGAAAAAAAAATTAAAAATATTTTCTCAATTCATACAAGTTTCCTTCTCTAGTATTTAAACGAGCATGAAAAAGGAAAGAGAAAAATAATTAGTTTTTTTTACCTTAATTGATTGGAATGAAAAGCAAGTAAAAGAATAAAACAATGTGTTATATAATTTTTACAACAATGTGTTTGGTTAGAAAAATTTATAATTTTTAATAAATTTAAATATATATTTTTTGAATTATATTTATTTTAAATTGTTTAATTTGTAAATATTTGTGTACTGACAAAGATTTTAAGTTTATTAAATTTTATTCTTTCATAATTGGATTCAATTACCACTAAATGCAAAATATAATCTTAATATTTAATCTTTAAAAAATATCTGTTGATATTTCTTTTCATATTAGTCAAAGTTATTTTTACCATCAAAATTATGAGTTGTTTTGACCAATTTCGGTTGAGAGACTTTTAGCCAATATTAATAGGAAAATTGAATAAAAAATTGAATAATAAATAATCTTGGGTTACTTTTCCATCAAAATATAATTTTAATAATTTCAATCGAAAATTAAATCATACAAATGTCGATTAAAAACCCATAACTTACATTGGTTGAAAAATAGTCATGTTATCATTGATAAAAATAAAACTAGCTAATATTTATTGAAAAATATATAGCTCTATTATTAATGTTAGTTAGAAAATTATAACGAATATCAGACTTGAACTTACACTAGCAAATATATAATTTTGGTCCTAGAAACTAATATTGACATGATACTTTTAGTAGACATCGATTGAAAATAATCTCATTAGACATAAATTAAAAAGATTAGTTTTATATCGATATTGATAAATATCACGTTTTGCTAATGTCAACTGAAAAATAATCACAAATCTAACTAGATTAATTAGTTTGAAAGAATTTTTTATCAACATCAATAAAGTTAATAACACTTCAACCCCGATCAAAATTGGCACCTTAGTCTTATTCGAGCTAAGGATACAAGTGAAGACATTTGATGAAACAATTTTAAATTTGGATTTTTTCTTTTTTGTTAAGTATGTTTTTAGTCCTTGAATTTTGACTCAAAATTTTATATATATTTTGATCCCTAAACTTTAAAAATAAATAAATATAGTTTTTCTAACCCAAATACGTTAATTTTTTATTACGTGTTGAATGCATTTCATGTTAGTATTGAAGTTATTTACGCTGTTTGACATATTTTTGATTCAATATCTTATGGAAAATACGTTATAGAATCTACCGAAATATAGAAATGACCATTTTTTAAATGTTGAGAAACAAAGTTATTATAGAATCTACCTACTTTAATTTATCTCTTTTTGTGTATAATATCACTATAATTACTAGTTATGTGTGTATGAAGGGTTAATAAGAAGTTTTTTATTATTTTTTTATATGGGTATATACACGCATTGGTACATATACAAAAAGAAACATCGGTAAGGCATAAAATGGGCTTTACGCAAAGTTTAGGAGATAACAGCTTCTACTTAACAGTTCAGAACCGTACGTCTACTTTCTATATAATTTACAAAGTGAAGACTTTATGATAAGAAAGAAAAAGATCCATGCTCTCTTCATTTTTTTTTCTCAATTTGATACCAAGAGAATATAGCAACTTCTAGTATATGTATATGTAATGTGACCTAACACACATATTTATCCTCATAATCTATTTAGTCATATCATACAAGGTAGATGTGAGAATCTTGTTAATAGTAAATTGTAAATACTTTTGCAGTGCTCTTTAAATATCTTACCCATTAACCAAATTTTGCTTTTCAAAAAAAATAAATCACAATATATTGAGTATGATGATATATTTTACAATTATGAGATAAACTTATTTAACTTTGTACAAAAATCAATGTGAAAAAACATGAATATGGATACTATTTTTATAAACTCGTGGATTATTAAATTTATGTAAAAAAAAGTAAAATGCATTTTCTTTTAAATAAAATGAAATAAAGTGTTGGATTAAACATTGATGGATGGTCTGATAGTGACCTACTAACGAGTGGCATAACAATATAGAAAAACTCTTAAATAATAATCAATTATAGTGACTAATTATTGTTAGTCATTATAGTGACCAATTTAGATATCAAATTACAAAATAAAACATCGTTGATTAGTAAAATAGTCACTATTACGAATACAAAATTATAATTGATCATTAATTAATTATAAACTAATTTAAAAACTAATTTCTTTTATAGTCAAAACCTTAGTAGCTAATGATTAGTAACCAATTTATAAATTAATTTCTTTGATTTTAGATACCAATTATAATTTTTTATTCATAATAATGATTATTTTAGTAACTAATATTTTTTTTATTCTGTAAATCGATATTTAAATTGGTCACTACAGTAACTAACAATCTCTTGTCACTAAAATAGTTGTTAATGAAAAATTTTCTTATAATATAATAGTTCAACAAACAATAAATTTCGTTAAAATAAATTTCGAATAATACTCATATCGTCTTAAAGTAATTTTTAAACATAATTCAACCTTACAAAACTAATTATCGGTTACAGTGATATCTTCATAGAGTTAAAATCTAGCATGGAAGAAAAATATTTAATTTAAATTTGTTTTATGATTAGGTAATAATTATGGTGTTGAGAATGAGGAGAAAAGGCTCCGACATATTTGAGCATAGACATAAAAAGGTGGTTAAAATTGATGGGTTTTAAGGGTGTCCAATTATTCCCAATGATGAGTAGCCAACATCAGAAGACACACAATGTAACATCTAAAAGCAACCCCACTATGTTCACGTGGACTCTCGTGATCTACGTCCTACCAAATCTTTCTTTCATTCACTTTCTATTTCTTCTCCACACTCACACACTCACACATGCACCAAATCAAATCAACTCTATCACTTCACCAAATACTTCATTCTAAGACACAATTAATGTCATAACTAAAAAGATTAACTTCACCAAACCATGCATCAAAGAGATTCTCCCACGGCTACCTCTCGTGCCCTAGGGTCACCCACATGCAATCATATTTTATTATTGAAAACATTGAGGCCCCACATATCTAGATTCTATGCCAAAGTTGAACATGCCCATACATTTAACTCTTCCACTTCCAAGAGTATTTTCCTCTTGTTTTATTTACCCTCATCATCATCTTTTCACACATGTGTGTATATATATATATATATACCCTGCCACCCCAACCTTTGCATTCATTCCTCAACAACAACAACCAAAAACCCAAAACTCCTTCTCTAAACCTAAAAATCCATTTTTTCTTTCTTTCTCACATACCCTTTTGCTCAAAAGTGAAGAACCCTTCTTCAGATACCAGAAAAGCTAAAGTTAAGGGAAAAAAAATGTCTGGGGTGTGGATGTTCAAGAACAATGGTGTGTATCGGTTGGTGGAAAACCCTCAAGCTGAAGGGTCAGATGGGAGACAAGGGAAGGGAAGTAGCTCAAAGAGAAAGGTTTTGGTGCACTTGCCAAGTGGTGAAGTTGTTTCTTCCTATGCTTTTCTTGAACAAATTTTAACTGGATTGGGTTGGGAGAGGTACTATGATGGAGACCCTGACCTCTACCAATTCCACAAACACTCCTCAATTGACCTAATTTCCCTCCCAAAAGACTTCTCCAAGTTCAACTCCATCAACATGTATGATATAGTCATCAAGAACCCCAATGTCTTCCATGTTCGTGATAAGTGAGTCTTCATTGTTTCTTCACGTCGCACACTTTTTCTTTTTCTTCTTCTTCTTCTTCTTCTCTATTTTTGTTTATAATATATCACTTTCTATTCCTCTACTTCCTCATCTTCATATATGGCTTCTTATATATATATATAGAGAGAGAGAGTTTGTGAACTCTTGTTGGGTTTTTCCTCTTTTTTTTCTTTTGTTCATAATCGATGGTGTGGGGTGCATATGAGTAGAAGAATATATGAGTTTATTGGGGGTGCTTATGTAACATATGAGTATTGATTTATAATAACATTTATGCATTTTCATGAAGAATTATATATATATATATATATACTTCCCTTTCTCAATCTTTCTCTCTCTTTGTGGTCTCTACACGTACTTGGAAAGTGGGGATTTTAATATTCTAAACATTAATTCATATACCCTCCATTTTTTTTATACATGTGAGGCTTTGAGTGGATTCTGCTATGCTAATTTAAGTATTAATGGTGGGGGAGAAAAAAAAAAAAAAGAGAGAGAGAAAAAAAAAAAAAAAAAAAAAACCCCATGTTTGGTTTTTTTTCACTGTCATGTGTCAACAACATTTGGGTAGAATTGCACGTGTTCGCAAAATGTGGAAAGGCCAATTCAACACAAAGGTTTGTTTGGTTAAGGAAAACAGAAGGAGGACCTGGGATTTTGATAAGCACATGTTGTCTGCTTGTTCCCAATTTCCATGGATCACCACATCTCAAAAGGTGAGGGAAATTGATTGATCACGTGTCTATGTTTTCTCACCACCTACATTTAATTTCTTTTTTTTTTATATATTTTTATACATATGGGTGTGGGTGGGGACTTTAGGACTTAATTTGGGGTTTCAATTTTGAATAATTAATCATTTTTATCAAATTATAAAAAAAAAACAGTGACGTATAAACTACATGTCTCTTTTCTAGTATACATAGTACCCCTTTTATTTTATTTATTAATTTGTCGTACTATTTTGAAGTTCCAAAAAGGTATACATACAAATTTGTCACTTCGAATATGTATAGGATTACTACTATATATGTATATTGCACACACACAAAAAAAAGTTTTAGAGAAAAACCACACAAGATCTTAATGGACAAGCAATAAAATCAAATGCTCTTTACCAAAAATCTTACTATATGTTTCTACAATTAATAGACGAACACATAGCTTTGTGTAAAGAAGAAACCAACATCTTCATCTTTTTTATTTTAGTTTTTTTACCTAAAATATATATTTCAAATATATATAACCAACTAAACGAGAATGGGAGAAGAAAAAAACAGAAAAAAGGACATAATTAACATCGAAATGGAATTACAAATTTACATGTGTGCGTGAATGAAAGAGAAGGTTGACTGAGTCAAAGAGAATCTCAGCCAATGAATATGCAAACAGTTGTTATACTTTTTCTGCTGTTCCATCTCTTGAGTTATTAATCCACTGAATATTTAAAATATAATACAAGAAATAAAATATTAAAAATGTCTATTATACATTAGTTTTACCCTTTAACCAGTGATTAATTAGAAAATTAGATTACTGAAGTCATTCGTATCTGTCATTTAATTTCATTGTATGCGTTCACTACAATCAAAATTCTTTTAAAGTGTTCTCTTTGTTTCAAGAATTAATCACTTAAATAATTACAGACTTTAGAATATAAATTTGAAGTAATTATAATCTTTGTTACTGATTTTGAAGACCCATTTAATGACTAAGTTTGAAACATATTCAATGTGAGAATATAACATAATTCAAAGAGTTATTAACCTTAATTTCTAAAATAGTTTCTAAATGAGTGCATAAATAATTGAATTTTGTCTCTAAATCCGTTTCCATTTGATCAATTTCCTGTGAAGGGTGCATGAATTTAAATTACATAAGTAAAAATGGTTTATATTTTTTTTTTCTTCTTCTTTATCACTTTTCTTTTTGTTTCTATTGTCCAGCATTAACGGATGATAATTCGTGGTTGGTCATGTTAAGAAATTTCACAAGAAATTTATGTGTAATTCTATTTTTTTATAAATTGTATTTTTTTTATCTATCATTATATATAATGTCAAACTAGTAAATGGGGAATAAAACATAAAAATTACTAAAAATTACATTAGTCATTCCGCCAAACTCTTTATTGATAATTTGGTATTAGGATTGTCAATATCACTAATAAAATCTTAAAAAAAAACATAAAAGTAAACAATTCAAAACTTTGAATGACCAAAATTTGTATCATGAACTAAAATAAAATACAATAACAAGTCTGGAAAAATAGTAAACCTTAAAAATTTTAGATATTCCTTGCAATTATGTGACAAGATTTTAATTATTGTGAATGCACACTAGTTAAGTAAATTTGGGAGCATTAAATTTAAAAAATAATTTTGATTGGACTGAAAATGAATATACGAAATTATGTTAAAGGATAGATGGGCTTCACGTGAGGCTGATGGTGAAAAGGAGTCACTGTCACTATCACAGCCATGACTGCCACGTGCCTTCATCACAATCATCCTTCATTCTATTCTATCTCACCCAATAATAAATTATCCACAATATCTTCAAAAACTTATATTTCTTTTTATCTTATCCACAACTTCATGTATCAAGCCATATAAAAACATACAAAATTTCTCTTCACTTAACTCCTTCCATAACTTTTATATTTATTTATGTTAATCCAAATTTTTTAATTTTAATAATTCAAATTCCATCTTCAATATTTTATCATTCTTAAACATTAAAGAAAGACTAAAAATAATTACTATAATAAATGTAACAAATTTTATTAAAATAAATTTTGATTTTATTTTAAAAAGTAAAGTTTAAATTTAATTCAACTTTCCTAGATAGTTTTTAAAAAACTCAATAATATAACATTTACTATTTCACCATTTATGTTAATATGTTAATATGAACTATAAATTAACCTATATTTAAATTAACATATTCGATACTTTCTTTTTCATCACATTAAATTTCTTTTGTCACCTTTTCTAATTTATTTCATTTTTTTTTCTTTCTATAAAACCATAAGAATTTAATTGTTGTTGTCTTTCTCTCTTCACCACTTTCCTCTCTCTATTCTCTCTTTCTTACCAGTAAATAGAAGGTGGCATGAAAGTGTGAGTCGCCAGAGAAATACAGAAGCTATTTTCCTATAATGTATGTTTGGTGAGTTATATGTTGTTGCATAGTTTACTTTCTTTTCTTTTTCTTTTTCTTTTTTCTCTCTTTTTGTTATTTTGATTTGCAATCCTGAATGGAGAAATGCTACATTATACATATAATTGGTGTTGTTGTTGGTATAATATAATTTGGACCTTCCTAATTTCATAAGTTATAACAAATTTTAATTATTAAATCATGATATTTCAGAAGAAAAATCCATTTACTTTTAATGTGTACACTTGTTGGCATTTCTGTTAACTCTGGGTTGGTGCCTCTGTTTTAATTGTTGTGTTTGAGTTGTCTTGGCTTTTGGTGTGTATGGAAACTAAGAAATAGAAGCAAGGATGATAGCTTGAATTTTTTGTCTGCGACCAGTGACTTCAAAAGAAGCACAGACATAAGAATTATAGTGCCCCTAAGGTGTTTGTAGAAATGATTGAGTTGAACCATTTAGTTTGTAAAAGGCAGAGGAATCTTCAGTGATTTGGTACCTGCAATATTGTGATTTGTCAAAGGAGACTATTTATTTAATATTGCAAATTATTTTGGGAGGTTGTTTTTAGTGTGAAATGTAGAATTTTGAACTTACCCATCTCAGTTTAATGATCAATCCTGGTTTTTTTCCTTTATATTTTTGTGTTTTGGTCATTCCTTTTATTTATTTATTTTTTTTAATCAAACTTGGTTCACCATTTACCCCTCCATTCATTTCCGATGGAGCAATCTGAAAATGCCACTGGTTAACCATTTGTGACAGTAAAGATTATTCTTTACAATCTTGTCTTTTAGTGAAGGTTGTGCATACCAGGGAGCAGTGTTTCTGCATCTTTACTTGTGTCTTAATTTTGTATCAGGAGTAATGAATCTTGATGAAGGTATCACCTCAGCCTCAAACAGTGTTAAAACTATTTGCCATTGTATCTAACTTGAACATGTCACAATGTCAAATTTTGTACTTGCCTTGGGAATCAAGGTAAACGATGTTCTCCTTTTCTATTGATACAGGTTCACATTTTATTTTGTGGTTTTTTTGGGGTTTCTTATTGTAACAAAGTTTGGCACTTGTCTCAGTTGGCCTCAATGGCCTGGTTTATCAACATGAATCCCAAGAATTTTCTTTCTTCAAATCCGAGCATGCATTTCTGCGAGTTGTACCTTGCTTTATTGTCTCAAATTTGAGGATCACATTATCAACATTCAACTCTATGATTTTGGCTTTCTGCTCTCAGAATATCTAGTCCAATACGTTCTGATACGTAACTTCTGCATTCTTCAAATCGAAAGACATCACTTCATGGCATAAATTTGGATCTAACCATATCCTGAGTAAGCATTTCAGAAACTGAAGTTTGTTTGTAGCAACTTTGTGACCTCTTGTTTGTAATGCACCAATACGTGGATCATCCTACATATCCATGCAATGACGTATCTGACAAAGATACGTTTTATAATAGGTTTAAAATACATTTAAGTGTAGTAAGCAATTAGAAATGATAAGAAGAATTGTTTCAAAAAGAGGGTTGTGAAGCTAACACTATTGCTTATTGGTGTGCAATTAATAATCATGTTTTCTGAATTTGTAAGACTTTATTATGCATGTTGTATAAGAGAATACACCCTAAGATCCCATACTATCCGATTTTCCTAAACTAGCATAAGATATAACATTCAATTAACATATTGTAACACCCTATTTAATTAATAACGCTAATTAATGGAAATGTCACACAAAATAATATAAGAAGCAAGATCAATGGAGTATAACATCACTTCTACAGATATCCAAAGTACTTAGAGGACAATAATCAAGGCACACCATGATGCTAATACAAAACAGGGTAAAAAGTCTAAATTATTCAAAATACAATGCTAAATAATGCAATACATGGGTCACAGCCCTATGAGAAGACATAACGAGTAGAGCCCAAATCCAGATGACTAAGCAGCGGAACTTTCATCACCCTGATGACTACAGGGAGTTCTCGCATCTGCTCACATCAATAAATTGATGATCATCGCAAAAAGAGAAATCCACACAGATAACAATCAAACAAGCAAAAGGGTAAGCTAGAGCGAAAAAGGATTTATCATACAATTATATACAATTTCACAGTTCAAGAGACTCTGACATGCCTCATAAATGGCGTGTCCCGTGTCCAACACGTATCGGACACCGACACTCGTACGATACTTGTAGGACACATTATGTCCAATTTGAAAATTATTTTTTTATCTTTGACATGATTTTGATGATTGAAATAAGGAACAAATCTTATTCTTTCACTACTTTTGGCATATTGGATATTAGATAGATAGATTTGATTCATTTTTTTGTTAGTTGGCAATGTATTAGTTGACAGCTTCAAACTTAACATGTATATACACGTCGTGTCCCGTGTCCTATGTTTTTTCAATTTAGTCGTATCTCCGTATCTGTGTCTGTGTCGTATCCGTACTCGTGTCCGTATCCGGGCAACGTGTCACACTACTCATCCAGATACATATAATTAGTCGGATTCGGCGAATGTTTGCACTTGTGGTGGCTTTTACTGCTCTACCGAGCTAATTGTTCCAGTGTCTCATTTCCCCACACACAAGGTTAGCCCTTAATGGGTTCCAAGCCTCCTACTACTCTCACCACTCGAGTCAGTACGCTCTATGTGAGACTAACTGACTCTTTAAAGTGTTAGGATGCAATCCTTACCTTGAATCCTTACTAAATTATATAAATGGGGCACTACCATGAACTCCCACTAACAGGGGTCATGGAATTACATCCCGACCAACTGAGGCACCACCATGAGATCTCACCTAAAGATCCATGGAATTACGCCCTAACCAAATGAGGCACCAACACGAAACTATCATGGAATTACGTCCTAACCGACCCAACATCATGTTTCCATCAATCAATATAGAATCATTTATCATGCCAAAATCATGCCACTTTGATAACCAACCATCCAATACAGATCACACGCCAATATCATATTAAACTTATCATTCACAACTCATAAACCATTTCACTCATGCATATTCATACACTTCATGCGTCAAATAAGGAAATTCAAACAAGCTCACAACTAACAACCAAAAGCATGAAAAGAACAATCATAGAGTAATTACTGCGCCAGTCTCGCTCAAGCTAGGGACCCTCGCTCAAGCGAAAGAGGTCTTTCGCTCAAGCTACATGTCCTCGCTTAGGCGAGACTGTCAACAAAGAGCCCTGCCAGACTCGCTAGTTCTCTCTTAGGCGAGCCCTCCTCACCTGAGCGAGGCCACCCCTTGTCTGGGCTAAAACTGCAACGACATGCCAAGGTTCCCACGCATTCTCGCTTAGGCGAGCTCCTCTCACCTGAGCGAGATGTCACCTTGCTCAAACGAGAGTTCTCCGCCTGAGCGAGAGCTCGAGTATGGACGTAGCTTGTTTCTGCAACAGCCACACATACGAATCCAAACCAACATACCAAGGCATTTCATGCATTCACAGCATCATACCAACCAAAAATCGTAAAATAACAACAAAACAAACATAAAATCGAAACACACGAGTAAGCCTTAGCTTCCCTTACCTGGAAAGGGCTAGCCAAATGACTCTGACACTTAAGTAGATGAGTACGAGAGTTGCCGAAGCAGATTTAAGAACTGAAAACGTGAGTGGAAGAAGGAGGTTGAACTCACTTGAACTTGGATGAACCCCAAACCCTACCAGAGGTTATGTGGAGAGAAAAAGGAGAGTTAGGGCACTGATTTTTTTTAGAGTGAGCTACAAATGAGGGACCTTGGCTGCTTTAGGAGCCTTAACACTCTATGGGCCAGCCTTTAGGCCCAACAGTGTGGCAGCCCTTAAACATTAGGACACTAAATAAAAGTGGGCCTTACACATATACAACAAACAATTTTTTCTTGTAGTATTTTTTTTTCTTTTTAGTGTTTAACTATAATTATTTTTATTTTTTTATATTACTCCAAACATTAAATAAACATAAAATATATTTTTGTTATATCATTTTCAAGATTTTACATTTGATTGCCACAAAATTCTAAAATTGACACTTTGACAACAAATATAGATAGAAACATTATTGTTCATTATTTATATATACACTTAGATAATATTTAATAAAAACTTCAATTTTAATATGATTTTTAAAAGGTTATAATAATATTTGTTTATTTTTTGATATATATATATATATAATATATTTTTGTTATATCATTTTCAAGATTTTACATTTGATTGCCACAAAATTCTAAAATTGACACTTTGACAACAAATATAGATAGAAACATTATCGTTCATTATTTATATATACACTTAGATAATATTTAATAAAAACTTCAATTTTAATATGATTTTTAAAAGGTTATAATAATATTTGTTTTTATTTATATATATATATATATTTATGTTTGTGTGTGTGTGTGTGTGTGTGTGTGTGTGTGTGTGTGTGTGTGTGTGTGTGTGTGTGTGTGTGTGTGTGTGTGTGTGTGTGTGTGTACTATGTCCTATATTTTCAAGGATGAGATGAATTGTCTATTAGATAGTGTCATATGTGATACTTGTATCGTATTTATGCATCATTGCCTCATGTTTTGTGGGTGGTCTTCTCTTTTTTGCAAGTCTTGATTTCTTTTAAGAGGCTGGCCTTGTCTCTTTACATATTGAAAGCTTATGAGATATTACTCACAAGATGTCTTTTGGACATGTTAATGGCTATCCAAGCGAAGAGGTTTCAATTTTTTGTTAACACTTTGATTATGATTCCCATGACATCCATTTTCAAATTGCCTCCTAATAGTGTGTCATGCTCTCTTTCTCCTAGTTGTCAGAATGCATTGTCTTCCTTAGGTTTTGTCCTTATGTTGTTCATGCATGATTTTAGGTCAATCATAGCAACGATTCGTTCTTCATTATGCCAATGTTGATTCAGTTTAGCTAGTGTAGGTTTTATCTTCAATCTATCAATATAACATTCTTGTGTCGTCCTCTAGTCAACATGAATGGTAACAATTTCACCAGACTATGATAAGAACTTCATGGTTAAATATGAAGCTAACATTATCACCCCAAGCTTGTTAAGTGAAGGTTGTCCTAGCAAGATGTTGTATGAGGTGTTAGCATCAACAATCACAAATCACACTTTGATGATTTTATATCTTCTACTTCCCTCATCAAACATGGTATACAAGTCAACGTAGCCTTTTATTTCTACTTGCTCCCCCTGAGAATCCAACAATTTTTTTGTCATAGGTCATAATTGCTCCCTTGACAAACCTGATCGCCAAAATGTTTTCCACTATAATATGTCCACCAAACTACCTTGGTCCTCCAACGTTTTTTGTGGTGCAAAATTGGTCGATTCAATGATAATTACCATGGGAATGTCCTGATTAGGGTCAATGGCTTAGAAGTCTTCATTTGTGAAGGTGATGATTGACATACTTCGCTTGGTCCTTCCAACCATGACATTAACAAATCGAACTACCCTCAAGTGTTTCTTCCTAGTAGAGTTTGATGTTCCTCACCTCGCAAATCTTTTTGATATAATCTTAGTAACCCCTCTTAAAAGTAAGTTCCTTTCCTTTTTGGCATTATCTTTTGTCCAGGAGATCGACTCTTTTCTCTCTTCTCTAAGATGTTCTCTATATGTGAGTCCTTAGGCCCACTTGGTATCTAGTCTTCTCAATTTATGATCTTCTCAATATCTTGTCTTCTCGGTATCTACTTTTCTTAGTCCTTAGAGGTAGGGAACTTATGAAGTGACTCCAAGGCTTAAGTTGTATCTCAAAAAACTTAGTTCTATAAACCTTAAATATAAAAAAAGTTAGCCTTTTAATCATGTGATGTTCAATTATTTATACTATTTTTAATGAACTTTTACTTATACAAATTAGTAGAAGAGACTAAAATGTGTTGCTCTCGTCCAGAATCTTGTAAGTTTTGGCATTAGGAATTGTATTTGGCAAACAATATTATTTGAGGTCAAGGTTTTGTAGAGGTTTAATTAAGCTAACTCTTTGAGGTAAGACCTTCGTATTTTTTTCAAACGATGGAGGATGTAATGGTAAGAAATAAAAGGCAAGACATATAGTGCTATGGGATTCAATTAACGAAATCCAAAAGCAATTGTATAATTCTCCACTTGATAAAACTCTAGATAACAATCAGAATGGTCTCAACAAATAATTAAAGAAACATGGAGATGATACAGTGATAAACTTCTAGGAAGCAATCAATACTAGCAACTTGTCAAAGGAAGAAAAGTTCAGCAAAGGTCCATGAAGAAACAAAGAGAAGAAGAATATTAGGTCAAGAGCTCACCAACACACATGTCGTTTCATTTAGTGTACCCCTCCAATAAAACATTCCCACGCCTTACCCTAGTGCCTCTTCGTGTCACCCTACCCTCTGAATATTTTGCCACATCACTTTTATTTTGATCTATGTTTTGTTGGGTGGAAGGCTTTGATTTGGGTCCTAATTTGGGTTGCACGTTACATTACTCCCCTTATTGACCACAGCCTTGTCCTTAAGGTTGAAGTGAGGATAAGATTGTTTGATGATCTGCAAATCTTCCCACATAGCTTCATTTTCATTGGTAGTTTCCCATTAAATGAGTACTTGAGAAATCTCCCTAAAATTTTGAATGATCATGCGGTGAGCAAGGACTTTCAATGGTTGAACTATAGGGCTCACTTCCGTGATTTTTAAAGGCAATGGTACATAAGGTTCGAGTGTTGGACTAAACTAGATGGATTCTTGCGGAATTCGACAATTGAAGCTTATAAGTGACAGAACCAATTTGTGCTAACACTTCAAAGGGTCCAAAGTATTTCATGCCTAACTTTTGACTTTTTCTCAAACCCAATGAATGTTGCCTATACTACTAAAGCTTAACCAGAACTAAATCTCCCACTTCATATTGAAGTTCTCTTCTATGTTTGTTAACTTGTTTCATATAGTTCTGAGCTCGCTGTAGATTTGCTTTAAGTTGGTGCAACAACGCATCCTTTGTCTTCAGTGATTCTTGAACATCTATAGGGGTTCCTGAATGATTACCATAATGTGCCACTAATGGAGGATTGCGACCATATAAAGCCTTGAATGGAGACATTCTAAGACTGTGTTGAAAACTGGAGTTGTACCAAAATTGAGTCCAAGGAATCATTGAATGCCATGTTTTCGCATTATCAAAAATATAGCAGCAGTGGTACATCTCTAATGTCTTGTTCAGTACCTCAGTTTGTCCATCATTGTGAGGGTGATAGGTTGAAGTCATTGCTAATGTGGTACTATGTGCTTTAAACAATTGTTGCCAAAAGGAACTAATGAAAATTGGATCTCGATCCGACACAATTGACTTTGGCATCTTGATGGCATACTCCCTAGCATGGCCAAACACTTTCATGAAAAGATGGAGTCATCTTTACAAGGTGAAGCAAAGCTCTTTTCTTTTAGGCCACAATGAAGTATCTTTAGTAGATTAGGAATTTTTAGACCTTATATTAAAGGTCATGTAGTGTAGGTTTTCCTTTGAAAGTCTTGTATTAAGAGCCAAGTAGTGTAGGGTTTTAAAAATAATTTTGCTTAAGTATGGAGCATCATATGCGCCTAGCTTAAGTAATCCTTTAATGTTTAATTAAGTTAACCCTAGCTTAATGTGGAAGACGTCCCACACATGCCACGTGGCAAAGCCTTTCTTGGAGAGTTCTCTTACATAGGTAGTGGTCATGTGTCATTGTCCTATTGGAAAGGCTTTTCATAAAGTAGTTTTATACATGGCAACTCATAAGTGGTTCATTTTGTGAGATTGAGGATTGTCACATGTCAAGCTCTCCTTTACCAAGATAGCATTTTTAGGGTTTTAGTGCATTTTAGCATTTTAGGGTTTGGACCATTTTAGAGACACCTTACTCTATAAATAGAGGTGTCTCCCACATGTATTTCTCACTTTGAGAATGATAATGTTATGCTGCCAAAATTATTTTTGAGTTATACTTCTTCTCTTGGTCACTTGCTAGAGCATTCCAAGATGTCACTCTAGCACACATTTCTCTAGAGTTGACCTAACCTCTCTTAGAGCTCCACAAACCACATTCATCCCACCATTAAATCACCAAAATCGAGATCTATTTTCTCTCAACACCAAGCTTTCGCGAATCCACCATCCATCATAGTCACCATTTTAAGCTTTGGCTCAACCTAGCTTGAGGAAGAGGCTATCACATCCCATATCGTTTCAATATGTTATTAAGGAAAGCATCAACAACAATCTTGCTCGTAAGAGCTTATTTTAAAGGAATGAAATGTCCAAATTTATACAATCGATCAACAACTACCATGATAGTACAATATCCATGAGAAGGAGGCAATTTGATGATGAAATCCATAGAAATGTCTTCCCACACATGTTAGGGAATAATTAAAGGTTGTAATAACCCAGCTGGAAAGAGTTGAGAAACCTTTGCTTGTTGACAAACTACACACTCCTTCACAAATTTTATGATATCATCATGCATCTTTGGCCAATAGAATTGAGAACAGATTCGGACATATGTTTTGGCTACTCCTGCATGACCACCATTTTTTTAGCCATGGAACTCCTGCAACAGTTGCTGAATTAGTTCAGCCTTTTGAGGTACAACAATTCTATCCTTCCATAATAACAACCCATTCTTAATTGTATAAGCTTTATCCTGCAAAGTATTATCTCAACATTGGTTATACAATTCAAGTAATCTCGGATCTTCATGAATCAAGGCAACCACTTGTTGTAACCAAGTATTAACAAGTTCATACCAAGCCAACATGAGATTTCTAGATAAAGCATATGCTAGAGTATTTTCTTTTCCAGGCTTGTTTTGAATTGTGAAATCAAATCCCAGAAATTTGGGTAACTATTGTTGTTGTTCAGGTGTTTGTAAGTTCTACTCCAACAACTCCTTCAAGCTTCTTTGATCAGTTTTAATGATGAATTTGTGGCCCAATAAATAATGGCGAAATTTAGCACAAGCCTCTGTAACCGCATAAAATTCTCACATATATGTTGATTGATTTTGCCTTCTTAGAGACAATTTTTTTGAAAAGTAAGCAACGAGATGATTGTCTTGGCTCAAAACAGCTCCCACACCAGAACCTGAAGCATCGGTTTCAAGCACAAATGGTTCCTTAAAGTTGGGTATTGCTAAAATCGGTGAAGATGTTATGGCGTGCTTAAGCACAACAAAAGTAGTAGTGGCACTGTCTGTCCAAAGGAATGCATATTTCTTCAATAACTCTGTCAATGGAGCAACTATTTGAGCATACCCTTTTACAAACGTCTATAATATCCAGTAAGTCCCAAAAACCCATGCAATTGTTTCAAATTTTTGGGTTGTGGCCATACTTGAACAACAAGTAATTTACCTTGATCCATTGCCAACTCGGAGCCCGATATTGTATGTCCAAGGTACTCAACTTCTTGCACTCCAAAAGAGCACTTAGAGAATCCCACATATAATTGATGATGTTGTAATATTTTTAAGACCACCTTTAGATGATATAAATGAGCTTTCCAATAAGGGTTGTATATAAGAATATCATCAAAGAAGACCAACACAAGTTTTCGAAGAAGGCCACAAAAAATTTCATTCATCAAACTCTAGAATGTGGTAGGCACATTTGTGAATCCAAAAGGCATAACAAGCCACCATAGTGGCCATGATGTGTTCGAAAGGCAATCTTATGCCTATCTTCAGGATTTAGCAAAATTTGATGATATCCTAAACGTAAATCCAATTTAGAAAAGAAAACAACACTATAAAGTTCATCAATTAATTCATCCACCATTGGAATAGGATAACTATCCTTAATAGTAATAGCATTGAGTATTCAATAGTCAGTGCATACTCTCCAAGAATCGTCTTTCTTTTTAACCAGTATAATTAGCGAAGAAAAAGGGTTCTTACTAGGTTGGATGATGCCTTTTTCAAGCATACCCTTCACCAATTTCTCAATTTCTTCCTTTTGACTATGTAGGTAACGATAAGGTTTAACCGGAGGAGAAACTTGTAACAAAGTAATAGAGTGATCATTTACATGCTTTGGTGGCAAGGCTTTCAGAGTAGAAAATACCACACTATAAGAGTGAAGCAATAAAGCTAAGTTGGGTTACATGTCATGTGGCAGCTCCAATAATGTAGAATTTGCATTAGGAGGTGGAAGTTGTCTCATACTGTAGACTGCTACAATAGAAATTTTGTGTACCAATCTTCTAATGTGGTACAAATGAGCCTGCCTAAGCAATTTATCAATTTTACCCCAAAATGGTCATCTTATCACAATGGAGGAATTGTAGTTTCAATGTTTCATAGTCAGCTAGATGTGGATCAATTGTTTTGAGCCAACTAGCACCCAAAATGAGGTCAACCTCCGAAATAGGCAACAAATACACTGGCAAGTGGAATGTGTTGCCTTGAGTGTGAACTGAATTTTTTTTTTATAAAGGGACTCATGCAGCTTGAAGACGAATCACCATGAAGCTAAGATTGTGTTTGTATGAATAACTCTAGTGTTCTCTGTAATTGATCTATTCGAGATTGATTATCAGTATGCATCTTCTCTATTTGAGCGTTCATCTACTTAGAATTAGTACGTTGTTCGGTGGTTCGAATTTCCAACAATTCCACCATAGCTTGTAGTTCCTCTGTATGTTGCGTAATCTTTTACTTGCATTTCTTTCATTTGAGTATTCTCAATCATGGAGCTCAATGGAAGCAACAAAGTAACAATAAGAAATAAAAGGCAAGACAGATAATGCTATGGTATTCAATTAACGAAATCCAAAAAAAATTGTATAATTCTCCACTTGATAAAACTCTGGATAACAATTAAAATGATCTCAACAACTAATCAACAACTGATTTGGGTTGCACGTTACAGAGGAGATACTAGATTTGCGGAATGTGTCATACGAAAGTCCATCAAACAATTTGAACTAGAAAATAACCTTATTAAATGTATATATAAATTTTATAACTTACAAGCTAAATATTTGTATTTTAAATTATAAAATTCCTACTTATAATAAATTAAGCTTTGATTGCATAAATAAATAAATAAATAAAACATCTCGGTAGAATAATGTTGAATTATGCAATTTAGAATTCACATCTCGGTAGAATTCACATTTTATGGATTGTGAAACTCGTAATATATACTCTAAAATACATTTTTATATATCCAAAATGTACAATACAAAAGTTTATTTATATTTTGAATTATTATCGGAGAAAGTTTTCCAAACGAAGTAATCTAAGATGTATCTCACGGTTTATAAATTTAGTGTCGATTATACCATGGAAAATATATTCACTGATCTATAATCTAGTACATTCCAAATGTTACTTAAAAGCTTTTTTTAGAAAAATATTTTTAGATTGAAAATTGTGGATATAGAGTAGCTTCCAAATTGGCTAAAAGAAGAAACTGACAACAGCACAATCAAACGAGCATCAATGTTGGCTCTAGTATGAGCACTCTCACTAGTGACAGACGAAAGTAACTTGCGGGTGGGGACGAAGGTCGAGCATATATATGTGAACAGAAGCATGGAAGACATCATGTGAAATAAGTCTTTATTTCCCTCTCACTTCCACTTCCACCCCTGCCCAATCTCAACCACAAGCCCAAAGATTTTGTTTACGAAGCCCTGTTCACGGTCATGTTAGAATGTTTCAAATTCAACAGGTTTTGACTCCGCCTTGTGGAATTGAATTTCAGATGCCTCACTTGAATGTTTAATTTCATCTTTATTTTGGACCTGGAATGCTTGTAACATTGTACCTAAATTTATTAGAAATTTTCCGTATTGTAACATTAGGCCTAAAATGATAGTTTAATAGCAATAATAATAGTTATTATTATTCTTTGCTTTTACAGGCAACTGGAGCATCAATGATATTAAAAACATTACCTAAATTCCAGAAAATATAGATTTGGAAACAAAAACAGGTATCCAAGAAATTTAAAAAAAAAATGCGAAAATACAACTTTTTTCAAATCAGCCTAAAATCATTTAACAAGTGTAACTGATTCTTTTTGTTGAGCATACAAATAGATCAATTCATTCAAAAACATATCTACAACTCGAAACTTGTAATCAAAATATATCACCGTTCACGTCCTAGTAGCAGTATCCAGCTCGATCCTCACCTATATTCCTCGTTACATAAAATATCAAGCTTGTTTGTAATGGTAATCATCAATGGTGGAGTATACTAAACCATCGTCTCCAAGAGTCTTCAGCGACAACCTGACAACATAAACAGTTGAGTTACATCACATGCAAATGCTTTGCCTAAAGAGAAAGGTACATATAACAGAACTGACATGATCCTGTCCATTGGAAGCTTGAGCTCCCGGGATAATTCATTGACATGTATTCCCCGTTCATCTGACCTGCAATTTAATCCAGTTTTAAAATCATTCAGAATCACAAGTCAAGTGAATTTTGTGCGATGAGAATCCAATTGTTACATTTGTTGAAAATATTAAATATTAAATTAATGGAAATCAAGTAAAATAAAATTTTCAATTTATAACTCACATATCTGAATGCTGCTGCAGGTAGTCAATAATCAATTTATCGCAATCCTTAAGTCCATCCACGCTATACTGTGCATATGCCTGAAATGAGAAAAATAGCATCATCAATCCAATTAAACAACAGTAGCAAATAGCACATGTGTGATATAGAATCTCATACTGGAGTTGATGATGGCGCCTGAGATCCATTTGGGGCATTTTTGACAGGAGTGTTCAATGAGACCGATGAAGGATTTGTAGAAGTAATTCCTTCAAACTACGATCCAAACAAAAATATACATGTTAAGTAATCAGGTAAGTCCATTTGAGCAAGGCACATAGCTGGGAATGTTAACGGACAATTCTCAATTTGCTGAATTCGCGGGATATTTATGCACTATCCACTGCAGTGAATCACCATACTATAATCTAAAAGAATTCAGGTAAAATATGAAAATTGTGTGCACCTTCGTTTTGGAGCGAAGATGGTTATGTATGCAATCAATAAAGTGAAAAGGGATCTCATCAAAATTTGTCACGGGCCTGTGAAAAACACCACAAATATGAAATAAGCATACGATAAAACTCAGCTACGCAGTTTGCCAAATATAGGCACTTGCTCATCATGGAAAACTGAACATTGTATAATTTGAAAAAATCACTTTTCTACAACCAGATATAACTATCGCTTTGTAATTCACGTGTAAATTCACCAATTCAATAAACTCTGAATCTTCAATCAAAAGATTCACTATTCTAGGGAAAAATTTTGAAAATCGAATGTTGCCTCCAGAAAGGTCACTGGGCACCCATCACCGACAATAAAAACTAAGATTATAAATAATGCAAACATCAATATTGAAAATGAAAAACACAAATTCCGTGAGGCTAACAAGTCTGACATCGCTCACACATTTATAATTTAATAATATGGAAAAAAACTTCCGAAAATTTGTAAGTATCTAGATAAGTTTGACAATGACGAGAGATACAGAAACATAACCAATAGACGCTCAGTAATCACCAACTTGCAGGCACAACCATTTCTTTTCTGGTTTGCTTTGACAAAATAAAATTATAACTGAATATACGACGGTACATATTTAAATGTTGAATACAGCAGAAGAAACTACCATCTAATAAGAACCTCCGATACATCCCAAGTGGCTTATGTGAAACCTCTTAAAACAGCCACACACACACCAGAGAAAATGCAATCCATTAAACACCCTAATGCATATCAGCAACAGCTCCCAAGCTCAGCAAGAAAACCCACTATTAGCAAGGTATCAATACATCCAACGCATCAAAGATGCTTTGAATCTTTAAGAAAATCAATAATCAGTGATGTTCTATTATATGCAATGGTTCTAAGCCCAGGAAGAACATCTCTGCAACTGTTCTACTAGAAATAAAGGGAGGATGTAAGTTGTTAAGTCAATTTTAGAGTAGGTTCACCCACTATTACTCTAAATCTTTGCTTGTCTCTACTCTCTTACCCGATTTCAATTTTAATTGTGGAAGTCTTCAGTTGGTCAAAGTGTGTATCTAAACATATCAGTGGGGTACCTTGATAGAAGCACCTCATGCTGGGAGCAAGTGATAGAGCCTCAAAGTTATAATTAGATCCCTAAATTAATGACCGAGGACATAGACAAGGATTAACTTTTCTCCCTAAGTGACTTGAACCTGTTCTCATTGAAGACTCAAGAAAATCGTAGTCATACCGAAATATCACATCAAATTAGTAAATACACAGCCACTGCACAATTGTTACTATATAACACAAAAATGGGTGTAGCGCACATGCCTGACAGAGAAAGCAACAAGTTGCCTAACGCCTTGGAAGCTTTTCAAATGCCCAAAAACACGGACGTACATACCATTCCTATCATTGAAAAGGAAAACCAAGGTTAGAAATACAACAATCACATACTCATATATTACATATTCATGAACTTACATTACTTCCTCCATTTCCTTTGTGTCAAAAGTCTCATTAACCCTGATGAAAGAACACAAAAAAAAAACACTCAAACCACTTTTTACAAACATTTATTGGGGAAATTTTTCTAAAATATGAAAGCAAAGCAACACAACACATTATTTGAAAACTAATTTAATCTGAAATAACATTTATAATGCACAAAATACCATCTTCGGCATTTTATTCGTCCAGTTCCATCGTCCAAAACAAAATTGACATCGGTGTTTCTCTCAACTTTCTCAAACACCATCCCGACTAGTGTTACCTGAACCAAAATAATGTAAAGAAAAGAAGCCAATAAGAAGACATTGTCGATATAAAACATTGTGCATTACAAGGCAACCAGAAATCTTCATAGATCGTACTCTTATAGTTATTATAAAATTCGTAAACAGACAATACATGATAATTTATCATTACATGACAATAACGCAGTCAGTGCACATATTTTCCAATCTTAAGCAAACATTAAAACATGTAAAGTAAGAGTTTAATTTTCATGCATGGTCAGTGTAAAGATGTCTCCACTTTCAAGTCTTTAACCAATTAGAAACTGAAAATTATAAACGAACCGTTTATAACAGTTAATTATAGTCATTCTAAGTGTAAAACTTTATTACACATGCATCCAACGATTTAATAAGTGTTGCGCAGACAATACCAACAAATTAAACTCAAACAAAAACATGACATAGTTTTCCAAATTCCGAGCCAGGGCACCATGACAGTACTATTATATGTTTTCTTCACTATGTAATAAACAAAAAAGCACGGCATACCAATTCTTGATAAACTGAAAGAAAAAATATTCAAAACTGACTAATAAAAGCGCGAGGCATACATTGTTCAGATCTACACCGTTGATCACGAAATTCGACTTTTCGTCACCGGTTTGAGAGGCTTCACTGATCTGCTTAACCGTCACCGGCACCAAACCCTGAGTTTCGCGACTCTTCAACAAGCGAAACACACAGACAGTTAGTAGAGCCCAGCGTTTCGCTTTCAAAACGAAAAACAAAATTAGTTCTAACTACTGTAATTAGGTTAAAACTAACACGTTCGACTCATTTCTCACAAAATAAATTATCCTAAGTGCGTTCATGCTTTGTTTGGTGGTTTCTTTTTTGCAGAGAAATGGAAAATTAGAAAGAAGAGATCGATTGCATACTTTTGACGGTGCGGGAGAGGAATCGTTGAAGTTAGATGGCTGAGAGGACATGAATCCGCCGCCGGAGAAGGCGGTGGTGGCATCGAATTGGGAGCTGGAAAACATCTTCGGAACCCTAGAAAGAGAGGGAAGTGAAACAGTTGATGATATGTGTTGTGGGTTATGTTATGCTTTGAATGAATTAACCAGAATTGCGCGTCCTTTTTTACGTTGATTCCCGCCAAGGACGTTTCCATTTTTCTTTTCCCGCCGTATAGGGTTTCAACTTTCAGCTTCCGAACCCTCCCTATTTGTTTTCTAAGAAATAAAATTAATTAAAGGGTTAACTAAATTCTTTTAAAAAATAAAAATTATTTTGATTAATAGTTATCTTAAATAACTCATTTTTCAAAGTGACTTGTTTATTACGAAGAGGATATTTAACCAAATTCACATCAATCTTTTTCTTTAAAAATATTATTTAGAAAAATTAATATAAATAAATTTTATTTGAGTTGTAATAAATTGAATTGAATATAGTTGTTTTTAATTTGTATATTAGGCCAACTTACTTTGGTCCTAATTATTTTTTTAGATGTTTTTTTTTTCTAATTTTAGTTACATTGAATTTTAGATTTTTAAGGGTTGAAAATGAACATTGTATGATTTGAACTCTTATGTTATTTTTTACAAATTTTGGAAGTTGAGAAAAAATTGTATTTGTATAAAATAATTTATGTGGGTTTGATTTCTATGGTATTAAGTTGAAGTTTTGTAATTGAAGACCCCATTAGACCCCTTCTTTATACCTATGTTTGCACTAGATTAAAAATCATATACAATCTAAATATACTTAAACGCATAGATATAAATCATTTATTTAATTTATAAATTTAGAAGTTTTTTTTTTCTTTCCTTTTCTCTTAAATTTAGAATGGTCTATTTTTTTTTATTCTTTATTTATACATGGATAACTAATTATTGCAAATCAAATTATGAAATCAAGATGCCTTGAGTTTGTTCTTCTTCTTTCTAGTTTCAATTTTGTATTTTTTTTATTGTAATCTAGTTTTTATGTTTGTTTTTAAAAATGAGTTGGATATTGATTTGATAATTAGGTAAAAATAGATTATGTAGTATTTTAATTTGATTAATTCAATAGATTAAATGTTCAAACTTATATATAATTTTTTATGAAAATTATGATAAGAGAAATTGCGTGAAAGTTGAATTTCTGAATTGGTCTTTTACCTTCTTATTTTAGCATTTTCAATCTTTTTTCATCTTTTCGATTCATTTTCATTACAAAAACCCACCAAAATTAATTTGTTTGACAAAACATGGTACAAAATGAATTCAGTCAATAATCAATATATGTCCTCACATAATAGACTTAGATTCGATTTACATCACAAAGTTTGCAGGAAACTTAGTAATTGTAAGTCAAATACATTATTGAAAGTCAAAATGGTTGTGTTGTATGCAAAGCATAGTATTGTGTCTAATTAAGTGTTTTCTGTTTTTTTATAATTTTTGTTGTTTTTATTATGAAAACAATGAATGGCTTAGTTAAATCAAGAGGGAGCAAATTAGTTTTAAACAAAATTAAAAAAAAGTTAAGTTTTTAAAACAAATTTAGTTAGAAAGCCAAAGCATAATTAAATTGAGAATCAAATTGATACTAAAATTAGGAAAGCAAAACAAATAGAGAGATAAAACAATAGAAAATATTGAAAAATATATATTTATATTGTTTCAAGACAATTTAGTCATGTATTAAATTCTTAGTTTCTCACCCCCTAAAAAAGATGGTTATATTATCAAATGAAATTTGTAGGAAGCAAACAACAATTACAAACTCAATACAACAATCAACCATTGAAACACCAAAAAGGATATCAACTTCAAGAAGATATCAGCCTCCATCAACTAAAAAAAGATGATATATGCTTTATTAACTCTTGATACAACCATCACAAGACAACATTGAAACAAATCAGTAACAACAAATTGAAGAGTTGTCAAGACACAACAAAAATAATAACAAAGATTTTAGAACTCAGCACAACCTTTGATTATTTGAAGCTTCAAAATACTTTTGAAAGTATGAAACAACTTTTTTAATCTCAATATAATTATGTCAAGATGATTGCAAAAGTTTTTTGAAAGATTAAGATTGAATATCTATTTATAAAGTTTTGAAAACACTTATTTAAAATAAGAAATGACACTTTTATGGATTGTTTGAAGCATATAATTGATTGTTTTAATTGAATTTTGAAAAATAATCATAAATCTTTCATTTTAATCATGTAAGGAACATGATTAATTGATTGGATTCATTATTCATTTAATGATGTGAGTTTATTTAATCAGTGATGAAAGATCATAATCAGATATAATTTTAAATAACGTTAAAAGTACTCAATATGTTATTTGGTTTATTTTATTAACAAAATAGATACTCGATTGTATTGCTTTAAAACCTCTTATGAACAATTTAATAAATTACAGGAAAACATAATTGACTATAAACATTGAAAAAGAAATGTATACTTAGATTTAACTTTGTAAAAACCATTGTCTTTCAATTTATTTTAGTATAGGTTCTGTACTAAATTAAAAGACATTATGAATAACTTATGTGAAAGATTCAAAAAAGAAATTAAAAGAAAGTTAAAACTCCAAAACACATCTTTTGTTGTTTCCACGTATTACACATTTGTTTTTGTCTATACTTTGTGTTTTTTTAGGTATGTTGTTTCTGTTTCTGTTTTTGTTTTCTTTTTTAATTTATTTATATGGATTTATTGTTTTCATTTTGTTGTTGATATTTCAAATTTTGTTTTCGTCAATATTTTTTAAATTTCATAGATTATTGTAGATTTCACATTGATCAGATATATGACGAGTTTACAATATACAAGTGGGTGCAAATCTCACCTTACAAGTTCCTTTTATAGGGTTGAATTATGCTTAGAGTTCACATCCTTAGATGTTATCAAACTCATATAAAGTTTATCTTAGCAAGATTTGTTGTTTGTTGGACCTCTTATGCCACCATCCATCAATACATTTGTTGTTTGTTGGGCCTATCGTGTCACCCTTTGTTGAAACACTATCAAACTACCTATAAATGTGTAATCTCAAATGTATGTGCCTTGGCATGAGTGGGTGTGTTGGAGATTGCACATCATCTAGAGATAAGGTGAATCTCATCTTATAAGTCAATTTTGTAAGGTTGAGTTAGACTTAAAGTACACTTTATATTTATAATTGTGTTTGTATTATTATTAATCATATTTTAGAAAAATTAAATAAAATAGTTAAGGTGTGTTTGTTTCTACAAAAATATTTGAGGGTTGGATTTGAGAGAAAAGACAGGTGAAAGCAAGGTTGTCTGCCCTGAGGAAAAGATAATAAGAAATGAAGGGATTTTAAAGAAAAAGCTTACAAAAATTTGTAAATGATGTGATGAGTTTGATGAATTAATTTTTTTTTAATTGTTGAAATTAAAAGATTATGGTTTTACCCTAGTTATAAAAGTAAGTTAAAATAAATTATAATAAGTGTAAATTATGTTAAAATTAAATGTGATTTATTATTTAAAAAAAATTACAAAATGATAAAATTGTATCAAAATAAAATGAAATTGTTAGAAATTAAATTCAAATAAATTGTTGTCGAGTGATTAGTTTAAATAAAATTATTTTTAGTGTTATTATTATTATTATAAAATGTGAGTTATTATTTACAATGAAAAAATTAAAATTTAAAAAATTATATTAAATTAAAATGGGTTTGGTATAAATTAAGTTGAAATAAAATTTTGATGATTAATTTAAATAAATTAAGTAATAAATTGAATTGGTGAACTTATTTTAAATTGATATGTGGTTGTTTAAAGTTAATATAAATTATAATGGAGTTGTAAACACATGGACAATGAAATAGAAAAAAGGTACAATGCAAATTATTCGTGACTTTCTTCTTTATTCTCTTCACTCACACGGGGATTTAAGGAAGCTTAATCCCGCAAATTTGTCTGCACAAATCACTATAAATCACTTCATCCAAACAACTTTGGCACCTTCGTTTCTTTCCTCCACTATAGTACATCATCCCAAATAGACACATCATTAAGGATTGAACTTGCACCCAACTTTTGTACGATAGCTTCTTTTAGATTTTCCAAATTAGTCATAGATAAAAGAATACAAGTTTGTGATAGAAGAAAAAAATTGAAAGTTTGTAATTGATATAACTTTGTGCAAGCAATTTAGAATTAGGTGTGTTATAGGTTGAAATTACATAGAAACAGTTACTTTATCGATTGTCAATAGACAAAGTGGATTGACAATTCTCAAAATTTTGAAAATTCCTTAGTTACTAAGTTTTATTTTCATAACTTTTCTTAATTTTGAGCATTTATTTGACGTATTTAGACACTTGATAAGGTTTTAAATTTTTTTGTGGTGTTTTCTTTCATTAAGAAAAAAATATATGAAAGTCTTATATAAATCATATCCCATATTTTCCTTATACATTTTTTTTCATTGGCATTATTCATTCATGCTTATGGTTTACATAATAGTGGGTGATTTTGTTCATGCTTGATGAGGTATAGTTCCTAATATAAAATCATATTTGTGACATAATCATTACACTACTAAAAGGACATGGACCGTGACTTAAACTATATTGACCTTTTACATATGATTGTTCACCTCTAATTGTTATTTATTAAAGCAAATATGCAAAATCCTGGATGTTTAGATTGAGCACTTAAACACTATAGCTTAAATAAGAAGTAGTTACATATGAAAGATGCTTAAATCATATCATGAGTGCATTAAATCATATCATGAGTGCATGTGCTTTGTTTGACAAACGATAAGGCACTTTGTCAGCATAGGAAGATAAGTATTGTTAGCTACTAGGGAAGTTATGTGTTTGTATTGTTAAACCCTAAACCCTAAACCCTAAACCCTAAACCATAAGATAGGTAGAATTCCATCTAGTAGCAACATCCATTCTTAAAACTACTTTGGTAACAATACCCCTTACTTGAATAACACATTCTTTAAATGCAATTTTTCTTGCCTCCGATCCTCTCACATACTTGATACTCTCTTTAATCTTATACAAAGCATCAAAAGCCATCCTTAATCCTTATTGAACAATAATATTAAATACATGTGCACTACACCTTACATGAAAGTAATCACCATTACATATCAAACTATTTTGTAATTTCAATTGCTTACACAATTTTTTTTTGCAACACCTCATTGAAACTAGCATTGTCTAATGTGATAGAAAAAAAATCTTCATATCTAATCCCCAATCAAGTAACAAAGCAATTTTTTTTTGTCAAATCATGACTAGTATTTGGAGGTTCCATTATACAAAAGGCAATAATCTTACTATTCAACCTCCAACTAACATCAACAAAATGTACAGTAAAACAAACAAATCCTTCTTGGTTTAATGAACTCTAACAATCAGATGTCAAATAAATTTGGCAATGAGATTTACGCATTACAAGTTTCTCCCTTTCTTTGTGTTCATGAAATTTCTTTGAAGTATTAAACACAACTATATTCATACTCGGAACTCTTACTTCTGGATTTAGATATACAAGTAATTCTTTAATCCATTTATATTCAACAAAATTATATGGAAGTCCATGTTGAATAATAGTCATTGAAATAAGGTCATCTACAACTTTTTGGTCAATTTCCCTAGACCTTAATTTCTTAGCATGATCAATTATCATTTTTCCCATATCATTGTCTTTTAATTTCTTTAGGACCGCACACTTTGACAAATGATGCAACATTGTTCAGGTCCTTACTTTTGTACCACCAGAAATATATTCTGCACCACATGCATTACATTTTGCCTTTTCTTTATGATCTTTTATACCAATTTTTGTAAAATGATCCCAAACCTTAGAAGTAGTTCCCCTAGGTCTCTTACTTTCTCTATCAAAATTCATACCCTCATTCTCATTCTCTTCTACAGTTGGTGGCAAAGAATCATTTAAGTTATCATTAACACATTGGTCATCTACTATTCCGGAATTCATTTTGTTCAGTAAAAATTGCACAATGTAACATCATTAATCATTTGTTCAAGTATAAAAGAAGGGACTAATATTTTATGAAGTATGAACTAATATTTAACAAAGCAAAAGCTCATTGTGACAAAAATGAATACGAAATAAAGAGTTGCAAAGTGCTTGTAGACGAGGCGAGAGTCTTATAGGGGAATAAAATAATAAATACATGGTAAATTTAAACATTTAACATACTTTAAAACTATAAACTTAAATATTTTAAACCATAATAACTTAATTCTTTCAGAACCATGCATGAAGTTGAAAATGAATTAACAACCTAGATAATTTTATTAGTGTTCTAACTAAAAGGAACAACTATTTCTATCATGAATTAGTAATTCAGAATTTGTGAATGGATTTCTCAGTCATAGTGAATCTATATTTTTTGTGATCCAACAGATTCACACATGCTCACTACTTTCTTTAAACCTTATTAACATGCAATAGCATTATTTTTAGTGATTTTCCTTTCACTTCTGATTAGACACTCACACTTGTAGACGGTGATAAAATAGTTGAAGGATTTAAGTGTTATAGTCTCTCTTCTATAATAAAAGACATCAACCAACCAGTGAATATAAATTGACGAAGTTCATTTTTCATTTCATCAAATACTTTGTTCATGCACTTTCCATGGACATCACGGTTACTTAACTTTACAATATTATAATATTTTATGCTTTTTAATATTCAAAGATTAAAGAAGTAATTTGCCTAGACTTCACAGTTACACATTTTATCATCATTTATGTACATCATTTATGTAGTTCTAATAGTGCATATAGAACCCACAAGCATTTCAAATCCATGACATGGCAAACATACAAGCATCATCATGTACTTGAAGAATGAAAACAAAAAAGAATGAACTAGTCTTTTATTGAATACAAACATCATTTTTCAGCAAACTAATTGTACCTTGGATTTGTCGTTAGAGCAGCCTTAGTAGATCAACAAGGTACATGATGCAGAGCAAGAACCCTAATTTTTCAATAAACACTTGAACTGAAAAGAAAAAGAAAAATATGGAAAACTATGATTGGGAAGAAAACATGAGGTCATAAAGTGATTACTTATATAATCAATAATACCAAAAGAATAGAAGAAAAAAATAAGTCAACATTCAGTGAGGGGGTGAGATACAAAGTTGTTTGCTTGTTGAGTCGTGATTGATGTTAGTCGTTGAGTTGAGATGCAATGTTAATCTCCTTACTATTTGAGGTTGAAGTTAGGTTTCCATTTGTCAACCCACCAATGTGTTTGATTAATAAAAAATAGCCCAACAATGCAACGCCTAACATAATGTATGTGATCATGCGGGTTGGTGGGCCAACCCGGCTCACCACGGTTTCAACTCAGGTGGATCAGGTCAAAAATTAACTCGTACTGAAATTTGTAAAAAGATTACAACCCAACCCAGCTCGAACCCATGGTAGATCGGGTTGGCCCACAGGTTCTGACCTATTTTGACAGCTCTAGTTATTAATAAGTTAAAGCGGATAAAACAAATAATAATGGTCGGTTCTGAATCTTATATTAAATTTTTTTTAAATCCAACTCGATCTGCTTTAAATATTTTAATATTATAATTTTAAATATAAAAACACAAGTTTTATTTTCGCATATGATGAAACTATTTTTGTGTTGTCATAGTTGTATTCTTCACACACAACAAATCATATTTTTTTCAAATACAAATTCCTCTTTGCTTTTATAGATGATTCTTGGTGTGAGATTTTGGTTGCCAAAAGGGAAAATTTTCTTTATCGTAACCTTGTTATGTGTGTCCGCATGTAAGTTTTAAATTTGTGTTTCACATTTTCAATCTCAATCAAGTTTCTTTCTCATCTTTTCTTCCTTGTTTTATATTCACACAAAAACTATTCATTACCTACCTTTATTTAGCAATACTGCTTCAAAACGTTTGTAAAATTTTGAACGAATCTCTTAGTCGAGATGCTCTAAATCGTCACAAACAAGTAGGTAATCTATACTTTTACATCAATGTTTTTTTTTTTATGTTTTTCCTATTCAGACTTTAAGGTAACATGGGAAACACTGATACTAAATCTTATTTTTAATTTCTTAAATTTTGATATATTCACACAAAAACCATCCATTACCTACCTTTATTTAGCAATACTGTTTCAAAACTTTTGTAAATTTTGAATGAATCTCTTAGTTGATATGCTCTAAATCGTCACAAACAAGTAGGTAATCTATACTTTTATATCAATGTTTTTTTTTTATGTTTTTCCTATTCAAACTTTAATAGAACATAGGAAACACTCATATTAAATCCTATTTTTAATTTCTTAAATTTTGATTTTGATTTATTTTATGTTAGTGCTCACTGAAAATATACTAACATTACAAAAAATATTGTATATTGTGTGGTTTTAATAAGGAAGTTATCTAAAACTACCTCTTTTTACGTCATAATACGATAACTGAAGAACTGCCACATTTTACATGTAAAATATATCGTTTTTAACTACCATTTTTTGAGCTACCGTATTTTCCATGTAAAATATGTTGTTTTTAACCGCTATTTTTTTCATAAATCTCAATATTTTATTTTCACTTGCCCTCTCACTTCTAAAGTAGTCTCCCATATTCCTTTTTAAAAGTGTTTTCCTATATATTTTATTTGATTAATGTTTTATGAATCGAGTTGAGGGCTCATTACATAATGAAACCACTAGTGCAATTTTGACTATTTAACTTCTGTTATAGGCCTCAGTTATCAGGAAACCGAAGCATATAGTGGCGTGGTGACATTTTTGCAATTCCTGCCAGCTTTTCTGCCTCGATTCCCTCAATAACTGAAGCAGAATCTACTTTTCTACCTCGGTTGCAGTAAACCCGCTGCCATAAAGCCTTTTAGGCTTCGATTTCCCTGACCTGAAGCAAAAAATTAACTGTTAGAGTGACATTTGGCCTCTGTTATAATTGAACCGAGGCCAAAAATCATTGTTTTACCTTAGTTAAAAATTGAACCGAGGTCATTTAGGGATTTCAAAACGCGAATGCACTGTTCTTCGTCTTCTACAACGCAACATTCACGTTTGAATGTGTCGTCAACCGTCCACAGCCATCGTTGTCTAGCTTCCATTCATGCTGCCAGCCACCGTCGAGCCTCCTTCCACACTGTTGCGGTCATTTGGGTTCCATAGTAGCCGTTGGTTCGTCCCACACAGGTACCACATAGCCACTGCGCCAACCACTATGCCAACCTCCGCGTTAGTCTCTGTTGCGCCACCATTCCACGTCGTTAGTAGCTCTTCGTTTTCCTCAAACAATGTTAGTCTCTCGCGCCACCGTTGCTCCCGTTCCGGCAAGCCACTGTCGCGCTCCGCCATGTTCTCCTTACACGATTCCCCTTTTTTTAATTTCTCGTTTTGTATAATTGTTTTTGCGATTTGGGTTGTTGTTTTGTGTTTTGTTAGGGTTTTGTTGGGATTTTCTTGGTTTTATTTTTTTCTCCTATTTTTGATTGTTTCTTGTGTTTTTATGGTTGTGTTCTTTATCAAGTATTCTTGCACTATGATGGGACTGTGTAGCTTTCGGGAACATAAGTATCGTTGCATCCTCCCATTGTCATTCGCTTCGCTTTTCACGCTCCCAAGTTCTTACTTTTGTAATATGAGTCTATGAATTTGTAGTCTATTGTGTATTATTTTTATTGTATGTATATGAGATTAATTATTTGCTTAAATTAATCTCTTATTTTGCAGGCATTCAAGAATATTGTACCAATTATTGCAAAGTCCATAAAGTTTGGTAGGATAGCATGTGCCAAATTTATAATTCAGATGTACAATAACATTGATTAGGATATTGACTTGTTGTTACAAGACACTTTCAAATGTATTTGGATTGTGGATGATGTCATGTTTCATAAAATGTATTGTTTTGTTTCTGGTCTAACTGGTCTGGTCTTTTGAAAAAATATGCAGGTTAAAAAATGTGGGAATAACCAAAACCAAAAATTTTATTTAAAAAGTTAACATGACATACGACCTCGGTTCTAACCGAGGCAGAAATGGGGAGTATATGGCCTCGGTTCTCATTAGAACTGAGGCCAAAAGGTGATTTTTTGCCTCGAGTAACTCTCGAGGCCAAAAGTTGACCCTTTTTTGCCTCGACCTTATATGCGTCGGTTTTGAAATCGAGGCAAAAATTTTATTTAAAAAGTTAATAGGACATACGACCTCGATTCTCATTAGAACCGAGGCAAAAATGTGAGTTTCTGCCTTGAGTAACACCCGAGGCCAAAAGCTGACCCTTTTTTGCCTCGGCCTTATATGACTCGGTTCTGAAACCGAAGCAAAATAGCAAAAATAATCGCTATCAAATACCCTTTCTGCACTGGTGAACCCTAACCTATGTATACATGTGCATTGTTGTTGTTGTCGCTCATCAATGTTGTGGGTTCCTTCTCAGAGGAAAATCCTTGTTATGAAGAGAGAAGAAAAGATCCTAAAAGTTCCATTTAACGTGGATGTTATTTGTGTTGACAAAAAGAAAAAGATGGACATCTTCCTCCAATAAAGAGTTTTGATGAGGATGATGACTTATGAAGAAGTATGGAAGACTTGATGATGATGCATGGAAAAATGTTGAAGACTTAAAAGAATGCTTCAATTCAAGAGATTAATTGAAGACTTAAGAGTTTAGTTGTTTAAAGTCTTGTAATATGTGTACATTATTTCAGATAGTTAAATTAGTAGGTCAAGAGTCAAAAGGCAAAACCCAAGTAGTAGAGCACCAAGAGAATTTTATTTATTTGTAAAACTCACTAGAATAATCAATTATTCTTAGTGATAATCGATTATCTTACTTAAAACTGGTTTTTGAGAAAAGCCTTTGTGATAATCGATTATCACTATTGATAATCGATTATCACTATAGATAATCGACTATCACCTGCTGAAAATAGATTATCCTAGCTGATAATAGATTATCACAGCGAGAAAAATGTTTTTAGAAACGTTTATGTGATAATCAATTATTACTTATGATAATTGATTATCTATGGCAGCTGTGACTTAACTTTTCATATTCTTAACCTAATTTCTAAATAGGTTTCTATAAATAGAGTGGTAAGCTTTCATTATCAAACATAGAAGTTAGAGAAGTCTAAGTACTTGAGAACTATCTTTGGGAAGGTTTTGAAAAACCTAGTGTGGGTGGAGCGATAACTTTCATCAAGTGGGATCTTGAGTGATTGAGTGTTGCTGTTGTTGCTAGGAGAAGTCGATCATCCTTTGTGTGATTCAAAGGAGTTGTTCATTCCTTGTGTGATTCAAGGAAGGTGTTTTCATCCCTTGTGGATTTCAAGGGAGGTGTCTTCATCTCTTGTGTGATTCAAGAGTGATGTTTTCTAAACCCTAATCTTTCTTATCATTGATTGTAAGTTTGGCTTATTTTAGTGATCGAGTTAATCTTGTTTTTTAGAGATTAACAACTGGACATAGGGTCTTTTGATCTAAACCAGTATAAATACTTTGTGCAATTTTCTCTTCCCTACTATCTTTATTTTATTGTATTTATTAAAAGAAAGGAAAACATTTTAATTGAACTTTGATATTAAAAGGGGGAATTTTAAAAGCACAATTTTAATTAAGAACCCAATTCACCCTCACTTTTGGTTTTTGCCAAATGCTAATAATTCCGCTGCGCGTTTTCAACAATTTGGAAGTCCTCGATTAAGTTCCACTTGAATTGACAAAGGCTTTAATAGTGGTGGCATTGCCACCTTCTTCACTATGCCTTTAATGTTTTGGTGTTTTTTCTTTCTCATTTGAAACAAAAAGTGGATATAAATCTTATTACATACAAGCATTTTTTTTTTAAAAGAAAAAATTGTGGTCAAAATGTTGGAAAAGAAAGACCAATGGTTACCTCTTTTGTTAATTTCATATGGTTGTTTTTTTTCTTTCATTTTATATGTTTAATAAAAAAATGTTATATTTGATTTTCCCTTTTTTTTTTTTAAGCTTTCATTGTCCAATTTTTCTTGTTACTTTTGATATTTAATAAACTTGTTCATGTTTTCACAATGGCTAATTTGTTGATCATTAAAGGCTTTGTAAATATATCACTCAACTAGTCTTTTGTCCTGTAGTAAATAAGATTATTTCTCCATCCTTTTGCACCTTAGGAAGAAAAACTTGATATTAAAATGTTTTTTCCTCCCATGAAATACAAGGTTGTGAGAGATGGCAATTGCAGTCTGATTGTCCACAAATACTTCAGTACCTCCTATTTATTCCATATGCAAGTCTACCGAAATTTTCTACAACCACAAGGCTTGATTTATTGTTGTTGTTGCACGAATTATGATTCTATAGGTGATTGAGCCATAATATCTTGTTTTTCTTTAACATCATGAAAAAAAATTATGAGCCAAGAGTTAAACAATATCCCAAAGTACTTTTCGTATCATCCAAAGATCCACCATAATCCCTATCAAAGTATCCAAACAACTTCATATTTTGACTTCTATGAAACTTAACTCCATAGTTGATTGTTCCTTTGGTATACTTGACAACTCTTTTGCTGCTTTTAAATGCAATTCATTAGGACAATGCATAAAATTAGATAAAATGTTTACAACATTCATAATATCATCTCAGGTTCTTGTTAAATACATTAAGCAACCAATCAAACTCCTACTGTATCCTTCATTCACTTTATCAATACCATCTTCCTTGTACAACTTTTCCGTTTGATTCATTGGAGTATTAACTTCTTTGCAATCTTCCCTTTCGAATTTTCTAAGAATTTCTTTTGCATACTTCCTTTGGCAAATAAAAAACTTGATTTTCTTATTAATTGATCTCCATTCTAAGAAAATATGCCATAAAGCCAAGATCTAACATTTCAAAATCCTGCATCATGTTGTCCTTAAACTTGTCATTACTCTTTGTACTATTGTCAGTGATCAGAATATCGTCCATAGAAAAAGAAATAACAAGAATTTCCATGCTATTGTGTTTAATGTAACACCCTTTATTTTATGTTAATTATATTTCACTTTCTTGTTTAAATATATAGTATGAAGTAATTTTATGATTTCATAAGTAAATTAATACATTTATGGTTTTGGGTTGTATTGGTAAATCTTTTATTCTTGCTTACTTAATGGTTGGATCCAGCTTAAATTTTAATAGAGCGTTCGTTATACGTATATCTTTATTTTGATTAGTTGGATTTTCAATTAAACTTATGAGGTAAGAGAAATATTTTACACAAGTTGAATTGGGGTCACTACTTTTAGAGTTTCTTTAGTAAGAATTTGATTCTAGTTTCATTCACCATTGGATTGAGCTCAAAATTTTGCAAGGTGTTCTAGAGACATAGGGATTCATTTGGATCGTAGGGCTTTATAAATAGGAGTGTGTGGTTAGATATATGAATCTTATAGTTTGGAGTAAGAACAAGTCTTCTAGAACTTGGGACAAATACGAATTGCGATTTGTATTGGAGAACTCCACTTGGTGTTGTGGATTGTAGTCCGTAATAAGATCATTCCCACATGTGGACTATAGGTGGTGGCCTGTAGTCGAAGGGGCGAGTAGACACTCGTGGCAGCAAGTATCAACCAAAGTAATCATTAAAGGGTGTAGAATCAAGAGGCGTCCAAAGGAAGATGTAAATGCTTGGGGTCTAAGGATTGGGGTTATCAAAAGGGTTAGGGGTTCAAATTGTTATTGTATTGTATATTGTAATTAATGTATTTTATTTTAAGCTCACCCTATCTCTGTGTGTATGGCGATGATCATGTAACTTGTTACATGAGAGCATATGTTGTTGCAAGTGAGCACATGGATACTTAGAACCGGAGAGTGGCCAACATAGGGTATTTTTCATGGACTTATCTTTATAATTTTTGTAATAAGTGACTAGTTACTAGTCTTTTGAATTTTTGTAAACATTATATGGATTTATGGAGTTTTGGAATTTTGATGCTTATATTAAAGTAAAATTTTCCTGCATTTTTAGGAAAGTAATTTTTAATAAATGCGGTTTGATATTATTTTTATTTTATTTTAATTTTAAATAAGTAATATATGTCTAGGATGTTACAACATTTCTCACATATTCTTCACAAAATCCTACAAAATAGAGAAACAGATCTAAACTCTTGTGAGACAACTAAATTAGGAGGGGAATCCAACACCTTGATATATTCATTTCCATCTTAGAGTATAATTAGCATCACCAAGGTATGAGAGGTCTATCTTAAATCTCTAAGTTTTTATTTTAGCAAGTTTTCTTTAAGTATACAATTTGTTTTGTTGATTATTAAATTTTCAAACATTATATTGAAATTTTGAGTTGAAAAATGGATTCCTTGGTTATGAAAATCTAGGGTTAGGTTCAAGAATCATCTTATTTAAAGTTTTACACAAAAAGTTACAAATGAAACAAGTTTTCTATTTTACTTATAAGATATTATACGAAAATTATGTTTTAATTATGATTATTATTTTTTATTAATTTTGTGTAAAGTTATCGTGAAAGAATTATTTATGGTTGGTTGTTGATTTTAAACTCTTTTTGTAATTTGGTTGTTTTTGGCTATTTTGAAAGTTATGAAAAATTAGAAACACAATCATTATACTATCATTTTTTTTTTGAGTAAAAGTCTAAAAAAATGTATATAAGTATAATGTGAAAGGATGATTATAAATTAAAGTATATAAATAAAGAATAAAAAGGATTGTATGGATAGTATAGAGAAACATTAGGTATAGAGTCCAGAGAAAGGTCACGTAGACATAGGAGAATGGAGGGTGGTGATATAGATACCCTGGATTGACATACACAATTAGTCGGGTATTCAAAAATCCACATACCTTGCACTCTATTCTCGATTGTCCTTTTGACTATACTATTGAGATTAGGAAGGTAGTGTAGCGCACACATTGTATTGTGGGAGCGTACGACCTACTGACACTATCCATATTAGCGTAAGACCATTATGATTCAGAAAAGTCTAATGGCAATGTTTGATCCTACAGTATACAAAGAAAGAATATAAGATGAATATACAAATGAGTTAAAACTCAAAATTATACGAATATGATTATTAAAATATTGGTAATGGTGATTTTGAAATCCTAGATTCAAAACATACATGAATGATTATCTTATTGATTAACTTGATTTTTATATTTTTGGCATGGTTAGTAATGTTTTCATGATATTATAAAGATTTAAACTTTTGTGAAATTATTCATTCAATTGCAAGTTTATTCAAATAACTATGTTTTGAAATGTTATGATGAAGTTTTAGAGTTAGGGGAAAAACTCACCCTTATTTTCTTTGTTTTTCAGAGGAAGAGAATGGAGACCTAACATGTAACAATGAGATTATCTAGCTTAATTTTTCATGTAATCCATATTTTGTTAAAACTACAAATGATATAGTGTAACTTGTTTGTGATGTATTTCAAATTAAGAATTATTTTTAGTTGGTTGTAAGAGCATACACAAAATTCTATTACGTACACTGATATGTATATTAACATTTTATTTGCATTAATATCATGTATATTTAACAGATGATACATTTCAATGATGTATTTTTTTAGTCTGGTATTTGTTAAATGAATACAAATTAATTTCTTTTACACAAGTAAACAATACATTAGAAAATTAAAGAACATCTAATAGCAACAGGTTTTAGTTGGGGTGTTACATTTAACATAAAGTGTGGATTCTGAAACATCCTAATTTTAGCAGCTTAAAAACTACTAAAATAGGATTGTTTTACTATAGTAATCAAAACAGAAGATCCAATGTATAAAGTATACTAATACAGTCCTAGAACAGATAAGACTATAAAAGTATAACATTTATACAAACCAACTAAAAACTAATTATAATTCTAAGCACAAACAACTCACTTACAACAGCTCCAACTAAAACCTTCTATCAACCTAAAATATGGCTCCTCATCAATTATTATTATTAGAGCATTAATTATTATTAGAGCATCAAGATACCAACCAATACTAAGTTCTTATGTCATTGTATACACTAAAATACCACCATATAGAACTTCTCCTTAAAATTTCTTAAACATGATAACTTTGCATGCTCACACAACATTTCATAGCAATTATTATCTTATATACCCACAATAACATTTTTATCTCAATTCATAGCAATAAGGACTATAGAATCCAGTTCAAGTATACACAAAACATCCAAAGTAACCAAAACAACAAAAACACAAAAACAAAGCAATTGGCGCTATACATGAAAAACATCCAAACGGTGAAAAACATTTATCTAACCACAAACTTCAAAACAAAGATCCCACCAATCAAAATGAAGATTCACGTGTCTAGGATTAGCTGTCAAAATTTCAACTTAATCAGACAATTAACAAAGCAGAAATCTTCATTTTACCAATAAGACACAATGCTAAAAATTGTGTAGCGCTCAACACTAGAAAGTGGCGCCCAACGCTGATCGGCTCGTAAAAGCTAGTGCTCAGTGTTGCCATGGTGATGCTCTATATCAAATATCAACAATATCAAATTAAGGTTTTTGAGCAATTTGGACTTGTTTCATTACTTTAATTGGTACTTTTACTATAGACAATGGTCAAAAAGAGTTTTAAATTATAGTAGGTAGCACCAATTAGATCCATAATCCAACAACTCCATCTTTCTCAAATACCCCCAATTCAAATAATGCAATCAAATCCCAATTCAATCATTCACAATTTGAAGATATCACAATCATATACTTCCATAATTCCCCACAACATAACAATCAAATCATCAAACTCAGTTACATCACAATCATGCAAACATATACTCACTCACTCTAAAAAAACTATTAGCTTCCCTTACCTGTTATCTTGCGTAGGCAGCTCTATAAACGACAAACGTCTCTAACTCCATAAGATGCTCTATCTATACATAGAAACATCACAAGAACGATCAAGACATACCGCTATGATCACTGATTAGCAAAGAATCATACTGATGATTAAAACGACGTATCAAAGGAAAGATGGCGCACATGCGACAGAAAATAGAAATAGAACAAAAAGAGAGCGAAAACTCAATTTATATGAACGGAGAAACTGATCGGTCCAACTTGAAGAGCTCGCCGAGAGGTTCAATCCTACGGTCTCGGTTCTTCAATCAGACGACTAGAGAGACAAAACTCCTAGAGAGAAGTCAAAGAACTCTAGAAAAGTGGTTTCTAGAGAGAAGTTGTGTTTTAAAATAATGAAACTCTTTTATAGCAATTCTATTTATGCCAAAACCTTTTAATATTAAAATAATCGAGTCTCACTATATTTAAATCACTATCACTTCTAAAATGCCATTTTCTAGGGTTTCACACCAAGGCTAAGCAAATAATAATCTAGTTGACTATACCAGGCTCTTAGGGCTTGTTTTAAGCCATAAAGAGCTTTGTGTAATTTATAAACTTTGTCTTCTTTACCTTTCACCACAAAACCTTCAAGTTGTTCAACATAAATTTCTTCTTCAAGTATCACATTAAGGAGTGTTGATTTAACATCCATTTGATGAATTTTTCAACCAAGTTGAGCCATGTGATTGGTGCATCAACTATCAATTAGCCAGGATTCACTTGAGATATTGCTTGAAAACAAGTTGTAACAAAAAAATTGATCTTCCTCTTCTTCATTTGCAATTTTGGCATATTTTTCTTGATGCTGCATTTTGTTTATGCAAATCACATATTCATGTCTAAGTTCGTTGCATTTATTACACTTAACATTATGCCTTCTCCACCACTTGAATGGAGGATGGCCCATCTTGTTGAAGTGCTTATAAGGAGGAAATCTTCCCTTTGAACTTTTTGAAGGAACTTTTTGCATTTTCTTACTGCTTGTTCATGTTCTTTTTATATTTCCCACTATCTTCATGTTTGGTTGGTAATGCTTCCTCAACAAATATTTCTTCTCTTATAGCCCTTCATTGTTCTTGTGCCTGCAAAGAATTCAACAATTGTGCCAAGGTGATCTTGGACAAATCCTTGGTGTTTTCTAACGTGGTTATGGTTGCCTTAAATCTTTTAGGTATAATAACCAAAATTTTTCCAATAAAGCGAGACTCACTAAACGTAGTACCAAACAATCTTATTCTATTTGTGATGCTTAAAAGCCTTTCAGAGTATTCTTTAATGTTTTCTGATTCCTTCATCTTTTGCAATTCAAAATCTCCAATAAGATTTAGCACATGCATGCCTTTACTTCTATCATCTCCATCGTACTCGTGGATGAATAACCATTTAGGGCGATGGAAGATGATGGTTTTAAGAACTTGTGTAGACAATTATAATCTATGTTTGTTGTCCATTAAGGTTGACAATAACTAGAGATTGTTTTCAACTGTATATGGATGAAAAATTTAGGTTAAATGCATTCTTTAAGTCAGATTTTGCTAAAGTAACACTCGCTATCAATTGTGGAACATCAATTCATATCTTAAATTACCCAACACTCATTGCACATTTCATAAACAATGATTAAGGGTATAAAAAGGATAATCATTTTTTCAGCCATACCTAATCATAAAAGGAAAACAATAGGTCAAAAAGTTGAATAAGTATTAAAGGAATGTGAACTTTGGAATGTGTTCCCGCTCACAATTGATAATGTATCATCTAACAACATGGTTGTTACATGTTAAAAAAAAGAATGAAGAATATAAGTGGACTAGTAATGGATGAACAATTTTTCTATATGAGGTGTTGTACTCATATACTAAACTGAGTTGTGAGTGATGACTTAAAAGAATTTATCAATTCAATAACAAGTGTTAGGAATGTTGTTAGATTTGTGCAGTTTTCACCATAAAGATTGACCAAGTTTAAAGAGTATATAGAGTTTTTAAAAATTGATTGAAAAAAAAACTATTGCCCCTTGATGTTATTACAAGATGGAATTTCATATATATATATATATATATATATATATATATATATATATATATATATATATATATATATATATATATATATATATATATATATATATATATATATATATATATATATATATATATATATATAT
>Ga0214542_1000506_pt1:0-67500 | contig 71120 bp, 39 predicted proteins | sample CNSS1metaG_FD_160096 | JGI IMG/M metagenome (GOLD analysis project Ga0214542, IMG submission 160096) | Root nodule microbial communities from cowpea collected in UCLA plant growth center, Los Angeles, California, USA - CNSS1 | ecosystem: Host-associated > Plants > Roots > Nodule | place...
CCAAACTTACTCAATAAATCCAATAATCACAAATCCTAATTAAATCAATCTTTAAGCACAGAAAATTCAATTAAATCCCCAAATTTAAATATTAAATGAGGGCAAAAATTTGAACTCATCAGTCCCTATTTTTGTTGTTTTTATTCAATTTGGTCCCCATTTTCATTTTGTCTTCAATTAGATCCTCATTTTTGTCAAATTTTGTTCAATTTGGTCCTTTTCACTAACAGTGTTTAAATAGTCAACGTTTTTGAACAGTACATGCCATGTGTCAGCTCCTATTTTTTTTTTTAATTTTCTTTTTAATTTTTTTAATTTCAAAAAAAATTATCCACGTATCAAGTCACCATTGTGCCACGTGTCAAGTCACCATTGTGCCACGTGTCAATGCTAGTGCCACGAGTTAGTTTGTGGTAGTATTATTTTTTTTGTTCAATTTAGTCCCTATATTTGTTATTTTTGTTCAATTTAGTCTCATTTTTTGTTAAAATAAATCAATTTTGTCCCTTTCAAATTTACACTAAATTTAATATCTTTTATACAAATTATATTAATATTTTTTCTAAAATTGACATTTGAATTTATAATTTTTTAAATTTAATTATAAATTACTAAATTTAATTATAAATTGAATAAAATTCTTATATTTAATTGCTATTTAAAATATTATAAGAATATAATTATTAAATGTTTTTTTTTCTAATATTTATATTCTAAAATACTTTTAAAATTTCTATTAAAAATATTTTAGAAAAGTAAACTAATATTTGTAAAATTAACATTTAAATATAAAATATTTTAGATTTTAATATCTAAAATGCAATATAAATTAGATTTAAATGTCAATTTTACAAATGTTAATATAGATTTTTAAAATTTTAATAATTATATTTTAATAATATTTAAATAATTATATTCTATTTAACAATTGAATCTAAGAATTATATTCAATTTATAATTAAATATTATAATTTATAATTGAATTTCAAAAATAACTAATAATAATGTCAATTTTAAAAATTAAATTTTTCCATTTTAACAAATATTTGAGACTAAATTAAACAAAAATAACGAATATAGAAACTGAATTTAACAAAAATAACGAATATTGTGACTAAATTGAACAAAAAGAAATAATACAATCATATATTGACACGTGACACAATTGTGACTCGACACGTGGACAATTTTTGAAACTAAAAAAATTTAAAAATTTAAAAATTTAAAAAAAAAAACAGGAGCTAACATGTGACATGTACTGTTCAAAAACGTTAACTATTTAAACACAGTTAGAGAAAATGACTAAATTGACAAAAATTGGACGAAAATGAGGACTTAATTGAATACAAAACGAAAATGGTGACCAAATAGAATGTAAACAACAAAAATAGGGACCAAATGTATATTTAAGCCAAAAATAAATTTGATCTCAATTTGGAGAAGGACAAATATAGGGAGTGGATTGAACAAAAGAAAATGACACAAGTATGAACTGACACGTGATACTAACATTCACATGTAGTACGATGTTGACTTGAAACGTGAACATTATTATTAAAATAAAAAAACTAAAAAACAAATAAAAAAAGTAAAAGAACACGAAATTACATGGGGCATACACTCTTGAAATGTGTTAACTATTTAAATGTTGTTACAAAAAATATCAATTTAACCAAAATTGATGAAAATTTAAACAAATGTGTTAACTATTTAAATGTTATTAAAAAATATCAACTCAACCAAAATTGACAAAAATTTAAACATTTTGATCGCACAAAAAAAGGATCACATTCAACAAACGCAACGAATATACAAACTAAAATTGTATTTCTTAGTACAACTTATGCTTAGTACAACTATTTGCAATTTGCAAAGAATTAGACATTATCTAAATTTATTATTAACCAATATATACTGTTCAATATTGCATTCTATTATGCGAGAGTGTATTTCTTTCAGTTATGGTCTAAGCAATTGTGAAAATTATTGTAAAGCTTTTTTTCTTTCACTAGTAAATGAAATTACAACCCAGGGTAAAGGGGCATTTTATAGACTCCATGAAAACACATGCACCCAAAAGCAATTTGTTCTTACAAGTACTTTAGTTAAATGCATTCTTACGACAATTACAGAGCAGTAGCCTGAATGCATTTTCACACTTTTCGACTACTACATTATCCATCATTCGGTCCAGATTTCATCACTTGGAGAAACAAGGGCGTAAAAAATAAGCACTAAAATAATGTATGTCCTGTGTTTTCCTTTGTTTCTCGATCCCTTTACACAATTGTCTTGATAACGGGCAGCTTTGTATACAACAGATGAGAATCATATGTTGCAAAGATAACTCAGGGCTTGGTCATTGTTCCAAATAAAAGAAATATCAACATTGCAGCAAAAGAGGCTTCGAACTTCTAAATACTAATACTTCACAGTAAGCATAAATAACTGAACAATCTTAAACCTACGTAAAACTCAATGAACACTATGCACTTCTGTTTAATGACAAGTCAGCAATTTCAGCAACAAGATCATCGATTGAGCTGTCCTTCATGTCCGTCCATTTCACTGGGTCATCAGAAGATGATGACACTGTTTGAAAGGAATTCTCTGACAAGGCTTTATCCAACTGTTTAACCAGTTCACCTTCTTCAGATGGAATATCTAAATCCCAAATTTTGAAGATATTGTCAGCGAGTTGCTCCGTCTCGTAAGAGGAAGAATCCAGATCAAATCCAAAATCAATGGTTTTCTTCTCCTCCAGATTTTCATTATAAGTTGGCAGAAAAGGATTGAGAGATGGCAAGTTGGCAATCGTTTCATCATCTGGAATTTCATCACTGCTTGTTTCTGCTACCACACTTAATGGGTTCACATTATATGTTGAAGACGACTCAGATAATCGTCTCCCGTCAGAAGTTGAAGATTGCTGATTAAGTTCCATAGTAATACTTTCAGAACTAAGAGAGTGGGGAGGAATTTCTATATCTTCTCTGGAAAATTCAGACTGGGAGCTGATAATTTCTAATAAAGCACTTTTCAAAGGGATCCAATCAGTTTCTGAAATATCAGAAGAATCTTTAACTAGGCAGGAATCAGCCCAAGCAAGATCTTCCGGAGAAAGAAATTGATTCTGCCGAGGAGCGATTGAATTGGCAATAGCAGAAGAAACTGAAACTTCACTCTCTGCTTCGTCGACATCCATTGCTACAAGTTAATAGAAATAGATGTAAGTAAAAAGAAGAAAGGGTAGGGCGTGTGTGGATGAAACTGAATCAATGAAACACAATACAGTAACTTTTTTCATAAATATAGCAATCAAGATCATGCTTTCAAAGCTATGAATAGTCATTGACATGAAATAGCATGTCGTGACTAGAAAGATATGAAAAAATATTTCCATGTTCCACATCCATTGTTGGATTCACCAATGCATTTTGGCAAGGAAATCCATGGAACAAACAACCACATATCACTTCCAAAATTGGTAAACCCGATGGAGGTGCTACAAACTAACATCAAAGTGTCAAGATGTTGGTTTTCTATTGCCGGATGATTTTCATAGATTTTCACACACAACAAAAAAAAGGTCCCATGACTGCGTAAGATCTTCCAAAAAGATACAAAACTATAAATAAAGATATACATGTGATAAAAAAGCATCACGCAGGTAATAAAAATCTTGTAATTCATAAACATTAAACTAAACTTACTGAATATTCATATTCATAAGTTTACATGTCATAACCAAGGTAGTTGAATCAGGATACGAAGTATCAACAGGAAAGCCTATTCTATGAATTGTGGATTGAACCATATCGTGAGTTCTTTATTCATGATCAATAGTAAACATGGTATATGTATGTGTGTGTGGAGGACATTTAAAAACTCAAATTCATGATCAATAACTGTTTAAACTTGCCCTCCAATCAACTATCCTTCAACAGAAAAACTCTAAGCTGCAGACGCTTCATGAACATTGCAACCCAATTAACTATTTAGAATAAACAAAATAAATACTAATAACAGAGGACTTCAAACCTCAGGTGACACACCTTCTAGATGTGAGTTAAAAAAAAAAAACCATGAAAATTTTGAAGGCAGTTTGCAAGGCCCATACCTGAATGTTGAACTCGAATCACCACCTTCTATCCCTAATCAACTCACTAGATACACAACTTCTCCCACGTCAATAGTATGCAATGCTATGTCACAACACAAACCTGCAACAAGTAAGGAAGCTGTAATTGTCATTGTCATGGTCTCTGCAAGATCATCGGCATAAATCATTTATTTCCATTGAAATATCACAATTCATGCCATACTTTAGTGATTTGTGTGATACACCGAACAATTCAGATACAAAAACTATACTCATCACGATTCACATTGTCAAGCTTCCAAACCACATACGGAATCAATAGTATCATATTGTCTATTGTGCAATACTAAATTCTGTGGTCATAACTAATAGGTCCAAAACAGCTCATAATCAGTAATATAATAAAAATCATAGGAAACTATTAAAATGACAATTGGAGAATGAAAAACAAAAAATGTAACATTAGGGCAAATAGAAGTGAAAAATACGAAACTGAGGAATAAGGTCAACCAAAGAAAAACAAAAACTTACTGAGGCAAAGAATGGTTGCTAGATACCTCAATTTAAGACTCAGAACAGGAGAAGAAGCTAAGTAGGAATACGAATAGAGGAAGAACAAATCCTAGGGATGACGGAGAAATGCAAGAATGAATGTAATAAGACAAAATATACCTTTTTTTTCTCATCTTTGCAAGGTCAAGAAATCTGGGTTTCAATCTAAAATGTAAATGCTGACCCCAAAATGCAACACACAACACTATTGACAAACCACAAAAATGTAGAGTTGTTTTTCTCATTGACTTGACTCACAAGACAAACAGTTGCATTTTGGCGAGGCTATGATGACCAAGCTGAGCATGAATGAGAGAGGGGGAATCTAGTACCAATCCAACATGTGCAAATGTCCTTAGATGATAAAGACCAATAAACTCAGATCTAGTGTCAATCATCTGTCCCAGACTCTAGTCTTATAAACAAAATTGTAAAGGAGATAATACAATCTTGAGAATGGGTGAGATGACTAAGGGATAAAAATTTAAATGGAGACTCAGGAACATAAAGAACATTATCAATAGATAGAGAATGAAGACAATGAATAGTACTAACACCATGTGAGGAGGCCCTAGAGCCATTGGTCATAAGACTAATAACCTGAAGTAGACAGAGAAGAGAAACAAGATTTATTACTACTAATATGATTTGTGGCACCTGAGTCTAGAACCCAAGGGCCAAGAGAGTTGGAGTGAGTGACACCAGCAAATGATGTACCTATGTATGTAATAGAAGCAATGGGATTCTCATATCATTTGAGAAATTCATTGAAGATAGCATGGTATCCATCCTAAATTTTCAGATGAAGTGGGAACCAAATCAAACAATTGCGAAGGAGCAACTTGGGAAACAGAAACAGATCAAGGAGAATGACCATGTAAGCATAACACCAGTCAACTCTGTGATTGAGCCTGTGACAATGTTCGCACTTGAGACGCCCTTTGCCTTGCTTGTGAGAGTGATTGCGATCATCACGCTAAAATAATAATGCAAAAGAGTCATCAAAGAAGAAGGTATTTCAGTGGTAAACTTACCCAACATGCTCAATAGGGTGAAATAGGTGAAAGTAAAAGTAGGCACAACTGGAGACCCCAACAACATGAAGAACTTTGATCATTGCTCTAGTTATTGAGAAAGAGTGAAGGAATGTAAAACCAACAACACAAAGAACTTTGATCATTGCTCTAGCTATTGAGAAAGACTGAGGGAATGTAAAACCAACAACATGAAGAACTTTGATCATTGCTCTAGTTATTCAGAAGGAGTGAAGGCAAGGCAGGAGGCAAGAGGTAATAACTCATTAAAGTCACAGAGAAGAGTATGTACTTTACCCAAATATTTATCCATTGCACTATCAAGACCTTTGTGAGCAACAATATTTAGGATATTTTGTCAAACAACATAAAGACGTTGAGTATCATTGGTGTACAATAGTCTAGCTTGTTCCTAAATGTCTGAACATGTCTCATAAGCACAAAATAGTTGTTTGAACGATGAACGAATGTACAATGCATAATTGAGCATTAATTTTTAACCAGCAAGAAAGCTCATTTTCAAAAATATTGGTCACATTCTAGGTAGGATGATCAACATTACCCTAACTTTTAAGTCAAAGTTTAATGTTTGATGCTCAAGTATCATAATTAGTTTTATCTAATTTGTTAATGGATAGATGCACATTGACATAATTGGTAGATAGACGGATCAGACATAGTAGCAGCAAAAGATGCCATAAAGAATTGTATATATAGAGAGAAAATAATTACTAGGAGAGAGAAACAACCCTAAAAAAAAGAATGAAAAAAAAAATCCAATAAACTACAATCAAGATGAAACTTACAAATCTAGAAAGATGGAGAGACGAGACCGATGTTGGTGGTCATCACTAGAGAGGAGGTTGGACATGCCACCACATGCAGCAAGAACTACCGGTGGCAATGAGGGTTGAGGTGGCACGTGCAAGTGCGTCAAAGCTCCAATTGCCTAAATTTTGCAACGTGGTGGTTACCTGGCCTAGATGATCACAACCGTGGTCTCATCAGACCAAAAGGAGGCGGCGCGATGAAAATCATCATTCCAGGTTCACCTAGCCACAAGGAAGCTATTGTTGTGTCACCAGACTAGATGAGGTGGTGACAACACAGTGATGGTGAAAAACAATGGCTGGAAAAAAAAGTATAGGCAACAACAAGACAGTAGCGGTTGAAACAAACCTAAGAGCAGTGTCGGAAATTAAAAGGAACAATTTCCAGGAAAAAATTAGCATTGGTGAACAATGGATTCATGGGAGAGGCAAGGATTAAACCTAACTCAAAATACCATGTTAGAATAAAAGAGAAAGATATAGGCTGAATCCCATAATATATGTAGAGCATAAAGAGTTCTGCATTTATAAAAAAGAAAATACAAAGAGATGGGCATAAGCCCATTACATCTAACAAAATTAAATGATCTAAGTGATGATTATATTTAAGGGACTTATAATTCAAGATATAATATTTTCAATAATGATGAGTGTAACTTATATTGTGTTAACCAATGATTATAACTTGTATAGTTAATAAACCGATTGATGCACCGACTTTCATAGGAAATGAGGGGATGTCTCAATAAACTAAAGACACAAAAAAAAAAATGCAATCAGTACATTAGGTGGGTCTATGTTTCTTATAATTATGACCAAAAATCTCCATTTATTCCTTCTATATATAAGGGAGGGACAGGAAGAATATAATACAAACTAAATAGTATATACTACACATAAATACTGAACAAATCACTGAAATTAAAGAAATGTATAATTATATTAACTCAGAATTTACGCTCACAGTCATCATCTATCTAGGAGCAAAAAGAATACAGCAATCAAGTCAAAAATTGAAAGATGATGGTGAAATAAATGAAAAGAATAACAAATTAGATAAAAATAACAAAATGTGAACTAGGAGGTTTAAAAGAGGACGAGTGAGCAGAACACATATAAACTAGTTTTATAAAATGTTAAAAGAAGTAAAAACAGAGGTAACTTCTCGTGGGATATTTTAGCCAAAAAAATCCAAAACAATCATGTACGGCGGGAGGTAAAAGTTGGTTTTTGAAGGCTATATTACGGAGGTTCAACTATGATTGCAAGCACCAATTTTGGTGGCCACTACTGAATCCTAATGCAGTCTGCGGCAGCTCCACTCCACTAAAGAGCACTATTGGCTACTATGCATATAGCAGCAATAAAATTAATGCAGAAAACACATTGTCAAACCAGAATTTCTATATTCTGTCGAAAGAGTACAATATGAAACGGGATTAAAAAATGAATTGAACAACCGCAATTATACTCTTATTCAAACCCAGATCTCAAAAGGGTAGAGTAAGGTGATTCCTACTCATGATCCGAAATCTATCAAAGCTAGAAATCACCTAGCATCCATTACATAGAACAAATTACACTAGTGACCTAAAAAATCAACCCTTCAGCAAATCCATTCAGAGCAAGGACTTTTGAAATGGTTGGATGCAACAATCACCAGATAGAGATATCAGAACTTCACTACCAAAATTAAATCTCAGGCCATCCATATTAATGCAAAGACGCTACGCAACTCTGCCGAAGGGTAAGCTACACACAATTTGTTGAAGTGTTGTTGTCACTTAGTGCCTTGTGTATGTACTTATATGACTAAATTTGGCAAATCAAGCAGATGGAAAATAGAAGAAGATTTCCCCACCATTCAAAAATTCAAAAGGGACTGAGCCCCTCTAAGGCCTACGCTCATCCTTCTCCATTTTTTTTTCCCTTATCCTTCACACTATCCAATACATAGTTGCTGCTTATAAGAAAAAAAAATCCCATACATAGTTGCTACAACAACACTTAAACATCTCTCCACTCCAAATTTGAAACCACTCAAGCATCGCAATTATTCTAATAATTTCCACGCGATACCGAATTTTACAACCAAAAATCATCAAGCAAGAAAATAAAAAGAAAAATTGAACATTTGAAATAAGCAAACAAGAACACAACCACCGCCATAAAAAAAAGGGTTGGGGAAGTTAAACAAAATGTAAATTCAATTCTAACATTTTTTTTTTCTCTAATGAGAAGAAAAAAGAAATAACCAATGGCTATGAACTTGAATTCACTGTTTACTTTCTCACCGGCAACAACGAAGAAACAACAAATTAGACATAAAAATTAAAACTCAAAGTCAAAATTTTCAAACACAGAGATACAAAACATAGATTGAAAACATAGACAGAGAGAGAGAGAGAGGGAGAGAGAGGAAGGAAGAGAAACCAGTTTCACCCGCAAAAGCCAATGGCGTCGCAACTAAGAAAGGAAGCAGCTACAAACAGCGGGTCTGAGTCTACTACGTAAATATGTGTATTCTTTTTAACTTTAGCTGAGGTAAAAGCGACTGTGGTTTTATAGCTAGCGTTATAAGGGAAAATTATATTCTGTCAAAAAGGAAGAATTGTATTTTTAGACGTTTATTTTGTTTAGATTAATTTTTATCTATTAAGTAATCTAATTATTTCTTATAATTTTAAAATGAGTCACGTATGTTTAATGTTAAAAAATATGTAAATTGGATCGATAATTATTTTTAAGATATTGGGGGTTAAAGAAATATAAAATATAATGTTATTGTTATTGTTTTCAAAGTCTGAAATTATTTAAAGGATATCACTTATGATATAATTCTTTGGACATCTAATTCAATAAATTGACAACATAGAAACACATACAGAGAGAGGAAGGAAGACAAACCGGTCTCACCCGAATAAACTAAAGGCATAAACCAATGGCTTCGCAGCATATAATACATGTATTGGATATAACATATATTTGATATGTTCATTTTTAAAAGGGTTAAATATGTTTTGGTCCCTTAACATCAAATAAATTTTGGAATTAGTCTATTTTGAAATTTTGGACTAATTTAGTCATTCATCTTTCGAAATACGTGAATTTAGTCTTTTTAACCAGATTTGGTTAGATTTATTTGATATTTCGTATGCATTACAAGATTGTATTTGACTTGTTTATACTGTTTGACACATTTTTGCTTTAATGTTAAGTCAAATACGATTATGAAATATGCTTGAAATATCAAATAAACTTAACAAAATTTGATTAAAAGGACTAAATCTACGTATTTCAAAAAAATGAAGGACTAAATTAGTCTGAAGTTTCGAAATGGACTAATTCCAAAATTCAATAAAAGTTAAGGGACAAAAAACATATTTAATCATTTTTAAAATAATAGGATATAATACGTGATCATATGTGATTTATGAATATTGAAGAGTGTACAATAATTCTTAAAAAATATAATAATTATATGATTGTTATTGTGAATCTAAATTTCCTTATTAGAAACCAATTATTTTAGTAACTAAAACCTGATAGCTAATGTTAGTGATCAATTTAGAAATCAATTCATAATTGAAACTATTTTAATTATCAATTTAGAGACTAATTGTAATTTAATTTTTTAGAACTATTTTAGTTATCAATTTGGTCACTGTATAGTGACTAATTATTTTTTGTCATTAAAATTGGTCACTATTCAAATATTCTCTTGTGATGTACTATGACTTTATAAATTAGATACTTCATTAATAAATATCGATAAAGTATCTTAAAATATCGGACACGATACGTGTTGAACACGGATACATGTCGGATACAAATACGTGTCAGACACAAATATATGACCTAAATTGAAATATCGGTACATCATAGCTTTGCAACTAAGAAAGGGAGCAGTTGCAACTAGCGGGTCTGACTCTACTAAGTAAATATGTATATTTATCATAACTTTAGCTAATGGTAAAAGACGACAAAAGCACAAAAATACCGCAATATTTTCTTTTTAAATTATCAAAGTAAAACAAAATTTTAAAAAAATTATGAAAGTAAATAAGTCATGCATCAACACGATTTAATTCGAATTATTTTTAAAGTTGAAATCGTGATAATTTTATATGATTTTATTTTGATGAATATCACATCAACTTGAAACAATTTTATTTAAGTATATTTTAAAATGAAATTATGTCAAATTAATACATTTTAGTAGAAGTTATAATAAATTGACACAATTTCGATTTAAAATGTTATACTCTTAATTGTGTTAATTTAACATGACTTTAACTTTAAAAATTTTTGAACAAAAATTGCGTTATCTTGGTATAACTTTTTTTACAATAAAGTCGTGTTTCCGTGATAGGATTTACCTATTTTAATAATTTTTTTCTTTTAAATAAATCCTATCTCAATAATTTTCAAAAACCAAAATTACACCAAATTGGTGTTTTGCCGATAAAAGACAACTTCCGTAAAATTATAGCTAGCATAACATTATAAGGGGAAAAAATATAATGTCAAAAAGGAAGAATTGTATTTTTAGTCGTTTATTTTGTTTAGATTAATTTTTAGCAATTAAGTATTCTAATAATTTCTTATAATTTTAAAATGAGTACGTAAGTTTAATTGTTTAATAGAAAATTAAATTGGATCAATAATTATTTTTAATGAAAGGTATTGAGATTTATAGAAATATAAAATATATGTTATTGTTATTGTTTTCAAAGTTTGAAATTATTTAAATCATATCATTTTATCATATAATTCTTTGGAAATCTAATTTAATTATAATGGTGCCTTAACCTTATCTAGTAGCTATAAATTAGTGTTTATTGTGAGATTTCTTATAAATGCATTTTAATTTTAATATACAAAACAAAGTAATTTTATAATAAAAATGTATTACATCTTAAAATTTCAAAAGAATAAACTAAAAGATATACAAAAAAAAAAAATCATTCACACATATATATAAACTTAGGCTTAATTAATGTTTTGGTCCCCTAATTTGTTGGTTTGGTTCATTTTGGTCCCCTAATTTGTTGGTTTGGTTCATTTTGGTTCCCTTATTATTTTTTGGTTCAATTTGGTCATCTAATTCTTTAAAAAGGTTCAATTTGATCCATGTCGTTAAGCTGATGTTAATATCGTCTTCGTACATGCCATGTATCAATTTGTGGAATTTTGATTTTTTTTAATCTTTTTGAAATTTAAAAAAAATAAATTGTCACGTGTCACTTTATGATTGTGACACATGTCAATTTAAGAATTTTTTATTTTAAAAAAAATACTGTCACGTGGTAGGTCACGATTGTGCCACGTGTCAAGCTAACATTGGTTGTTTTCAATTTAGTCCCTCTATTTGAAAATTTGATTCAATTTAGTCCCCCAATTTTTTAAAATGATTCAATTTTGTCCTCTCCTATGTGAGACCAAATTAATAATTAAGCTTAATTACAACTTATATATTCATGTTAAAATAATATTCTATCATTTATAAAGATTAGTCTTTTATAAATAAGAGTGGACCCCAACAATTAAATGTACGCATTTCATTAGTGCATAATCTGATATTTGACTTTGAGAGCTTTGGCTGACTTGATTGTCGAAGTCCTTTTTGTAGGTAACCTCCCAATGATTCATCAAGTGTCAAATGACAAAGACATGACGAATAAAACCGAGTGGCATCCATTCGAGAAGCTCAAAGATTGTGGTAAGATAAGGTTCGAGTCCCGTGATGATCTAATATTGTCTCTTCAGGAACATTTTCCAATACCTAATTGCTTAACTCTATTTGATGTATCTAAAGGAGGAGAAATGTGAGAATTAAAGTGAAAAAATGGGAATTGTGAGAATTAAAACGTGAGATACCTAATTTACTTAATAATTTTTAAAACTAAGAGATAATGGAATCAAAATTAACACTGAATCTGAAATGAAAGCACAATAGTGATAAGGGGAGCATATGTATATGAGGATTGCTTGTATGCTTGTGGTTGTTTATGTATTTTGTGTGTGCAAAAGTTATTTAAAGTTTTCACAATTGATTTTGCTTCATCAAATTAATTTGAAGAATATTGTGTGGATGGATGTTGGCTTCCTCAAATCAAAGGGAGATTGTTAGCACAAGTGATCTTAGTGCATGGATTTGATGAAGTTAGTGCATGTGATCATGTGAAATTGATGAAAACTTAATGAAGAATAGAAGTGATTCGTTGTTGATCAAGCTTAAGGTGTATTGAATCAGAAATTGACATGAAAATCACAAAGCTTGAAGATTGGACTCAATTCATAGACTTTATGACATAGTATAGATGTCCTTTGTCTTTTGTTTGTCCTTTCAATCTGTTAAAAAGGGTTTTAACATGTTAAAAGACTTGTTACATATATTTATGATATGAATGTATTCAATCTGTTGCATTCATATGCAATTGATTGATTTCACTTAACTCAAGTGATATCAACAAATTGTATAGACAAATTAACATGTTGAATTCACTTATGTGCAGACTATATATGCTGATTTTTCAGAGAATGGGCAGAAAATCTATGATTTTTGACCGCGAAAATGGTGAAACCAATTTAGAAAATTCTCTCTCTCCGAATTACACAGTGTGCAACTCATGATTGAAGATCTTTGAATCTTGGAATAAGTTTTGCTTGGTTATGAAGCATAGAAAGACACATTTTAGTAGGCTAGGGAGAGCCACCACCAAGGTTTGGTTGTTCCTTTGATTTTGGGTGTTTCCTTGTTTGATTTCAAATCTGCAAGTGGGATCTTGTTATGGTGGTTTTGAGATTCTTATGGGATTCAAGAATTTTGGTGTTTTTGTTTAATTCAAAAGTGTAATATTTGTGGGATTGTATAATAATTTTGGTTAGTGCATTATCATGCTTAGGTTGTCTTGATAAATTGAATGTAGCTCAAATTTGAGTGAACCAATACAAAAACCATTGTGTGATTCTGTATCCCTTATCTTGTTCTTGATTTAAAATTCAAGAAAACTCATTTAGTCAAATCTTTGCAAGGTTTACGTGAGGTTTGATGTAATCTAGTGGTGCAATTAAGTTTGATATATCAATTGAAACCAATCTTGTATGGTAATGCATGTTGTTTGAGTGATTTTCGTGATTTGTGTTTCTCTGGAGAATTTTCAAGAATATTAGTTTATTGATTTTATATTTTAATCAGTTGAATTTCTTTGGTATGTCTGAGTGTTTACTATTTGATCAAATCAACCTGTTGTTTTTGTTTTTCACTCAACTAAAATGTGTGGTCCTATAACAATTAACTTAGGGTTTTGAGTACTCAGCCAATTCGACCCCCTTTCTTGGCTAAGAAAGTAATTTTAAATATATAAAGATAAAAAAAATAGTTATAATTTAAAGGATTTATTTTATTTTAGAAGATATTATAAGAAATAAGATTTGGTGAATACTTATTTAATTAGAAAAAATATTATTACATATTGTTAGATATTAGTTGACATTCTTGGATATTATTATATTGTTACAAATTAAAAGATATCTTGAGATGTTGTTAGATATAATTAGATATTAATGTTAGATAAGTGAGAATAAGGTTTAAGGGTATAATTTTAATAGAAATAGTGACAAGTCAAGGAAGAAGGGAGAAAGTTTTAAATGTTGAATTTTATGGGAAGAAGGAAGAAACGAAGAGTAAGAGGTAAGGAGAGCTTACATTTTTCTTTTATTATCTTCTTACATGTTTGTGTGTGGTGATTCGGTGAAAGGTGGTGAAGGGTACTCTACGTAGTTCTACCGAAGGTGAACTTCGTTGGAGCTCTCGAAGGGATTAATTGGAAGTAACTGATGAGTCATTATTTTCCCTTTATTCCATTGCCCTTTGTGTTAATCTTGATAGATGTTTGGTGCTTAGTTGTCTATTTTTAGTACATTTTCATCAATTGGGCTTCTTTTGGCCATTATTGTGAATTTGGATTAATTTGGCATTAATTAGTCAAATTTTCGTTTCTAATTATTTTTAGGTATTTTGTGAAGAAACTTTGGAGCATGGTTAATCATAAGGTGAGAGAGAGTTGTCATGTCATTTCCACATCATTGCCACGTCTATGCCATGTCAATTACCCTGTCCACGTCATTGGGACAACATTTTCATCCCATAGTGGCATTTTTGTAATTTCGCATCTCATAATGGCATTTTTGTAATTCCGCACCCCATAATGACATTTTTGTAAATATGTGGATCTGCGGTGATATTACCTCGAAATTTAGGTCTCCTTTGGAGGTGGCAACCACCATCTTCTTCCATATACTCCATTTTCATGTTTCTTAGCTTTGGTTGGTGACCCATGGATGTGCCTTCTTCATTTTTCACATTTTAGTACTCATTATTAACGTTTTTATGCATTATTGACACCACCCATTGTTGGGTTCGCACTTTTTGCATATTTGGTAGCTTGGGCATTTCATTTTCTGATTTGTAGTAACTTGGAACAACACATATGTATGGGGTTTTCATTTTTTTTTGTTGCAGCAACCATTTTTTTCTATTAAAGCTTTAAAATTCTTGTTTGCTCTTGAATTTACATTTCAATATGACCCAACTTAGGGTTTGATGTTCTGTTTTAGGTATTTACGTTTTTGAATCTTCGCTTAGTCGATTATTTTTTAGTGGATTGAGAGTGTGAAAAGATGTTAATTGGTGACCTATGATAAGTATAATTAAATTTGAATCAAGGAGTCAATATGTTTTAATCATTGTTTCATTTCAGTTAATTTGTTGTTAGCATTTTGTCAGTACTTGAATATGCCAATCCCCCCCTTTCTGTGTTGAATTGTATCTGGAAACCTTTGGTTGAAAACAATAGTCATTGGGAGACGACTTTGAGTTAACTCCTAAGTACTATTATTTGTTGTTTAATTTGGTTGGGTACGACCTCGATCAAATTTGACGCCCTTAGACCTATGAATTAGTATGTCTAAAACACCTCTATACATCATTGCTTCAGAGTAAACAAGATGAATGGGTTGATTCAAGACCAATGGTAGTAGCCAAGCTCATTTCACTCATATTTCTCCACTTCATTGCACTCTTGCTACAATTTCGAGTTTCTTTTCATTCCACCACTTCACACACATCACTTTTAAGTCTCTTTAACTGTTTGCAAGCTTAATTTTAAGTTTCCATCATCAAATCACCAAAACCCCATTTCTACACCATTTTCACGTTCACACACACCTTAGTTACTATTCCATAGAAATTCTCAGTCATTTCTCAATTATTTTAACTTCTGTAATATCATGCACACTTGTGGGATGATTCCCAAGCTATTCGAACCATCACACACCCAATTCGATCACCATTTCATCAATTCACGTTTCTCTGCAATTTTCCCGTTCACATTCAACATAGATGCACTGTTCCATTCGAGTTTTGCGTGATTTGAGCATTTTGATTTTTTTCCTTAGCTTCGTTCATCATCCTTGGATGTTCCCCGTGCGATTTGATTAATCAATTTCACATTTCCTTCCATGAATCATCAAAATCAAATTTCTGCATCTCAACCATTCGTGGTTCTGCGTAATCTTATAATTGCGCAATTTCAATGATTGTTGGTGCAAATTGGTTTGGGGGTTTCATTCATAGCATCATAACAAAGCTTTCTGCACTTTTAATTCCATTTTCATTGCACGAGTTGGTCGAATCAAGCAAAATCGTGTTTTAGCTCAAATTTGGGAAATAGGGTTTATGAAAGTGTGTAGGGCACCAAATCGAGTGATTCTAGTTTCTAAATGCAATTGAGACCAATTACAATCATACTGCATCATTACATTTTCAATTGCATCATCAAAAGATCCCAATCTAAGGTTACCATGCACTTTGCTCATGAATATGTTCTTAATTTTGGGCAGATTTCGAATTTGATGAAATCTGCAAGGCTATTAGTAGAAGCCACACAATAGAGGCATTTGGAGGCCTTACAACAATTGGGAGAATCCCGTTTCTCAACTACTTCTTCATAAGCCCCACATCCTCGAGTACAAGAGTGGAGTTTAAAAGATTTTCTCCAGCATCACCAATCCAAGTTCAATGGCAAGACTAGTCCTAATGTGGCAAATAAATGGATGAGAGACATGGAGATAATCTTTAATGCCAAGAGGTGTCCGGCAGAGAACAAATTAGCATACTCAAATACTTGCTAGGGAAGCAATACATTAGTGGTCTAATATGAAGATAATGCTAGAAGATAGTAGGGAAGACATCACTTGGGATTTATTCAAAAAGAATTTTTATGCTGAGTATTTCCCTAACAATGTGAGATATGCAAAAGAAGTTGATTTATTACAGTTGGTACAAGGAAACATGTGACTACCTGAGTATGTGGAGAAGTTTAAACATTTGGGCAGGTTTCACATCTTGAGAATGGATGAAAAATGGTAGTGTAGAAAGTTTGAGAATGGATTGAGGGGAGATCTCAAGCTTATGATAACTCCTCTCTGTACTAAGGAATTCTCTACATTAGTGGAGAAGGCCAGAGTGATGGAGAAGCTGAAAGCAAAAGTAGAAGCTCAGCATTTATCTTAGAAAAGGGTGGGAGGACCATCTAGGTCCAAAGTCAAACAAGAAGAAAGGAGGAAGCCATATTGTAGGCCTCAGCCCTAGGGGTTTAGAAGGTTCTCACCCCCAGCCACTACAGTCTCAATATTTCATGCCGCAGTGTTTCCAGTATGGAGGACCACACTTGAAGGATGCTTGCCTTCATCTTGCAAGAGGGAGAACGTGCCATGGTTGTGGCAAGGAGGGGCACTTTATCAAAGACTGTCCTTCCGATAGGAATGTAGTGTCAGGACCTACAGTTCAGTCTCAAATTCGGCAAAGGAAGGGAGTTGAAAGACCCCAGGCAACAGATGGAGTTTATGCTGTGACGGGTGCAGAGGCAACTGCTTAGGTAATCTTATAGTTTGCTTTTGTAAGATTGTTGGTAGGAGCTTATGTGTTTTGTATGATTCTGGAGTGACACACTCCTTTGTGTCAGAATCTAAGATTCAAGAGTTGGGTTTGACGGTTTGGGAGTTGAAGTATGATGTAGTTATATCTTCTCTCGCATCTGGTTTGGTTAAGATATCTACCTTGTGTTCTAGATGCTCTATCGTTGTTGAAGGGCGTAAGTTCAGGTAAACCTTATGTGTTTGCCTCTACAGGGTTTGGATGTAATCTTAGGAATGGATTGACTATCTATCCACCACATTCTTATTGATTGCAATGAAAAGAAGTTGTTGTTTCCTAGCTCAAAGGATCAGCGGTTGTTGTCTTCACAACAAGTTGTTAAAGAAGCCAAGGAAGGATATCAATGTTTTATTATTTCTAACTCAATTATCTATTGAGGAAGGAGATGTAAATGTTATGATACTTGTTGTGAGAGAGTTTGATGATGTTTTTCCCATGGATTTACCAAGGTTGTCTCCTAGGAGGGAAGTGGAGTTTTCTATTGATTTGGTGCTAAGAGCGGGACTAGTTTTTTTATTCTAACTCAATTATCTGTTGAGGAAGGAGATGTAAATGTTGTGATACTTGTTGTGAGAGAGTTCACTGGTGTTTTTCCGAAGGATGTACCAAGGTTATCTCCTAGGAGGGAAGTGGAGGTTTCTATTGATCTAGTGCTAGGAGCGGGACTAGTATCGATAACTCTTTAACGTACAGCTCTAGTAGAGTTAATAGAGTTGAAGAAACAAATTGAAGATTTGTTGGAAAAAAGTTTGTCAGACCAAGTGTATCTCCTTGGGGAACGCTAGTGTTGCTAGTAAAGAAGAAGGACGGTAGTTCCAAGCTGTGTGTGGACTACCAGCAACAGAACAAGTTAACCATCAAAAACAAGTATCCCTTTCCAAGGATAGATGATTTGTTGGATCAATTGGATAATGTTGTTGTTTTCTCCAAGATAGATCTAAGATCGGGGTATCATTAGATTATGGTTAAGGCTAATGATGTACAGAAGACAACCTTTAGGTCTAGATATGGGCACTAGTATTTAGTAATGCCATTTGGTGTGACTAATGCTCCTGCCTTATTCATGGACTATATGAAGAGAATCCTCAAGCCCATTCTAGATAAGTTTGTGGTGGTCTTCATCGATGACATCCTTATTTATTCCACAACTCATGAGGAACATGTTGATCATCTGAAGATAGTCTTGAGCATTTTAAGAGAGAAAAATTAATATGCTAAATTGTCTAAGTGTGAGTTTTGGATGAAGGAAGTGCAATTCTTGGGACATGTGATATCAACTCAAGGTATTGTTGTCGATCCTTATAAGGTGGAGGCAATATTACAGTGGGAACGTTCTAATTCTGTAATAGAGCTAAGAAGCTTTGTTGGCTTGGTTGACTATTATAGAAGATTCATTTAATGATTCTCTAAGATAGTGGCACCAATAACACAACTAACCCGCAAAGATCAGTTGTTTGGTTGGATAGACTGATGTGAAAAGAGTTTTTAAGAGTTGAAGCAGAAGTTGATAAGTGCTTCGATGTTGATAATCCCAAATACGAGTAAATCCTTTGAGGTTTACTGTGATGCTTCTCACCAAGGATTAGGATGTGTGCTAATGCAGGAACGGAAGATTGTGGCTTATGCTTTAAGGCAATTAAAGATTCATGAGAAGAATTACCCTACTTATGATTTAGAGTTAGCAGCGATGGTCTTTGCTATGAAGATTTGGCAACACTATCTGTATGGTGCACAATTTCAAGTGTTTAGTGACCACAAGAGTTTCAAATTTTTGTTTGATTAGAAAGTGTTAAATATAAGGTAGAGATGGTGGATGGAGTTTCTTAAAGATTATGACTTCAAACTATTATACCACTTGGGGAAGGAAAATGTGGTGGTTGATGCGTTAAGTAGAAAGACAATGCATACATATTTTATGATGATCAATGAGTGTGAGCTAGTGGAAAAGTTCAAAGACATGCAATTGCAGGTGGTGTTAGGAAAAGACATCATTAAATGTAGTCACATGATTGTATCTAGTGATTTCCTTGATGTGGTGCATAGATAGGACAACACAAAGTTGTGGATTGGGCCACAAGGGATTATGTTTTCTTCTCCCTTCTTATTGTTATTTTTTTATTATTGGGCCTTAATACGATGATATTTTTTTCTTTTTGGTAAAACATTACAATAACAATAATAATGATATTCATAAATTCAATAACCAAATCCAAAAAAGAAAATTGCAAATCCTGAAAATCTTCCTTCAAGCATACCCACATCTTATAGCAATATAACAATGAAAGCATAAAATCACTCCTTTTTTTAACCTCCAAATCAATAGGTAAATGATCATACAACAACTTCCAAAGAACCAAAATTTTAGTTGTTGACACCTCCTCCAACTAAATCAAGTTTCCCCAATCCACATATATTAGAAGAGTAAAACTTATTTTGTAACATTTTGAGAAAGCACACAAGTATCATGCATAATCCAATTAGGTACATCCTCATCCTCATTAAAAATTAAATAAGAAAAATCACATAAACTAACAATAAAAGAAGGAAAGTTCCAATGAGTACTTGTCCAGGCCGAACTAACAATAGAGTATAATCGTACTCTATCAAAATAAGGAATTCTAGCTAATTTAGATATGAAAATGTCATAACACCAACAATTACCCTTACCTAATGTCCAAAAAGTATTTTCAAGAACAACATAATATGTATCCTCAATACCATGCAAAAAATAATGATGGTTTAAATGACATATATTTTTTATACTTAGACTTAAGAAATCGAATATGCACGAGTTCAAGCAAAGTCATTTTTTCATAAGCAAACTCCCAAGCTAAATGTATGATGGCATACCCCCTAGCATGGCTAAGCACTTTCATGAAGAGATAGAGTCATCTTTGCAAGGTGAAGCAAAGCTATTTTTTTTTACGCCGCAATGGAGTATCTTTAGTAGATTAGGAATATTTAGGCCTTGTATTAAGGGTCAGTAGTGTAGGGTTTTAAAAATAATTTTGCTTAAGTAGAAAGCATTATATGCGGCTACTTAAATAACTCTTTGATGTTTAATTATGTTAATCAAGCTAGCTTAGGAAAGGCATCCCACATATGCCACATGACAAACTCTTAGTGAAGAGTTCTCTCACATAGGTAGTGGCCATGTGCCATTGTCCTATTGGAGAGGCTTTTCATAAAGTAGCTTTCCACATGACAACATATGAGTGGTTTGTTTTGTGAGAGTGAGGATTGCCACATGTCAAACTCTCCTTCTCCAAGATAGCATTTTTAGGGTTTTAATGCATGTTAGCATTCTAGAGTTTTAGACCATTTTGGAGACACCTTACTCTATATATAGAGGTGTCTCCCCCATGTATTTCTCACTCTAAGAATGCTAATGTTATGTTGCCAAAATTATCTTTGAGCTATACTTCTTCTCTTAGTCACTTGCTAGAGCATCTCAAGAGATCCCTCTAGCACCCATTTATCTAGAGTTGGCCTAACCTCTCTTAGATCTCCAAAAAAAACCTTCATCCCACCAATAAATCACCAAAAATCGAGAGCCATTTTCTCTCAACACCAAGCTTCTGCGAATCCACCATTCACCATAGTCACCATTTCAAGCTTTGGCCCAACCTATCTTGAGGAGGAGGCTATCAATGTAGTAGATAGGCTTTGTTCTCCAACTAAATATTAGTAACCTGCAAACCACCATTCACTTTAGCACCACATAAGATAGACCATTTAAAAGTAAGTAATCCCCATTTTTGTGTATCTCCAATCCAACACCCTTGGTAGCCAAAACTTTGGTAGTTAATGTTAATTAGTGACCAATTTATACACTAATTCCTTTAGTAGCAAAAACCTTGGTAGCTAATGTTAGTAACCAATTTATAGTCTAATTGGTCACTAGTTATAACTTTTTATTCATAATAGTGACTATTTTAGAGACCAATAATTTTTAGTTTATAATTTAGTATATAAATTAGTTAATATAGTGACAATTTATTTTTTTGTCTCTAAAATTGGTTGCTATTTACGAATTTTCTTGTAGTGCCAAGTGTTTTTGGAGACTAAGGCATCATACTCATTTTTCATAGCTTTAAACTAGTGAGGTTGAGACAACATTTTTAACAGAAATTGGTTCAAACAAATTAAGGTGAGTTGAAACACGAAAGAGTTTCAGGTTTGGATTGAGTGTTGGTAGTTGGAGATGATTTTGGTAATTTTGTAGAAGACTCTGAAATAGAAGCTAGAACAGTACTAGGAACAGAATTAGTACTAGGAGAGGTAGTAGAAGAGGTAATATCATGCATGTCTATGTGTGGACTATGTTGATCAACATTTGGTGTAACAATAGATAAAATAGGGTTGTAAGCTATCATGGGTAACATATGAGATATAGAATTAGTAATCTCTACATTTTATAAGAAAAAAGGTGTTCATTGAAAATAATGTGTCTAAAGTCGTTGAAAAACATAAAAAACTCCTTTGCAATGTCAATTTGTATACACTTAAGGTTGCAACTGGTTTGATTTTCAGAAAAGGATTTTTAATGTTTTTAGTACAGTTAAAGCTTGAGATTTATTAGAGATTAGGTATAGCCATGTGTAGCGCGTAAAACCATAAAAAAGAGACATATAATAACGTGCACCACATGAAGAATGCATGGGAGATTATCCACAAATATATATGAGCATTAGTTGCAGAAGAGTAGTATAAACAAATGTAGAGTTTTTAAAAGGAAATTGATGAGCTTTGGCTAAAACACAGATTCAAAGAAGAGATTATTTATTTTACAAGAGATATTACAAGACTGCAATACACGTTTAACAAAAGAAGATGAAGCATGTCCAAGTATACATTGCCAAATGTTAAACTGAGTTTGACAAAGTGTGTAAATCATGTTGTGTACATAGATGAGATGTGAGTTAGTGAAAGAAAGAAAAACATAGAGGTTGTTGGGTAAACTTAAATGTTAGTCGCTGCATTTTGATGGTATTGGTAAAAATGTCTTAGAAAAATGCAAAGGTCAAGAATGCATCTAGTAATGATTGTGGCATGCACTAAATTGAATCCACGAATAGTTGCAACAACTTGTTGTTCCTAGATGAGAAAATAATCATCATCCAAGAAAGTTATGATTACCATAAAAAGAGAAAGGAAATACAAAGAGAGAAAAAAGAAACAGAGAAGTTATATTTCTGCGATGATAAACAAATACAAAAGAAAGAATTATGAATAGTTGCAAACTTATACATTGAACCTAGATAAATATAGAGTGCATGATACATGCAAATAGATATTTAAGTAATAGACTTTGAGCAACTACGTGATTTTTATATGGTTTTCTCCTTTTATTTGAACATATGAAGTAGAGATTCTCAATGTTGTTCGTGTTGCTTAGTGGTGCCTGGTGCCTAATAATGATCAAAGCTTGTTATTTTTTTTTGTTTTTAAAAAAAAGAGGTTAGTTTAAGGCATAATTTACAAAATAGGGTTTGTTGACATTTTATTTATAGAAAAGGGTGAAGTCGTGTGGATGGAGGACAACTTCAATAGTGAATTCGTTTGGATGGAGGACGACTTCAATAGTGAAGTCATTAAGAGTGTGGCTGATTTCTGTGTAATTTTTAAGAAGGAAAAGTAGTCATGCAACCTAATAGTTTCTTCATAATGCATATTGAACTGAAACCATAAGGTATGTTGAATGACTTTAGTGCTATTTTTTTTATTAATTGATTTTTTTAATAGCTTGCACAGATAAAATATTGTTTTCATGTTTTTATATTAGTTGATTTGTACAATAAATTAACATAAATAATTGGTAGAAACTTGTAAATTGTAGAAAAAGTTGGTAATAATTAATAATTGGGTTAAATATGTTTTTTGTCCCTTAACTTTCAGTGAATTTTGGAATTAGTCCATTTTGAAACTTTGAACCAATTTAGTCCTTCATCTTTTGAAATACGTGGATTTAGTCCTTTTAATCAAATTTTGTTAAGTTTATTTGACATTTCAAGCGCGTTTCACAATAGTATTTGACTTAACATTAAAGCAAAAATGTGTCAAACAGTATAAACAACTCAAATACAATCCTAAAATGCATACGAAACATCAAATAAACCTAACAAAATTTGATTAAAAGGACTAAATCCACATATTCTGAGAGATGAAGGACTAAATTGGTCCAAAGTTTCAAAATGGACTAATTCCAAAATTCACTGAAAGTTAAGGGACCAAAAACATATTTAACCCTTAATAATTTGGGATACTTTTCATTAAACTAGAAATAGTAAGATCATTATATTAGATAATGGAAAATTACAAGGAAGATAGGAATTTCATAATATAAGACATTGAAAAACTAGACATAGCAAAAACTACGATAGGGACAATTGCCCTTGTGATGTGGATACGAGTAGTTGGAGGTCTTTTCGGTGTCCTACGACATATGTTAGGGTCTGGAATGAAATTAGGTCCGGTGTATGTGGACCAATAATCTATATTCTTAACCGAATGAAACTGGAGTTCATATGCTTTGTTAATGGTGTAAAGGTTATAAACTAGATGAATGTATGTGGTCAGGTCTATATGGGAGAAAAAGTAGACAACTATTATGTGATGACAAGGTAGTTGAAGAGCTTGGAAATAACCACAATCATACCACCAGTCATTTAATTTAATTGTTAAAGACATTGGTTAGCAGTGATCATGTGGAGAAAACATGTCCTCAACCTGATATTCATTATTTTGTCTTGAGTATCGACGCACTTGACACATTCCTGCTTGTTGTTGATTTTTTCTAATAATAGAATTTATGTCTTCGGAATATTGGTGGCCTACTCGTAACATCAATTTTGCCTTAACACCTCGCTCAACAAACCATGTTGCAGTCCTTTCAAATGTCGCCCTAATTAGAGCACAAATTGGTAATGAACAAGCTCCTTTTATAATAGAGTTCATACATTCAACCAAGTTTGTTGTCATGTGGCTGAATCTATTACTCTCGTCGTAGGCCTTAGTCCAAATTTTTAACGGTATCATGCCGATCCAAGAAGGCACTTGGGTTGAACGGGATCTCAATGCCTTTTGCCTGAGCCTTCGCCCAAGCTAAAGGTTCTTGCTCAGGCAAAAGGGGTACTTTTGCTCAAGCGAGCCGTTCTCGCCTAGGCGAAAGCTCAACAATGTGTGTTGCAGGGTTCCAACGAGTTTTCACTCAGGCGAAAGCGTCTTGCCTAAGCGAGACCACTTCTCGCTCAAAAACACAGTTAGTCGCCTAGGCCACAACTCGCATTGGAACCAGGGGTAAGTCCCTACTACTCTCACTTAGGCGAGGGTCACCCGTTTGGGCAAGATTAGCAGGTTTCTCACATGTTCGCACCTGCCACACCTGTTTCAGCCAAGCATATACACACCATACAGTTTCATACACCCAACAATCTGATTCAAGCACCAAAGCCATCAAAACATACCAGAAAAATAAGTAGAATATCATAAAAATGTAAACCCTAGCTTCCCTTACCTTATCAAAGCTACTGTGAGAGGTTTTTCACACGAATAGAAAATCACTCAACTCCTTGAACAGTTTAGCAAGCTGAAAATAGTAATACCAGCACAAAACAAGGTTACCCAGAGGAACCCTAGTTGGAACCACGAAGACATGCTAGGGAAGGGAAGGTGTGAGTCGAAAACTAACTTACATGGATTTGGAATGGAGTCTGCTAGCTTGACACAGAAAGGAAACCAAACCCCTAGCAGAGCCTTGTAAGGAGAGAGAAGAGAGTGTTTGAGAAGTGTTGTTTGCAAAGTGAGAGTAGAATGGGAAACGAAAGGACAGTTAGGGTACTGAAAGTCCCTAAGTGGCCTAACTTTAGCCCATTAAGAGGCCAAGCCCTAAACTTATAAGGTAGAAAGAAAAAAGGGCCTTACACATTCTCGCATGATCTCTCATAGATCAAGGTTAGTATCCTATTATGATTTATGTATGTTAGATTTATGATTCTTTTTAGGATGTTTCTCCAAATTAAGTTTATCCCAAATTAGTATAAACCTAATTATGATTTTAAGGATTCTTTTATGAAATTGGTATGAACCCTAATTATACTTTTCCCCAAATTATTATAACCCTTAATTATGAAATTTAGGGATTTTGCGTTTTCCGCTACCTATGGTAATTTTTTTTTAAAGTTTTGAATTTATACCGTGTTGCTTATTTAATTAAAGTGGTATGAATTTTGTTATGTTTTGCATTGTGATAATTGTGATTTGTTAATATAAATTTTATCTTTTTCTAAAATGATACTCATGGTTTGGTATCATGATATAATAACATGATATAATAGCGAATAATAGTCATATTTTTTTGAATTCTACTATTATGTGTGCTTGTTTTAAGCAAAAGAAATGAAGAGAAAAATGAAAAACTTTTTTCTAACTAAAAAAATTATATATAACAAATATAATTTGGCACCCCTAAATTTTTTGTCTAAATTCCGTCACTGATTAAAATAAAATCAATTAATAAAAAAACAATAACACTAAAGTCGTCAACGTACGTAATGATTTCAATTCAATATACATTACGAAAAAATCGTTAGGATGTGTGACGACTTTTCCTTCTTAAATCGACCATACTCCTAACAATTTTACTTTGAAAATCGTCCTCATCTACACGACTTCACCTTTTTATGTAAATAAAAAGTCAACCAACCTTATTTTGTAATTTTTTATTTTAAAATAAAATAAAAAAAACCTTATTTTTTTCTATTTGACTTAATGTAACATTGAAGTTTTTAATATTTTTAAATTGAAGTCATTTCTTTAATATAATAATACGATTTTACTCTTATATTATTTTAAATTAATATTTATATTAATCTACTATTTTGATTGATAGCAATAAACTAAATGGTTGAAAAAATTATTAATATATTATAAGTTACAAATGTTGATACAAGAAAAGTTACACTGTAATTAAGAAAATGAAATAACTTAATACTTATTTAATAGATGTAGGATATAGAATAATTATTTCATAAGTTTGCGTCAACATCTCACTTATTACATTAGCTAAGGTTAAAGTATTTTTTAATTAAGAATTCAGTTAGTTTAAGAAAATAGGATAACTTTTTTCTATATATAATTTTAAGTTATGGTTATGTGAAAAATTAAAATATTAAAATTAAATACTTATGCTCACAATTCTTTTTTAAATATTTTGATCATAATTATTAGTTTTATAAAACTTATATAATTTAAGTATAATTTTACAAGAAATAACTATATAAGTAAAATGTAATTATATTAAAATTAATATATTAAACAAGAAAATTGTTGATATATATATATATATATATATATATATATATATATTATAATTTTAATATAATATAAAGAGTAGTTATATAATTAAAATATGATTTTATATATTATTTAAAATAAAATTTTCATAATTTTTTAACTTGTAAAAGATATAAATTTAAATTCAATTTTAAAAGGCTTACATATAATATTAATGAAAAATCTGTTAAACACAAGTTAGTTTATATCCTCCGATTATTTAATTTGTTATTTTAGGTATACTATGTAGGGAATACAAAAACAATTTATCTTACTTTTATATTATTTTATTATACTATATATTTTGCTCTTACTTTTTTAGACTACCTTCATTTCTAAATAATAGTTTATAACCATTTTTATATCCGGTAGGGTGTATCTATTGGCAATGACTTTGTAAAGTAGTAGAGGTCACCACAAGTGCATAATCTTTAGTGGATTCAATATCAATCCATGTATTCGGATAATTGAATTTAGAAAAGTGTATTGCATTGTAACCAAATTTGTTTACTTGTTATGGCTTTATTCTTTTGTAAGCCAAAGTACCAACAGATAGCATATGTGAGCCGGGAGGAAGCCTACTAGAGGGATTGCAGATTGAGGTAATGTGATATTTGTGTCTGACATCTCTTATTTGTTCTTCGCAGGAACAATTAGCGCCCACCGTGGGTCACGAAGTAACACCTTACATATAAATCCGCACAACTCTCAATAATCGTTTGGGGTTGTAGGTGGGCCTGGGCCTGGGCCATGCCCTTTAGTTCGATCATTGTTGGTCCTAGGGGTCTTACTTGTAATACCTTAAGTCTAGAATAGTTGACAGGTTCTCGTTCTATCTTCTGATGTAAGCGGCTTAGGCCGCTTATGCCTGCTTGATTGATTCATCTGATATCTGTTCGCATGTTTTGAGAGAATTTATGTAGGCGGGTTTTACCGTGTAGTTGTATGAGACTGCCTAGGTGCGGTACACTAGTCCCCCAACCTTTGTCGGTGAAGACATGCAGTAAAGGATGAAAAGTGTGGATGGTTTTTTTTTAGGCCGCCTAGGTGCGGTACACCAGTCCCCCAGTCTTTGCAGGTGAAAACATAGCGGCAAAGGATGAAAACTGTAGATGGTTTTTGTTAGACCGCCTAGGTGCGGTACAATAATAATACTAATATAATAATAATAATAAATTTAGAATATGATATAAAACAATAAATAAAGAGTTGAAAATAACATTGTTAATACACTAAAAATCAAATAAATAATAAAATATTAAAAATAATACATTATATAAAATTACAATACACTCATGTCAAATTTAAATAATAATTTAAAAATTAATTTTAATAACATAAACATAAGTAGAATATTAAAAAGTGTAAATTATAAATTAGTTAAACTTTTTAAAATATAAAAATAAGTAATGATTTCAGTTTTAATAAAAAAAAAAATTAAAATTAAAATTCATATCGTTAACAAGATAGAAAATTTGAAATTAAAATTTGTATAACGAAATTTGGATTTGAAATTAAAAATCGCAAAACAATATAAAAATGTAATAACAAAGTTTGCACTTGAAATTTAAAATAAAAAAAATTGTAAAATGAAGAACTTTTAATATATATTTTTTATACCTCTAAATAGCTTTCACATATTTTCAATCCTTCATAAGAGTTCGCATTTAAAATAGGAACAAATTTTGCAAACTTTCAAAAGATTTGACTGTTCTTATAAATATAATAATTTATTATAAAACATAATAATAATATAATAACATAATAATACAAAAATAAGATTAATAAAATTAAAATATAAAATAAAATAATACATAAAATAATAAAATAATGACATCATAAATAAACTACAAATAAATTAAATAATAAAATATGAAAAAAATTATTTCATTTAAATTTGCAATACTCTTATGTCAAATTTAAATAATAGTTTAAAAATTAATTTCAATAACATAAGCATAAGTTTATTATTAAAAAGTTAATATTATAAATTTTTAAAATTTTTAAAGATATAAAACTATTTAATTATTCAGTTTTAATTTTTTTAAAAATTAAGGTTAATTTTACAAATTTAAAATTCGAAATAAATGTTAATAAAATTTGAATTTGAATTTCAAAATCGCAAAAGCTATCAAAATATGATAACAAAGTTACAATTTAAAATTCAAAATAAAAACTAAATAAAACTATAAGAAAGTGAAATATTTTTAATGGATTATTTTAATGTCTTTGTGATATAACGCTAACCTTTTAGAAGAGTTCCCATTTAGGATGAGAATAAAATTGGGAAGAATTCAAAATATTTGATGGTTCTTACCAATATATAATAATATATTGTGATATGTAATAATATAATAAAAATATAATAACATAATAATACTAATAAAAGAATAATAATAAAACTAAAATATGATATAAAATTGTAACAAATAATAAAATAATGACATTATTAATAAACTAAAAATAAATTAAATATTAAGAAAACTTACTTTTTTCTAATTTATTAAATGTAATTGTATTTATAACTATTTATACTATGTACAATTTATCATTTCAATTCAAACATTGTAGTAAGAATTTGAAATATGAATTTGTACTAAAACATGACAACTTCGGACATCTAACATTTGTACTTTTCAAATTCACTATTTATATTTTTGTATGGTTTATCATTTATAGTTTATATAATTTATTATTTATAGTTTTTCTATAGTCTAATCTTTGTATTATTTACATAGTTTATTCTTCACTTTTTTTTTTTTCTGTATAGTCTATCATTTGTAGTTTTATATCAATTTACTCTTTACAATGTTTTGCATCGTATAATTTTTGTATTTTTACATAATCTAGTGAACAATTTATGGATCATAGAGTGAATTATTTTCACATTTTTCTACATTGTTTAACTAATATTTCATTTAAATTCTTAATTTTAATTAACTCAATATTAATACATTATTTAAAATAATTATGTACAATATATTTTATTTATATAAATATATATATATATATATATTAATTAATTGTACTTTTATTATATAGATCAATCAAAATATTATTACTTAATTTTATAAAATAAAATATTTTATTAAATTATCAAATTAATATAATAAATATATTATAATTATTAAAATTGCACTCAACAAATACTGGTTTTAGTAAAAACCAAACTTATATTGGATTTAAACATACTGAATTTCTAGTACATACACAAGATGATGTCATCATGTGGGCTTTGCCCGCGCAGTTTCGAATCCTGTCGTTCACGCTTCTATTTTTGTACTTTTATTCAAAATGTTTGTCTTACTATTCCTTTTCTTTTTTAAATCAGGTTAAGTTGGTCGAGTTGGACCACATCAGGCCCAATAGACCTAGACCTAGTTCAGGTTTACTCTACCCATATCCACATTAGACCAAGCTAGGCAAACCCAAATAAATCCAAGTCAACACAGATCCACATTCAGTTAAGTTAGGTTAAGCCAAGGTCATGCCGAGTCAGCTTGGGTCCACATCAGGCTAAGTCAACTCGAGTTTAAGTCGAGCAAATTGACTAGGTTTATATTAAGCAAAGTCGAGGTGGGCCCACATAAGGTCGAATTAGGTCAAAACTAAGTTGGGCCAAGTCAACAAGGCTTGAGTCAAGTCAAAATAGCATGAGCCTAAGTTATGCTGGAATTGATGCAACCTAGGTTGAGTTGATTCAACCTAGGTCAATGTAGGGTCGTGTGCACCTAGGTCCATGTTAAGTTGAGTTAGCTCAAGTACATGTTGAGATGAATCAACCCATGTCCAAGTTGAGCCGAGTCATGTCATGCCCACATTTGAGTGAGCTAGGTGAGATCCATGTAGGGTAATATTGAGCAGGACTTAAGTGAAGTCAAATTAAAAGGGGGCCATGTCAGTCAAGTTTATGTGGGAATGAGATAAGACGAGTCAGGTCATGTCAAGTTACACTTTTATTGGACCATGAAGGTCATACCTATGTCAAGATATGCCAAGTTGATCCAATTCGAGTTGAGCTCTTGTTAGGTTGAGATGGTTGAGGCCACATTGGGTCAGGCTTATATCAAGTTGAGTTGAAGTGATTCCATATTGGGTTGATCGAGTCAACTTGGTTAAGCTTATGTAATGTCAAACCTAGGACAAGTTGAATTGGGTCCAACCCATATCAGGACTAATTATGTTGGGCCCAAGTAGGGTGAAATGGGTTGGGCTAAGGTAGGTAGACCAAGTCAAGTTGGGTCCATGTTAGTCCAAGACAGGTCGAGTATACATTACATTGGGTTGAGTTGAACCCATGTCAGGCCAAGTGAGATTAAATCAAATAGGGCCCAAGTTAGGCCAAGTCGAATCTAGTCCACATCAAGTCAAGTCAATACATATTCAAATTAGGTTAAGCTAGGTTAGGCGAAGTTGAGCTGACCTCATGTTGAATTGAAAAAGGTTGGGCCACATTAGGTTGGTTCCATGTCGGGTCAAGTTGGGCAAACCATTACCACTAAATCACCAAAGGCACGGGTATCAAAACAATTACCGCATCTTGTAGAATTTGTATCCACTTCTTTGTCTTAATATCCACACTTTGAATATAATGTTTTTGTCAAGCAAAGACTTTACCCTCCATTGAAAAGAAGAAGCAACTGTGTCATTGGACTAATAGGAGTATCTCTAATTAAAAAAAAAAAAAAACTATTCTACTTTGGTCTACCATTCCCTATAATTAGTTCCACCGAAATATGGAAATTGAAGTTCTACACATCCAAAAATTGTAGCCGAAACATCTTAAGATTGTTTAATACCAAGTATAAATGGTTCCTTGATGACCTAAATTCAACACAATTAAAAAAAACTAAACCTTCAACGAGTGGTTGTAACATTGTTAACTTTTGTTGAGTAAACTCTTGAGAGTTTGACACATTAATTCTTTTATGAAAGATTCATCCTAGTCTCTAATTCATAACCAACTTGTCTGGCTAAACTGATATAAATTATAATAACCTTTACTTCTTTCCAAATTCATCTAATTAATTATTCCCCTTTTTTCAAGAACACTCATGCTCCAAGTCATTCTCGTCCTACAAACCTCATTTTTCACCAAAACCTAACTCTAAGAAGAGTTATAATTAATGAGACTGCAATCTAGGGTTATTGATCCCCACAATTTGGGAGCTTCAAGATAAAAGTTGTTAATGAGTTTCTTAAGTAATTGGCTTAAGAAACTAGATGTTACCTTAGATGGAGGTTTACTAGTATAAATCTTTTGTGTACATTTTTTTCTCATCTTACTTTTTACATTATTTATATTTGTTATAGTATTTCTTGAGAAAAGATTGTAAATTGTCCACCGGTTCTATTCAACCTCTCTTCTAGAGCGACCTGCACCAATAAATTATTCCTTCTTCCCGCACATGTGATTGTTACATCCAGAGTCAAGAAACTACATAGCTTTTTTATTTGCTTGAACATTCCTATCTGAAATGTCCGAGTTGATGACAACTATGGCACTTCATAGTGAATTTGTCAAATCCTTGTCTATCGTGTCCCCAGTCTCGTCCTCTTCCTTGTCGTCCAAATCCTCTATGACCTTGTCCTCATTCTGCAGATTTATCTCAACAAGGGTGCTCTTCTTCAACATGAGAAGTCATGTGTAGTTCATGTACATGCTACTTTGCAATTCATCAATGGTCCACGCGTTGGTATCATTAGACTCCTCAATGGAGCTTACATCATAGTCAAACTTCAGAGCCATGGATCTCATAATTTTCTCAACTACTGCAACAACTCCTTTCTTTTCACCATTATCCTTCATCTTTTTGGCTATATTAAGTGCCCATAAAAAATAATCATTTACAGATTCCCCTCCTTCATGTGGAGAACTTCAAACTCTTTCATGAGAGGTTGCAATTGGGCATGCTTGGCTTGTCAAGTGCATTGACACTTATGCTTTAAAGAATCTCATATATCCTTTGTTCTATCCTTGCCTGAAATAAGTAATTTTTTTGCTTTGCCTTCAAATCTTTTAATTTCTTATCATCAATATGCTTCCTCTGTACTTCGGTAAGAGGTATTCCTTCTGTTGATTCTGGAATCCCATTTTCCACTAGACCCAAGTACTCCATTGGACGAAGAAATTCACCATGAACATTGCCCAATGATCAAAATTCGGTATAATAGGCTGCATAAACTAACTCTCGAATGTTATAGCGTGTCACACTTAGAAGACTAATGCTCTACTTTGGATTCAAAGTTGAAAAGACGTCATGGCAAGAGACATGACTAATTTGAACTTTTGAATGGATAATAATGAAAATAAAGTAGAACTTTGAATTTTAGAGAGCTTGGCAGTGAAATAGTGGTTAGTATGGTCACAAAGGATGATACCCCATTATACCATGTTGAGTTGAGAGTGAGAAATAATCCGAGAGTTCTATTATGGAACCTTATAGTTGATAATCTAAGATACAATCAAGATTTTGCATGTTCATAGATTTCAACTAGGGTGAAATGACAAAAATTAGCTCTTTCAACTGAGGTATTTTCAAATATATTTTCTTGTAGGTTTTTAACTAGAGTTGCACACTCCTCCCACTCTTTTATACTAATGGTTTCATATAGATTGAAATGGAGTTTTATTGGTTTTAGCTAATGTTGCCTTTGTGCAAGTATCACACTGGTGCATAGTAAATTTTACTTCCCAGTCAATTATATCTCTAAAGTTGAAAATTTTAAGCTTCTTGTGGAGTTGTAACTAGGACTTACTTATTATACAAGGTTGTTAGATTAGTGGTTTATCATGATATAACATCTAGGCTTATCTGGTAATTTGGAGGTTTCTCTTTGTCAACCTAGAAAGTCTTTTATTTTAGTGAAATTGAATTATATTGTATGCTATTGATATGGATAACATGAAAAAAAAAATATTGAATAAATTTACTACAAGACTCTCTGCTACATAAACACGAAGTTAATATATAATAGATAAAAGACGCAAATGATTAGTAAAGGATAAACGTAAGCAAGATCAAAAAATGATTTTATACTGTCTATTTCTTACTAACTAAAACCTAAAGAATAGATTAGAAACTTTGATAGTAACAATATTGTAATTAATATTACATATAATATTGTTTTTCTCGTAACATCATCAAGCGGACGTGCCGGAGTGGTTATCGGGCATGACTAGAAATCATCTGGGTTCTGTCCGCGCAGATTCGAATCCTGTCGTTCAGGGTTTTTGTTTTATGCTTGTACACATGATTAATTAATTCTGTTTAATATCTTACGTTTTAATTAATTCTTTACTCTTTTTTATTTTTTGGTCAAAAGTTGTATTGTCTGCGTATCTGATTTTTTTTTAAAGAAGATTAGACTAGAGTTTCTAATGAATAAATAACTCAAAATAATACAATATAAATACACATTATGTCCTGTTCTTCGGGGTGAGAATTTTTTTTTTTATCCATGATTATCTAAATTCATGTTACTTTAAATTTATTATGATGGATTTATCTCAAATTCAAACTAAATTTTCAAATTTTAAGTTAAATTAATTTAATTAAACATGAATCAGATATAGATTAAATATTTTTTAGGAGTTTGAACCAAAATTAAATTGAATTTGAGTTATTTTATGAAATGTTATGTCCGGTTATGTTAAGTAAAACAAGATTGGGTCTAATTGAGTCTAGTTCATCAATGGTCAGCCCAATTGAGCCCGAGCCATACAAGATTAGGTTCAGTCAAACCTAAGACAAATTAAACCTAGTCATGTCAAAACCAAATTCATTTAATTAAATTTGATTTGGAAATAGATTGGATAATTTTTTGAATTTTTAAAATCTAAAGTCAAGGTGAGTATGAGTTACCCCAAGTTGTCAAATGTTAGGTCAAGTCAGGCCAAGTATGACAAGGTTGGATTCAATCGGGCCTAATTTATGCATGGTTGCCTTCAGTCATGCAAGATCGGATTGGGTTGAACCTAAGACAAATCTGACCAGGCCACACCAAAGTCAAATTTATTTAATGGAATTTGAATTTAATATAGATTGGATAATTATTTAAATTTTGAAAATCCAAAACCAAGGTGAGTCTAGGTTAGCTTAAGTTATGAAATATTAGATTAAGTCAGACAAGGTAAGGCAAGGTTGGGTCCAATTGGACCCAAGCCATGCAAGATTGGGTTGGGTTGAACCCAAGACAAATCATACTAGGCCACGCCAAGGTCAACCTAGGCTAGGCCAAACCCGGGTTACGTTGGGTCAAGCTAAACCTATATCAAACTAGATTGGGTTGGGCTTAACTTCAAGTTGGGTAAGTCCTAAGTCAAGTCAAGTTGAACCTAGGCAAAGTTGGTCTAAGCTATACCTAAATCAGTCTTGGTCAAGTCGAGCCTACATCTTGTTAGACTAGACGAAAATCATGTTAAGTTGATCATGAGCCAAACCCAAGTCAAGTTAAGTCATCTTGGGTCCAAGTTCGGTTAGGCCAAATTAAGGCCAATTCACATCAGGTTAAGATAGGCTAAGTCTAGGTTAGCCTAAGTCGATGAGGCTTTTTGGTTGACTCGAGAATTGTCCATCCAGGTTGAGCCAAGTCCAAGTTGGACTGAGTATGCCCAAGCCTAGGTCAGGTCAAGTCATCCTAGGTGCACTTAAGTTATGTATTGTGTAATGTATAAAGCGTTTGCTTTGGTGCCACATGTCGAAACGGTAGACTCTCACATAGTGAGATTGATTTTTTTTTTTAATTATGTGAGAAAATGTGTTTTTGAAAATTTTCATATTTCAGGTTTTGTTCGCATTTTAAATACAAGCCCTTCTTTTAGGTTAGAAATATAAGCAAGTTGTTTAGAGGCAGGATCCATTAAAAGAGCTTCATTTTCTTATAATATGTTTTTTTGAATTTTGAAAATTCAAATTTTGTCGCTATACTTTTAGGATTTTTTTTTTAGATTTTTAGTTTTAAATATGAATATTATTAATACTAATAACAATTATAATAATAATAAATAATAATAATAATAATAATAATAATAAAAATAAAACCGATATACTTGTGTGATGTAGAAAATGTTTGCTATTGTGCTACGTGTCGATAAATTGTAGATTGTCACGAAGTGAGGTTGATTTCATTTTTTAGGTAAGCGAGAGGATTTTTTATTTTTGAAATTTTTGTGTGAATTAATGAGAGAGTATCATGTTTCAAACATTTATTATTTGTACTTCCTCAATTTTTATTATTTTTCATTAATTTTATAATATTCATTAACATATTGATGTAAGTAATTCTTTATTATTATTTCTCATTTTTAACATATTTTCATTAATTTTTTTGAATTGTTCACCTTTCAACTTGTTGCCATTTTAAATATGAACCCTTCTTATAGGTTAGAAATATAAGAATGTTGTTCAGAGACCTTTTAGATCCGCTAAAAAAGCTTCATTGTTTTACAATTTTTTTTATTTTAAATTTCAAATTCAAATTTTGTTATCATATTTTTATAAATTTTTGAAATTTAAGATTTTAAATACGAATAATAATAAATATAATAGTAATACTAATAATAACCATAATATTAAAATAAATAATAATAATAATAATAATAATAATAATAATAATAATTTGAAAATAATTTATTATGCGGGTAAAAGAAGCACCACATTCATATTTTTAGTTTGTACATAACATCTGAGTTAATGTTATTATTTAAAAAAAAAAATATCCAAACCATCGATACCTTATAAACATTTTCAGATATATTAATATAAGAAAATATTTTATTAGTGACTAACTTTAGAGAAAAAAAGTAATTATACAAATTTAAATACTAATTTATAAATTAAAAATTATTGGAAACTAAAATATTTATAAATTGCTCAAGATAGTCAATTGGTTTCTAAATTAATCACTAACATTAGTTACAAAAAATATTAGTAGTTAAATTTGTATTTAAATTGATCACTAATGAAGTAAATTTAGAGACTATTTTTTTTTTTAGATTGATAGTTAATGTTAGTAACTAATTTAGAAACCAATCTACTATAGTGACAAAATTTAGAAACTAATTTATTACCAATATTTTTAATTTATAAATTAGTATATAAATTGGTCACTATAATGACTAATTATTTTTTGTTATTAAAACTAATTATTAATAAAATTTCTTGTAGTTTATAAATATATAAAACTAAAACTGCAAATCATAAACCAAAATATGTTAACTTTTACAAAATTAATATTCCAAGAAAATATGCCTCCTAAATTTCCCTAAAAATTTATACTAACATTTTCACTACGATTACATAAAATAAAAGAGACTATAAGCTACAACTGACTTAATCTAATCTACTATACATAATAAACAGCCATCGCATATATGTTGTAATCTTAATAAAATAATATAAACTACATATTGTATTATTATAAACTACATTTGACATGTTTCGCTACACTTATACAATATTATTTTATGATATTTAACCTTTGTAGCCTACATATAATACCAAAATTCACCACATAAACTTTATTTAAATAACAATATTTATATACCTTAAGATGCCCTACATACTTAGTTTTCATCCAAATAACATAATAATTTTTCTTTTAGAGTAAAACTCAAAGAAAACATTATTGTCATTACCAAAACGTGAGACATTTATAAGATTTTTTGTAATAACATACACATGTAAAAGTTTATTAAGAATAACTGGTGATTGTGTGCTTGAAAGATTAAATCAGGTTGTTCATGACCAAGTTTCACAACTTCATTGCCATTTAAGGTTTGTTTCTTGTTGAAGTTGGTAATGTCGTTTGTAATATGATGTGTGGCCCCATTGTCTGGGTACCACAAAGGGTCATTGAGCGTGAATGGAGTTCCAAGTATGCATGAATCGTTGTCATATGAGATGGAAAGAGTTAAGACTCAATAACTATAAAAGCTAAATTTTTGTGGTTATACTTATGTCTGCAAACAAGACCGATATGTTTAAGTTTCCCACAAATTTGGCACTAAAGATAGATTGATGTTATTAAATGTGAAGTTTTGATTATTGTTTTGGCAGGAGCCTCTCCGGGACGGTTCAATAATTTAAGAAATCTAAAACAAATTTAAAAGATGAGATTATTTATTTAAAATTTATTTTTTGAGCTTTATTTGATGTAAAAATTAAGGCCTTTAAATATAATTTGATGAAAAAAGTGCCTAGAATATATATCTTAAGAAAAATCTATATCATTGATTTTAATAGAAGCCTTTACTACCAATAAATCTCTCAAATTCGTATCAATATTCTTCTATTGGCTTTGATCATATATATGAGATGGAAAGAGTTAAGACTCAACAACTATAAAAGCTAAATTTTTGTTGTTGTACTTATGCCCGCAATCAAGAGCGATATGTCTAGTCTTCCCACTAATTTGGTACTAAACACGACTGGATAGATTGGTGTTATTAAATGTGAAGTTTCGATTATTGTTTCGGTAAGATGGGGAAGTTCAATAGTTTAAGAAATCTAAAACAAATCTTAAAAAAATGAGGCTTTTTATTTAAAATTTATTTTTTGAGCTTTATTTGATGCAAAAAATAAGGCCTTTGAATATAATTTGATGAAAAAAAGTGCCTAAAACGTATATCCTAAGAAAAATCTACATCATTATTTTTGAATTTCTTAGTCTAACCTTCCGAAACCCTGAATTCCTAGTCTCTTTTTTCTATAATTGGCCAAACCTTAGTCAAACATACTCATCCTCTTTCACTTCCATTAAGCTTCCACATCCATCTTCATGATTCCTCTAATTGAAAGAATTTTACTAGGAATAACTCCTTCTATTAATAAACCGATAAAAGTATATATAATTAAAGTGTAAATTTTTGTATAATTTTTTAAATTTAAATTTTTATAATATTTTTAATTTATTAAAAAAACATAAATTAAGATTCAATTAAGAAAATAGCTTATGGATAATTTTAATGAAAAGTCATTTAATTTGTTATTTTATGTATAAGAAATATAATTATAATTTATCTCACTTTTATTATATTATTATTTATTATATTATATGTTATTCTCTTATCTTTTTGTGTGTCTATTTCTTAATGTCTAAATAATAGTTTAAAGACACTTTCGTAAAAAGCAAACTTGTATTGGTTTTAAACATTCAGAACTTTTAGTACATACGTAAGACAACATCATCAAGTGGACGTGCCAGAGTGGTTATCGGGCATGACTAGAAATCATGTGGGCTTTGCCCGCACAGGTTCGAATCCTGCCGTTCACGTTCTTTTGGATATATCTCAATTTGAGCACTTTTAAATGCTTTTATGTTCTACTCGAATATATTTCAATCAGAGTTGATATTGCACTTCAAAACACTTGTGTTATTTTTAATATATTTCAATCCAAGTTAATATAGTGCTTTTAGACACTTTTCGATATATTTCTATCTAAGTTGATATAGAACTTTTATACGCTTTCGGATACATTTCAATTCGAGTTTATACAGCGTTTTTAGACGCTTTTGGATATATTTCGTTTAAAGTTGATGGTGCTTTTAGATGTTTTCAGCTAATTACAATTGAAGTTGATATAGCACTTTTAGACCCTTTCGCATATATTTTGATTTGAATTTATATGGAACTTTTATACGCTTTCTGATATATTTCAATCTGACTTATAATAACACTTTTAGATGCTTTCAAATATATTTCAATATGAGATTATATGCACTTTTAGATGCTTTCAGATATATTTCAATTTGAGTTGATATAACACTTTTAGACACTTTCAAACATATTTTAGTCAAAGTTGATGTAGCGCTTTTAGGCATTTTTGGATATATTTAAATCCGAGTTTCTATATCACTTTTATACGCTTTTGGATCTTTCAATCCGATTTTATGCTATGAAATTTATGATAAAAGTGGAATTTTGGATGCTCCATGGCATACCAGAGTGGATGCTGGAGGAGAGAGTCTTGCACATTAAAGCAATGACTTATTCTATCAGGAGTTGAGGAATCACACTAGGTTTGGAGTCCTTAGGTTCTAGGAATGAACCTAGATCTAGATAGAAAGAGTACTCCCAAGACATTGAATGATTCGCATAATAACTAAACAAGATGGTAGTGGGGTAGTAGAAGAAGATGAGATGAAATCAATTCATAGCCCCTACTCCACTCAATATATCTAATAACTACTATATATTTTCACTTGCAACTCTCTATCACAAACATAAAACCCAAAAATCAAACTACCAATATACTTGCTAAATCCTTGTGGATACAACACTTGTTGATACTACTACATACTAGTACACTTGTTGGGAAATGGTTGCTGAGAGGTAGTCATCACCTCCAATCTGGTGTTTCACGAAAGAACAAAACATATAAAGATTGATTGTCATTTTGTTAAAGAAAAGTTTTTATCCAAGGATCTTATAACTAAGTTTATCAACTTTAATGAACAACTCACATACAACCTAATTAAATCACTAAGAGGACCTATGATTCAATTTATAAGTTTCAAGCTTGGCCCATATGATCAATATGCATCAAATTGATGGGGAGTGTTGAAATGTAATTTTTTTCTTATATGTGAACCCAACTTTAGGGTTGGGTTATAGGCAAATGAGTTGCCTCTTCTTTGTATCTAGTATGTACTTCAGTAAAAGTTTAACGATGTAAGTTGAATATCGTTCCGGTATATCCAATAAGTCTCACATTGCTTAGGATTCGAGCTCAAGCGCAATTTAAATATTCCTTCCTCCCTCCACCCTCTAAGGCGCATTTTAAGGATAAAACCATGATGGAGCTTCATGCTCCAAAGCAGACAATACCTCGGGAACGTGGTCATTGTTCCTAATGATGACGTCGTATTTTCAGTCGAAACAAATACACTATAGTTTTCTGATGTCATTTATTTAATTGTTTCTTTCAATTATATTCCACACAAAAGACCAAAATATAGCTTGAACTTTTTTTTCATTGTCAAAGGCTTTTGAATTTTTATTTTCTAAGTGAAACATGTTTTCTTAAAATGGTGTACCACAAAAAAGGATCTTATGTTTATCATTTCTATTTTGAATGAAGATTGGTAAATGGCAATAGTTCAGGATATTCTGATGAATAAACTATGGTGGTAATAGGGTGCATTTTAAGTTTTGTCTAAATGTGCCCATATGCTAAAATGGTTATTTTGTGTTCTCTTATTGAAGAGTTAGAGAGCTTGAGCAATTATTTTATGATATTTTTTCTATCAGATGAAAAATTAAATTCTAAGGTACTTTCAAATATATTTTGTAATAGGTTTCTAACTAAATTTGCAAACTTCCCCACTTTTTCATATTAATGGTTTCAAATTTTAAAGAAACTATATATTGAAATAGTGTTTTGTTTGCTTTAGTTAATATTGGCTCTATAGAAATATCAAAGTGGTCGATATTAAATTTTACTTTGTAGTCAATTCAATTTGTATGCATAACTTCTTGGCATTGTCATGGTTTAATGTTGAACAATTTAATCTCCATCTTGACTTGTGACGAAGAAATACTTAATGTATTTGGCTATTACATTAGTGGTACATAAGGTCATAACATTTAAACTTATTTATTAGGGCAACATAGACAATTAAGTGCTAATTTGGAGATTAACACGAGGTCTTTTTCTATGCTTTCTCTGTCAGTCTAGACATTCCTTTATTTTAGTGAAATTGAATTATTGTGAATAATTGTTGTGGGTAACTCGTAAAGTTACTAAATAAATTCTGTACAAGACCATCTACTACATAAACACAAAGTTCATACGATATAAAAGTCGCAAATGATCAATAGAAGGTAAATGTAAAGCAAGAAGATAAACATATGATGTAATATGGCTCAATTGAAGCATGAATGATATTCAATCTACGTCGATACAAAATTAATTATTACATTGCGATTATGAATTAAATTTTCTCTCTTAGTAAACTCTCACTCATCTCACATCTCACTTTGAGAATGCATCAATTGAACTCATAAATCTCAATTACTTACAAATGTTGATATATATTCTCATATGTACAACATAACAACCGTAACTAACTTCCATGGAGTGCACCTAAACAAAAGAAGAACACACGTTAATATGTTTACCTCTTGTTATTTATACATCATAAGGTAGTTTCAACAAAAGCTCTAGTCTTAATAGCCATTATAGTAGTATATGTACTACTAAGACCATCCACCATAGTTAACACAATATGTGTGTCTTCTACGAGATAGTTTGTGGATAATAGATGATCTAGAAAATGTGAGAGTATATTTTAATTTATGAAAAAACATCGAGCCATAACACTTAAAGAATGGAGATAAAGAAGATCTAAAGCCCATACTAGGAGCATGCATGAAGATTTGACCTCTACTTACCTAAATGGACCCAACACTACCTTTGAAGATATCAACTCTAGTGTGCATTAAAATGTATAGAATATGTATAAAAAAGCTTGTTAATGGGTCAAGTAGTCAAGATATTTGGACTTGTATTTAGGTCAAATAGGATAGGGTATTTAGGCATTGCAGTGGAATATGACATACTAGGGTCAGAGAAGTTTGTCTTAGGTTTCAATTTGAATCATTCAAGCCCATGACGAATCCTAAGCCAACCATGGATTGGAGTAGGCACATGCTTCTCACATTGAACACATGTTCAAAAGTGAAAAGCCTGAGTGGATAAATGACACTTGATCTACTTATTCCACCACAATTTTAAGGATCCCATGGAAAAATTCAATTCGAATTTCCATTCCTTTTTGGCTCTCCAAATTCGGCCACCACTCTTATTAATAAGACTTTCCATTCTTTGTATTTTCAACTTTGAATGAATATTTATTTGATGAAGAAATTTCATCTCAAACTTTTTTTTGAATTTCTTAGTCTAATCTTCCAAAACCTCGAGTTCTTAGTCCCTTTTTTCTATAATTGGTCAAACCTCACTCAAACATACTCATCCTCTTTCACTTCCATTAATTTTCCACATCCATCTTCATGATTCCTCTAATTGAAAGAGTTATACTAGGAACAACTCTTCCATTAATAAACTGATAAGAGTATATATAATTAAAGTGTAAATTTTTGTATATTTTTTAAATTTAAATTTTTATAATATTTTTAATTTATAAAAAACATAAATTAAAATTCAATTAAAAAAATAGCTTATGGATAATTTTAATGAAAAGTCATTTAATTTTTTATTTTATGTATAAGAAATATAATTATAATTTATCTCACTTTTATTATATTATTATTTATTATATTATATGTTATTCTCTTATCTTTTTGTGTGTCTATTTCTTAATGTCTAAATAATAGTTTAAAGACACTTTCGTAAAAAGCAAACTTGTATTGGTTTTAAACATTCAGAACTTTTAGTACATACGTAAGACAACATCATCAAGTGGACGTGCCAGAGTGGTTATCGGGCATGACTAGAAATCATGTGGGCTTTGCCCGCGCAGGTTCGAATCCTGCCGTTCACGTTCTTTTGGATATAAAGATTTTCAATCATTATCCAGACCGTAGAGTGCAAGAAGGTATAAGCATAGTCAGACCAAGAATCTAGAGGTCAAGCTTTCAATCCAAGTTAATATAGTGCTTTTAGACGCTTTTGGATATATTTCGTTTAAAGTTGATGGTGCTTTTAGATGTTTTCAACTAATTACAATTGAAGTTGATATAGCACTTTTAGACCCTTTTGCATATATTTTGATTTGAATTTATATGGAACTTTTAGACGCTTTCTGATATATTTCAATCTGACTTATAATAGCACTTTTAGATGCTTTCAAATATATTTCAATGTGAGATTATATAGCACTTTTAGATGCTTTCATATATATTTCAATTTGAGTTGATATGACACTTTTAGACACTTTCAAATATATTTCAGTCCAAGTTGATGTAGCGCTTTTAGGCATTTTTGGATATATTTCAATTCGAGTTTATATATCACTTTTATACGCTTTTGGATATTTCAATCCAATTTTATACTATGAAATTTATGATAAAAGTGGAATTTTGGATGCTCCATGGCATACCAGAGTGGATGCTGGAGGAGAGAGTCTTGCACATTAAAGCAAGGACTTATTCTATCAGGAGTTGAGGAATCACACTAGGTTTGGAGTCCTTAGGTTCTAGTATATTAGGGATGAACCTAGATCTAGATAGAAAGAGTACTCCCAGGACATTGAATGATTCACATAATATGTAAACAAGATGGTAGTGGGGTAGTAGAAGAAGATGAGATGAAATCAATTCATAGCCCCTACTCCAAACAATATATCTAATAACTACTATATATTTTCACTTGCACTCTCTATCACAAACATAAAACCCAAAAATCAAACTACCAATATACTTGCTAAATCCTTGTGGATACAACACTTGTTGATACTACTACATACTAGTACACTTGCTGGGAAATGGTTGCTAAGAGGTAGTCATCACCTCCAATCTGGTGTTTCATGAAAGAACAAAACATATAAAGATTGATTGTAATTTTGTTAAAGAAAAGTTTTTATCCAAGGATCTTATAACTGAGTTTATCAACTTTAATGAACAACTCACATACAACCTAATTAAATCACTAAGAGGACCTATGATTCAATTTATAAGTTTCAAGCTTGGCCCATATGATCAATATGCATCAAATTGATGGGGAGTGTTGAAATGTAATTTTTTTCTTATATGTGAACCCAACTTTAGGGTTGGGTTATAGGCAAATGAGTTGCCTCTTCTTTGTATCTAGTATGTACATCAGTAAAAGTTTAACGATGTAAGTTGAATATCGTTCCGGTATATCCAATAAGTCTCACATTGCTTAGGATTCGAGCTCAAGCGCAATTTAAAAATTCCTTCCTCCCTCCACCCTCTAAGGTGCATTTTAAGGATAAAACCGTGATGGAGCTTTATGCTCCAAAGCATACAATACCTCGGGAACGTGGTCATTGTTCCTAATGATGACGTCGTATTTGCGGTCGAAACAAATACACTATAGTTTTCTGATGTCATTTATTTAATTGTTTCTTTCAATTATATTCCACACAAAAGACCAAAATATAGCTTGAACTTTTTTTTAATCGTCAAAGGCTTTTGAATTTTTATTTTCTAAGTGAAACATGTTTTCTTAAAATGGTGTACCACAAAAAGGGATCTTATGTTTATCATTTCTATTTTGAATGAAGATTGGTAAATGGCAATAGTTCAGGATATTCTAATGAATAAACTATGGTGGTAATAGGGTGCATTTTAAGTTTTGTCTAAATGTGCCCATATGATAAAATGGTTAATTTGTGTTCTCTTATTGAAGAGTTGAGAGCTTATGCAATTATTTTATGATATTTTTTCTATCAGAAGAAAAATTAAATTCTAAGGTACTTTCAAATATATTTTGTAATAGGTTTCTAACTAAATTTGCAAACTTCCCCACTTTTTCATATTAATGGTTTCAAATTTTAAAGAAACTATATATTGAAATAGTGGTTTGTTTGCTTTAGTTAATATTGGCTTTATAGAAATATCAAAGTGGTCGATATTAAATTTTACTTTGTAGTCAATTCAATTTGTATGCATAACTTCTTGGCATTGTCATGGTTTAATGTTGAACAATTTAATCTCCATCTTGACTTGTAACGAAGAAATGCTTAATGTATTTGGCTATTACATTAGTGGTACATAAGGTCATAACATTTAAACTTATTTATTAGGGCAACATAGACAATTAAGTGCTAATTTGGAGATTAACACGAGGTCTTTTTCTATGCTTTCTCTATCAGTCTAGACATTCCTTTATTTTAGTAAAATTGAATTATTGTAAATAGTTGTTGTGGGTAACTCGTAAAAGTTACTAAATAAATTCTGTACAAGACCATCTACTACATATAAACAAAGTTCATACGATATAAAAGTCACAAATGATCAATAGAAGGTAAATGTAAAGCAAGAAGATAAACATATGATGTAATATGGCTCAATTGAAGCATGAATGATATTCAATCTACGTCGATACCAAATTAATTATTACATTGCGATTATGAATTAAATTTTCTCTCTTAGTAAACTCTCATTCATCTCACATCTCGCTTTGAGAATGCATCAATTGAACTCATAAATCTCAATTACTTACAAATGTTGATATATGTTCCCATATGTACAACATAACAATCGTAACTAACTTCCATGGAGTGCACCTTAGACAAAAGAAGAACACACGTTAATATGTTTACCTCTTATTATTTATACATCACAAGGTAGTTTCAACAAAAGCTCTAGTCTTAATAGCCATTATAGTAGTATATGTACTACTAAGACCATCCACCATAGTTAATACAATATGTGTGTCTTCTACGAGATAGTTTGTGGATAATAGATGATCTAGAAAATGTGAGAGTATATTTTAATTTATGAAAAAACATCGAGCCATAACACTTAAAGAATGGAGATAAAGAAGATCTAAAGCCCATACTAGGAGCATGCATGAAGATTTGACCTCTACTTACCTAAATGGACCCAACACTACCTTTGAAGATATCAACTCTAGTGTGCATTAAAATGTATAGAATATGTATAAAAAAGCTTGTTAATGGGTCAAGTAGTCAAGATATTTGGACTTGTATTTAGGTCAAATAGGATAGGGTATTTAGGCATTGCAGTGGAATATGACATACTAGGGTCAGAGAAGTTTGTCTTAGGTTTCAATTTGAATCATTCAAGCCCATGACGAATCCTAAGCCAACCATGGATTGGAGTAGGCACATGCTTCTCACATTGAACACATGTTCAAAAGTGAAAAGCATGAGTGGACAAATGACACTTCATCTACTTATTCCACCACCATTTTAAGGATCCCATGGAAAAATTCAATTTGAATTTCCATTCCTTTTTGGCTCTCCAAATTCGGCCACCACTCTTATTAATAAGACTTTCCATTATTTGTATTTTCAACTTGGAATGAATATTTATTTGATGAAGAAATTTCATCTCAAACTTGTTTTTGAATTTCTTAGTCTAACCTTTCGAAACCCTGAATTCCTAGTCTCTTTTTTCTATAATTGGCCAAACCTTAGTCAAACATACTCATCCTCTTTCACTTCCATTAAGCTTCCACATCCATCTTCATGATTCCTCTAATTGAAAGAGTTTTACTAGGAATAACTCCTTTTATTAATAAACCGATAAAAGTATATATAATTAAAGTGTAAATTTTTGTATAATTTTTTAAATTTAAATTTTTATAATATTTTTAATTTATTAAAAAAACATAAATTAAGATTCAATTAAGAAAATAGCTTATAGATAATTTTAATGAAAAGTCATTTAATTTGTTATTTTATGTATGAGAAATATAATTATAATTTATCTCACTTTTATTACATTATTATTTATTATATTATAGGTTATTCTCTTATCTTTTTGTGTGTTTATTTCTTAATGTCTAAATAATAGTTTAAAGACACTTTCGTAAAAAGCAAACTTGTATTGGTTTTAAACATTCAGAACTTTTAGTACATACGTAAGACAACGTCATCAAGTGGACGTGCCGGAGTGGTTATCGGGCATGACTAGAAATTATGTGGGCTTCGCCCGCGCAGGTTCGAATCCTGCTGTTTACGTAAAATTTTTTAAGCACAAGTCGAAGAGATGAAAAAGAAGTTACAAGATACTGAGATTTGTGTCCAAAAACACCTCATTTGTGTCACTAAGCCTTCAAGCATATGTAGAAGGATTTTAAAAGGTGGTACATCAAGTGACTTATTTTAGACAAAGTTGTAATTGACAATGGGGTTATTGATGTTTAAGAATTTACTAATGAAAAAAATTAAGATTGGAGTTTATGTGTTATTATGTTTTTTATAAAAAGTAATTGTCGAATTAATTTTTCAACCCGAGCTTATGTGTATTTTTCATTCTGAATTAGTATAATTTTTTTTTGTGTTTTTATCTTATTCACAGATATATCTCAATTTGAGCACTTTAAAACGCTTTTATGTTCTACTCAGATATATTTCAATCTGAGTTGATATTGCATTTCAAAACGGTTGTGTTATTTTTAATATATTTCTATCTAAGTTAATATAGTGCTCTTAGACGCTTTTGGATATATTTCAATCTAAGTTGATATAGAACTTTTATACGCTTTCGGATATATTTCAATCCGAGTTTATGTATCACTTTTATATGCTTTTGGATATTTCAATCCGATTTTATGCGATGAAATTTATGATAAAAGAGGAATTTTATTGAAATAACAATGTGTCTTGTTAAAACCTTGCCTGACAAAACCCAACTTAGGAAACAATCGGGATTAAGGAAAAAATGTACTTATTTTTTCATATCTCATGTATAGACCAAGATTAATATGGATATTATCATCATTATGGTTCGTATATAAAATATTGCCTCCTCCAAGAGGTCTTGTCGAGTTCTACTAGAGTCATGTTATTGGGTTCATAAGTTAAGCATAATGACTTCTCTTTGGTTGATGATTGAGGAGTACAATGGCATCTCCACAAAATATTGGTAATTTCTTCAACCCAAAGTCCTTTAGCTAAATCGAGCTTCTTCTTGAGCTCGTTTAATATAACCTTATTAGCTGCTTCTATTTGTCAATTGGTTTGATGGTGCTCTATTGAGGAAAGTCAGTGCTTATATCGAGTTGTAGCAAAAATTGCTTAAACACCTTATCGATAAATTGTTGACCATTATTAGTAACAACAAATTGTCGCATAACATGTTAACATATGATATTTTTCAAAAACAAAAATTGTACTTGTGAGTAGTGATAATTGTCAATGGCTTTGCCTCTATCCATTTAGAAAAATAATCAATGACTGCCATTAAAAATTTTGCTTGACCCTTAGCTAGTGGAAATGATTTTAATATGTTCAACCTTAGGTAGTGAATTTTCATGGTTTGAGAATTGTATGTAATTCTTCTAATGGAAGAATGTGCAAAAGGTAAAATTTCTGACATTCTTAACACTTCTCAATGAACTTTTGGGCATCCATATATTTAATGTAGGCCAATAATATCCTGCACTGATGATTTTGGTAGCCATACACCAAGCACTTGAGTTCATTCCACACATTTCTTGGAGTAGTTTGGCTAGGACATGTTGAGCTTGAACCTCATTCAAACATTTAAGAAATGGGGAAGAAAAACCTCATTGGAAAAACTCATTGTGGAAAAGCTTAATAAGAGGCTTGTATTTGTATCTTCCATGTCTCAATTAAATCATCTAGCAAAACATCATTGGGTTAAGTAATCAATAATAGGTGTCATCCAATTATAGTCATGCTTATGTAGAACACTTTTATGATCCCAACTTTATGTAATTTAGGTTTCTTGATATAGGGCCTAATGCTACCAGGGTTTTTCGTACTGGCGAGCTTGGAGAGGACATTAACTTGGACATTGCATTCTCGTGATACATGAAGGATGTCAAATGCATCAAATTATTTGATAAGGTTCATAGCCATGTGATAATACCATTGCAACTATGGCTCTTTTATTTCAAATTTGGCTGGTGATAAGTTATGAATCTCTTTGGCACTTCAATTGTTTGACATCAAACTCTTTGACATCAAACCATTGCAACAATTAAAGCTTCATATTTCACAAGATTATTGGATGTGGCTCCATCATATTTGCTAATAGTAATAATGATTCATTTAGTAACAAGGACCTCTACTATATCTAGAGTGAAGGGATGAAAATCATCTAAATAAGCTTTCAAGGCATCATTCGGTTGTTGCATTGAAATTTCTCAAATATGAAAGGTATGGAAGTTCCTACCACTCTAGTAGTTATGGAAGGTCCTGCCACTCTGGTAGGCCCCTACCAATTTTTCTAATGGTCGGTGTTAATAGTTGTTTGAAGTACTTCGAAGTCACGATCTTCCTGAGTATCACAATTTTCTCAATTGGTGGACATATATTGATTGATCCTTGATGATTCTCATCAGATACTGGATTTTTCTGACGAGACTTGGGATCTTTTCGTACTGAGGATGGTACATAACTTGTACTAATCTGCTCTCATCTTTTTGTTGGGGGAGTTTCCCTTATGGAGTAAGCAGTACTATTCGTTGTTTCTGTTTGGCAAAGGTCTCATTACTTCAACTTGTGTGTTTTGTCCACTTTGGTGGTGTAATTTGAGTTGTTTGAGACTCAACAACTCGTACAGACTGTGGGGAGTGCCATCTAATCCTCAACCATAAGATGGATATTTTTTGTGGAGGTTATCAAGCTTTTAGTTTAGAGCCTCAATTTCCTAGTGGTGTTGTGCCTTTATTTGTTCTATACAAGTTTCCAAATCTCTATAACTTTTTTACTATATTTCTTGCATTCCTTCTACCACATGTTGGAGATTTTTCTCATTTTTTTAGGATCATCCCCATATGGTTGTTAATGGTATTGATAATATGAGAATTCATACTTGGTACCAAGGATGTTGATTTGTGTGTTTGGCTTCAATTTAGTACCATAGAAAGAGCTTTACTTAACCCTATAGTGAGTGCCAAATGTTCTAATTGAATTTCACCAAGACATCTATAAGTGGATTGCGAGCTTTTAAGAGTAGAGTTGTTTTCATACGTGAAGATCAACTTCAAACTCTAAAGAGAAACAAAAGAAACATCTACCTGCAAAAGACTCTTTGAGGCACAAGTTAATAAGAGTTTAAACTATTTGTATAATGTATGAGTAATATTGAATGAGAGAATTGAGAATGAGAGTTGAGTGACTACTCCCTGTGAAAATATGTTGTATTTATAGGCCTTTTATACCTAAGAATTATCAATATTGAATAATTTGTTTGGATATCAATAATATATTATTTATTTAGTAATTTTGTACATAATGGGCTAAATGTCAGGCTATATACAAGTTTTAATACTTGCACAATTATTTTTCCTTTCAAAAAACTAGAGACACCTTCTAACAAGTCCACGTCATGCTTGGACTTAAGTCGGGTAAAGTCATCCTAAGTCCACTTAAGGTATGATCAATATGAGCCTATGTTAGACAAAGTTGAGGCAGACCCACATCAAGCTGAATTAGGCCAAGACGAAGTTGAACCATGTCGATAAGGCCCAAGTTGACTTGAAATGCGTTAGGCCTATGATAGGACAAGTTTGAAAAGACCCACATTAGGCCAAGTCATCAATGTGACATAAGCTTCAAAGTGACTCATCTTGGCCAAACACAAGGAACGAATATTCCCTACATCATAGAATAATCATATAAATATTTGTGAAGTACCATGTTTGCTGCATATCATTTGAGCATGTCAATGCTTATTATACCTAAAAGTAAGACTATCTAATGCTATATCGTTTGACAAACGAAACACTTGTACCTTTCATGATCTGTTGTTTGAACAAAAATTGCATCTTATAAACAAAAATATGACCATATTTTATGCTTTCTTATTCTTACCATTTAATCAAAATCATGGATTTTGGGCTTTTCCCTAACACAGTTCTAAGGCTTTCAAAAAACATATAATCTCAAAACATATGAAAGTGCAAGAGATATCAAAGCATTTGCTTACTGGAATATCAAAATTGGAGATGTATATATGAATTTGAATGAAAATGGTATAAGTAGTTTTAAATTACCCTAATATCTTTTTATTCAAAAAAAATAAAACACATTTATTGTCATTGTTGAATTTGCCTATCCTAATTTCTTGTATTATATAATACCTCCTAGGTTTCTTGATGATGAAGCCATACTTTGTTCTATAATTTAATACATAGTGTAAGTGAATGACTTCATTTTATCTTTAATATTTGGTAAAGAAAAAGCTCATTTAAGTTCAAACACACATTGCGAATAAGATGAAGACCAAGAAATTCGAGGTGAATGGTTCATGTTGAAGGCTTTTAATGAAATTAAATGTTTAAGGATTAATAGTCATAAACTTAAATTGAAAGTTACTCACTACATGAAAAGTAAATTTTAATGTCATTTATCTACCAGCAGTTTTACTAAAATGTCGTTATATTTAAAAAATTAAAAAATTATTAAATATTTGTAGTCGAATTAAAACCAACAGGGTGTGCTAACATAATTTTTGTTGATAGTTATATTTTAGTAATTGGTAAACTCATTCGCGCGCTTCCATTGTAATTGTTCATAGAGTTGATTCTTTTTTTTTTCCGCCACTTATCTTATGCTATCTTCTCTTTCTTGGAAGCTATTTTCTCTCTACCGAAGAATTCTTGTAAATCATTTTATTCTCATGCAATTTTCTTTTTGGAAGTATTTTTCCCCTTTTCATAACTTGATTTTCTCTTCAAATTCAACTATGAACCCTAATTTTATTCATTGATACATGTTTTGGAATTGGTTTAGAGGCAAAGCTCAATCAACTTGTATCCCCTACTACATTACCAATGACTTTTCCATCGGTACTTTTGGAAATCCAGGTTTACTCTAATATATGTCAATAATGATCTATTAAATTTGTGGTACATTGCTTATTTTTATATAGTTGAAACACTTGATTAGGAAACAAATCAGGAAGAAGACCCTGAAAGCAAAGACAATTTAGAGATTATAAAAGAGAAGTATGATACAAATCCAAAATTAGGCTAGGACACAAGTAAAGAGAGTGAACCCAATCATCAGAAGGAAACCCAAATGGATAGGCCAAAATATGAAAAAAAGAAACCAACATGGCTTAGAGGATATCAACTCTAATTTGTTTTCCTTTATTTTACATTCTGTTTTGAATTCAGTTTTATACGTGTCATGTGATTCGTGTACCACGACAACAACTTTAGTGTGTTATTTGTATCGAAATGGTGAATGGAAATGGGACGAGAATTAAAAATTTGAAATTCCTTCTTTCTTGTGGAGTTTGCTCTTACTCGAAAAGAGCATTTTAACCATCCCTATTAAAGTATGTATCTATTGCTAGTAAAAAGGTTATTAAATTCTTGGTTGCAACGTTATGGAATAATACTTAAACCTTTTTGCATTGATTATTTTGTATGTGGGCACATAATTGAATTACGAATATGTTTATGCATTCTCATAGAATTCTTTTGTATTGGCACTAGGAATCACTATTAATAGAAGCTTTTGTTAGATTTTCTCGTCAGTCAATGTTTGATGGTTATGATATTCTGGCAAATATTTACATAGACCAATTATCTCACAATGTTCAATTTGGTACAATTTGTTTAATGTTAACATAATTAAATGTGATTGAAAGATATCATATATATGTGTATGTGTGTGTGTATCGAATTCTTGAGTCAAGAGGCCTTGAGGAAGATAGAGTAACAAATGGAGGAAAGATTCAACCAACACATAGGAATTATGGAGCAATGTTTCATGGAACAACTTCAACAATAACAACAAATACAAAGAACACTTGAAGAAAAGCTTCGGTCCATGTAGCAGTAGAACATGGAATTACTCACTCAAGCTCCAACAGGACAGTGTGTGAGCACAAAAGGCTCATGCTCTAGTGTAGATCATACTGACTACACAAGTCAATATGAGTTATTGGTTGATGAAGACCCCCCACGCATAGTGGCCATAGGACGACAACTTCAAGGCGGGGAGACTATCCATGGTGTTCCTCTATTTCCCTAATACGCGCATGTCATGATGATTGATGAAGTTCGAGATCCCCATGCTTAAGTTCCTGTACCAACTTCAGAAATCCAATTTTTTGGGGAGGCTTTAGGCACATTTATAGCTTAGCCTAAAGCATTGATCATGCCATACTTTAGTCCACCAAAGGTATTATGACATCATATTCTTAGTAGTTCAATCTTAAAATTTATAAAGCTTTTGACGCCAAACCTTTCTAAATCTTTATTTCAGTCCACCCATCCTGAAAAACAGTCGATCCAACGTCCACGTGTTATATGTGAAGATGATGAAATGGCAAAAGCAGAAGATGATCCTCTAGGAAAGCTACTTTTGAAATTACACAAGTTGAAAAGAGGACCAGTAGAGCTAGAGCGGGAGTTAAGAGTATTTGGCCTTCATTTCCATGTCCCATTGTACATTAACCTGAATTATGCACTAGAGATCATTACAGGAGACAAGATGTTGAATATTTCAATCATACAACTATGATGCATGTAAGACTTTTTATTGTATTTCATATTTAAAACTTGGAATTGGTACCTTTTAATTTATACCTAATTGTCTTCTTGTTGGTACATGGACAAAGTCATTGTGAACCAAGGTCGATCTTCCATCTATGGATTTGTTGAACCTCAAACCATTCAACCTTCGGGAAAATCACATGACCACATCAAACTTTATTTGCAAACATGGATGAATGAGTCAAATAAAGAGATCTACTTTGCACCATACATTGATGGGTAGGTGGTTTTGCTTGTAATATTTTATGAAGTATTATTAATTATTTCGGCTAAGTACTTGTGATTGATGATAGGTTCCTTTGGCAACTATTGGTCATCATTCCAAGACAATGCACGATTGTATTGTTTTGTTCATGTCATAAGAAGATTCCACTTACTTTAAAAAACATGTTACAAGAGTAAGTATTACTTTTTTCCATATCATCTACTCTATTATATTAAAACTAACCTATGTATCTACTTAGTTATATTAAAACTAACATATGTTTTATGTTTCCAAAATTTCATTAGAATTTTGGGTAAGCCTAGAGGCCAACAACTTAAAGTATTATATCAAAATGTTGGAACTCATTCATTTTAAAGTTATTAATTTTCGCATGTCACCTTATGACTTTGATATGTGATTATTTTATTTCTAATGTTTAGTGTAACAAGCAAGAAGATTCATGGGAATGTGGCAATTATGTCATGTCTTGGATAAGAACAATCATTCGAGCTGCAATTAAAGATGGTTGTATAGAGGTAGTAATATATATATATATATATATATATATATATATATATATATATATATATATATTGCATATTATAAATCATTTCAAACTTTAAAGAATGATATTCATACATAACGAAATTGTATTACTTTTTCAGCGGTTCAAGAATTCATCACCTTTACTAGATGACATTATTCAGACACTAAGACAAGAATGGGCAGCATATCTATTGGAAAGATGAAGTTGATACCACCAAAATTAGAACTTTTTTCAAAAACTTTGTTGGACAAAAATGTCATGATGAAACTTTTAGTTTGGTGTTATTTGTATTAGTTTAGAATACTTAAGTGTTATTAGATATAACTGTAAGTCCAAAAATGTGCTACAAATATTATGGAATTGTTTTGGGATTTTTCTAATTTTTCGAGTGTGGGAATGTTGTAAATACAACATTGTTTGATGTTGATGTTTGGTAGTGCGTTGACAGACTTCAAAAGATGTCGGGCAAAGTAAACCCTGACGTCATTCAACGTCTGGCAAGACACTATCAGACGTCAAATAATGCTTTTTTTGGCACCATCTAGCGCGAAAATTGACGTCTGTTGGCTTTAGTCCCAACGTTGGATAACGTCGGACTCTCCTAACCCCAACGTCATTTGATGTCTGCTTTGCTTTCTTGCATTATTTTGACGTCATCCAATACGACGTTAGTGTTTAGACAAATGTCAAAGATAAATAATATCGAATATTAAAAGTTTTTTTTTGTTAATGCATCCATGATTTATCTTTTATATGTCATAATACAAAATAATTTGTACTTGTGATATCACAAAATAATTTTTAATATTCTTATCTAGTTATAATTCCGTGCATCGATGAGTTTGAGCGAACAATTGTAGCCTATGTGATATCCAACTAAATTAGTTATATATCTATATTTACAAGTTCATTATTTTTCGTACTTTAAATAAATAATACATGTTTTGATAGATTGGTATTGCTCCTGTAAATAGTGATGCATGTTTTGATATCATATACTTATTTTCAAATAATGCGATTTTATCGGAAGAAAAAATGTTGTGTAAAAAATACAACAACTTTTTGAAATTTAGTTTTAAATGGTTTTGTAATATATATATATATATATATATATATATATATATATATATATATATATATATATATATATATATATATATATAACATATATAACAATATATAAAGGGGATTCCCCTTTTTGTGTCCACTTTTAAAAATACCGATTTTACCCTTTAAATATAATAATTTATTAAATTTTTAAAAATTGACTTTTACTTTTACAAACTTCTTATAAAATCAGACGTCTCTGTTTCTTTTCTTCTTCTTTATTTATCAATGGTTATTCTTTTATCTGTTCTAATATATTTCACTTTATTTTTAATAAATATAATTTATAACAATATAGGGATTTCTCTTTTTGTGTCCACTTTTCAAAATACCGATTTTACCCTTTAAATATAATAATTTATTAAATTTTTAAAAATTGACCGTTACTTTTACAAATTTTTTATAAAATCAGATGTCTCTGCTTCTTCTCTTCTTCTTTATTTATTAATAATTATTTTTTTATCTGTTCTGATATATTTCACTTTATTTTTAATAAATATAATTTTAATATATATATATATATTAATTTAATAATATTATAATATTATTACTTACTAATATAATATCACGCATATTTAAAAAATCATAAACATTCACATGGGCGATAATATGGGCGATAATGTGGGCTAAAGAGTATAACCGTTGCCTCTTTCTTAAAGACAACATTGTGAAAAAATCTATTTTCCCTCCACAAATTTTCACATTTCGTGCGTTTCTTTTCCATTCCCCTCTACCCTATGAATTTTGTTCACATCGCCGTGTCTCCCTTGAATCACCACTGCACCGCCCCACTTCGTCTCCCTCTCAGGGCACAACCCCCTTCTCCATCTACCTATCAAACCAGCGCACCACTTCCACTGAGTTTTGTGCCTCCCTGTCAACACCATCGTGCGTCTCCTTCTCTACATCAGAGGTGAAGTTCGTGAATAGTGAATAAAGGTTAGTATCTTATTCTCCAACCTACGAATTTTAGGGTTTTCTGTTGTTTTGGTTCATTCGCTTAATTTGATTTTATTGCTTTCCATATTGTGTCCAATATTTTGGGGTTTAGGTTTTATTTTCTTATCGGAGTAAGATTTGGTGAATCGGGTATTGTTAATAGGTGCCCTTTGCTGGTCTTAAGATTTTTTCCCGCATAGGCTTTCTTCGATCTTCAGGTTGTTTCGTCAATTTGATTCACATTCTTATCCTATATATATATATATATATATATATATATATATATATATATATATATATATATATATATATTATGTTTTCTATTAATTTTAAATTTAATTTCTATTTTGATATACATTTCTTTTTTTCTTTATGTCCGTGATTGCAAAACTATCCATTCTAGTGTTGTAAGAACAGATAAATTTGTTAAAATGAAATTTAAAAATACATGAAAATAATTTAGTCATTTCATATTTGGAGTGCAAGAAGAGAGAGCTCCCTCTTCTTGGTGTGGACATAAGGGCGGCGCATCGTAAAGGTCCGTGGACTTATTGATTCCTGCAGCTATTTGTTTGCTGTGAAGATCGCAATCTAGGGTTAGTTAGAGAACCCCGCAGCTTGGGAATTTCAAGATCAACTTCTGTTCACCTGATTCTGATCGTCATTGTGTCGATCTTGATGTGTTATTGGCTATTCTCACTCGTTCCAGTTATGGAATGAGATCTTTAATTGATTCAACACTCACAAAGACAAGGGCTTGTATACTCAGAACCGAACTTCACAATGTCAAAATAGGTATCGTGCATCTCAATGTAATTTTCAATTCTGCTTACTTAAAATCCATTGGTGATCCTGTTAAAAGGCTTGAAATTGAAAAAAATTATATATATAGAATAGGGCTTAATTTGCTGTTGTTTCTTACTCTTTTTTTCAATTGTGGCATCCTAGACTCCTATTTGTTCAAAGAAGGATGATATAGTTGTCTTCTGACAATGCTATGTGCAAACAGTAAGGAATGTAGTTAGGGATGTTAGTTTGATGGCATGTTCTAGGGGGTTGGGAGCATGTCAACTTGTGTGCACCTTATTTGATGTTGTGAGTCAGAGGTGGATGGTGTGTCTAAGTTTTTGGCAGGATAATGACCTTAGATGTTTGAAGGCTAACCTTGTGAGTGGTAGGGTCAAACCCATTGACAATGGCTCTGTAGAAAAGTAGGGTGAAACCCATTGACAATGGCTCTGTAAAAAAGTAAAGACCACCACAAGTGCAAGCATCCAGTGAATCCGACTGATTATATGTATCCGGATAATCGTGTCTTTAAGTCTTAGTGTTTTGCTTATCGGTCATTATATTTTTGGTTTATTTATGTATCTTGGACTTTTAAATTGTATGCAATTGTATGATAAAACATTTTTTCACTCTAGCTTACCCTTTCTACTTGCTTGTGTGTTCTGTGTGTGGTTTTCTTCTTTTGTGATGATCATTAATTTATTGATGTGAGCAGATGTGGAAGCCCCTAGTGTTCATCAGGGTGATGGAAATTCCACTGTGTAGCCCGACTTGTGGTTGGATCTCATTCCTTCATGTACCGCCTGTAGGCACTATTACAAAGGTGTTTGGTCAATTGTCAGACTTTTACTTTTTGTTTTATTATATGCATCGTAGTGTGCCTTAGTTTTCTTTCTGGTATGTTTGGATGATCATAAGATCCTTATACTTTAAGCCTCGTGTCCTTTTGATATTTAATTTATGTAATGTTTTATTTAAATGAATTTATCTATTAAAATGGGACGTTACACATGGTGGTTAAGTAACTAATGCAGTTGTTAAATTATGATTTTTTAATCCAAAATTAAAAATATATCATAATTTTATATCATAACTTCGTACTTTAAATTTTGTACTCCTAAATCTTGTTAGAGTCGAATTTCAATCCACTTCATAGTTAAAACTATCGAAATATATTTTATAATTTTATATTTTGTAAATTTCAATCGTGTTTGTTTATTGATCGGTACAATAATGTTGACGAATCACATATAATTCGATAAAAATATAAAAGTATAAAAATATATTTCAATAGTTAAAACTATTACGTGAATTGCAATTCAACTTTAACACATTAATCAGATTTGAGGTACAAAGTCTAAGAGTAAAATTTAGGATACAAATTTAGTTGAAAAAAATTTACTTTAAATTTAAGTCGTACAAATATATATTATTGATAGTGATAAAATTAAACGATACTTATTATTGATGTCTTATAAAATCATAAAAATTTAAAATTATAAAATTTTAAGGACTTAAGTGAAATAGTAGAGAATTATTACCAAATAGTAGAGAATTCAAAAAACTATTAACAAAATAGTAGAGAATTGAAAAAAGTTATTACCAAAATAGTGGAGAATTAAAAAAATTATTACCAAACAGTATAGAAATAAAAAATTGCTGGTTCTAAATATATGATGGTCCAAATGTTTTATCCTTAAATGCTTAATTAATAACTCACAATCCCCTCTTAACCTCTTAATGATAGCATGGTTATAGAAATGAAATTTTATATTTATAAAAATAAATAACAGAATGATAAAAGTAAAATAAGTGTAAAAATTTAGAATTTAGATTATCTAATGAACTTCTTGTACTGTTCCTTTATATATTTAAAACACATACAAATACATTAATTTTGGCATTTTAGAATACATTACAGTTCTTCTAATATTATTAATATTAAAGACATTAAAACAGACACCAAAATATTAGATAATTCATAAAACTATTACTAAAACTAGCGTAAACACAAGTATTATTACATCTGTGTGTACACATTTTTTAAACATGCATGATATTATATTAGCGTGATATTATGTTAGTAGATGATGATATTGTATGTTATTAAGTTAATATATAAAATAAAACTATATTTATTAAAAATAAAGTAAAATATATCAGAAAAAAATGAAAGAATAACGGTTGATAAATAGGAAAAAAGAGAAAAAACATAAATAGACAATTTTATAAAAAAATTATAAAAATAACGGTTAATTTTTAAAATTTAATAAATAATTATATTTTAAAAGATAAAATTGGAATTTTAAAATATGGACAAAAGAGAGAATTTTTTTTATATATTGTTATAGATAATAAAAATCCAACAAATTATTACCAATTACCAAACAATATAGAAATAAAAAGTGTTGGTTCTAAAAGTATCAGACAGAACAATTTACGTGATGCCAAAATGTCTTACCAATAAAAAGCAATAAGAAGGATAAAATCCAAAATCCCTCTTTTTAGGGCATTTCTAATTATCTAGATTTTCTTTGCCCTAATTTTGGTAAAATTAAATTTGGAAAACAACGCATGATTCTAACATGCCACATGTGACATCTGAATCTTCCTCCTTTATACTAACTCTGATCCTCCTCACCCGTTTTCATTTTGAAAACTCTTTGGAAGGATTCATAAACGCAACCACAACACACGAATGCACAGTAATACATAGAAACCAAGCAACACAACATTTCACATTCATTCCTTACGTTGTATCGTATCGGGTTCATAATTTTTAATGGCCACCACAACCCGAATCCAGACACAAGCAATCTTTCTATTTTTCTCCTTCAACCGTCGAATTCTAACCGTCAACACGACACCGTTTCTCTAACCGTCAACACGACACCGTTTCTCTAATCGCCAACATCGTCTCAGAGTTCTCCTCGAAGGCTTGTCTTCGAACATGGAGCCCCAAAAGAGGAAGCCCAAGGTTCGCATGTTTCGATTCCTCCGTTGTTTCAACCCCAACGGCGTCGTTTCGCGGGAACGCAAAACACCGGACCCGCTTCTCACTTATATTGCCGTGCCGGAGAAGCACATGCTTCCGACCGTACTCACGTCGGCTTTTAAGACGGCGAAGGGTGGCGAGGGAAACGCGAGTCACCGGAAAAAGACGGATAGAGATAAGAATGATGATAGTAACAATAATAGTAACCGCTCTTTTCGTCGTGCTCTTATGTCGGCTTTGAATCATACGTCATTGGTTAGTCTTTGTCTTTTTCTTCATTCCTTTCCTGTGTTACAATCATTTTATTATAATCTTTTATTTATATTTATTTTTTATATTTATGTAATATTCATATTTATTATAAAATCTAGTTTTCAAGTGAATATAATTCAAAGGAAGTGTTAGAAGAACATTTTTTAACGGAAAAAACTTTTTCTTTCACAAATTACATAATTGGATTGGATTTAATGTTGTTTTCCTTGATCTTTGTAGTGAAAAAAGAAAACAATGAAACAAAAATTTTGGTGCACGACACCTTATACTAACTTTATACACAATATTTTTGTTGTTGTTATTTTCTTCGTAGATAATCCATTAGTTTCTAAAAGCCGATATGTAAATGTAATTTCGGATGCAATATATAAAGGTTTTTGAAGTTAATCATAAGTGTGACTATTCTCTGATAGCATTGGAAACATTTATCCACAAATTTGTACATCAAGATTTGTGTGAAAACCACAAAAATAATCTAAAACCTTCATCATCATCATATATTCCATATAAGTATAGCACAATACAGTATAGTCATCTTTAGCATGTATATAAATATTATACAACATATAATCACCTCTAGCATGCATATAAATGTTACAACAAATATAATCACCTTTAGCATGCCTATAAATGTCAAATGTTGTACAAAAACAACTCCATAGAGTAGAATCGGTAATAGGTATGAAAATTTAACTAGGATTATAATCCATAAAGCAATTTTTGCACATATTCTCGTATTGAATTTGTGGTTATGTTTCTGCTAATATTATAATGCTGAGTAAAGTGTTGATATTTGTTGCTTTATAAACACATTTATAGCACAAATAATCTTGTTTCCAGGGCAAGAAGATGGGCAGCAAAAAGAAAACAAACAAGGGTGGTTTCTCAAGAGAAAGTTCAAAGAACTCATCAAACTGTTCTCCCTATTCTTTTGGTTCACTTGGCTTTACCACAAATTCAATATCATCTTCAACTTCAACCACTTTAAGCATTATTTCAACGGGCACTGTGACTTCAACCACATCCTGTGAACCCTGCCTTACCCGATCCTTGGCAATGGCTAATGGAACAAGGATTGTGAAGCGAAAAGATGAAGATGGTAGAAGATGGTGCAGTGGTTCAAACATTGCTTTGAGTATGTTTTTCATCACTGCTCTTCTGATTTTAATTCTGTGGGGTAGGTGTTATGCCATAGCCTACACTGCAATAGGCTTCTTTGTGGTGCCTAATCGTCGAAGGACTTGTGAAGAAGAAACTCAGTTAATTAGTTCGGTTCGGTTCAAGACGTAGAATTTTTTTTTCATTTTTTTTGGAAATGTAATTTTCTTTTTGTTTTACTTTCTATCTATAACAATATACATACAAAGAAAAAAAATATTCTCTTTTATATTCATGTTTCAATATTTTCATTTTACTCTTAATTATTATTTTTAAAATTAATTATTATCTTAAAATTATTTTTTATCTTTAACCGTTATGTTCAAAAAAAAATTATATACATATTTTATTTTCTAAATTTTACATTTAAATATTTTATTTTTTAAATTTTATATTTAAAATCTATTTTAAAAATAAATTATATATTTTTTATTTAAAATTAAAAAATACGAACACCCTTACACTATATATCACACCCCGTGTATTCGCTGGTTTGAATCAACGAGACTTCAATAACCGGTTTCGAATACGTGTGCGAAAGAAAATTCATACTAATTAATTGTATTTTTTTAGTTTGGTATGTATAGGTAGATGAACTTTTAAATTCTTTTATATGTTTTACATTGGTTGTTTTTATTTAGAATCTATAATGCATTTGTGTAAATTTTTTGTGACCGTAAATATAACTTTTTCATCCTATGTGACACTAAATATATTTCCATATGGCTTATTTATTTATTTATTTTGTCACAAAAAGTTTAAGAACTGGAATTTATCGCAATATGAAGGTTGGTCACAAAATGCGTTGATTAAGAGAAATAATGGATGATGCTCAAATCAACAACAAAAACACATGACTTGAAGCGAGACAATAATCGTTTAAGAAAAAGTGTTGCTTTAAAGCACAAGGGCCGATGCCGTTGCATCTCTCTTTACGTGAGTTTGGATGCAGTCAAATAAGAGAACGATCACTTAGAACTAGGGACGGGGTATAGGATCGGGTCGGGTACGGATAGTTAGAGGTGTCAATTTGGCCCCTAATCCATGGGTTAGCCCTGACTCACTCTTCATAAAGCCCTCTTTTAGGGAGCCCCAAATGAGGGGGCCAAAAAAAAGCCCCAGCCCCCAAAGCCCTCTCTCTAGTGGGTTAGGGCTAGGGCTAAAGTGGGTTAGCCCCCCAAATAATACTACATTAAGCCAGAGTCAAAGATTAAGTTGAGCAACCCGAACGGGCCCAATGACCCGGACGAGCTCGACGACCCGGACGAGCCCAATGACCAGGACGGTCCCGATGACAAGGACAGACCCGACGACCAAGATGAGCTCGACGACTAGGACGGGCCAGATAACCCGGACATGGCAGACAACACGGACGGGCCCGAAAACCCGGACGGGCCAGACGACCAAGATGGGCCCGACGACCAGGACGGGCCTGACAACCCAGACATGCTAGACAACACGGACGGGCCCGATGACCCAAACGGTCCCGAAAACCCGGACGGGTCAGACGAGCCAGATGGACCCAACGACCCAGACAAGCCCAGCGATCTGAACGGGCCGACGACCCGAACGGGCCCAACGATTCAAACAAGCCCAATGATCCAGACAGGCCCAACGACCTGAACGGGCCCGACAACTCGTATGGACCCCACGATCCAAACGGGCCCGACGACCCGAACGGGCTCGACGAAATAGACGGGCCCGATGACCCAGAGGTGCCAGATTACCCGAACGGGCCCGACGACCCGAACAGGCCCGACGACCCAGACGGGCCGGACGACCAGAACGGGCCCGACGACCCGAACAGGCCCGACAACCCAGACGGGCCCGACGACACAGACGGGCTCGACGACCCAAACGTGCAAAACGACCCGAATGGGCCCGACGACCCGAACAGGCCCGACGACCCAGACGGGCCCGACAACCCAAACGTGCCAGACGACCCGAACGGGCCCGATGTCCCGAACGGGCCCAACAACCCGAACGAGCCCGACGACCTGAACGGGCCTAACGACCCGAACTCGCTCGACAACTCAGATGGGCCTGACGACCCGTTCGGGTCGTTGGGCATGTCTGGATAATTAGGCATGTCTGGGTCATTGGGCGCATTCGGGTCGTCGGGTCTGTCCCGCTCGTCCGGCCCGTTCGGATCATTGGGCCCGTCTGGGTGTCGGACTCGTCCGGGTCGTCAGGCTCATCCGGGTCGTCGGGCCCGTCCTGGTTGTCGGGTCTGTTTGGGTCTATGGACCCGTACGTGTCTTCGGGCCCGTTCGGGACGTCGGGCCCGTTTGCGTCGTAGGGCCCGTTTGGGTCGTCGGGTCCATACAGGTTGTCGAGCCTATTGGGGTCGTTGGGCCTGTCTGGATCATTGGGCCCGTTCGGATCGTCGGGCCCATCCGTGTCGTCGGGCCTGTTCATATCGTTTATCTCGTCCGGGTTGTTGGGCCTGTCCTGGTTGTCGGGCCTGTCCGGGTTGTCGGGCTCGTCTAGGTTGTATGGCCTGCCTTGGTCGTTAGGCCCATCCAACTTGTTGGGCCCATCTGGCTCGTCGGGCCCGTCTGGATTGTCGGGCATGTTTGTGTCGTCGGTCCCATCTGGGTCTTTAGACCCATCTGGGTTGTAGGACCCGTCCGGGTCGTCGGGTCCATACGGATCGTCGAGCCCGTTCGGGTCGTCGGGCTTGTTTGGGTCATAGGGCCTGTCAGGTTCGTCGGTCCTGTCCGAGTCATTGGGCCCGTCCAGGTCATCGAGCCTGTCCGGGTCGTCGGGCCCTTCCGTGTTGTCGGGTTTGTCCTGTATTCGGGCCCGTCTGGATCGTCGAGCCCATTCGGGTTGTTGGGCCTGTTTGGATCATCAGGCCCGTTCGAGTCGTCGTTCTTGTCGAGGTCGTCGGGCAGGTTCGAGTCGTTAGACCTATTCGGGTTGTCGTGCTTGTCCGGTTCGTTGGGCCTGTCCCACAGATAGTAATATATTTTAAAAAATAATATATTTTTCGTGTGGAAGATGAAAGCCCGTGGGTAGGTCCTGGCCCACAGGGCTTTTGTAGGGTTTTTGGCCCTGTGGGCTTTTTTGGCCCTAGCCCACATGGGCCAGGGCCAAACCCTATGGGCTGGGCCAAATCGACACCTCTACGGATAGTGCTTATCCGCAATCTGACCTGTCAAAAAACAATCTACTCGTTTATTTGCTGGGTATATGCTTCAAAAATACTCGCAGATATTTTTAAAACCTGTGGGTACCCGTGTATATCCGATACCCGAAAATATTTAAAAAATATATATTTTATAAATTTTTTAATATAAAATTATAAAAATTAAATTTAAATTAAATTAAATTAAATTTTAATTAAAATTAAAATTAAAATTAAAATTGACATAACAAAATATACTGTTAATTTTAATTTTAATTAAATTTAACTTAATAAAATATAAATTAAATTTTAATTTTAATTTTTTGCGAGTAACGAGTACTCGCGGGTATGGATAGTATGATATCCGCACCCGATCTGTTTATAAGCTGGTAGTAAAATATTTGTTACCCACTACCCGCAGATATTAAATACCTGCGAGTACTAATTATCCTTCGCAGATTTTATCTACGAATATCTGCAAACACATGTAATTTTGTCATCCCTAATTAGAACAAGCCCCGATCACTTAATCTAAAGCATGGATTATTTTGAATGTGATAAAATTAATAATAGTAAATATTATAATAATAAAATATTAAAAGTAAATAAATTTTAAGAAAACATCATCATCATCATTATGTTGTTATACTTTTAGGGAGCAGGGGTGATGAAGTGAGTTACTATGTGGACGTCAAAACTTGACTGATTAGGTTAGAGGAGCAGGGGTGATGAAGTGAGTTACTATGTGGACGTCAAAACTTGACTGATTAGGTTAGAGTTTTTAATTTGTCTCCTATTTAGCTCGACAAGGGTGCGTTAAACAATATTATAAGAAAAATGCTTAATTAGAGATAAAAAATAATTATCCAATATAATGATCAATTTATATATAAATTTATAAATTATAAATTATAAATATTTAAAATAATTTTTTTATAAATGAAAAATTATAATTGATTTATAAATTTGTCAATAAATTAATTTTTAAAATTAAATACAAAAGTTTTGACTATTAAAAAAATAAATATCTAAATTGATCTCTAATTAATAGTGTGATCGTGAACAATTATAAAATAGTCGATGAGGACATATATTCTAGCGCATTCTCCTTCCACCTCTATTATGATATCTTCGGAAATCAAAATAGCTTTCCCAAATGAAATGGTTAGTGACTAGATATTCGAGAGCCAAAGCTTATAACAAGGGGATGGGAGCCTTGTATTAAGTTGATGTTGAGCTCCATTCTGTTGTGTCATGTTAATTTCTTTCACCAGCCCGACTCAAGGATAAAACGAGAAAAGCATTCGTTTTAAGCCTTAAAGATAAGAAGATTTCAAAAAAAAATTTATTATTACTATTTCTCTATTAAATTAATTATAAAAATTATGTTTAAGAAAAAAAAGGCTTCAAATTTTTTTTAGTACTAATTAATATACATTTACTAAACTAATTATAAAATTATGTTTAAGATAAAAAAGGCCTCAAAAATATATTTTATTACTAATATAGCTCTATTAAATTAATTATAAGTTTATGTTTGCATAAAATTTAATTAAATTATTATTAATGTATGTTAATTTTTAATGGTGGTAAAAATGATAATTAATGAGTTAAAATATTTTTTTAGTAAATTATAATTTTGTTTACGAGAAAGAGAATGCTTAGCTATCTTTATTCTATTATAATCAATCTGGATCATATTTTCATTTTTTATTTTTTTTATGACTTCTCTTACCTCTCTTTACTTTATTTTGTTCTGATCGTCCTTTTTCTAAGATTTTGGCAGATTATATTCCTTAAATCTCTTGAATCTTATGTTGCCCGTTTGTACCAATTTTTTCATCTCATTTCTGGTTAGTATTTTTTTCTTTTTGTGGTGTTATTTTTATTCTGTTTGGTTTTGTATTAGAATTAGAAATATGTTTCTTTTGTCAAGGTTTTTTTTTTGTACTTTTAGATTTATGGGTTTTGAGAGTGTTTTTTTTTTTTTTTTATTTTTTTTGGTTAATTTGTATTTTTTTTACAACATTATTAATTAGATTATGGTTTAGTCTTTTGGTGAATAATAGATTAATTGGAGCATAATTCAAAGTTAACTTTTATGTACAAAGATAATTCAAGTTTAAGGAAAAAAGATTTACTATCGAGTTTAGAAGAGTAACATTTTTTAATTATTTTTATTACTGATTAATCTCAAACTAAACAACTTTGCAAGTTTGTGAAGAAGTTGAGACTTAAGAACGAAAAAGAGACTTGAGACTTCAAGATACTACAAGTCTACTATTGAGTTTATTTTCTTGACAACCAGAACCAAGCTTTATTATTTTAATTCATTTGTTTTATATA
>Ga0214542_1000507_pt1 | contig 71091 bp, 28 predicted proteins | sample CNSS1metaG_FD_160096 | JGI IMG/M metagenome (GOLD analysis project Ga0214542, IMG submission 160096) | Root nodule microbial communities from cowpea collected in UCLA plant growth center, Los Angeles, California, USA - CNSS1 | ecosystem: Host-associated > Plants > Roots > Nodule | place: USA...
CAATAACAATAAAATCATAAATAAAATAAAACAATAATAATAATAATAAAAATAATAATAATAAAATAATAGTAAATAAAATAAATAAAATAATAATAATAATAAAGATAAAGATAATTATAAAATAAAATAAAATGAAAATAATAATAATAATAAAAATAATAATAGTAAAAATAATAACAAAATAATAATTATTATTATTATAATTATAATACTAATAATAGTAATAAAACGAAATTTTAAAAATAAAAATAATAATAATGAAAATAATAATAAAATAAAATGAAACAGTAATAATAAAAATAAAAAAAATGTTAATAAAAATAATAATAATAATAATAATAATAATAATAAAATAATAATAATGATAACATAAAAAATAATAATAAAACAATGATAATAAAATCATTAATAAAACAAAATAATAATAATAATAAAATAATAGTAAAATAAAATAATAATAATAATAATAATAAAGATAATTATAAAATAAAATAAAATGAGAATAATAGTAATAATAAAAATAATAAAAATAATAAAAATAATAATAATACTAATATAAATAATAATAATAATAATAATAAAACGAAATTTTAAAATTAAAAATAATAATGAAAATGAAGATAATCATAAAATAAAATGAAGCAATAATAATAAAACAGTAATACTATAAGGCCCACCAAAATGTCTTTTCTTTTTGCCCTAAGTTAAAGGGCTGCCCTATGTGAGTTGGGCGTACGGGCTGGCCCAAAGGGGAGACAGACCCTAAGTCTGCCCTAACCCCCATTCCGCTCACTTTGCTGAAACAGATTCTCGAACTCCTTTGAGCAACCGTCAACCTCTCCGCTAGGGTTCAGTCTTGGAACTCCGTCGCACTTGTTCGAGTCAGTTTCGTTCCATGTAAGTTTCATCCCATCTCATACCTCTCTTATTTAGCACAGTTGCTTCGAGTTCCAACTAGGGTTGTACTGAGTAGCTTCGTGTTTTTCTGTTCTTGTGTTTCCAACTCGCTAAACCGCTCTAGGAGCTATTGCGTTTCTCTATTCGCACCCAAGAACCCAGCTGTTAGCCCTTTTCCAGGTACGGGAAGCTAGGATTCACCATTTTATCATGATTGTTCCGCTTGTGCTACTGCTATATCATTTTAATATGCCTGGTGTGTTGATGTGAACTTATGAATATTGTTATTGAACTGTTGGTGATCTGTTGTGTGTTTGTGCACGAGAGAACAGTGGTGAGCACTGGTATTCTCGCCCAAGCAAGCATGTCTCGCCTAGGCGAGATCAACAAAGGCTCACCCAAGCTGCTTCATGCGAGCGGTCGCTCAAGCGACCCACGTCCTTTCTAAGCGAGTGAGCATCTCGCCCAAGCAAGAGGGGTCTCGCCTAAGCGAGATACCGCGTGAGGCTATTGTTCCCCTTTTTGAGCCCTCGCCTACGTGAAGGGGGCTTGCCTGAGCGAGAGCCTCTCGCCTGAGCGAGACCCTTCAGCCTGAGCGAGGAGCTGGGCGAGGCATTGTGGTGCTTGGTTGTTTATTATTCTTGGATGATTGGCACTTGCTTAGGTATGATTGTTATGATGAAAAATATGTGATGAACTACTATGTATGAGTGATATGATTCATGGAAGGTGGATGATGGGTATGGTATGAACTTGGCATGTAAACTAAATAAGATGGTTGGTGTTAAAGTGGCATGGTATTGGCATGAGCTAAAATCCCATAACTATGGTTTGAGAGAAATGGAAGGGTATGGAACCATTGGGAGAGAAATGAAAGAGGTGAATTATCAAGAGATGGTATGTGATGTATATGTATATATGTGATAAATCTGTATTGGTTGGTCTGGTATGCTTGGTCCATGTCAGTGCGTAATTCCTTGGAAATCTCTAGGTGGGATTTCAGGGTCGTGCTTCAGTGGTCGGGACGTTATTCCATGGCCCCTGTTAGTGGGTGTCCATGGTGGTGCCCCATCTATATAACTTGGTAAGGATTCAAGGTAAGGATTGCATCCTGACACTCTAAGGAGTCAGTTAGTCTCACTTAGAGCAGACTGACCCCTGTGGTGAGAGTAGCAGGAGGCCTGAAACTCACTAAGAGCTAACCTTGTGTGTGAGGGAATTGATTCATTGTAACACTTGTAACACATAGCTCGGGGGTGAACAGCTCGGGGGTGAGCAGAGGTATCCACCACAAGTGCAAGCATCGCTGAATCCGACCAGGTTATATGTATTCGGATGAGTCGAGTCGAGTCTTAGTGTATTGATTTGGAAGGTCATAACATGTTGGGGTGATATATGTATATTGGACTGTGAAAGTATATCTGATTGCATTGATGAAATCTTTATGACTCTAGCTTACCCTGTTTGCTTGTTTGATTGTCTTGTGTGTTGTTCTTCTACTTTTGTGATGATCATCAACTTTGTTGATGTGAGCAGATGCGAGAAGCACTCGAGGTCAACCGGGAATAGATGATTTCGCTGCATAATCTGTTTGTGTTTAAGACCTCACGACTGCGCTGTTGTACTATTTGTGTGTGACGTTTTTTTTAATTACGCTTATTAATTAAATGAGACGTTACAAATACTAATAAAATAAAAATAATAATGATAAAATAAAGCAATAATAATAAAACAATGATAATGTTAATAAAATCATCAATAAAACAAAACAATGATAATAAAAATAATATAAAAAAACTAATAGTAAAATAAAATAAAATAATAATACTAATAAATATAATTATAAAATGAAATGAAATTAATAATAATAATCAAAATAAAAATAATAATAATAATAATAATAATAATAACTATAATAATAATAGTAAAATAAAATAATAATAATAATAATAATAATAATAAAAATAAAAATAATAGTAACAATAATAGAAATAATAATAATAATAATTGTAATTATGATTATAATTATAATAAAATAAAATAATAATAATAATAGTAGAATAAAATAATAAGAATAAGAATAATAATAATAATAATAATAATAATAATAATAATAATAAATAATAGTAAAAATAAAATAAAATTAATAATAAGAATAATATTAAGTGTGTTGTATTTAGAAGAAAAATTTTAAATATCTCGTCAAGCCAAAAAGAAGAATCAATGTAATCATAGCAATGATTGGGTCATAAAAGCCAAAAGAAGAATCGTGATAATCATAGCAATGATTGAGTCACAAAGAGAAATCAATACAACGAAAACCACAAGCACACACATACTCTCTAAAATCACCTACTACAAACATCAAGAAATTAAACGATATAAGAATTTGATTCAGGAGAAAGCTTTCATGCATCAATATATAACACAATTGCATATAATATCATTAAAACAAGAAATTGCAGCTCCCCTAACCTGGTTTCCTTAGCTTATTTTTGGACTTGTTGTGAGTTCCCTCTTGATCACCAATGATCTTCCTTTGACTTGATCTCAATGCAGCTCCTTGCTTCCCTCAATCCTCACCTTACTTAGGGTTTCCTTGCCCTTTCACCTTCATGCCAAAACTAAAATTGACAACAAGAAAGCCTAATTTGGTTCTACCAAGGTTCAAACCCATAACCATGCCAATGTTTAATTCAATACACAACCATCTAACCAATTCATGTTTTATGATGACTAATATAATTCTATGATTATATTATCACTCAACATGATCAATCATATTGTCAAAATAATAATAAATTAAATAACACACAAAATGACATACTTAGGACTTGAACCCAAGTCCTCTCACACCACTAAATACTCTCAACCATTTGAGCTATTACTTTTCCACGTCACGTTAATCAATATTAAATGCCATAAAGGCTCCCACTACCCACATTTATTAATTAATTATTTATTTATTTAATTAAATTTCATGGGTCTTACAGGCACGAGCGGGAGACAGAGTTTTTGACGCTTCAGCAATGAACCATGACCGTGCAGGCTTACATTGAGAGATTCGAGTATCTGTAACAATTCTACTCACCAGATGTCACGGAAGAGTGGAGGTGCAGAAAGTTTGAGGGCGAGCTGAAACATGAGGTGCGCCGATTCATCGTACCACTCCGGATCTTGGAGTTTCCCATCTAGGTGCAGCAGGCTAAGGTGGTCGAGCAGCTGGAGATGGGGCCCAACAGAGTGGCCCAACAACAGAAGACTGCTTCAAATTCCATATCATAGAAGAAACCTTACACCAAACCGCAATTTTCAACCAGGAAACTGCAATGCTATAGTTGGGGGGAGAACATCTTAGGAGGGACTGCCCAAATTTCTCTGGCAGTTCTAGAGGAGGCTCCAGCACTAGCAAGTGCTGTGTATGCGAGCATACTGGCCCTTTTGCACGTGTGTCACCTGTTGGAGGTGCACCGGCTAAGAAACCAGTCGAAGATCGACCTAGAGCACTAGGGCGTGTGTTTGCACTGACGACCACTAAGGCGACTCAGTCACGTAACCTAGTGCATAATTCTTATTTACTCTTTGGTAACAGTGTGGTTGTGTTGTATGACTCAGGAGCTACCCATTCATTCGTATCCAATGAATGTGTGAGGAGGCTCGGACTTATGATGCGAGAGCTGGGCTGCAAGTTAATAGTCGCGACACCGGCGTCAGGCGAGGTATCCACCAGCTTTGTTTGTGTGGGATGCCCTATGGAGGTGGCGGGTCGCAAGTTCAAGGTGAATCTCATCTGCCTGCCAATGGAGGGTCTGGACGTAATTTTGGGGATGGACTGGTTGTCGAGCAACCATGTTGTCATCAATTGCAGACAACGCGGAGTAGTGTTTTCGGATGCGGCGGGATTAAAGCTTATATCATCTAATCAGGCAGTGAAGGAGATTGCCACTAGAGCTACCTGCTTTATGATAGTGGCTCAGACAGAAAAGAAAAGCATTGTAGAGCAAATTATCCTGATTCTAGTAGTTGAAAAGTATGCTGATGTGTATTTCACCATTGATCTCATCTCTGGAGCTGGCCTAGTATCTATGGCATTGTATCGGATGGCGTCAGTCGAGTTGGCAAAGTTGAAGAAGAAGATTGAAGACCTACTTGAGAAAAATTTTATCAGACCGAGTGCATCGCCATGGGGAGCACCAGTATTGTTAGTGAAGAAAAAGGATGGCAGCTCCAGACTATGTCACTGCCACATCACTTTGTCACTGCCACGTGGCACGATGACAACTTGACACGTGTCAAGTTTTTTATTTTTAAAAAAAAATAAAAAAAAAATAAAAAATAATAATAATAATAAATTCAAAAAATCAAGGAACTGACACGTGGCACTCCCTCTAACGGCGTCAACCTTGACTTAACGGAAAGGGCAAACGTGAGACGTTTCAACAAAAAAGGGGACCATTTTGAGACTTTTAAAAATATGGGTACCATTTTGACATTTTGACTCCAAAATGGGGACCAAAGGCATAATTAAACCTTCTCATAAAAACATTGGTACAGTCATAATTATTTCTTTCTTGAGAATATTATCCATTTATAGGCCCATAAAAGAGACGTATAGTCACTACCTAACCTTCACGATGACGAGCAAGTATCGGATAATCCAAGTTTGGCCTATGAATATCCTAGTTCATGGCACTATTTTGAATTATCCAGATACTCACCTACTTGGTAAAACTTCCTTAGACCCCACCATGGTCTCTGTCTTTCATCTCGTAGTGTATCAAACTATGATTTCCCAAATATAAACACTCTGACATTGGTTTTATCTCAACTTATTGAAATCAAACTTAAGATTCTTTCTTAACTGACATACTTTTGGACATATTGAAAGATCATAAAATGTGATGACTATCAAGTTATGTGATTCGTGACCAATAATATATATACACCATACACAAAGAATATAAAATAACAATAAAACATATAGGTAACTTTCTTTTATCCAAGCTCATTGAATAAAATAGTATTTACTTTTACTTTTTTTTTAATTTTTGAAATTATAAAGTAATGATAAAACAAAATAAGAATCAAAGCAAGAACTTTAAATAATTAATTATATACAAATTAGAATGTTATAAACACATATAATAAAATAAATTATAAATTAATATAAGGATTCGTGCAAAACTAGAGATAATGAAATGAATAAATAAGACTAATATGTACCTGGAGATAAATTACTAAAATAAATAAATAGAATCAGTGTATAACTAGAGATAAATTAAATTAAATAAATAAACAAGACTTATGCATAACAAAGATAAATTAAATTAAATAAATAAATAGGACCAATGCATAACTAAATATAAATTAAATTAAATAAATACACAAAATTGGTGCATAAATAGAGATAAATTAAAAGAAATAATTAAGCAGGACTCGTGTGTAATTGGAGATAAAATTAAATTAAACAAAATAAATAAACATGACTAATACATAACTGGAGATAAATTAAATAAAATAAATGATAAGACCCATGGAGGTAAATTAAATAAAATAAAATAATTAGATAGGATTGATGCATAATTGGATATAGATTAAATAATATAATTATAAATAAAAAAGATAACAACCGAAGGGAAGCAAATAAAATAATATATAATTCGAAATAAATAAAAGATAAATATAACACACATGAGTTTATCAATATTAACATATAAAGAGCTTAACCTCACTTCCCCTTACCTTGTTACTTGAGGGGACACTCTAGCGATACTTCTAGAAGACTAAGATCTCTTTCAAATCTTTTGCTCCAACTTTCTCTCTTTCTCTCTCTTTTTCTTTCTTTTTCTCTCTCTATTTCCTTCTCTCTTTCTCACCTAATATTTAACTGACCTTTCCCTTCACTTATTCCAAATCATGATAACATTTAATTAATGCAAAGATTCTCTTCATTAATGAAGAAATCAGCTTTATCACTTCCTTGTTCTTTTTTATTACGTTAACTCTTCCCTCAATTCTTTTGCACCTTCCTATCACATTCACACATACTTATAGGCTAAGGTGTCAAAATGATCATTGCATGCATTAAATACAATTTTATCACTTCTTATTCTTATGTTCCCATATTCTTATCTTCTTCTTTTTATTTATTTATTTATTTATTTATCCTTTCTTATCTCTTAGATTTAGTATTAGAAGATTCCTTTATTTTTTTTAACCTATATATTTATATGTTAGTAACTTATCTTTTTTGTAATATATATTATTATTGTTGTTGTTGTTGTCATTTATTATTATTTTTATTTTACTTATTCTTAATGTTTCTTAAAAACTTGATTTATTTTTCAATGTTCAAACTATATCTTGACATAATACAAAACATCAGTAAAAACACATAATTTTCCAACTCTTAATTTAAAGTAAAGATAAAGTAAATAATACAATTTATTTAAAGTAGGGATGTTACAAATGTAATTAAAGAGGCTAGCAAACTTGCCTCTGGAAATTAACTTAGAAAGTTATTTATTACTTTGTTAATCATGAATACAATGTCAAAGCCAAATGTGGTTTGGGATTAAACTTGGAAGTTATTGATAGATGTGATTTTATATCAACAAAGAAAGGACTTGAACCTACCAAGTATTGACTTCAAATCATTTCCAATTAATTATATGTTGAATTGCTTACATCCCATGTCTTTGTTATGCAGGTGTTGAAATTGAAGAACATGATTTACAAAATCTTTGTCTTTTGAAAGTAGAAGAACTTCTAATTTCGAATGGTAGATCCTTAATAGACTACAATTGTCTTCCTTAACCTAACATTTCAGATTCAATGAAATTGCAGAACATGTTCATTATTGATGAATTGAATTATGATAAAGAAGAGATGTAAAATCTTCATCAATCTCTATTTCAATTACTTACTAATGAGCAACTACAAGTGTACAAACAAATCAAGACAACAGTACATTCAGAAGTATGACATTATTTTTCCTTATATGGTTATGGTGGTACAAGAAATACTTTTTTGTGGAAATTTTTATTAGCTGCTATTAGAGCAAAGAGAATGATTGTCCTAAATGTAGCTTCAAGTGACATTGCATTTTTATTGCTTCCTGAAGGTAAAACTACTTATTCTACTTTTTGCATACCATTAGCAATCGATGATTCAACCTACAACATCAATAAAGGAATTCTTCATGCTAAAATATTGATGGAAACAAAAATTATTATATAGGCTGAAACACCTATTATGAATAGGTTATGTTTTGAAACTTTTAATAAAACCTCAAGAGATATTATGAGAGCTAAAAATGATGATAATGTTAGAAATGAAGATAAAATCTTGGTGATTTTAGAAAAACTTTGCTTGTAGTAAAAAATGGATCAAGATATGATTAGGGATGTCAAAAAAATTCGTTCCCGTGGGTATCCGCGGATAAAACCCGCAACGGGTAGAAAACAAATATTAAAAATGGATACCCGCTACCCGTGGGTACGGGTATTTTTGATACCCGCATGTTAACGACGCGGGTACGTGTAACATAGTATTCGTACCCATGAATACCCGTACCCGCTAAACTTTAATTCAGAAAAATACCCTTATATATATATATATATATATATATATATATATTAGTAAAAAACATTATGAGTCTTCATTCAATAATGGTGGTCAGATTCTTACCCCACAACGAAGTAGACTACTTCCAGATACTGTGGAGGCCTTGATGTGTCTCCAAGACTAGTTATGGACCAACATGGAAGATAATGAAATTAACACTTTTACTTAGATATTTTAATTAAGTGATTGTTAGAAATTTTTAATGAACTTATGTTTTCAGGCTCTTCTAGATTAAAATTGGACAACATGAAACTTCATACAATGTTGCAAGAGGTGGACATTGATGAAGTTAGTAATTTCTTTAATATTTCATTCAAAAATAAACTACAATATAAATTGTTAGTGATTTTTTATTTGTTTGTTTTTCAAGAATTATTCGGAAAAAAGGGACTTGTTGATCTAAGCACTAATTATGGTTAAATATTTATTTTTTTAAATATTTTTGTAAATACCCGCGGGTACCCATGGATACCTGCATATATATAAAAAATAGACGGGTACCCGCATAATGGATACCCGACAGATATGGGTACGAGTACGGGGCGAATATTTATCCAGTGGGTAGGGTACGTGGGAGCTACTACCCGCACCCTACCCGCCCCGTTGACATCCCTAGATATGATGTTGTGAATTAATCAATAAACTACTCTAATTTGTGGCAACACTACACAACTCCAAAGCTTTCACAAAACATGAGATTAAAGACAACAAATTCAAATGTAAGTGCAACAACTATAATACAATTTGTTAATTGGATTCTACAAATTGGAGATGTTTTGGGAAAGAATGTTATTTATGCTATAGTAATAACAAGAAAAAATGTTGGTGATAAAATATTCAAATCAACAATGAACTTCACTCCTTTTAATTTCAGCATCCCTTTCAAGTTTCAAAGGAGGGAATTTCCTACATGTCTATGATTTGTAATAAAAATAAACAAAAGATAAGGGCAAACTCTCTCTAAAGTTGGACTTTATCTTCCTTACGCCGTTTTCACTCATGGACAATTATATGTAGCAATTTCTAGAGTGAAATAAAAAAGGATTAAAAATATTGATTCTAGATTAAGATAGAAATGTAACCAGTACAACTATAAATGTGATTTACAAAGAAGTATTTGAAAATCTTTAATAAGAGGTATACAAATTAATTTTACATTATTCTTGTTATTTTTCAATTATTGTATTCTTTTGTTTTTTGAATCCTATTTTAAATGTAATAAAGTTGTCTTTGTTTTGTATGTGCAAATTATAATGAACTTCTGCACAAGAAAATTGATTATGCAATTGTGTATGGATGTTTATCACAAGTACATGCATAGATGTTAAAAAAATTGAACCTTCAAATTGAACAAAACAATAATTACTGTCAGTAGTGTTCTCATGATTGTAGATGTTCAATATTGTTGTATTGAGTTATAAACATTGTGAAGTTAATGCCTTTTATTTTGAATCATATTTATTGTCATTATTTAAAGTTTAATATTTTTGATGATTATGTGAGATCCTACAAATTTTAATAATTAGAAAAATATATAAATATGGTTAAATATTTTAAGTAAAAGATGAAACAATTTGTTAGTTATAAATTAAAGGGTTTATTTTAATTTAAAAGATTTATTTTCTAAGAAATCAGATTTGGTGAATAATCATGCAACTAGAAAAAAAATTATTATTAGATATTATTAGATATTCGTTGTTATTCTTGGATATTGCTATATTGTTACAAATTAAAGATATCATTAGATATGATTAGTAATTATGATATATTCTTATATGTTGTTATATATTATTGTTAGATAATATAATAAGTGAGAATAAAATATTGTATATCCCTTAGAAATATTAGACTTCTAAATGTATAGGTGGACAATATTTAGAGTGAGAATTTTAATAGAACTAGTGACAAGTAAATGAAGAAAATTTTAAAGGTTGAGTTTTTATGGGGAAGAAGGAAGGAGTGAAGAGTAAGAGGTAGAAGGAGCTTACATTTTTCTTTTATTATCTTCTTGCATGTGTGTGTGGCAACTCAACGAAAGGTGATGAAAGGTAACTCTATGTAGTTGTAACATAGGTGAACTTCATCGGGGTGCTCGAGGGGAGTAATGGGAAGTGGCACATGTGTACTTCGTCGGGGCTCTTAAGAAGAGTAATGGCAAGTGATACTTGTGTACTTCGTTGGGGTTTCCGAGGAGAGTAATGGGAAGTGACACCTGTAATGGTAAGTTGAGTGCAAGAGTTATAAATCAGCTCCTGACATTGAATTTATTAGTAGTTGTATTATTTGTTGTGATGACATTGAACCTATGACTATGTTTAAACCTTTGTTTGAGTTTATGTGTTTTTTTTTTAATTTATATATATTTTTGGACAAGTATGGTTATTGTTTCATTAGCTCACCCCTTCAATTTGGTGGTTTCCACCTACGATGATCGTATTTTTATGGGAGCAAGTAATAGTATAGGTATTTAGGAAGATGCATGGCATTACAGGTAGTGGTCAATATCTAGAAACATTTGGGATAATGTTTTGATCTTGGATTTTTTCTTTTCAATAAAATCAATTTGTAATTGAGATTTTCAATAAAATATAAATGAAGTTTTATTTTAAATTATGTAATTTGTGTTAATTATAGATTTTAAACACCTGAAAAATTAGGGTGTTACAATTTAGTTCTATTTAATGTATTATAAAATATGTTTGTTGGTTTACAAATTACACAACTAGGATTGTAGCTTATCTGCACACACACCCAACTCCAGCGACCATAAACAATTAAAATTGCATGAAGATATGAAGCATATTGTTCAATATTTAATTTTTAAATTATTCAGCAAGATTCAAGTATTTCAATAGGCACCAGTCAAAATCGTCTCTCTCTTTATATCATTGTCAAGTAAAGTTAATTAAGGCATTTATGTAATTATGTCTACCTCCAAGTGAAAAGTTTTCATTGTTGTCACATGATAATTCAAGGGCTCTTCTTTCTTCATACCCCGAATTTCAATTTTATGCATTTGTGAAAACTCTATTTTTTTCTCTTTTCATTCTTCTTTATCTAATCTTCCATAAAAACACAAGAAACTCTGGCAATGGAGATGAACCAGACTGAAAGTGCCATAATCATACTTTGGAAGTTTAACACCATACACATATCTTCGAAGGTATGTGATAAGTTCATATTTATGCCTTCATTTGGCCTTTAACATTACATTCTTAATTGGTTTTTATGCTTTAAACATTGTTTTAATTAGGATTTGTTATAATTGGGTTTATTGAGCATGAGATACAAAAGCATGTTAAAAATAACTTTTTAGTTTCATAAATGTTCTTGGGATATTTTGATGTGTGTTAGTGCAACTACTACTAAGTTGAGCTCATGGAGGTATGAAAATAAATTCATTAAAGTTTTATAACACCTTAAAAATAAATCCAAGGATAGAAAATTATAAAGATCACAAAAATCCAAGCCAAGCATTGCATGAAGAAGGCAAGAAAAGCTTGAAAAAGTGAAGAAGTTTGGCTAAGCCAAGAAGAGGGAACGAACAACAAAAAAATTGGACCTTGCGGTTTTCTCTATCTTTTCTCAGAAAAAAGACTTTGATAATTCATAAATATTTATGATAAAAGATTATTTGGGAAAAATATATTTGTAGATATTTTATTTTATATTTTAATTAATTATTTTATTTTATTATATCATAAAATATCCAAAGATAATAACTACCAAATATTTTTAAATATGACAAGATCTTCTTAAATCTTTTTAAATCATCACAATAAATAAATATATCTTAAAGATATTAAATTATTTTTAGAAGATAATGGGAAGAGATTGCAAATGGTTGATTTGGAAAATTAATGCAAATATTATTTAATTATATAAAAAATTATTAACCAATTATATTTGTCAAATAGTTTTAGAAAATGACTATATCTCTCCAAATATTTTTAGATATTCATAATTATGTCTTATGCAATTATTGTGTTTGCAATTTATCAAAACTTAAATTTGATTCACTAATCTCTACGTTTGAATATTTGGACAACAAATTTCAAGTTTCTCTTTGTGAACAACTTACTACTACAAATATTTGTATGGATTTTTGAATAATAGTGTTTTGTGTTCATTAATTTGTACACATTTGGATATATGGACCGACACTTTATTGTTGCCTTTGCATAGGATTTAGGTCCATAGTGGCAGGTAGACCTAAATGGTAAGATCACTATAGTGACCTATTACATGGATTTATATAACAAAAAATCACATAAGGTTGGAGTAATATGAGGGTTTTCTATAACATGCAAGGTGACTCACATATTCAGTTTTGCTATTTAGGCAATTCTTCTTTTGAGAAAACATTCTTTAGGTGTAGTTCTAAACCATTAGGTTTGAGATCGTTTATACATCATGTCACTCAACAACAAACAATATCTCTCTTTGTTGTAAAATTGACAAAGTCAGTTGTTATATGTTTTTTCATTTCTTTTTTTTTCGTTATAAGCAAATTTATTGTTATTTTACATCAACTTCACCATAAAATTTCAATGCTATGTAACAATGACAATATGATTCTTACAAGACTTGCCCTCAAACTTTGCCAACTTCATATAGAGTAAAAATTTATAAAATGTGATTCTTCAAGGACCTAACACTAGAGTCGATTGCAAAATTCTATTATCAAGGAAACCTAGAAATTCCACAAAAACTGGTAAAGGTTGGAGGTACTTTTGTACTGAAAATGGTTTGAAAGAGGGAGATATTGTTCTATTTGAAATGCACAATAATTTCATGAATATGAATATTGAAGTGTTTATTAATGGAAGTTTTTTGTGATTAACTTTGTCTATATTTTGTAATCTTATTATTTTATTTTCTATTGAAATTTGGCTATATTGGTGTTTTTTAAATAGTTGTATTCCTTTTTTAAATATGACAATATATAATAACTTTAATTATGATTATTATTATTTTTATCAAATTTATTCTCTATATTAATATTAAATGTAATTAAAAAAGTTATTAAATATAATTAAAAAAACACTGGTACAAACACTAATATGATATATGTGCATGTTGTTTTTAAATTTCTTATGTTTATTTAAGTTAACTTACCTTGTGTAATTTGCTTTTTATTGTCTTATTTTGCCAATGAACGAGGGTTACACTAGAGTAGGTGATAACTCATGTAATGGTGCACAATAATGAGGATATTAAGGGATGATTCAACTTTTGTAAAGAAAAATTTTCAAATATATATAGGCATTGTAATGTTATATTTCTCTTGTAGAAACTGTTGCAAATATACTTTGAAATTTTCATATACGAGGATGTAATTTCAATCTAATGTATTGAGTTTCCTTTATAAATGCATGTTTCATGGGTACATGATATACTAGACAAAACACTAGTAGACAATAATTGTTTGTGTTTTATCGGACGATAGTCTAGTGTATACATATTAGACGATATGATTCTTCTTACGCGTTAGACAATTGGTTATTTTGATCTTTGTTAGACGATATACATGTGTTGCATTTTAGATGTTAAACTTAGGCAAGCCTTGGTGGGTATGTAATATCTAATAGGGGTGTTACAATACCAATTATTGAATTGACTACTTACCCCTAGGCCGAAAGCTATATTTCTATATTCTTGTAATTATAGACTTTTAATGGACATTATATTTTTACTAGCTTATTACATGACTTATTGGACTAACCTAATTACTTAATAAGTGTATTAATCTTAGATAATAGTATAAATATAATTATGTTGACTTTTGTAATAAGTTTAAGACGAATTTTGAGTTGAGACTTATGCTTTGCAAGAGAAATTCTCTCCAGGTTCTTGAATAGAACTTTTAATTCTTGATACCCACTTATATATTATAATTTTGTTATATTTCTTGTTGATGTGAGATCTGTAGCACATCATCTCTTGCTTAAGACTGAATGTGGGAATAAAAAAGGCTTAATAAGCCCTACAAATTTTATTAAAATAGACTTTGATATATATCATCTTAGGAGACTTTAAACCTAAGTTAACCTTATAAAACCATATCATATGAGGTTTGCAGACCCTCAACACAAACATAAAGTCCACCATTCATAGAAGAAAAACTAAGTTTGGTTATGGACTAATGAGCAAGAGTAATGATAGGATATCTAATATGCTAAAACATTTTCTTACTCTCCATGTTCCATATGAAAAATTGGGATATTATCAACAATTTAAAAATGATTTAGCCTTCATATTTGAAAGAAAGTAAGATAATGAGGTGGTTCCATTTCTTCAATATTTTTGAGAGGAAAGAATAACTTTACATTTATTGAGGTTAAATTCTATCATTCTTTATGTAATTATGAAGCCTGCAAATTTTCTACCACTTACTCTAAATACACATTAATTAAGTTTTAAACACATATTAGGTATTTTCTCAACAAACATATTCTTTAGATGTTGAGAATGATATTCAACATTGGCCACCATCGTATCAATATAAACTTCCATTATCTAGCTGAGGTATTTGAAGACTATATCTCTAACATTCTTAAGGTCATAAGACATAAAATTTATAATAATAATTACTTATTTTTTATCATAAAAGTCATTTTTTTCGTAAAACATTTTGATTTAATTAGGAACAGTTTATTTTGATTATAATAAACATAAAAAAATTAAAGAATTTTATACCAAAAGTCTTATCCATTAAATTATACTTAAATATAAAAAATCTCTTAGGCATAATTAATTAAAATCAATATATTTACCTATTTATATTTATTTATATAAACTTCATATTAATATATAAATAAATTAAGTCTATAATAATTAATATTTGGGATTGAACTTTGTAACGGTAAACTTTTGTACCTCTTTCATACTCGTTAACCAATTTTTAAAATTTTTATTATCGGAAAATACTAGACATAAAAATTGGAAGTATATTTAATGTATAGTTGCAATAATCATTTTTAAACTAAAAACTAAAATGTTTTCTATTATAACTAAAAAAGAGGTTAGGTCAAAGTTTACTTTGGATGAAATAGAAATTTTACAACTGTTGGAAATATTTTTATATAATTTAAAAAATAAATAATTAAAATGAAAAAAATTATTGTTATTCATGTTTGTATAGACCTTTAATTTATGAGTTAATGTTTTTGATGACTAACGACTATATTCTTATTACAATTTACTTCTTTGTCTCCATTTTCTACCTATAAATACCACTTATGTGCATGGGGAACAATAACAAACACTAGATCCGAAGTGTTCTTCTATTCTTCTTTATATTATCTTTAAGACAATAGTGTTCATAAGGTATCGATCTAACGGGTTGTTGTATCTTGGGAGAGAAACACATATGATTTGAAACACATATAATTATGTATTTCTTTAGCCTTGTGTAGTAGGGACGTTTTCTCCCTAAGGATAGCGTTATGCGTGCCTCAACCCATACTATTTTTACTCCTTACCTCATTTATTTTTATCCATTATTTATTATTATTCTAATAATTTTATTATTAATAGTATTATATCTCTAATTAATATTATTTGATTTAGATACATGTTATTATTATTATTGCTCTAATAATTATTATTATATTATTTCATATTTTGATTATTACTAGTATTATTTGAGTAATCATTTTCTAACATTTTTAGAGAGAAAATTTTTTGTTATTTCTATTTGTGATTACTCGTTTGTATTCAATTCTAAAATTAAAAACAATATAAAGTTGAAGACTGAAAACACATTTTATGAACTAATGTGTTTGTTATGGTTATAATTAAACCAGTTTCAACTATGCCTAAGAATTTATGTGTACAATTGTGGTTACTTCTATTGGTAACAATAAATGAAATTATGGATAAATAAATTATTTCTCATTGAATAATTTTTTGTGAGGTCATGTTTTTATTGTTAATTTATGCTTTGCTTTAATATTGTTTATTCTTACCATTGATAAAGATGTTCTATATCATGTATATATTTTAAGTGTTTTGTATGAAAATAATTATAAAATATTTTGTCTTACTAAAACTACTATTGTGTTATGGAAGACACTTGAACTAAACTTTGCATTCACAAAGGAAAAAAATTTAGCTTGATATTTATATGAAAAAAATATGACAACCTTTATCAAATTTATGAATTCAAAATTATTGTTTATGACATGAAATTAAAATGAATTATTTTAATTGATATCATGTTTAAGATCATGTAAATGTTGATAAAAGAAGAAATCTTCATATTAAAAATTGAAGGGATTGTCAAGTAAAAACTAAACGTGTCTTCCAACAATTATTTAGAAAGAAAAAAGAAAAAGTTTTTCATGTTTCTGAATTTAGTAACTTCCTTGCTGCTCAATAATGTTATGAAGTGGTTTTTGATTACAAATAAATTATTAATTCTAAACATGTGCTTTGGTTGGTAAATGATATATTTGTGATGGTTTGTTTGAGTTAAGTACATTTATCTTGTAATAAAATATTTAGCAGTTCTTCTTTGATTATTACATATGTTGAAAGTATTGATATATGACATGTTGTTATTATAATTGTTGAGAAGTTTGGTTAGAGACCATTCAAATTATAAAATTTTGAGGTGCAAAATTAATTAATTAAAGAAGTGATGATACATGTCTTTATAAATGAGTGTTTTTGTGTGAAACCCATGGTATTATTCATTAAGTAATATCTTCATATGGTGTTAATCTAATGGTGCAGCGAAAGAAAGAAAAAAAAATGCTTTTATTTGATATAATAAATGTTATGCTTCAAGTTCTAGCTTGTCTTTGCTTATAAAATTATATAGGGTGAAACTTTATATTCAACTTACCATATTTTGAACACAAAAGGTTGTGATAAACTTTTTAAGTTATGAAAGAAAAAAAGAACCACATTTAAAATATTCCAAAGTATGGGGGTGTCTTGTAAAGGTTAATATACCTTTTAATGAGAAAAAAAATCTTTGGTTATTTATACTAATAGTTTTCTAGATGTTTCCTTCAAATGAAAAATTATCTAAATTTGTTTAGGATACCTCGGAAACTATTTTGCCATCTAGTGTAATATTATTTGTGTTTCTTCTAGTTATGACAATATGTCCAATTTCTTGAGATGATTGAAGGATAATGTAAATTGGATATTGATTTTGGTGAAAAAATCAATTGCTGGTTATAGTTATGTTTTAACCTTGGATGGAGGTGCACTATCAAACAATGGCGGATCTTCACCAAAATTTTTGGGGGAGCCAAAATAATATACTCAAAATTTTATATTTAATATTATTGTGACAATTCAATAAAAATGAATACATAATCTAGTATATTTATAATTATCAAAGAAATTACACACACACACACACACACACACACACACACATATATATATATATATATATATATATATAAATGTCTATCGTTTTTTCATATTTTTAAACTCATGGTAATTGAATCATAATTAAACTTTTTAGTTAACTTTTTCGATGTAAATAACCATATTATCTGCAAAATATTCATCTTTCATCTTATTAACGTGCAATTGATTCAAAAGTATTCACAAGCATTCATTTCATTGTTATGCGATAAGCAGCCATATTATCATGTTTTCATCTTCACCATTAGTTTTTCTATCAATTTTAAAAAATAAATTTATTCTTTTATTTTTCATCAATATACCTATTTAAAAAATAAGTTTAAGACTAAAAAATAATTTACCATAATCTAATCAACAGTTGAAAGACATAATTACTAAAAAAAACTATGATAATCAAGTTACAATTAAAAATTGACTATGAAAAATCACATTGTACATTGTTTCTTCTTTTATATTAATAAAAAATGAATATACAAAAAGGCCATGAGATAAAAAATAATGCGAAACAAATAGTTCACTATCAAGTGAGACAAGAGAAAATTACCTTGTTTATTTATTTAATAATGGAAGAGAAAATATAAAAAAAATTAGGATAGAAATACTGAGTTTATGTCTAAATTTTTTTTAGTAAAAAATGAAAATAAATAAGCATGAGAGAAGAATACAACATATGAAAAACTCAAGACAATGTGAGAGAAAATAAAAAATATTTTAATAATTTTGATTCTTTATATATTTGATTTTATGTTTTATTATTTATTATTACACTTTATAAAGTACATAAATATTTAATTTAATTTTTAATATAATATTATTTAATTTTAAAAAATACATACAATTTAAAAAACTTAAAAATTTATATAATTTAAAAAATTAACTATAAAATAACGAAAAAAAAATTGGGGGAGAGGGGCCATGGCCCCCGCCTGCCCCTTCCAACCTCCGCCATTGCTGACAAATATGTCTTTCTTTATAATTTATTTTATATATTTATTGTATTACAATAAAAGTAAATTGACTTAATTTATTTTTTGTAGTAGTGGAATCAAATTGTTCAGTAATTCTTCAAATATTATTGAACAACATTCTAGTATTTAAAAGTATAAAAATGTGAACCTATATAACTAGAAATAATAAATAGTTATAATAAAATTTTAAAAATATTATAAAAAAAATGAATAGTGTTTTTGTTGGTAGGTTGCGAATCAACTCATCTTTAACCCGACTCAAACTCGTTTAACATGTGGATTAAGTGAGTCAAATCCAATTCAACCCACTTTTGAAAAACATAAAATTTTCTCAACTCGATCTGAATTTATGATGAGTCCAATTAGTTCAGATTAAAACCTATTTTGACATCTATTATAGATATTTGATTATATATATTTTATTTGATAAAAGGATACAATTTTTTTTATGATATAATTATAAAAGAATAAATATTAATAAAAATATATAATTATTTAATATCTATAAAGTTTATTATAGTTTTAATATAAATATTATTTTTTCTTAATTAATCTTTAATCTATTTGTACATACATGGGCACACTAGTTATAATAATATAAAAACTTTTTAATTATAAACTTAATACTGTATACAAAAGGTTTGCAGAAACTTAAATTATATTAATTATTATTCTAAAAGTTTCTAATCATTATCAGATAAGATGAAATAAACTAAAAAATAATTTACCATCAACATAGACATAATTACTAAAAAATATTATGATAATCAAGTTACAATTAAAAATTGACTATGAAAATCACATAGAAAATTATTTATTCTTTTATATTAATAAAAAATGAATATACAAAAAGATCATAAGATAAAAAATAATACTAAATAAATAGTTCATTATCAAGTGAGACAAGAGGAAGTTATTTTGTTTATTTATTTAATAATGGAAGAGAAAATATGAAAAAATGAGGATAGAAATACTGAGTTTATGTCTAACTTTTTTTAGTAACAAAAGAAAATAAATAAGTATGAGAGAAGAATACAACATATGAAAAACTCAAGACAATGTAAGAGAAAATAAAAAATATTTTAATAATTTTGTTTCTTTATATATTTGATTTTATGTTTTATTATTTATTATAACACTTTATAAAATAAATAAAAAATACTTAATTTAATTTTTAATATAATATTATTTATTTTTAAAAAATACACACAATTTAAGAAAAACTTAAAAATTTATATAATTTAAAAAAAAGTTAAATATAAAATAATGAAAAAAAAATAAAAAAAATTGGAGGAACCTCCACCACGGGTTACAAATATGTTTTTCTTTTATAATTTATTTTATATATTTATTGTATTACAATAAAAGTGAATTGACTTAATTTATTTTTTATAATACTGGAATCAAATTATTCATTAATTCTTAAAATATTATTGAACAACATTCTAGTATTTAAAAATATCAAAAGGTGAACTTATATAACTAGAAGTAATAAATAATTATAATAAAATTTTAAAAATATTATAAAAAAAGTGGATAGTGTTGTTGTTAGTAAGTTGTCTTTAACTCATCTTTAACCCACTCAAACTCGTTTAACCAGTAGATTAAGTGAGTCAAATCCAATTCAACCCACTTTTGAAAAACATCAAATTTTCTCAACTCAATCCGAACATATGATTAGTCGAATTAATTCAGGTTGAAACCCAATTTTGACAACTATTATAGGTATTTGATTATATATTTTTTATTTAATAAAAGGGTACAGTTTTTTCTATGATATAATTATAAAAGAATAAATATTAATAAAAAATATAATTAATTCATATCTATAAAGTTTATTATAGTTTTAATATAAATATTAATTTTTCTTAATTAATCTTTAATCTATTCGTACATACATGGACACACTAGTTATAATAACATTAAAACTTTTTAATTATAAACTTAATACTGCATACAAGGTTATCTGAAACTTAAATTATATTAATTATTATTCTAAAAGTTTCTAGTCATTATCAGTAGATAAGATGAAATAAACTAAAAAATAATTTACCATAATCTGATCATCAGAGACATAATTACTAAAAAAATCTATAATAATCAAGTTATAATTAAAAGTTGATTATAAAAATACATAGTACATTATTTTTTCTTTTATATTAATAAAAAATAAATATATAAAAAGGTTATAAGATAAAAAATAATGCTAAATAAATAGTTCACTATCGAGTGAGACAAGAGGAAGTTACCTTGTTTATTTATTTAATAATGGAAGAGAAAATATGAAAAAATGAGGATAGAAATACTGAGTTTATGTCTTACTTTTTTTAATAACAAAAGAAAATAAATAAACATGAGAAAAAAATACAATCTCAAGACAATGTGAGAGAAAATAAAAAATATTTTAATAATTTTGTTTTTTTTATATATTTGATTTTATGTTTTATTATTTATTATTACACTTTATAAACTAAATAAAAAATACTTAATTTAATTTTTAATATAATATTATTTAATTTTAAAAAATACATACAATTTAAAAAAACTTACAAATTTATATAGTTTAAAAAATTAAATATAAAATAATGAAAAAAAAACTGGGGGAACATCCGCCATTGATTACAAATGTGTTTTTCTTTTATAATTTATTTTATATATTTATTGTATTACAATAAAAGTGAATTGACTTAATTTAATTTTTGTAGTAGTGGAATCAAATTGTTCACTAATTCTTGAAAAATAATTGAACAACATTATAATATTTAAAAGTATCAAAATGTGAACCTATATAATTAGAAGTAATAAATAATTATAATAAAACTTTAAAAATATTATAAAAAAAGTGAATAGTATTGTTGTTATTAGGTTGCGGGTCAACTCATCTTTAACCCGACTCAGACTCGTTTAACTTGGATTAAGTGAATCAAATCCAATTCAACCCATTTTTGAAAAACATAAAATTTTCTCAACTTAATCCGAACCTATGATGAGTCCAATTAATTCAGATTGAAACCTATTTTCACGATATTTGATTATATACTTTTTATTTAATAAAAGGGTACAATTTTTCTATGATATAATTATAAAAGAATAAATATTAATAAAAAATATAATTAATTCATATCTATAAAGTTGATTATAGTTTTAATATAAATATTAATTTTTCTTAATTAATCTTTAATCTATTCGTACATACATGGGCACACTAGTTATAATAACATTAAAACTTTTTAATTATAAACTTAATACTGTATACAAAAGGTTTGCTGAAACTTAAATTATATTAATTATTATTCTAAAAGTTTCTAATCATTATCAGTAGATAAGATGAAATAAACTAAAATTAAAATAACAATATCTAAACATAATAATTAACAATATGACGGTCACATCTTTATATTTGATAGAGATACTTGGTAAGAATTAGAAAATAATGCCCTGTAAATAAAAAAAGAGATATCAAAATTAAAACCGAAAATTTTGTTTTAAGAATTTAAAAGTTAGAATTTAAATTTAAACAAAATTAAAAAAAATAACCCTCATTATTTATTATTTATATTATTTATATTGATACATAGTTGAGAATCGCGAATTTCTTCGTCTGCGACCTCTTCCTGCTAAGTGCTAAGCGCTCTTTCTCTCTCCGTGCCTCCGTTCTTCTTATTCGATAATTAAAACACAAAGCAACAAACAAACTTCACTTTCTCTCTCTATCTAACTCTAACAAACAAACCCCTTCTCTCTCCACCTCTACTTTCTCTCTCTAGGGTTTCGAGGCGAAGTCTCACTCTCGCTCTCTCAGCTCACCAGGATTGTAGGGTTCCTTTTTCGTGCGAATTGCGTAACGGTGGTGATCGACCGAGTTTTGATTCTCCGTGTTTCTCGTAGATTGCTTGCACAGGTTTGTGAATTTAGACTTTTCTGCGCCTTCACTTCTGTTAAATTCTACGCCCGGGTGGATTTTGATGTGTATGTGAGTTTTGATTCTGCTTACGTGTTGCTCCTCAGAGTTTGGAGACGTGAGATAACGCGAAACGAGGTGGGAAATTCGCTTTTTAATTTGTGAAAATTTGTTTTGTAATTGGGGTCTAGTGCGAGAACGTTGATTTTGCGTTATTTTATCAGTCTTATTGTTTTTCATGATTGCTTTAGCATTTCATAATTGAAGGCATTTTGCATTTTTTGTTAAGGCCAATAAGCTCGTAAAGTGTTGAGTTGTAGTAATTGTGGCTAGCTGGTTGATGGGTTTGCTGTTTTTGGATGGTGCAGGATTGCTGCAATTACTGACACACAAGGTTGTGGGGGCATTGAAGCTTATACTGTGTCGGACGAATGTTGTTACTTGATGCTTGATGATTGTTGCAATGGACTTGAATGCCTCGCCGGTTCCAGAGGAAGATGAAGATATTTTTGAAGAGAAGATACATGTTGAAGAGTTTCATGCACCGGAAGAGCGTATAGAAACTGGAGCTGATATAGCACGCCGGGTATCCTTCGTATATAGATTTTTGTCCTTTATTATGCCTTTTTTGTACCATGACAGTGACCCAGTTTGTTGGCTATGTGATGCCATGGACTAGGACTACTGTGATGGTACTTCCTCGTAATATGGGATAACCTGTTGACAATTTTTCATTACGTTGTTTCATCAGGTTTGATTGTTATTCATGAGCTTGCAACATGCATGATGATGTACCTCACTATATTTAATTTTAATTTTACCGGTGATAACGTGATGCTTGAACTAATCTTTAATGAGCAGCCTGTTTAAATCATCCTATATTTTTTTTTTTTTACTTTGGTGTATAAATTGATGTTTCCTGATATGAACATCTAATGCTTGTTGATTGGCGGATAGGTGGATGTTTTATATACTATCCATACAATATTTTTTGCATCATTTTTGTGATCCCTTTAGTTTTTCTGGTATGATGATTTGAACTTTTAATATTAATGCTGAACATCTACCATAGCATCTTATGGGATGCAGTATGGCCTGGTTAATTTATAAATCTCTCTGTTTTCATCTTCATTGCATACTATATGAAATTGCCATATAGATTGACTTCAGCTTCTACTTCTTTTTTCTTTAAAGCTAATTTTCAAGTTTAAATAGTTAAAGTTATAGTTACCAAACAACATTACTCTCTTTTGTAACTTCAACTTTAAAGTAACTTTTGAGTTACGAAAATTCAGGCCAAACAGTATCTAAGGAACTATGCCAGTAGTGCAGCAGCATCAGCAATTGCAACCAACCATTCAACCATTTAGAAAAAAAAATCATATGTTCATGTGAATCCATGCAGTTGTGCATATGCAGGAGAAGCAATTCATTTTTTAATTTTTGATATTGACTTGATAGTATTAGTTTGTTAGTTGTTGAGCCTATTTCTGGTTGGTTATTTTAGTGAGGTGATGGTGGTAATTGCATTAAATACTTCACTTTGATATCTACCTACTTGCAGTAAAGGAGACCTATGATTAATGGCTGAATGAATTTTGGTTAATTCAAATTTTAATGCCAAATGTGCTGTAATGCAGAGTAAATGAGTCAAGCAAATTTAGGTTTTGAATAAAAAGAATATTCTGTCATCTATCTTTATATTTCTTCTCATATTGACAGCTTTTGTGTGTGAATTAAAGTTTTTGTTTGAAAATGAGTATTAAGCTGATTCTTTTGGGGGTATAACTAAGCCAAACCAATAATGTGCTTTTTAGGCTCTTGACAAAATATAGGAAAAAGGGAATTTGAAATATCTTAACTTAGATAGCTCTTTGGATTCATATTTATATTTATAGACATTCGTATTTTGCAACAAAAGTACAAAGAGAGTGGAGGGGAAATAGAATAGAGTTCACCCCTTGGACCTTGATTACATATAGGTACACACCAAACCTTTATAAAGCTGTTCAGAAATCCGTATGAGACGTGTCAAGAGATGATTCCTAAATGAAAGGGACAAAAGATGAATCAGGAGATTCAAAAGACTCAGCTTTGAATCAACTTTCCCTTGAAGTTGAGGGATGCATGTAAACATATTTAGTTTCATCAGAAGTAACATCCATGTAGGTAAAAAGCTTTTGACTCAGAGGATGATAACAACAATATCCCTATGCATAACCAGTGAATATGCATTTAACAACTCTAGGATCTAACTTTCCATGGAACTGACTATGGATATGGACAGCCCAATACATCCAAGCGTCCAACTATGAAGACTTGATAGAAAAGGAATAGATGGAAAAAAAGAAGACATGACTCAATGGGACTTAGACTATCTAGACCTCGAGAGGGTAATCTTTTAATGAAATAAGTAGCAATGGGGACAAATTTGCCCCAATAAGATTTAGGGACATACATTTGAAAAAGAAGTGTCTTTGTTACCTCAAGAAGATGCCTATTTTTCTTTCATGAAGGCCATTTTTTGTGGTGTGTCCACACATGTGAATTCATGAACAATCCTATTCTTGGAGAGGTATTTAGATATGTCATGATTTACATATTCCCTCCCATTATCTTAATGTAAGCATTTAATTGACTATACAAATTGTGTTTTATCATATTGAAGAATTTGACAAATAAAGTAAAAATGAATGTGACAAACCATTCAACACTAGTATACTAGAGTTTTGATGTAGGCCCCTAATGTCAGTGAGCCAAATCAAAAAGATGAACACTCTTTATATTACTTAGGATCCATGGCATGATAGTGCTTTGCAATTTGACATACATTACATTTAAATGACTTAAAAAACTCTTAAAAAATAAGGAAGGGAACATAGATTTTAGAACAAAAAAGGATGAACGTCCTAGATGATGGTGGAGAAGCCAAATTTGAGAGGACTTAAGTAGTGCAAAATTGTAGACTAGAGGTAGTCATTTATCTTCTAATACTATTATCAGTTTCCAAGTTGTTAAAGCCATACAACCCTCTTTGTTCTTTAACATCTCCAATTGTCCTCATGTTGCAAGATCCTAGAAAACACAATGATTGAGGAAGAAGGTTATAGAACAATTTAGGTCATGAGTAAGTTTTTGAACGAAAATAAGGTTATTAGAGAGTTTTGGAACACAAAAGAGATTTTTAAGGCTAAGGGATGGCAAAAGAGAAATATTTCCATGCCTAATTATTGGGATAGGAGTCTCATTATTAGTAGTAATGTGGTTACCAAAAAGAAACATACAATGTTGAAAGAGGTGAACGAGGTGTCATATGATCTGTCGCATCATAGTCTAGAATCCAAAAGTTCCTACATAAAGTTTTAGAAACATTAGAAAAAGAATTGAAGTTTTTACTAGTTATGGTTAGTTAGAGAGCAAGTACCAAAAGATGACTTACTTATAGACTCCATGAGAGATTATAGATGTTCGATTTTAGCATGTATTGTAGGCATTCCTTCATCAATTGAAGAGAATGACGGAGTCTTGCCCAAATTTTCAGCTTGAGCACTTTAACCTTTCCATGTAGCTTGAAGCAAATATCCTTGGTGTAGCCTTATTTCTTACAATGAGAGCAACAATGCTCCTCCTTACCTTTTAAGCTAATTTTAATCTTTTCAGGATTTGAAAACCCAGGTTTGGAAGCCTTTCCAGAGAATATGATAGCTTATTCAGTGGAGGGCTCCTTCATCATGACCATGGCAACTCCTTGACAAGAATTTGTGTTCTAATAGAAGGATTCAATCCTAATAAGAACTTAAATATCCAAGATTGTTCAACAAATTTAGCAATAGTGATATCGTCTTTGCTATTTTTTAGCTTCAGATTTTGATATTGGTCCAACTCAATTCACAAACCTTTCAACATTCCATAATATTCTGCAACAAAGAGAGGGCTTTGTGTGGCACCAAATATCTGGCTTTCTAACTCATAACATGTAAAAATGTGTTGTCATATGGAATAAGTAGTTGCAATGTCTTCTCGAATTTTACGGGCACTGGAGTAGAACATATAGTTTCTACTTATCTTTGTAGTCATGGATCCCCATAACTATATAATGATTCGTGTTGTCCCAAATTTGGAAATTAGAGTTATCTTGATATATGGTCTCTCCTTCAATATGATTGAGTCTACTTGTACCCTTTAATGTGCATTTGATAAATTAAGCCCATTGGAGATTATTATGACCATTAAGGCAAGTGTGGAAGACCAACTTTGCTTAGTAGAGTTGCCATTCTAAAATAAATAATAAAGATTGCTTAGCCCCTCCTAAACGAAATAGAAAAGTATTACTAAAAGCTCTGGCGATGGTAGTGGCAACAACTGTGAAGGTAGCAGCAGTGGCGCAACAGTGATAATTCTAGTGACAACTCTGCTAGTGACGGCTCTAGCAAATGCTCTAGAGACAGTTTGGCAGTAGTGTGACTCCGGCAAATGGCAGACGATGGTGGCTTATGAGGGAAATAATAATGTACTAAGACTTTAATGGGTGCACTTATGCAACCCAAATAAGAATTGTAACTAAGACAATAATGAAGAAATGCAAAAGTAGGGTTCCCAATATCAAGAGCTCTGAATATCAACGTGAAATGATTAATATGAAAGAAAGAAGGTTCCTATTCAATTGATCGATTTGAAACATTACATCATCCTCTATACATAGAGAACTTTAACTTTGAAGTAATGATTACAAAGAGATCTCTATAACCTTCTAACAACTTCTATTAGTACACTTCATATCCTACTAACAACACAAAATATTTAAACACGAGATGTGATGTGGCTTGGTCCCCAAATGTAAAAATGAATGATGAGTTACATCTGGGTTCATTTCGCTTAGAAAAAAGATCTAACATGTTTCCCTAATTGACACAATTCACTCTAGGACTTGAAGTTTGCTAAGTTAAGGAACTATTTGTTTTAATTTTGGCAAATGTGGATGACCCAAGCAATGATGCAAAAATTGTTTAGAAAACAACTTTTATATAGGTGCCAAGAAAAAAGTAATATAACTTAGGCAAAAAGAATTTGATAATTACCATTGAATATTGAGAAAAACTGTATAGGGTTAATCTCCCTTGTGTCTAAAATACACATAGGGTGAATGTATTTATAATAAAGAGTGATACAAGTATATATGGCTACCAAACATAAATATGGTAAATAGAAGATATTGTAATAAATAATATCAACAATATCTACCAATATCAAACAATGTCTATTTTTCTCTAAGAAACAATAGACGCTATGTTTCCCTAATTAACATAAAACACGATATATCTAACAAATACTTTTAAAAATATGAAATAAGACACCACAACCCCAAAAATTGATGTTGTGTGCTATGTTAAGTTTTAATTAGAACAGGATGGATTCCTGAACAATAATTCTTTGAGAAACCAATCATACATCTTGCATACTTTCTGCTGCTTCATTGGGGTTTTTGAATGATGAGTTTCGAACTGGTTTTTGATTGCCTGTCTCTTTATTCACTCAATTCCTTTGTTGCTGCTTGCTTTTAGGAGCGTGAAGAAAGAAAGAGGCGGTTGAAGAGAGAACGACCAGATGACAGACCTGTACAGGTGTCACAGTCACCAGGATATGATCAGCTATTTCCCTCTAAGAACCTTAAATCATATGATAAAAGCAGGCTTCCTCCAGGTAAGAGTTTCTTTTCATGCAGCGCTTGCTGCCTTGCATTTTGTAACTACTGATGCTAAATTTCGACATTTCTTAATATATTTCATCCTTGTGACGTTTTTTTCTGTGGGTTTATTTGTATTATGGATGGTAAGTGTTGTAGTAAAGAGACTATGATGCTGCTATGGCAGAAAGTGGTGGTGGAGAAATGCCACAGACTGCCATTCTATTATGATGGTGGTGTGGCAGGTTCTCTGTTGGCAGGTTCTTTGTTGTGGGCTATGGTGGTCAGGGAGTGTTGATGGTGTCTGCAATGGCTATGGTGGAGTACCTTCTGAAAATGTAAGAGGGAAGGAGCTTGGTCATGTGACCTGACTTGAACCCAGCCAAAAAAAGGGAAACACCTATAAAGGACAAGAAAATGTTTGGGTTGGGTGACCCAATGTGAAAATTGGCCCTAAACATTTCGAAATCCATGAAAGAGAAAAGAGGTTGGGTCACCAACCAAAACCCCACTCGTTACACTTTAATAAAGAAAACAAAGTGTTTGATTTATGAGACAGCATATGAATAGACCTGCACCTGCTCCTACAAAATGCACATGTACTGCACAAGCACTGATACTGATTTGACCTGCACTACTATCAACAACAATGAGTTTGTGACCAAACCCAGCACCTCTCTCTGACTGTTCCATCCAACCACCATGGTTACTGATCATTTTGTCATTATTTGAAGTCTTCAACTTGGTGTTCTGATATCATTTTATTGTTATTTGAAATCTAAATCTTCTTGTTATTGCTAGTTTTATGCCTTTTTCTTTTGCTTTGTAAATTTTGTAAATTTTTTATATTAATATTAATATGTCTGCAATGCTAACAATCCTCTTTCTAATAAAGAATGTCTTAAATAAGAATGTAATGTGGTTGATGTGTTGAAAATATTAAACGCATTCAATACTTACCATATAAAGGAAATAGGGTGATTTGTAGAGGATGTTGTAGTAAAACTTGATTATTCTTTTATATACACATTATATTTTTAATCTGCCATGGTTTTGTCATATGCTCCGATGATATATTTGTGTGGTGGAATTTTGGTTGGAAGGCATAATCTTCCCTTAATAGCATTCTGTATTCAGTTTTATAAACGTTGTTAATGGGGAATAAATTTGGCCAAATATTTAATTATAAGTTTTTGTTTATATGGTGGGATTTGGATTGAATGGTCCAATTCAAAACATATTTTTTATATATAAAACGAAGGCGGACACATTTTTATTTGCTTCACTCCCAATTAACAATTGTTTTACATGTACATGAAAGACTTATTCTTTACTTGCAGGGTGGTTGGATTGTCCTTCATTTGGCCAGGAAATTTATGGCATGATACCTTCAAAGGTTCCACTTGGTGAATCTTTCAATGATTGCATTCTTCCTGGTAAAAGATATTCATTTAAACAAGTGATACATCAACAGAGAGTTTTAGGGAGAAAAGTAAGTGGAATTTTTTTCAGAAAATCTAACACTTCATTTAGATTTTTTGTTTCTCCGTTTTTTGTTCTTCTATTTCATTGAATTTTTCTCCAATTTTGATATCTTTTTTACCAATTGCATTCTCTTCTACTTGTCCTGATCAGAACAATTTAGCGAATTAGTGTTCTATTTCATGCATAAAGTTTACTGTTGATTTTCCCATTTCGTTCTCATGTTTTGCAGCTTGGCCTGGTGATTGATTTGACAAATACCTCTCGATACTATCCTGTGTCTGATTTAAAAAAAGAGTGCATCAAGCATGTTAAGGTTTGACGTAGCCAAATTTTAGTAACCATCTCAAGATTTGCTATTTTGTCTTTGAAACTGTGGCACATCATTCTGGTGCTTACATTTGAAGGTCATTGTTGTGGTTTAGATTCAATGCAAGGGGCGTGATTCTGTACCTGATAATTTAGCTGTGAACCAGTTCGTCTATGAGGTCTTGTTCTTTCTATATTATATTTTGTTCTATTATTCGATAATTATTTAGATAAAGTAATTTTAGCCTTTTTGTTCTTTGGATTGATTTGGAATGTAGTTTACTTGTAGCTCTAGGAAATAGGAACATCTTTATTACCTATGAATATGCTTGAAAAATAATGTTCTTGATACTTCCAAGACTATTTAGCATGTATTTGAATATCATCTTTCCTTTAAATAAACTTGATGTTTTGCCTTGTGCCTCTCTTTTCTGTACCTGGTACTAGAGCTCTTCTGAAACTTACATGCAAATCTGAGAATGCATTGTGCTTTTGAGGAAAGTTTTTTACTTTCTCCTATTTCATTGGGGAACAAAATTTTGCTTTCTTCCTTTTCTTATAGAAGACATTATGACACTAGAAAACACATTACACGAGTTCAGAGCATAAGGGGTCCTCCTAAGAGAAAAAAAGGAAACAAACAACAGATATCAAGGACACATCAATGAAAGAAAACTACCCAGTCTCTTTTCAATAAGATAAATTATTTTAAATAGTACATGTAACCAGTGGTAGTTATCCATCTCTTCATACCTAGTGATTTTAACAGTGCAATTATTTACATTTCCAGGTTACACAATTTATGTTACGTCTAAAACAAAAGAAGTATATACTTGTTCATTGTACACATGGGCATAATCGTACAGGGTACATGATCATCCACTATCTAATGCGTGCCATGTCTATGTCTGTTACTCAGGTCAGTTATTGAGGTGTTACCTTAAATGTGGTTTTCCTCCTCCCTCCCCATACTCTCTCGGTTCAAGATGCTGCTTAAGTTTAATAAATGTACTTGATTTGTCCATTTTGTAGGCAATAAAAACATTTTCTGAAGCTCGTCCTCCTGGAATCTACAAGCCTGATTATATTGATGCACTGTACACATTTTATCATGAGAAAAAACCTGAAATGGTAGTTTGTCCTCCCACTCCTGAGTGGAAGAGGTCTTCAGAATTTGATCTCAATGGTGAAGCTGTTCCAGATGATGATGATGATGGAGTACCAGGTCCTGATTTGCAGGTATGGATAATTCACAGAATGAGTATTGTGATGCTATTGAGCTGTTTAATTGCTTTGCTTCCATTCTTCTAAAGTAAAGGTTTCACAAAGTGAAATATAACTAATAATATTTTTTATAAGACTTTTGGTATATTTATATCTATTTCAAATTTAAATTGAAATTGATTAAATTGATGAACAATATCTAAACTGATACATTTGATGTGATTTTTCATTGTCTGAATCCTATAATTTGATATAAATTACGATTCATGATCATAAAATTAGCTTGGCGATTCATGATTTGATAACCTTGAGTTTGTGTTAAAATTAGGATCGTTACTGTATTGTACAGCTTTCATAAATCTGTTTTTTGGGTGTATGTTCCTAGCCTTAAGTGTTATAGGGTACACTTCTCTCTTTCACTTATATAAAATATACAATAGCTGAGCATGCAACTCACTAATTTTTTATCCCATAAAAATTGAAGTCTTTGATTCATATATTAATTCTTGATATGCTCTACTCTGTTTCCTTTGCTATTGATAGATCTTGTGGGAAATATGAATATGGGACATAAGAGGAGTCTGGGTTATAAAAGCCTTCTCTGTGTGGCAAAGAGGGTAGGAACCAAAGGGAAACAGTTAGTGATTGAGTATGTAGATGACATATAGTTTTATGGTTACTTTTTCCCCTGTTACTATATTTTAGTGTCTGCAAAAGGAGCCATCTCACCAAGCCTCTGGCTAAGGCTCAGTTCTGTCTACTCAGGGACAAACTCAGGGTTCTCAGCTCCTGACACCTTTTGACCCTATGGGTGTGGGGGGACTGAGAGTATATGGATGACATGTGGTTTTATGGTTTAGATCCTTTTTTCTGTTGTATTGTATTAATTGTTACCAGCTCACCAGTGCTAGTACATTCTAGCTGTTTCTTCTGTTGTAAGATTCTTTTGCATGTAAAAGTACAATATAAATATTGATCTGAGTTCAGAGAAACTCAAATTAATAATAACAAATCACATTTTATCATCTCTCTAATTCTCTGAATATCATAATTCTTCTGCTAGAAGCCAAGATTGGGGTGAGTGCAAATTATTGAGTTAGTTATTAGGTCTTTGGACTAGATGGGATAGATCCCTGAAGTTCTTCCCTGAGTGATTGTAATTGAGATTTATCCCTAGTTGTCTATAATAAAATATCTAATTCCAATTATATTGTAGATTAATGAATATAGAATAATTATAGGCTGGATTTCATGTTATATCTTTTGTTTCTTTCCACACCGTCAGCAATATTAATGTAGAAATATTGAATTTGGTTATTTAGTATGTTTTAAACTTTGATATTTCTTGTTCTCTCAGGAGAACCATGAGACAGACACACGAATGACAAATGATGATGTTTTAGGAGATGAGATTCCTTCTGATCAGCAAGATGCACTGCGTCAATTTTGTTATCAAACGCTTAAATTGGTTGTTGGGGTAAGCCTTTTAAATGGCTGTCTTTTATGCACTTTGTATTGCATACTTTTAAAATAAAAAAAACGTTTTTAGTATTAACTTCATTGTGTCTTTCCGTTTATTCTTCAATCATGTTAGAATAAATAATCTTTAATAGGATTTATTGTTAGGTGTTTTGTTCTTTGTACTGGATCTAGATCCTAGGAACATGCTTTGTGCTAGATTTAGTTCCTAGAGGCATCTTTTAGAATTCTCTTCTTTTTCCTCATTCATTGTATTTGTTATACCTCAAACTACTATAAATATGAAAACCTAAGAGATGGGAATTCAAGCTCTCTCAATCAGTCTTAAATATAGTCTCTTTTATTTATCTTAACTTGGTAACAAAGCAGTTCGATCCCGCTCTGCTGTTCTTAGTCTTCTCCAATGCTGCTTTTGCCGCTGTCCACTGTCTGTCACCATCGGCTGCCATTCGTCACCGTTCGCTGCTGGCCACCGTCATAGTTTTCCCCATTGTCCACTGAATCTGGATTGTCTCCTCAAGCAATGACCAATCCCGTCATTCCCAGAGCTAGACTATGCTCCACACGCCATCACACACACAAGTTCTTCTCTCCGTCATTGAGTGCTTGTGTAATATGTGACATCTGGTGGTCGGAGTCTTCATGGATAGTGACAGTCTCACTTGCTGGGGCTTCCTTAGCTGGTTTTCTGCCTTTTGTACTTCGTTCCGACAGCAATTGGGAGTGTTAATCACAATTTTCTCACTTAAAACCTAGGTTTTTCTCTCTTGAAACCATAGGTTTTCCTGTTGCATTTTTGATTTGTCTCTGCTCAACATGCCTCCTTCTTATAGAAAAGGAGGTCATGGCAATGAAGGAGGACGTATGCTATGCTCTTCATACTGTAAAAGATTTGGTCACACCCAAAAAATGTTACTCTTTACACGCTTTTCTTGATAAGGCAGCCAATATTTTCATGACAGGAGTTTCTTAGCTAAAGCTCTCTAGTGAAGAATATTAGGAATATCCAAGGTTAAAGTCTCCCGGCCAAGCACCATCTTTCACCCATTCCATTTTGTCTAAAGCTTGCATTTCTCAAACCTTAGTGTCAAATTTTATGAATAATTGATATAGGTGCCTTTGATCATATTTCTGGTAATGCTTAATTATTTTCCTCTATTTATCATCCTAAAAATCCTCATGTTATTACTTTAGTCAATGGATCCAAAGTTAGGGCTCACGGAGTTGGTCAATCTCCCTCCTTAAACCTAAACCATGTTCCCTAAGTGTCCTTTTAATCTACTTTCCTTAAGTCAATTAACCAAATCTTTAATTGTTCTATAACCTTTGATGCCAATTCCTTCATTATACACTATGAAGCACAAGCACAGACACTGATATATATATATACTAAACTTTTTTTAAATAACTATATTAATAAAAATTTCAAATAATTATATAAATAGTATATAAATATAAATAATATATTAATTAATATTTAAATAACAATATTAATCAAAAAAATTAAATAACTATATTTAAATAATATATTAATTAATATTTAGAAAAAGTATATTATTATAATTTTTAAATAACTATCTTTAAATAATATATAAGTATAAAAAATATAGAAATTGCTATTTAAATAATTATATTGAAAAAATTGATTTTTTATTAGATGAACAATTATGATAAATGAACAAAAATTTTTAATAACGTGTAGAATATTGATTGGTCAATAGCATTTATATGGGATCTGTGCAAAATTAGAATATTAAATAATATAACTCAATTATTAATTTATTAAGAAAAGAATGACAAGCTTTCAACTCCTCTTCATCTTCCCCATGGCCTAGCAAAAGCAATAGTAGGTGCCGCCTTTGCACAATGTCCGTCCAGTCAGAGCCATCACAACAACAACTGTTGCTACTGGAGGCTTCACTAGGTCCTTCATGGGTTTCCTTTACTTCCAAGACCCAGATCGGAAACCACCGCTCCTCCACCCATGGTGTCAGCTCTGACGCCTTCGCATGCTAAGCCATGTCTTCTCTTGCATGTCGCCAAGACAGAGCTATGTTTGGTCTTCTTTTCGTAAAAGAATTGAAACAAGGTGCAACTTTATGTTTTCTATAATTCATATGACATTTGGGGTCTTAGTTGTGTCACATCCTTTTGGTTTCATTACTTTGTTGATGAGTATTCTCGTTATACTTGGGTTTACTTAATGAAAGATAGGTATGAATTGCTGAATATTTTTTAGTCTTTCCTTAATGAAATCAAAAACCAATTTGGCCAAGTAATCAATATCTTAAGGAGAGATAATGCCAAAGAATATTTTTCTTCTCTTTTAGTCTTTCCTTAATGAAATCAAAAACCAATTTGGCCAAGTAATCAATATCTTAAGGAGTGATAATGCCAAAGAATATTTTTCTTCCTCTTTGTTTGTGATATGTCTCCTAGTTTGGACGAACTCTCCGCCCAAGTTATCAAATGTGACTTCTTCAGATATTCTTGTCTTCAAAAAGGATATTGATGTTATTCCACTAACTCAAAATATTACATGTTTGCAAGTGTCACCTTTTTTGAAGAAACTTCATTCTTCCCTTCCTCTACACAAGATGTAAACTCTATCCAATCAGTCTTTCCCATGCCTTTCGTTGAACCCTAGTTCTCCTAGACCATCACCTCTTACTTAAAGGTGTAGTCAAATACCACATGATGAGTCTTTTTCATCAAATCCCTTACCATCATCGTCCCATACTATGGCTCTTGATAATGAGGATTCTAGTTGGCTTATTGTCATTCGCAAACGTATTCTCTTTACTTGCAACCCTCATCCTTTTTATAATTTTCTCTATTATCATCGTTTATCTCCTTTGTATTATGCTTTTATGTCCTTTGTCAGTGAAAGAGGCACTTGATCATCCTTTAGGGCGACAAGCCATGATTGTTGAAACGCAGGCCCTTGAACAAAATGGTATGTGGGAATCAGTTCCCCTTCCATATGAAAAGTAGACAGTTGGTTGTTGTTGGGTCTATTTCATAAAAGTTGGTTTGAATGGTGAAGTTGATTGCCTCAGAGTTCGATTGGTAGCAAAAGCATATACTCAAATCTATGGTCTCGACTACAATGATACTTTTTCTCTAGTGACCAAAAAGACTACTATTAGACTATTCCTTGACATGACAATTATTCATTATTGGCCCCTTCATCAATTAGATATTAAAAATGCATTTTTGCATGGTGATCTAGAAGAGGAGGTCTACATGGAGCAACCTCCTGAGTTTGTTGCTCAACGAGTGATTGGTTTGCTTTTTAAGTTGCGTCACTCTCTATGATCTCAAGCAATCTCCTCGTGCGTGGTTTTGAAAGTTCAGTCACATTGTTTAATCCTTTAGGTTGAAACGTAGCGTGGTAGATCACTCTCTTCTGTTGTCACACCTCTCATGGAACTTAATAGTGTATGTTGATAATATAGTGATCACAAGAAATGGTGTTTTAATCTTAGTTAAAAGAATACTAAAGCCATCATTTTCAGACCAAGGATCTTGGAAATCTAAAATATTTTGTTTTGGAGGAAATATTGTCTCATGGAAAAGAAAAAAGCAAAATGTTGTTGCATGATCGTTTGCTGAGGCCGAGTATAGAGCAATGGCATCCCTCAAGATGCTTACCACATTTCTTCCAATCTAGTGTTTCATGAGAGGACTAAGCCCATTGAAATAGATTGCCAATTTATCTGTGAAAAGTTATCTAAAGAAATCTGTAGAGTTTCTTGAATCAAATGATGATCTTGCAGATGTATTAAGAAAATTCTTTAGAAGTCCCCAGCTTGAATTAATTTGTTCCAAGCATGGTACATTTAATTTGTATGCTTAGGCTCGAAGGGGAGTGTTAGAATAAATAATCTTTAATAGGATTTATTGTTTGGTGTTGTATGCTTTGTGCTGGACCTAACTCCTAGGATCATGCTTTGTGCTAGACCCTAGTTCCTCGAAGCATCTTCTAGAATTCTTTTCTTTTCTCTATCATTCATTGTATCTGTTGTGTCTCGAACAGCTATAGATATGAAAACATAAGAGAAGGGAGTACAAGCTCTCTCAATTACTCTTACATATAGTCTCTAGTTAATGTTCAAATTTGATCCTGTCTTTTTTGTCTGTCACACTTGCTTTATTGGTAAGTTGTTGATAAATGCGGTTTATGTTACTTGATTTTTTCTCCATTTATTTTTTTAAGCATTCCTACTTCATGTACCTCCTATGCTTGGCATAGCTATTTCACTGGTTACTGATATGCAGGCTAGGGGACACACACAGTTTCCAGGTTCACACCCAGTTTCTCTCAACAGGTTCCGTTTCTTTGAGACATTAACATATCCTGATTTTATATGTTACTTTAATTATACATTAAACATGGGGGCTGCTATTTCTTTTGCTACTATACTTGTATTTCTTGCATTAAACATTATATGTTTGTGCATAGTGCTTTGTGTTGTATTGCTAATATGCGTTTTTTGTCCTTTTTTTCTTAAATGTCTAGAAAGATAATTAATGCATGAAGTTGAGGATAATATGAAAAATTATTTCCTTAGATTTTGTCCAGTGGCTAATTTTAGTAGGACTTTTAATTATCTTCTTGTTTATAGGTTTTAACCAACAAGTTTATATTCCATCCTTCAATTGCATAAAAATAGGTAATGGATGACTTTAAATGGTTTGATATTCCACTAGAAAATTGAAGTTGTCGTTTTTGTTTTCTGGGAAATGATAATTTAGCAAAGTTTTGTTTGACAAACTTTGACAAACAACCATTTTTGGTAAAAAAAACCCTAAAACTTTATTACTTTATTTTTGTAACTTCCATAAAAAAATAAAAAATTACTCTATTTAGTAACTTTGTCAACAAAATGTTTGTCAAAAAATCATTTTTGTTTTCCTTATCATGATTTGTGGGAGGAGAGCTTCAGTGAGAAGGAATACGTTATTTGTATGCTCGTCAAATAAATCAGATTCTTCATAATATGAACTTATCTCTGAATTTTGGTATCTTATTTTTTGTAATTGTAATGGGTGAGAAGCTTTTATGCCGTTACTAAAAGATAAGCGTTTTGTTTGCTAGAGTATAAAAATAGGGTCTTGCTAACAAGTGCATTATAATTATCTTGCTAACAAGTGCATTATAATTAACTCTTTTATTCTTTAATAATGCCAAAGGAAGGGGCAAACCCAAAAAAGTAAATATCTTTTGTTGTTAGAACAAGTATTAAATCTGGGTAGAAAGTAGTTGTATTGGAAACTAGTACCTATTGTACCTAGGTTTCTAATTCAGACTTTGATCTTTCCTCTTCTCATTGTTTCATAATTCTAGTATTATAAATATGAGTTTATTAGAGTGTGTATTCAAGCCCTTTAAAATATATTTTCTCTATTATTATGTTAAATGTTGTTTCAAGAACTAAATCTCTTGCTGAAGTTGTAATTTATTTATGCACTGTTGAAGATTTGTTAATTACTAGTTGTACTGATTTCATGACCTTGTTCCTTATTAATCTGAAGACTGTTTCCATGAATTTATTTTGAATTTGGTTATGTTGCAGGGAGAATTTACAATTGTTACGACAACGCTACTATTATGCAACATGGAAAGCAGATGGTACAAGATACATGATGCTAATAACAATGGATGGATGTTACTTAATTGATAGAAGTTTTAATTTCCGAAGGGTTCAAATGAGGTTTCCTTGCAGAAGTACAAATGATGTGCGTGTGCTACTTTATATCTGAAATTTATGATGTGTCTAGTAGTGGATTTAGCTTAATTCATAGATTTTATACCTGTTAGAGCATCTACAAACGAGTCCTACTATGTCACATTAGATTCAACAGATTTTATATCTGTTACTCACATCTTTATACTTTGTGCTAAAATATATTTTACTATTAAGAACTGATTCTTATATAAGAATCAGTCTTACGTCATGGCTTCCAACTCAGTCTTCTCCAACAGTGAACCTAAGTAACAACTCAGTGTTGTGATTTAGAATCCAGTAAAAATTGCCTCTGGATATTCTCTTATTATCATTTTCAACTATAGTTTTGCTAATAGCTGAAAGTTATCTAATGATAAGACTGTAAGCTAGCCCCTAATTGGCTCCTTGATTGGTTGTAATTGTTGATGTATTTTACTATATTTAAATTCTATATACAATATGTTCCTTTGTTGAGCTTGACAGACAAAGGTTCCATCATATGACTATCATTTACTTCTACATGGCATCTAGAGACTAGTCAAATCTGTGTTCTCCCTGTGGATCCTTTCTATGATATTTAAAAAAAATCTCAGGTATCATTGCCCATCACAGTTTGTCTCCATTCCATTATACTTGTCTTTTTTCCCTTTCCTTTGTGCCAGTTCCTAAAATTGATAATGATACCTTAGCCCACTCTGGGCAGAGACAAATCATGCTTGATGAACTGATTGCTCTTCAAAACAGTAGTACCTGAGATCTTGTTCCTTTGCCTCCTTGGAAATTTGTTGCTGGTTTTGGGTGGATCCTAACACTTAGTTGGCTTTGATGATACTATTCATTGGCTCAAAGCTTGTTTAGTTGACAATGTTCATGTTCATATATCTTTGGGTTATACTATGGTGACACCTTTGACAAACCTATGGATCCCAATGCAAATATTAAGAAAATATAATTTAAGCATTACTTAACCTAACAAAATCAACTTGTAAAGTGAGGTTTATATCCATATATATACTATAATTTAGTCTTATCTCTAGGCGACATAGGCTCTTTAACACACCTCTCACATTGAGGATGGGACTTCTTGAGAATGGGACTAGGGGAGTCTGATACATGAGACCTAACAACCTTGACTATGATAGAGTTGACCAGTTGGCCATCTATTCATTTGATATATGCATTTCTCTTTTGTTCTCCTTTCCCATGCCTCCCCCTCCTTTTTGTAATTGGTTTTCTATTGTCACATGTCACCACTAGAGCTATCTCCAGGGACCAGTAACCCTTACAAGGGATAAAAAGGTATTACGGGACCATCTGAAAACTCTACATCCGCCTGATTTGAACATTGCTCTACCTACACGTTATTTCTTTTAACCGGTAGTGTTCTCCTTCATTTGGGATGGGCATTTTTCAATCGTCTCTGAAGTTAGTCTTCATTTGTAATCATGCATATGAAATGATCTATATACTTCTACTTGAGTGAGTTTTATATGTAGCAAATGGTGAATACCTTCACAAATAATAGTTATGATGATTGATTTACAAATTGGCTTGGAATTAGGCTGTAAGTTAGCTTCCTAATGGCTCATAATCAACCCCTTTATTAATTGTAGTTATACTTTATCTAAGAGTGTACTGTGCCACCAGAGATATACTATTTCACTTAAAATATCTTGACATTTAATGATGCATAAACTAATATTTTGTTATCTTTGGGTTCTAAGGGTTTGGGCGAGAAGACCCACCACTACACATTACTTGATGGTGAGATGGTTATTGATACATTGCCAGATTCACAGAAGCAGGAGAGAAGATATCTTATCTATGATATGATGGCAATCAACCAAGTGTCGATAATAGAGGTTTGGTTTATACTTTATATGTAACTGTACAAAATAATATTTGGGGATCTCTTTTTCTTTTTTAGACTAATATTTGTTCATGCATTGGTGGTAGGAAAATCACTTTCTTGTGGTTGCCATTATCTTTAATTTGTATTGTACCGTTGGAAAATACTAAAATTCTTATGTAGCTCAACCCCATTCTTAATTTCAATAGTGTACCTTGCAACAGAACTTTTCATTGTAATTTGAGAACTGGCAAGTGAGTTTAGACCAATGTTTGACTTTATTGTCTCATTTTGTGCTTAATGCAACACTTTCTTTCGATTTTGATACAACCATTGCTTGTTTTCTTTATATGTTTTCCTCTAGAATAGAAATTGCAGAAATTTTGCTACAATAGCAAAATCAAGGTCGATTGCAATAAAAGAAATGCCCATATAATTTTGACAGTTACTAGTAAAATTGTTTATTTTTGGCTGCTGAGTGGATTTCATACCTCAAGTTTTGAAGTGTATGAGATCAATATTACAAATTGATGGGGAAATTAATGAAGATATTATGAAGATGATACATGCTGATTGGTTAAAATGGAAAAACGTATTAACGATTCTTTGGGTTTTCGCAAATACACCTCCTCACATCCAACACTATTGGGCTTGGTGTGACCTTTTTAATGGATTTAGGATGGGCTCTAATGCAATCTTAGAATGAAGGTCTAAACCTACCTGGGCCGTAAAAATTGGCTTGTGAGGCAAGGGTTGTCTCTGAATAAGGTTCATCAAGGCATAAAGTATGAGTGATTAGCATTTAAAACCTTCAAACAAGGTCAATAAAGGTTTAGTGCTTAATATTGATTGCAAACTGGCAATATTGAATTCACATTTTCATTTGTGAAATGAATTTACTTCAAATATTTTGGTGGAAAACCTTGTTTTGATGAATTATAATCTGAAATGTTTTAATAGCTTTCCTTGGATTGCGTATGCTATTTTCTCTGATTTCTTGTCTTCCTTGAGTCTTCAATACAAAGTTTTTGGAGACGCGTTTATTGATTTATTGCTTAAATTCCCTTGTGTAGCGACCCTTCTATGAAAGGTGGAAGATGCTTGAGAAAGAAGTGATTGAACCTAGGAATCATGAACGGCACCATATATATCAGAGCAGAAATCCTTACTATAGATATGATCTGGAACCATTCAGGGCATGCATCTCTAACCTTAGTTGGTCTTAAAATGCTTTTAAGCTTCACTTAATTTTTCCCTATGGGTTTCACTATTAATATGCTTGCAATGTTGTTTAGGTGAGGAGGAAAGATTTCTGGTTGCTCTCTACTGTCACAAAGCTTTTAAAGGAATTCATCAAACGACTCTCACATGAGGCAGATGGTCTCATATTTCAGGTGGGTTGTGACCAATGACCATTTTGATGTATTAAACATGGAAACCAGATTTCAGTTCTGTATCAAGTGGCACTTTTCTTTATTTGTTGTGTTTTGTTTTTTCATTTTTTATGCTGTTTAAATTGTGTGGATCTCTTGTCCTTTTGAATTTGTTGTTGATACACACTTCTGCGTGGGAATGAATGTCTATGTTACTGAAAACTAATTTTAGGTTTGATTAAAGATTTGGAAAATGGGGAACAGTGTACCTAGACTGCCTCATATGCTAGGCACATTGTCCATTCCTTCTTCCAAATCCTTGTTAATGAACATAGTATATTTTTTCTGCTTTGTTTTGTTAATGGACTCAATGGAGGTCGTTACTGGCAAATGTTGATTACCAGGGTTGGGATGATCCTTATATACCTCGTACTCATGAAGGACTATTGAAGTGGAAATATGCTTATCTGAATTCAGTTGATTTTCTTTTTGAGGTAGTATCCTCATCCATCACCTTATTTCATATGGTATAGGGATATCACTTCCGATGTCCTTGATCAGTTATAGTTCGTTATTATGCAGCCAACTAATTTGTAGTTGCTTAAGCTGACAGGTTGATGGTGATCGTGAGATGCTTTTTCTCTTCGAACGGGGAAAGAAGAAACTCTTGGAAGGGAACAGGGTTGAGTTCACAGGTCAAAAGATTTTAACTTGTTTGTGTCCACTTTCTATGTTTATAGATATAATTTTTTTTTCATGCTTCATTCTTTTTGTTTTTTAAAGTGCTGTCTTTTGTAAAATGTGAACATAAAGTCTGAGTCATAGTATTGATTGTTATTGAATATTACATGTTCATACGATAATTTGTAGTTAAGATTGGATTTTGGTAAACAGTTAAGTAACCAATTCTAGCCTCCCTGCCAAAGGCAGCATTTCTTATCAAATTGTTTCTGGGATAATGCTTAAGCAAATACCAGTCAGTGAATGATTTTATCTTCTTTTCTGGTATAATTGTCTTGTTTTGTTGAGAGTTCATTTTATACTCTATATCTAATTTGTCTCACTTGGCTCACTGAAAACTTGAATTCTGCAGATGGCACAGATCCCTCAGTTTATTCTGGAAAGATCATAGAATGTTCTTGGGATTTTGATAAACTGGAATGGAAGTTTATGCGTATCAGAACAGATAAATCAACTCCAAATGAGTTCAATACTTACAGGAAGGTCTAATACCAGCTCTTATTTTCTGATTTCCCCTTTTTTACTCTGTACCGTGCTTCAGCTATTATTTATATATTTCTTTATAGGTGATGCGGAGCATAAGAGACAACATTACTGAGGAAGATTTGTTGAATGAAATAAGTGAGATTATCCGCCTTCCAATGTATGCTGACAGGATAAGAAATGACAGTAAAGCAAATCAGCACGCTAATGTGGCAAGGCGAAGATGACTGGTGATGGTTAAGATCAGGGAGGGACTTTTATGCCTTCAATCTTTTCGTTGGTGGTAGTGCATGACGTCTAGTGAAAACAACATCAAGTGTATCCCTGATATTTATTTCTGGGATTTGTATGAAATTGTATTGGATTTGGCTATAGGTATTTTGGCCAAAAGTTGCTCATATTATGTAATTAGTTAGTGCTGCTGTGCTGTGAGTTGGTACGGCTCAAATTCCGGCCTAAATTCATTTCCTATGGGTGTCCAGATCAAGAGAGTTAGGTTTAGAATATCTATGTATATTATCAATTTTCTTTTAGTGGTTCTAAGTTGTTTAAAAGGGTAGCCGTTACTTAGAGTCAATTGCCATTACATGGGTAGAATTTCCCTTGTATGTGAATATTAATTTGAGTAGTAGTAACAAGTCTTCCATTCTCTAATGTTCTGTGGATGTGGATGTGGAAGTTCTCATGCATTTAGGCTGCGTCATCAGTACCTGAATCAGATTGTTACTTGGCATGTTTGACGATACCTCAGTCACTGCTACTCATTCAACTAATAGCTCTTGAAATCTACCAAATATGTTACTGTTCTGGAAGGATATGGAGAGAGGAACTTGTGTCATCTATTTGGCAGTGGTCAAAATGCTTTTGCTTCAGATAAATTGGTGTTGAAACAATCTAGTGTTAATTTACTAGCCTCATTTTAATGATGAATCAACATCAAGTTCCATAGAGTGGAAGTTAAATGTTCGACTCTTATCTTTTTTTTAGCGATTATTTTTTAGCTCCTGAACTTTACTTCCTATATTTCCTGTATTTGCGTATTTTCTGTTATTTAGAAAAATGTTCTGTTTATGCAAGTTAGACCAAATTACATTATGCATGTAAACTTTCCATCATCAATGCTTGATTATATCAATGGAAGTTTACTGTTGCTTAGGTTGATTCTGTATGGAATGCTTTATCGGGTTAGTTGCAACAATGTCCATTTCACGAGCACTTCTAAAGCAATATCAATTATGTTTAGTTATTATTTTAGCACATGAAATTCAAGGTTGTGTTTTGGGATCTTTAAATTAAGAAAAATATAATTTTGGTATTCGTAATTTTTTAAAATTTAGATTTACTCTACCACCTGACGCTGAAATTTGGACACTGTTTAAGAAGATATGCAAGCAATTATAACCAAAATTCTGACATGATATTAATTATTAAATATCATTTAGACCTACGAATTTTCCTCAGCTTTTTTCTCAAATAAAAAGTATATTTTTATTCCTAGATCTTTTATCGTTTCAAATTTAAAAGTGACTTATTCAAGTTATTTTCTAGTTCCCTTACTTGGGAAATAACTTACTTTGGTTGTCAAAGTTGATTAGAAAAGGGGAAGTATAATTATGTTTCTTTGGTATAATTTATTTCAAGTCTTCCAAATATATAATTTATGCATTTAATTCTCCAAATTTGGGAAAACTAGACAAAAGGTCTTGCTTGTGGTAAATGGTAAATAGAATTTCATGTTGGCTGTATAAAAGTAGACATCTCTTATTTTTGAATCATCTTTTAAGTTCAATAAGCATTAGACAAACATTTTATTTTTAGTATTGTTGTAAGGGGAGCTTACTTAACCAAATGAAGGTACGATGATGTTTAAAGTCAAACAACATGTTTAAGCATCACCACTAGTAATAAGTGTAATATAATATGTCATTTGAATAGACAGTGCATGCTTAGGATCAATATAAGTCAAGCTTAGAACTGCATAAATCAACTAATCCAATCCTGAATTGTATAAATATAAGTGTTACAAAAATTCTTAATGGATTATCCACTTATCTAATCAATTATGAGATGCTCTACAGTTACTACAATCAAAATTCAACCTCGATAATCGATTAGGTAAATCTCCAAATCCATTAATCTCACAAGTAGAAAACTACTTTTTAAACAAATCTCAATTCATTTTCAACTACATGAAACACATAATCAAAAGGGTTAAATATGTTTTTGGTTCCTCAAGTTTCAGCAAAATTTGGAATTAGTCCTTCAATAAAACTTTTGATCAATTTAGTCATTCATCTTTAAAAATGCGTGAATTTAGTCCTTTTAATCAAATTTTGTTAAGTTTATTGACATTTCAAACGCATTTCATGATAGTATTTGAATTATTTACACCGTTTGACACATTTTTGCTTCAATGTTAAAACTTAAATATTATCATAAAATGCATTTAAAATGTCCAATAAATTTCATAAAATTTGGTAAAAAGGATTAAATCCATGCATTTCTAAAGATGAAGGACTAAATTGGTATAAAATTTCGAAGAGGGACTAATTCTAAAATTCACTGAAACTCGAGGGACCAAAAACATATTTAACCCTAATCAAAAACTTAAATTGAGAGATTGATAAAAGAGAATTCTTGATATATTACTTTGTTGGGTGTTCAAAGAGATTAAGGACGGAGTTAGTCTACAAGGTCTCCATTTGTGAATTAGCTAAGGAAATGTTTGATGTTTTGGAAGTGACGCATGAGGGCACAAATGAGGTCAAGAGATCAGGGAAGAATACTCTCATTCAAGAGTATGAAATGTTCTGAATGAAGACTAGAGAAAACATATGTGATGTTCAAAAGTAAATCACCTCTTGGCACTTGACAAAACATTTAACAAGGAAGAACTCAACATCAAAATACTTAACAATCTAAATAGAACATGGTAGCCCAAAGTAACAGCAATATCTAAATCCAAAGATCTCACTAGCATGAACATAGCCACTCTCTTTGGAAAATTGAGGGAACATGAATTGGAGCTAGGAAGACTCAAAGAAGAAGAAGATGGAGAAAAGAGACATAACATTGCCTTGAAGAGTGTTGTGAAAATTGTTGCAAGGGTGTATCCGCTTGATGATAACTCAGCCAATTATGCTTTAATGTGGCCTTTGTATCTCAAATTGAACCAAAGACAGTGGTTGATGTGCTAAACGATGACAATTGGTTTCTAGCAATGCTGGATGAGTTGAATCAATTCAAGAGAAACAAAGTGGATCTTTAAAAACAAACTGGACTATATTAGACTTATTTGAATTAAAAAGTATAATAAAAAAAACTACAATTCTAATACAATAACTTCAGTTCAGATAGTTTTGGTTAAATTTCACTAATGTTCAATATAATTGAACACGTGTTTAGTTGTTAGTCATCATCATGTATATTTGTTAAATAAAAATTAACATTAATATGCAATTATCTTTAAGAAATTGGAAAAGATTTAAAATTTACTATATGAAAATTGCAAAAGACTCCTTTAAGGTTAATGACATATTAATGTTATTTTTTTTAATTAAGACACATAACAATAATTGCTAAAGATTAAACACATGTTTAATTATCTTATTCGTTAAAGAAATGCAAACAAAATTAACAAAATTAAAACTTTTATACTAAGACTGTGATTACTTTTTATTGTACTAAAAACACAGTATGTTCATACTTATTATATAAAACCTATTATTTATCCTATTTTCAATAGATAAAATAGTATTAATGTATGAAGATTTTAGAAAAAGAATGTGAAGTGGGGCGTGACCTAGCTTGCACAAAGGCTCTCATATGTGACTTTGTCCTTTTAGAAAGGAAGGTCGACTCAAGGCTCTTCATGCCCTCCAAAATATGCCATATGTGTGTGGATCCAAGCTCAAGCCTCTCTTTCTCTCCAACTCTTCCTCTCCAAGTAGTGTTATTTCCCCTCCAAGATGGTCCTAATCAATCCTACAAAACAAACATAAGAGTCAACAAGTAAACTCAAGTCAAGTCAACAAGTCAACATAAACAAATGCTAAATAAAGAAAGAGATGATGGATTAGAGGCCTCCCTTCTTGTCATGCTCCTAGTAATCCTCCTAGGAAGGTCCACTATGCTTTCATAAGGAGTCATGGATTCACTACTTGAGGTATGTATGATATATAAAATTACAGTTTTTGAGTAGACCTAGTGTTTAAAGAAGTTGAACAAATTTTGTTTTAATATGAGGATATTGTGAATGTTATTGAACTATTTTTATGATGAATTATTGAGTTCCCATTATAAGAGCTGACATGATTATGGTAAATCAATTTTGTTTGGCTTATGGATTAAATAAAAATTGTTTAAGAAATTTTGATCATTATTTGGGGAAGTAAATAATTAATATTATGTCGTATGAATACATGGTGATATATGAAAGCCTGATAATTGGTGTAGGATTTGGATGTCTTAGTGATTGTAAAGATAATGTGTTTAAGTGCCACTGATGATCAATTGGTTTTGTTGTGATGTTGTGAAATGTGGTTATTATCTATGCTAGAAGTTGTAGGAAATGGGAAACTTTCAAAGGTAATTTGATGTTATCTACTAATTACCTACGAAACCTATTTTGTAGGTAATAAGCTCATAGGTAACTTTATCTACGAAACATTGAGTCGTGACCCAAACCCTCGTTAGAACTCTCGTCGAGGCTCACCAGAAACCCAAACCTTCATCGAAAACTATCTTACTGAACCTTGATCACTATCCCTCATCTTGAACCCTCATCGAAAATCCAAACCATCCACTGTGAACCCTCAATGCAGAACCTTATCTTGAACCCTCATGACGGAACACTTATCGTGATGTGTCACAACCGAGATCGCGACAGGATGACGAACCAAAAAAATAAAATGAGTTTAAAAAGAGATTGGAGTCGCCACCACAGTTATTTTTGGACAACTATGGAAAACCATAAAAATAAAGCAAGTCAGCAAAAAACAAGATTTTTGGATCCGGGAGTCGGTTACGCGTAGGGAAGGTGTTAGCACCCTACAACTCCCGCCCGAAGGCGGTACCTTTAATTAAAAATGCAAAGTTGATGTGGTTTTCAAAATATTAATTTTCCCCAAAAGTAGTGAGACAAATAATACTAAAAAGAAAAAAAAAATATTTTTTTTAAGTTTTTGGGCCCGACAAGGATTGACCTTGGTCCTACATATTCTCATTTAATGTGAGAAATCAGGGTTACATAGTTCTTGAAAAAGATATCTTTGTTTAAAAACGTTGATGTTTTTATATTTTCAAATTTTATATATTTCTTGGTATTTTTGAATTACTTGAAAACATGTGTCATAAGACGCGAGCGGTCAGACAGACACTAAAAGAGAAAGAAAACTATTTTTGGTATTTTGAAAATGAGTGTTACACGGTGCGGGCGACATGACAGACACAATAAAGCAAAAAGGAACATCTTTCATTTTTTTAGATTTTTCTATTTCTTCGTAATTTTTTATAATTTAAAATATTTTCATTTTCTCTTTTTTCGGAAAAAGAAAAAAAAAATTAATAACAAAAAGATAAAAGTAAAAAAAAATAGTAGGGTGCATGAATAATGTGGGAGGTGCAACAAGCAATGAATAAACACAAGCCCAAAAATGAGAAACAAAGACATAGGGGGTGCAAGTTATAAGATATGGGAGGTACACGCAGTAAGCAGGCGGGGTGGGTGAGGTAAATGTGAGGGTGCATGAAGTAAACATGAAACAAGTATGGTAGGGGTGCGAGGTAAGTAAATATCAGGGAGTACTCACAACATAAAATTAATACAAGGGTGCGAGATAAAGGAAAATGGGTGCACAGAGTAAAACATGAAACAAGTGTGAAAGGGGTGCGAGGTTAGTAAATATCAGGGGTACTCGCAGCATAAAATTAAAACAGGAGTGCGAGATAAAAAAGGGGGTGCACAGAGTAAAACATCAAACAAGTGTGGCAAGGGTGCAAGGTTAGTAATTATGGAAGTGTATGAACTGAAAACAAAAGTGCAGAGATTTAGAAAAGGGGGTGCGCAAAGATAAAAAATGGGGGTGTCCAGGGATTAAAAATGGGGTGCGCAAGAATAAAAAAAGGGTGTGCAGAGATTAAAGACGGGGTGCACGCAGTAAAAATGGGTTTGCCAGCCCAAACCCAACTTCTTATTTAAAAAAAAAACAGAAACTCTAAAGGGCTTATTTCTCTCCCTCTCACACGTTCACACGCTGCCTTCTTCCTTGCACAGTCCGCAGTCGCTGCACCACCGCGCTATGCCACCACGCCGCAACGCCACGTCACCATTGACGCCAGCCACCATCGGAGGCGTCGTCGGCGAGAACCTGACCCCCCAAATCTCCTCCCTTCTCGTTTCTTCTATCACGCACATGTAGAGCCTGAGTCTTCTCCTTCACTCTCATCCACTGCACTCCTTTCCCTCTGGGTGACCAGGCCAAGAGTCTCACCGGCGACGTCACCAACATCGAAAGCGTCGACGTCCTTTCTTTCTTCTTCTTGCGCGAGCCACACCGGGTCCTGGAATTCACACCATCGTGCTTCATTGTGGCGCCCTCAACTACAATCGGAACTGCCATCACTCAACCACTTGAAGTTCAATTTGTCGACGACATTGCCATCGACAATTTTGTTTCTTCTTTGTTTAGATTGAATGTGTGTGATTGGGGAAGATGAAACATGACTGTTGGTGCTATTATGAGTTTAACAGAAAATTAAGAATGGTGGAGAAGGTCGTGGATGCCCCGCAATCGTGAAAATAAAACTTAATGCATTAACAACTTTGCTTCCGTTTTCAATTTTGACTCATTCGCTCCCTCTCTGATTTCTAGTGCCTTCTCCCATCTGTAGTAAAAAAATCCATCCCCGTTTCATGAATCTCCTTGTTTTTATTATGTAATTCTCTTCTTTGTTCTGTTCACTTTTCTCTGCACCTTCCAATCTCGAGATGTGGGATAAGGCTAAGAGCAGATGTTGCTTCCTGCTCCTTCCTTGTTCAACCATCATGACCATGGCCAACTAGCTACCATCCTTACCTATCAGAGTCCTTAGATCTTACGTTAACCTCTTCTTCTTCTTCTTCTTCTATTTTTTTCATTTTTTTTCATTTCATTTCTTTTATATACATATTTTTTTGGAAAAGGGAATAAAACGAAATAAAATAAAAAGTAAACAAAATATGATTAAAATCAAAATTAAGAATTAAAACAAAAATTAAAAAATAAAAATAAAATCAAATAATATAAAAAAGATAAAATAAAATAAAATAAACAAGATAAAAAACCAAGATTAAATAAAATAAAACAAGATTAAACTAAATTTAAAATGAGATGAAAATAAAGTAGGAATAAATTCATGCTCAAATCAATGTTCACTACTCTTTTGTTTTTTTTATTTCCTCCTCTTCCTAATTATTTTTTGAAAACAAAATTATTTTTTACCCAGACTAAATTGGGTATTGATAGCTGACCCTCTTTACTTAGATTTTACTAATAATATGAAAATTTGACTTTTCATAGTATCACAATAAAAGATAAGTGAAGATAGAGATACTAATTTTGTCTGGGTTTTGAACAAGGAAAGGGTGACTAAAAACTAATTTATAGGGATACGATGACAAATTCTATGAAGAGGGTCAAGATCTTGAAAGTAAAAATTGAATCAACCATTCATAAAAAAATGTCTTATCTAGAAGGGAAGAAAGAAATCACTGATCATTCCATTGGAGAGGGTCCTGTAAAAAAGAAAATCAATGACCATTCCATTGGAGAGGACCTTGATGTAAACATAAGAAAAATCAATGACCATTCCATTGGAGAGGGCCTTGATGTAAACATAAGAAAATTAATGCCCATTCCATTAAAGAGGGCCTTGATGTAAACATAAGAAAATCAATGACCATTCCATCAGAGAGGACCTTGATGTAAACATAAGAAAGTCAATGACCATTTCATCAGAGAGGGCCTTGATGTGACAAAGAAAATAATGACCATTCCATTGGAGAGGGTCATTGTCCGAAAGGAGAACCTGAAGATGATTTTCATGTGTTGGCAAATATCACGTGAACGCTTAACATTGGCGAAACTTGTGCAAAACATTGTAGTGATTGAATTTTTTCAAATTTTCTCTTCTTGAACGATTTTTTTTTTTTGAATGACTTTCATTGATTTTTATGATGTATGATGTGATATGATGAAAGTGCATGATAATGGTGAAATATTTTGAAAGGAATTTTTTTTTGCATTTTCATTTTTTTTTGCATAAATTTTTTTTTTCAAAAAGGTCGGGTTTAGGAAGCCAGATAAGCTTGGCTTTGAGGGGCTAGCACGAAATTGGGCTTGATGAGCTAGTATGAAACTAGGCTTGATGAGCCAGTGTGAAACTAGGCTTGGGGGCCAGTGCGAAACTGGGCGCAGGCCAGTCTAAACTGGACTTGGTGGGCTCGGTGAGATGAACTTAAGGGGGGCCAGTACATAATTGGGCTTGGTTGGGCCTGTGCAAAACTTAGCTTGATAGGCCAGACAAAACTAAGCTTAGGCTAGATAAAACACAGCTTGGAGGCCAGTCAAAGCTGGGTTTATGGTAAGTACGAAACTAAGCTTGGAGGATATATAGGTCTTTCATATGAATGAAGATGACCATCAATTTGAGAAATGTCAAGAAGATGATTTTTGTAAATTGATTCCTTTAGAAGAAACAAAGGTTGAAGAAGTATGATGCATTAAAATTCTCACTACTGTCATGATGTCAAGATTCTTTTGCTTTTTGAATCGGGTGTCAACACACGATGTAAGACCCGTGGAATTTAATTAATTAAATAAGTAATTAATTAATAAATACGGGAGGGAAGAGCATTTATGACATTAAATTATGGATTGGTATAATGTGGAAAAGTACTAGTTCAAGTGGTTGAGAGTACTTTGTTTGTGTGAGAGGACTTGGGTTCAAGTCCTATGTATGTCAATTTTATGTTATTGTTTGTTATTATTTTAAATATATGATAATCATGCAGTGGATTAATATAATATTTGAATTATATATTTTAGCATGAAATATGAATTGGTTAAATGGTTTGGCATTGAGTTTGGCATTGCATGGTTGTGGGTTCAAACCTTGGTAAACCCAAAGTAAACTTTCTTTTTGCCAATAATTCTTTTAGCATGAAGGTGGAAAGGCATAGAAACCCTAGATGGTTAAGGGGCAGCCATGGGTAGCCAAAAAACAAACCATAAAGGCCAAATGAATGGTAATTAACATTACCATTATGCAATTTTCGTTGTGTGCAATTAAACTCCATTGAAGTCAAGTTTAAAAGGGAAAATTTTGGTGAGAGTGAGGGTTTTGGCAAGCTGAGACTGTAATCCGAATTAGAGCACAAAAATTTCAGAGATTGGTGAGGTTTGAGTGAGGTTCTGGAGCCAAAGTGAGAGGAAACCAAAAGGGAGAACGTTGGTGATCATTGGGAGCTCTCAAGCAATCCACTTGTAAGCAAAAAGATTCAGGTTAGGGGAGCTGAATCACGTTCTATCTAAATTGTATGCGTAATTGTATGAATATAGAATGCATATGTATGATTTTTGTTAAAATTACATTGAAATCTGCGTTTCTGGAAATTTTCCAGAAACCGCCTGGCGGGCTGCTCATAGCCGCCAGGCGGCACATGCCAGTTTAGTGTATTTCTGGGTTCCATGAGGAACCGCCTAGCGGTGAATCCTTGTATCGCCAGGCGCCACAAACCTGCAACCCAGTTTCTGGGTTCTATGATGAACTGCCCGGCGGTGATGAACACCCACCAGGTGACGCGAGTTGAATTGACTCGGTTTTGATGTTTTGTGTGTTCTAGAGTGATTCTGATCGGGGAAAAATATAGTCCTACTTAAGGATTGATGATTTGAGTCGTTACATTGTAGAGTTTCATATGGTAGAATGTTTAAAATTTATGAAGTGCTATGAAAACCTTTGATGGTTGAATGTTGGGTATATGGTGCATAATTCGACACTGAACCCTGTAAAATTTGCAGCTAGAATAATTAATTAAAGTTATTAGGATTTGAATTACTATGATTGGGATTGAATCTGAATAGAGATTACAGAAATTAGCCAAAAAGGGATAAATGGTGGGGTGACGGGTTCTAGAAAAGAATCTGGAATTGCTAGATGGTATGCACCGCTTGGCGGCATGGGGCTTGCCGCCAGGCGCTGACGCAGAGGTTATAACACAGCGTTGATGAAATGAATGTTGAGTGTCTTGATGTTTGTTCTGGAAAGAATTAGTTCAATATGATGAAATTTGGGGTCGTGAAATCAAGAGGTCATGAGTTGTCTTCTACTTAAATTGTGGTTAAGTATGTTGGGTTAGGTATATGTGAATATTAGAACACAAGAATTGTCAGTACCCTGGGGGGAGGCGTAAATCTGGTTTAATCAGATTGTATGGTTTTTGGATGGGGTTGATTTGATTGCCATAGTAAACACAAGAATCTAATAAGATAGGGGTATGAGATAATGCGTTGGTTTTAGCATGTATGTAAGCCTTGAGAAGGGTAAAATGAGAGCAAGCTCTTAGTAAGAGAATGGTTACTGCTTAGAGTAATAAACAAAATATTTTAATTGGTATTAGCAATTATGTTAACTTGGAGTTTCAAGTATTGCTCATAATAAAGTGTTAGAATGAGACTGTTGAAATTGGGAATTTAGGTGGTTGGAATACATTATTGACTAGCTGAACTCTTAAGAAATGATATGGTATGATAATGTGGTAAGTTTTACATTTGGTGCTAGAAGTCTAATAGTATTGGAAAATCTGAGTTAGAGAACATAAACCAGAAGACACTGTTGTACTAATACAACGCCTGGCGAGAGCGGGAATCCGTCGGGCGATAACCATGAAAACAAAGAGCATTGGACCGCAGGCGCCTAGCGGCGCGAGTGGTTCCGCCAAGCGATGGCCTGTCAAACAAAGGGTTACTGGGTCGGGTGCGCCTGGCGGTAGGGGCCTTTCCGCCAGGCGATACCTACAGCGAGGTTGAATATGAGGCGCTGGGCGCCTGATGATACGCGACACTCACCAGGCGGTTTGGGAGATGGCAGCGCCTGGCGGCACGTGTCCCCCGCCAGGCGATTTTTGGTTACTGCAGCTTGGAGTGTTGATTTCCTAGGTGTGACCTACAAGGCTTTTAGTGATGCTTCAAAGGTGGGATTGCTGGTGTTCCTTGAGTTGTTGCTCGAAACGTATCTCTTGAGTTGTGGCTCGGGATAGGGGTTAAGCACGTGGTATTCCTTGAGTTGTGGCTCGGAATAACATCTCTTGAGTTGTGGCTCGGGATGGGGGATGAACACGAGGAACCCTTGAGTTGTGGCTCGGGTTGGCGAGTGTTGCCGGTGTGATTGTGCTGGTTGTGGCCAGTACAGATGGGTCTAGATAGATTGCCCTCCTCAGTAGTTGACTGACGAGTTTGGTAGTCTTGGGATGTTGCGAACTATGTTCATATTTGGGAACTCCACCTGACGTTACGGTGTATGATTCGTAACATGGTTTCCCGCACGTGCTCTATCGGTTGTGGTCGATAGGTATGGCAGCAAGTCATCTTGAAGTAATCACTACAAGAGGTAGAACACGAAAGTTATGGTTATGGTCATGGTTCATGGTATTCTATGGATGTTTGAGCACGTCTAAATCTATATGTGTTATATCAGATGTGTGATTGTATATGTTATATTTGTTAAGCTCACCCTATCTGCTTGTGATTGGCGATGATCGTGTACGCGGTACACAGGAGCAGATGTTGTTGATGCAGGTGGCTCTGGTGAAGCTTAGCTGCGGAGAGGGGATAAATCGGGGAAACTTATGTTTACTTTCTTTGGTTTTTGAAATAAGTTGTAAACCCTTATGGGTATTTTTATATAACCATTTGTTTGGTGATTATGGATTTGAACACTGGTTGGTCATTTAATAAATTTTAAATTTTCCCACATTTTGGGAAAATTAGGTATTATTAAATGCTGTATACTTTAATTTATTTCTTTTATTTTATTATAAATCCATTATATTCTGACGGAATGTTACACACGACATGATGATATGACATGCAAATGGTTATGCATGATAGAAAGCATGTTTTCTCTTTTAAGCATAAGGAATCAAAACATTATTGTAGAGATCAAGATTCCAAAATGCATGAATGCATGATGAAAAACATGTTATGCTCTGCCTTTTTGAAGTTTTGTTTTTTTCACGATCTGTCCTCTTTCCAGTCATCAAACTTATTGTTATAGAGAACGTAGGATGAAATTCGAAGTATTTTGAAATGGATTTTTGAAAAAAAAAAGTAATGATTGTAAGAGAGAAGTGACAAGGTGTTCAGACATTGGTAAGCATGTTTTTAAAGAGGAGAAATAAGGTGTTGAAACTTTGGCAGGGTGTTGAAACCCCGACTTGAATAGGAGAAAACAAGGTGTAAAAACCTTAGCAGAGTGTAGGAACCTCGACTTAAACAAGAGAAACAAGGTGTTGAAACCTTGATACAAGGATCAGGGTTTCATAACCCCGATGTGCAAGAGAAACAAGGTGTCGTAACCTTCGGGGATCAAGGTGCCATAACCTTGATATGTAGGAGAAACAATGTGTCAAAACCTTGGTGTAGGGATCAAGGTGTCGTAACCTTAATATGTAGGAGAAAACAAGGTGTAGAAATCATGGTGTAGGGATCAGGGTGTCGTGACCCCGATATGCAAGAGAAACAAGGTGTTGAAACCTTGGTACAAGAATCAGGGTGTCGTAACCCTGATATGCAAGAGAAACAAGGTGTCAAAACCTTGGTTCAGGGATCTGGGTGTCAAAACCCTGATATGTAGGAGAAAATTGTTAGTTTTGAAATGGTTGAAAAGCCAAGAAGGGGGGGGGGTTGAATTGGCTAGTTAAAAATTTAGGCTATCTTTGCAAGCTAAAAGCCACCTTTAATTGAATCAAATAGATCACCAAGTTAGGATGCAAACAGTACTGAACTATACACTTTCAATCGATCAAAAACAAAGTTAACAGATTGATTTTACTAAACAGATTCTGTTATGGTATAATCAATCGATTGAAACTAAAAAAAATCGACTGAAATACTGGTAAAAATGCAGAAATGCTAATTTGAATTTTAAACCAGAAACAATGCTTAAGAATGATCAAGACCAGTTCCAAATGATCATACAAACATGCTCAATGTTGCAGATGCCATGAAAACATGCAAGAACATGAAAAAGATTATTAAAGCACAAGTTCTTGAAACTTTAAAATGAAAATGCAAGATAGAAAGGTTGGAGAAGAGAGGACACCACAAATTTTTATACTGGTTCACTCAAACCTGAGCTACATCCAGTTTGTCAAGGCAACCTTAGCTTGACTTTGCACTATTTCAAAAGTTTTACAAAGTATCCACCCTTACACTTCCAAAATATGCAAAAACAACACAAAAGATTCTTGAATCACACAAGAATCACACCAGCACAGCAAGAACCCTCTTGCAGACCTGGAAAACCACTAGGCACACACACAAAGCTTGAGAAAGGTCAAACCTTAGTGGTAGCACAACCTTGCCTACCACAAACCACTTCCTCCAAGCTTCAAACCAAGCCAAAAGCTCCAAGAATTGATCCAAGATCAATCTTCAACAACTGCAACACTTATGATCACGAAGGAGAGAGTTTCCACAAGTTTTCAGAACCAAATCATGCTCTAAAATGATCAACAGACCTCTCTTTCGAAAATCACAGCTTTTATAGTCAAACTATTACGAAATTCAACAGGTTGATTTTCAAATCAATCAGTTGATTTCACTTGTCTTATGTGAAATCACTTGATTAAAAACTAAATCAACTGATTGAATTTTTTGCAGTTTAAGACTACTGCAGCCAACCTTTTAACCGGTTGAAAAACCATTCAACAGACTAAAAGAGACATTTTAACCTGTTGAAAAACCATTCAACAGATTAAAAACACAAAAAAGACCAAACAACATCTAATTAATGCTTTAAGGTCTACAACATGAATTACAAACTACAAATTCACTTTCTTAATGATGTAACTACATGGAGAGCACACGTTCCAGCCTTGATCACCATGGATATCATCAATTCTTCTTTCCTTCATCAATGTAGGATTCATTCATATGGTAATGGCTTCAAGATAGTTTAAAAGAGCTTCATTCAATCTTCATCAAATCTTCAAGGAGCAAACCATCTTGGCTTCTCATGTCAACAAAAACAAGGTGTCCAAACCTTGGTGCAGGGATCAGGGTGTCGTAACCCCGATATGTAGAGGAAAACGAGGTGTCAAAACCTTGGTGTAGTAATTAGGGTGTCAAAACCCCAATATGCAGGAGAAAACAAGGTTTCTAAACCTTGGTGCAGGGATCTGGGTGTCCTAACCCCGATATGCTAAAGAAAACAAGGTGTCAAAACCTTGGTGTAGTATTAGGGCGTCGAAACCCTAATATGCTAGAAAAACTTGATTGATAAGGATTTTGTAATTTGAAGGAGGAAACATGAATGTATGTTGATCTTTTTGTGTTTTTTGAAGGGGAAGGATTCGATAACCATTCAGATGAATGAAAAGGGCTTCTATCCGAAAGATTTTTTTGGATTGAGGACAACATATATTATGGTTGTTTGTGCGAGATGCATATCATTATGCCAACTCACGAATGATGAATGTATGTACAACCATTTTTTATTTTCTTGCTACTCAAGGTGTTAAAACCTTAATGCCAGAACTAGGGTGTCGAAACCCTGATATGCATGAAAACCTGAATGCCATATGGAAAAAAGTTGGTTGTGTCTTTTCCTTTGATTTTTCTATGCAAGTATGAGTCAATTGTTTCATTTGCAATCATCAAACTCATATTTATTTTCAATGTTTCATGAAAGAAAGGAAGGTCACACTTATCGAGGTCTAACATATGAAATGATTATATCTTTGATTTTCTAATTTGCAACATTAGGGTCAGAGGCAGATTATAGGAGGAGCAGGCAGGGGCCATGGCCCCCCCTAATATTTTTGAAAATTTTTTAGTTGTATTTTATTTAAAAAAAGTTAAATTATATATTTTATTTTAAAAATTTTAAATTTTGCATTATATATTGAAAATTTTAAATATATTTTTATTTATTTTATAAAGTATAATATTTAATATTAATAAATAATAAACTATAAATTAAATATAATAAAGAATAAAAAAATATTAAGATATTTTTTATTTTTTTATTTAATTATTTTTTAATTTCTTATATATTGTAGTGATTTCTCACACTAACTGTGTTTTTTTCTTTTATTTATGAAAAAAAATGAAATTAAACACAGACTCAGTATTTTTACTCTCATATCTTTTCTTACTTGTGATTCTTTCTTTTGTTTATGAAAAAAATGAAATTGGACACTCATTATTTTTGCTCTCATCTTTCCTTTGTTCTCTTTCATTCTCGAAGAAAAAAAAATGGTAAGTATCTTATCTCACTTAAAGAAATATAAGCGTTTGGTATATTCTTTGTTTATAATATAGAAGAAAAAGTAATGTATTATGTTTTTTTCATAACCGATTTTTAATTGTGACTTAATTATCATATATTTTGTGTTTAGTTATGTCTTTCAATTTTTTATTAGATTATGATAAATTATTTTTCAGTCTTAAATTAATATATATTACAAAATAAAATGAAAGATGAATTTCTTGCAGAAAATTTTAGATCTGATTCAATTACTTTTAGTTTTGTTTTAATTATTGATGAAAGATCTTAAGGAACTAAGGACAATCATTTATATACTTATATATTTTATGTATGTGTGTGAATTCTTTTATTGTTACAATTATACTTATATTTTTATTGTATTAATAATATAAATTTTGAATGTATTATTTTGGCTCCACCAAATATACAGGTCAAGATTCGCCACTGATTAGGGCATGTGTGGTTGAATTCACAAGTGAGTGAAAGGCTAGGAACTTTTGGAAATTTTTTGAAAGGGACCGAGATAGCCATGTGGGTATGTTGTTCCTTACACACCCCTCAAAGGAGAAGTAATTTGTGAATGTCAAGGCGAAAAACATAAGAGTTCCCAAAAAGTTGCCCCAATTTTGGTGTTTTAGAACAAGTGCTTGAGAATATGAATATGTGAATGTTAGGGCGAGAAACTTATGAGATACACAAAGCTGCCTCAATTTTGGCATATCGAGAAGAATTTGAATGAAGTATGAGTTTTGTGTCAGAAAAGATAGTGGATATGGAAGGGATTGGATTAAAACAATTGCCTAGTTGGTTTATTTTCCTTTCCTTTGCTTTTGGTAAGATAACAGGGAATTCCCTCTTCCCGTGACACTATTTTTTTTTTAAATCAATTCTTTGGTTTGATCAGTTTATTGAAAAACTCTATTTTTGTATCATTTCCTTTGAAGCATCATCTAACCAACATGCATAAAATTTCCAATGGCTTATAAGGGGTTGGATGAGATGACGAGGACTGACTAGGGAGTTGGCCTAGTTTGATTTGGTATCAGGGCACCATATCTTTGGGCTTGCCCCATCTGTTGATGACATGAAGAAAATGATAGGGACTTCAAAAGTTTGTCCAGTGTAAGAGTATGGGTTAGCATAAGGGCACAAAATGTGTTTAACTTGCCCTAGTTATTGAAGAAAGGATTAAAAAAAGGAGGGGACTTTAGAGGTTTCTCTGATTTGAGGATCTGGATTGACACACTACCTCTGTTGAGAAGGAACGAAGAGGTTGAAAAATGATGGTGACTTAAAAAGTTTCCCTTATTTGAGGATTTGGATTGACACACTACCCAATTTATGAAGAGGTTGAAAAAATGACGGAGACTTCAAAAGCTTTCCTTATTTGAGGACCTGGATTAACTTTCAAATTGTGTTTGGTTTACCCCAATTATGGTAAGGCATGAAGAGGTTGAAAAAATGATGGGGACTTCAAAAGTTGCCCTTAGCGTGACCATGATGGTTAAGGTGAATTTGCCCTATCTTGGGATAAATGACTAGTCACATGAATGGTGAAATGACGCAACTGCCCCAGTTTGGATTTTGGAGAAAAAGGTTCGACAATTGTATGCAAAGGTTGGACAAGGTTTAGGTTGTGAGTAGAGGATATGATAGGAAATAAAGATGAAATCCATGAAAATGGTGAGAATAAAAAAACGAAGGAGGATGCCCCTTATCTAATTGATTAATCATGCTTATTTTAAGGAGCTTTTGGCACATGTGAATCAAAAATTGTCTTAGTCATTGAAAGCAAATCTCAAAACATGTTTTTCAATTTTTATTTTTCCTTTTTTTTTAACCACCCTTTCAGGTTTTTAGTTTAGCATGCATTTTTTTTTTATTTTCATGTTAAGAGATTTGCTCACAGTTTGCCTAGGATAGGATGCTCCTTTCATGTTGATCCTCCATGGAATAAATGAAGTAGGCTTTATGGTGGAAAGGTAATGAAAAAAAAAAAAGATGAGTCTGAAAATATCATGTTATATAGATTAGACAAATACTTCAAAAGATATGATATCAAATATTATTTATTCATTCAACCTACTGATTTGACTAAAGAATGTTTTGTCTTTTTTTTCCTAAACTACCCTCTTAGGTTTTCAATCTAGCAAACTTTATTTTCTACTTCGTTTTTCCTTTCTTTTCTTTTTCTTTTTTTTTTCAAGAAGGATTCAGGGACCACCCAACAGGTGTAGGCAATGATAAATTTGTCAAATCTACTCAGCGTAACGATTTGGGTAATGTTAATGTTGACCGAGCAAATCTTTCATTTTGGAAAAGTCGAAGGATGGATGTTTTCAAACCATGCGCACACAAATGTCTCAAAAGAAAAAAATCATTGTTCTTGATTAAACATTTGACCACAGAAAAGCGCGACACCCCTTATTCTTTTTTTGAAAAAAAAAATGAAGTGAACTTGACGATTTGCGAGAAAAACAAGTGACTCAAAATGTGACAATCTTGTTTTATTTCTTTCTATTCATTCTTGGAGACACCCTTTATTCATATGAGATGAGATGCATGATACAGATTAAAAAACTATGTACGGAACTCTTAATAAAGACAACAATTGAATGCAATGTGAGTTTGTGCCCCAAGAGGCACTTATTCACTTTGTATGCCTATGTGATTAAAGAGCACCATGCATGATATGCAACTAAGTGAAAAAAACCTACATGATATGTAATGCATGTGCCTCAAGAGGCATTTATTCACATGATATGATGATGAAATGTGATACACTTATTTGAAAACACCATGCATGATATGTAGAGTGACATAATGAAATGAATGTTCACGCCTCAAGAGGCGCTTATTTTCATGAGATGTGATGCATGATATAAAAATGATATGCATGATTGTGCCTCAATAGGCACTTATTCACATGTACGTTATGCACACAAAAAGATGAGGATTAAAGCAAACAATCTCCCTATGTGTCTTAGGAGAGGTTTGACGCTTAAGGTCTAAGGTGAAGTACATGCGCTCACTAGGGTGGTTTCCTAAACTTAATGAACAATGGTCACTAGAGCTATAGCCCACTTCAAAAGACCTCAACTGGGGCCAAGGAATCAGAAGTCCTAAATTCCCCGGAGTTCCGTACACTTACTTCTCACAGAGACAAGGATGTAGGGTTTCCTTGTACCAAGATGCTCATGTTCCAGACAACTTTGTTCCGAGAATACCACTTTCTAGAGGCCGCACTTACCAACCTCGTAGATGTTGGGAAGATATTTTTGATGCAATCAACAACGCACAACACTTGATATACATTACGGGGTGGTCTGTGTACGCTGAGATCATGTTGGTGAGAGATTCTAGGAGACCAAAACCTGGAGGAGATGCAACACTCGGTGAGCTTCTGAAGAAAAAAACACGTGATGGTGTTAGGGTTTTGATGCTTGTGTGGGATGATAGAACTTCTGTTCCTCTGTTCCACCACAGTTTCCCCAATTTCACCCCAGCTTTCTTTTTTAAAAACCCTAAACCTAATTTCGCAATTCTGATTTTTTTGAAAAATAATTCTCCCACCATAAATTATAAAATCCCTAAACCCTAATTTAATTTAACATTTTTTCTTATCCTAAACTAATTTAATTACAGCTGCCCATTCCACGTCAACGTTTTACTGCCAACTCACTGTTCAGCAAATGGTCAACCTTGCCAAGTCACTGTTCACCTAACGCCGTTTGTCCAGACTTGACGGAAAGGGCAAAAGTGAGACTTTTAAAGTTAAAAGGGGACCATTTTGAGATTTCCAAAAATACAGGTACCAATTTGAGATTTGGAGTCCAAAATGGGGACCAAAGACATAATTAAACCTATATTATATAAATATAATCAAAAACTAAAATACCAATCGCCAGGGTGAAACAACCACTGTATTAGTAAATAATCAAGACAATTAAAACTTTCCAATGCTATACAATTGCACCGTCTTTACATCCGCAAAACTAAGTTTTAGAAACCACACAAAAAAATTTAGTTTAATTTTTATATAAATATAAATATACATGTTTATTCTTTATCTTAACTTCTCCTTCTTTTAACCCCACAGCAAAATATTACACTGCCAAAAATACCATGCAACCAAACTACAAATTATTCTAACTTTTATACATAAAATAATATGATAGTAACAAATAATATGATATATATAATATGGCCATTACAATGTACAACACATTTAAAGCATACAAAATTTCTTTTTCAATAGGATATAAATTATTATATGTTGAACGCTAGTCCTAACAATCTTATAAAATACTATAAACTATCATACGTATATAATAATCTAACACTACTGTTATACTAAAACTCAAAACCCAAAGCATAAAATTATAATAATGATAAAAATCAAGACATCAAAATACCACTTTAAGCACACTACTATTATACAACAGCATAAACCCAAATCCAATGATAGATCTTGACTAATATTATTGGAGAAGCCAAAATAATACGTCCAAAATATACATTTAATTATTGCTGCTAATATAATAAAATTGAATACATAATTTAGTATAACGATAAGTAAAAAGAAATAAGACTAAAAATGAATATCTGGAAGAGTTGAATTTGTCCTGTTTTCATCTTCACCGGTAGCATCCCTTTTATTGCTTTTAAAAATGAATCTATTCTTTTATTCTTCATCAATATACATATTTTAAAAAAAAGACTAAAAAATAATTTATCATAATCTAATAAAAAATTGAGAGACGTAAATACCAAAAGAAAATTCGATGATAGTCAAACCACACTCGAATAAAAAATTAATATACAAGAAGCTCATTAAATAAATTATTAAACTAATACTTCACTATTAAGTGAGACAAAAGAGAATTATCTTCTTCTTTATTTCTTTGAGAATGGAAGACAACAACTTAGATATGAGAGCAGAAATAGTAAATATTTTTCTCTTCAGAAACAAAAGAAAATAGGTGAGAATGAGAGATGAAAACAATTTGTGAGAAACTCAAATCATATAATGGAACCACAATTAAAATCCGGTTATAAAAAAAAAAGACACAATACAATACTTTTTCTTCTATGTTCATAAAATAACAAACTAATATAAAAGAGATTCATTAAATAACTTATTAAACTAATTTGAACTCCGTATAACTTTTAAATTCATTTTTTAGAAGTCTTTGCTTTAGAGATTAACTATTAACTTTCTTTGCACTACCCCTATCAAGTTTCCTTGTAGTTTGAATTGACTCATTATCCTCTTCAGTATTAGAATCTTCCCCCTTATGAAGCATATTATCCTATTTAGAAGCTAATTTCAAAGCCTTTGCAAAACAAGCTTCCTTAGACATCAAAGAATTTGGAATTTCCTCAAAACTACTATTTGGTGAATGTAGTTGTTGTAAACCCTACAAACTATTTACAATGAGAGTGACATCCTCCAAAAAAGACATATCAGCCAAGGAATATGATGTGTCATTATTTTCCTCCATTCTACTAGCCTTTGTGTACCCATTTGATAGTTTTTCAGTTCTTAATTGTCTTTTGTTAGTTCATTTTCCTTATTTGGGCTTCATTGGGCCACTGTTCCGAATTTGGGTTAATTTCACATTATTTGGCCTAATTTTCATTTTTAATTATTTTTAGGTATTTTGGTGAAGTAATTTTGGAGCTTGGACATTTATCTTAAGGTAAAGAGAAAGTTGTCATGTGATTTCCACATCATTGCCACGTCTGCGCCATGTCAGTCAGCCCATCCACGTCATTGGGCCAACATTTTCAGCCCACAGTGGCATTTTTGTAATTCTGAGTGGAAGAATGACATTTTTGTAATTATCTGAATCTATGGTGATGTGACCACGTATAGGAAGGTTGACTTTTCGTTTTCCAGTACCCATCATCTTCTCCACTCTCCATTTTTAGGTTTTTGAAGCTTTGAAGGTGACCCATGGAGGCACATGCTTATTTTTCACGTTTTCCACTCATTTTTTACGTTTTATGAGTCATAGACAACACCTATTGGTTGTATTCACGTTTTCTGCACCTTGGGTAACATTTACATTGAAGCATTTAATTTTTTGTTGGTTGTTTTCGTTCTTGCCCCTTTCTCTCCTTGCACATTTTCGTTTGCTACACCAATTTAGGTTTTCTGCACCAATTTATACTCATTTGAATGGTTGAATCGCAATTTATGTTGAACCCTAACTTGGATTCCATGAGGAACTAACTTTTTGCATTGATTCCTTGATGAAATTGAAATGAAACCATGAGATTGTTGGTCATTTTTGGGTTGTGCGGATTTGACTCTGTTTCAGGTTGCGTTTTGATGATAAATACGTTTTTGATGCATGCTTAATCTCAAATTCGTGTTTTGTGCACATTAATGGCTCGTATTCATGCTTAATGTTTATGGGTTCTGTCACATCTTGCTTCAATCTGTGGGTGTTAACTACCTGAAATTTGTTGTGCTTAATGAAATAATGAATCCATGGTAATTTTTGCTTAGTTGATTACTTAGGGTTCATGAGAGCAAATTGAATAGAACAATTAATTTGGTAATCTGTTATTCGTGGACTTTCAATTGAATCAAGAAATCATTGCATTTTTATATAACTCTTAAATTTCTCTGCAATTTTGGGAATTAAATTTTGTGCTAATCCATCAAACCCCCCATTCGGTGTTGTATTTAATTCTGGAAATTAAGTTGTGGACGAAAATATTGGTCGTTGGGAGACGACTTGGTTCAACTTTCACATACTACATTTAATCTATTTTAATTTGGTGGGGTACGACCTCTATCAGAATCAGACTACATTACTACACCACTGGTAGTAACGTCTAGATTCTTAACAAGAGAAAGTCCATTCAAAACACATATATTATCATTATTAACCACCACTGGTTCAAGTTGTCACTCAATAGTATGTTATACCATAACATGTTTCACTATAAAAGGTGGAACCACGAGCTCAATCATCAACTCCACCATAGGCTTTACCATAAACAAAACCACAGGCTCCACCATAGGCACAAGTTTCACAATAGACAAAGGCTCTACTGTAAGACATAGGAAAAATAAATAAATTTCAACAATGGTAACTTAGGTGTGAGTATTATTATTTAAAGTAATAAATAATTATTTATATAGAAGTAAAGTGTAGCATAGTTGGTTAGATCTCTTGGTTAAGGTTGGGAGATCACTATGCATTTGATGCGATTTATGTCTTTTTATTAGATATGCTTATGTGTGTAATTATTGTTTGTAGTTTTTGTTGTGCATATGAATAACAAGATAAATATGATAGTCTCTTTGGTTTAGAGTGGTTGTTTGGAACTTTAAGGTTGCATGTTCAAACTTTGGTTAGGATAAATATAACTATTGTTGTTTTTAGCTGTTTTGTGGTACTGTTGAAATAAAGGATCTTTAAGGAGGTTTAAGTGCATAATTGAAGTTAGGTAATCATTTTTATTTAATTTTAATTTGACGGGCAAATGAGAAATAAGAAAAAGGAAAGTAAGTTAGAGTTTTTGTGGCTGAACCTTAGGATAGGAATTTCTAACGATAAAAGAAAAAAGAAAAGATAGCAAAGGGTGAGTGCTAAATTTTTTAAGACAAATTAGGAGTGGTAACAAGGTAGGTTTGAAAGAGTGAGTAGAGTTTTGAAAGGGCAAGCGAAGCATGAAGAAGGAAGGAGTTTAGAGCAAAGTCAAGTCTGAATTGTTCAAGAAATTCCAGGTAAATGGAGTTAACCCTGTTTGAGTGTTGAATCATTGGATCTTGTTTTTTTTATGCTCATTAGAATGAAAAAGGATTAGAGGTGGAATGTTGTTGTCGAAATCAATTTGTTTAGTCTAGGAAAAAAATTGGTTTAAGGAGCTTTGATTCATAATGGAATTATGTGCATTCAATTGTAAAAGGATGATGGATGAAGGTGAAAATTAAATTGGTCTATTTTGTTTTGATAATGGACAAGTGAAGCTCACTATGGAAATATTAATGACATAATTTTGTTTATGGGTGTTGTTTTAGGTAATAATTTATGTGCAAAATTATGTTTGGGTGTGTGGTCTATAAATTACAATGTTGTGAAGTTTATAAGTTTAGTTTATGAGTGCAAAATTATTGGTTCATTATGGTTGTATGTATTCGTAAATGAAATGGATTCTCATAAGAGCACGACTTAATTGAGTGCATGTTTAAATTCATAATGTGTAGTTTTCTCTTCACAATTGTTTAATTATTTGATTGAATCTTTGTTGCGATGTTATGAAATGCACCTAGAATGGAAGATTGAAAGGTATGGTTTGAATTTTTGTGAATTGTTAAGTGTGGATTAGTGTGGTACAATGCTATTTGGTGTATTTCCAAGTTGGGTGTTTAAAAATTCATAAAATTGCGCAATTTCACTTTTACTTTTCGTATTCTGGAAATGGGAGTGGCACTAGGCAGTAGGGTTGGTCACTGGGTGAGATCAACTAGTCGTTGGGCGACTACGTATTTTTTTTGTTTGCATAGTTTCGGTAAAATTAAGTTTCCCGGTCTGATAACCATTGGCTTAATGTGTCACGAACTATTGCATGATGTTGTTTTTCATATTATGACGAGTGTGCATTTTTTCTAGTTTGCGCAGTTTTGGAAAACTTAAGTTTCCTTATTCATTAACCGTTGGATTGAGCTTAAATAATTTTTTAATTTAAATACGGGTAGTGGAATAATTATAACATTTAATGCGAGAGTTATGACAAGGAATAATTCTAGCTTAAGTCGTTGAGAGTACTTAGTTATGTTGAGAGGTTTTTGGTTCGAGTCTTATGAATGCCATTAGTATGCTTATTTAATTGTTTTAATATTTTAGTAATATGTTTGATCATTGTTGGTTGGTTGGTTGTGCATTGGCTTGGCAATTGGTTGGTTGTCTGTTTGAACCTTGACTTACGCGGAACAAGTTCCTTTTGTCAAATTTATTTTTTACGTGAATGGGAGAGATCAAGAAACCCTAGCCGTCAAAGGGGGCAGTTGGAAGGGGTTGAGAAACCACTTGGTAATGGCACTTGAATGGCCCTTAAACCATATTTTAATTCATTTTTTGTTTTTTTATTTATTAATTGAATTAATTAATAGGTGAACATGGTAGGGGAAATGAGGTTTTTGAGAACTAATAAAGAGGCTAAGTTCAACTGGGAAAGGAGGAAATTTGTGCACCTAAAAGAGAGAGAGAGAGAGAGAGAGAGAGAGAGAGAGAGAGAGAGAGGTGGGGTGTGGAAACCATTTTTGGAGTGGAAGCAAGAGCTAGAGAGGTTTCGGGATAAGGACGCACTCTAAGCAGGAATTTGGAGTAAGGAATCTAGATTAGAGGAGCTCCTTTACATGTATACGCATTTTATGATGTTTTCACAGCATAATGCGTGAATGTGGTGCCTTTGCATGATCCAAATTTCTCTTTGTTTTTGCATTTCTGGAAAATTTCCAGAAATCGCCTACTGGCTATGAAGGCCCGTCAGGCGATAAATGAGCGTTGGACCCATTTTTGGGTTTTTGAGATGAATTGTCTGGCAGTTGATTGTTAACATGTTCTCCAGTTTGACCATTGTGATCTTCGTTTAGAAATCTGTATTTTAAGAAATGTGTCACGAACAATTGCGTGTCATTGTTTTTCGTATTCATTCGAGCATGTATTTTTTTTTTTGCGTAGTTTTGAAAAAAATGACTTTCTTTGTTCATTAACCGTTGGATGGAGCTGAAATGTTGACAGTTGATTAATAACATGTTGTTCTTTAGTTTGATTGTTGTGATTTTCATTTTGGAGGTCTGTAGTATGAGATATATTCCACAAACGATTGGTTTTTTTTAGGTTAAGTTCATTGATACTTGATGAGTTCATATTTTTGCCCTCGTTTAATGTTTAAATTTGGGAATTTATTGAATTTTAGTGCTCAAAATATTGATCTAATCAGAATTCGTGATAATTGGGCTTAATGAGTTTGTGAGATAAAAATAGCTTAAAAAGTGATTTTAATTGCATGAAATATTTTTGGATATTCCAACGTTTGTTGATGCAACTAAAGTTAAATTTGATTCATTAAAAATGTGAAATTAAATTATTCAAAGTTACAAAATTGGGCAAAAATCAGTAATTTTGGAAAAAAATAAATTAGAAGCGATATGCATCCCTAGTTTTTACTGATACACTCCACCTTTTCAAAATGGGTCACACAAGACATACTTCTACACCCCTGTCATTGTTTATTTTCACCCCTCTTTCCACTTATAAACTGGACGTACTTAGATGCTACCATGTGGCAATCCTCCACTTTTAAATATGCCCAACCACATGTTGACATCTTGCAGCATCATAACTTACAAAATTAGACCAATTAGGTGTTGCCACGTCATTATCTTCAACCTTTCATCAGAAACGACCACAACCCACCATGGCAGCCTCTACGTTCATGTCAAAACCACCATCAAGTCGCTGGAAAAGTTGTAGCTCACCATGCATCTACAAATATTTAATAAAAATGTCAATTTTATTAAGAATATCATCATAAGTTGTATACAAAGATTAAATTGAGTGTCAATCTAAGGAGGGACAATATTGCTTCACTTATATTGAAACTAAAAACAAATATAGGGACCTAATTGAGTCATTTTGACATGTGGCACAACTGTGAAGTGACACGTATAAAAAATTTAAAAATTTAAAAAAAATTTAAAAAATTTAAAAAAAAAAACAAAAATTGACACATGGTGTTGACTTTAACACCGTCTGGTCAAACTTAACGGCGATGACCAAATTGAATCATTTTTAAGAAAATGAGAACCAAATTGAGATAACAAAAAACTTGAGGACCAAACTGAAATTTCTTGACAAATAGAGGGACCAAAATAATATTTTAACCTAATATTTAATTGAGAATGTACTTTGGTTAAATTTACTATGATTAATCTACAAAGTTCTTGTTTTTGATTGAGAATTTAATTTGGCTAAAAGTGAGAACGCTAAGAAATTAATTGAGAATTTACATTGATTAATTTGCAAATCTACAACATTAATTAATTGAGCAATAATATGTAGAAAACCAATGATGAATCCTATTTTGAAAAAGTAGTGGAATGAATCTATTTTTTTATGATTTTTTTATTTATATATTTTTTCCAACTTTATTTCTTGTTTTATTTTATTAACCCTTTTGTATAGTTTTTATAAGAGCTGATTTGTTAGAAATCAATTCTGTGTTCGTTGGGAGACGACTTAGGGTTGACTCTACAATTTCTATTTTCTTGTTTACTATCTTAGCAATACTTAAGTTACTATAGTTCAGTACTATTAATTTGATCATGTCAATGACAACGTTATCAAATTTGATTTGTTATGATAATTGTGATAGGTCTCTGTTTGCAGTACTTGGATGTTTGGATAGAATGAGATTATGTTATTTTCTACGTATGTATGTATATGATTGTGGTGTATGTAACCATCAATTTAGGTTGATTCTTTTAAGAAAAGAACTTTGGTGAGTCAGGTAAAAGGGTATCTTTTAACCATAAGGCATTGACATGAGCTTAGCAAGAGTGCTCTACCTAAGGCTTTGGTGAGCAGGTAGAGTTGATGCTTGTAAGTCTTATGAAAAGTAGACCTAAGAGACTTTCAAAGAGGCACTAGTGTGCAGGAAATGTAATGGTAATGGAGGGTTATAAGCATGAAGATGGACTCATGTGGTATCATGAGCCTTGGTTGAACATACTTTAAGAGATAACTTCATCTTCTTCTTGTTTTCTTCATTTCTGAGTTGTCTTTCATTATTTTTCTTCTTGTCTTGAATTTCTATCGATTGCAATTGTGTTCTATTGTCTTCTTCTTTTGGTTGAATTCATTTGCTTCATTTTGAACCATCCATATGTGCTTTTAAGTGTTTTTTTTTTTCTGTGTTTGGCCATGACCTTTTTAACTTTTATTGAGTAAGTTCTTCATTTTGTTCGGTTGAATTGTTCTTATTTTGAGTCATTTTGATTTTATGATCCATATGTTTTATCTAGTAGTCATGTTTAGTCTTTACATGACCTGAATTCCTTATTTTAGCCTTTTAATTTTGCTATCTTCTTTGTGTGGTGATTTGTGCATATAATTCAGATTGTGGTGCAGTAATTTTGTTTATAAATGAACTGGTGGAGCTCCAAAGGTGCATGAAGAGCTCCATGGGCAGCGGAAATGGATGAAGGAACGGAGGCAAGTTGGAAGGCACTTGCAAGCAATAGAAGGTGAAAGAGGTGATAGGATTTTCTAATCTATGCTAGCCTAAGGAAGGTGGCTAGAGGTAGAGAGAGGAAATCTCTAGAAAGTGGTGACTCTCAAAGGCAATAGAGGGAGGAGTGCTCTCAACTCAAGTTGCATCTATTGCTTAAAATTT
>Ga0214542_1000508_pt1 | contig 71088 bp, 22 predicted proteins | sample CNSS1metaG_FD_160096 | JGI IMG/M metagenome (GOLD analysis project Ga0214542, IMG submission 160096) | Root nodule microbial communities from cowpea collected in UCLA plant growth center, Los Angeles, California, USA - CNSS1 | ecosystem: Host-associated > Plants > Roots > Nodule | place: USA...
CATTCCCACTTGTTGTTTTCCCATTTCCCAAACTCCTTTATAACTTTATCCTTAAGTATGGAATTTCCATATAGCCTAGGGAATCTAAGCTTTAAGGGATCTAATCCAATCCAAGTATCTTCCCAAATCTTTATAATGGAACCTGAGCCTACTTTCCATTCTACATTTTGGTCAAACCATCTCCCCTTTTCCGCTTCCCCGCATACCTCCCTTAAGTCTTTCCACCATGTAGACATATATTGATTACTTTTCCCAATGAGACCTCTCCAAGATCCATATTTTGATTCCAAAATATCTTTCCAAAGATCATGCTCTTCCTTACCTAGTCTCCATTTCCATTTGGCTAACAGAGCTTTATTGAACAGCTCAATATCTTTTATACCCATTCCTCCTTCCATTTTTGATTTACATAATTCATCCCATCTAACCCAGGCTATTTTCCTACCTTCATTTTCCCACCCCCACAAAAAGTTTCTTTGTAATTTCCTAATAGTCTTACACACACCTTTTGGGGCTTTAAAAAAGGAAAAATAGTAAAGGGGTAGGGTTGTAATCACTGATTTTATTAGACATATCCGTCCTGCAAATGATAAGTTCATCCCTTTCCATGTGGACAACTTCTTTTGGATTTTATTGATAATTGGCTGCCAAAAGACTTGCTTTGTAGGATTTCCCCCCAAGTACTTAAATGGGACTTCCATAGTATTACAATTCAATATTTCAGAAAATGCTTGTGTTACACTATTGTGTACTCCCAAAACCCCAACCTTGCTTTTATGGAAGTTAACCCTAAGCCCTGAAGCCACCTCAAAACATCTAAGCATACTTTTAATTGCCAAAATATTATCATTATTCACTTCACAGAGAAACAAAGTGTCATCAGCAAATTGTAGTAAGTTAACCTTGATTTTATTGTGCCCTACTTCTATGCATGTATAGAGTTGTGTTCTAGCAGCCTGATTTACCATTCCAGAAAGACCTTGTGAAACTATTAGGAACAAGAAAGGTGTTATGGGGTCACCTTGTCTTAGTCCTCTTGATGGATTGAATTCTTTCGTCGGACTACCATTTACCAAGACTGAGATAGAGGCTGACATTAAGCACTCCTTAATCCAACTTATCCATTGCCTACAAAAACCTAATCTTTCCATCATGTAATAGAGAAACTCCCAACTTACCGAATCATATGCTTTCTCATAATCTATCTTCACTATAACCCCACTTTTTTTTCTCCGTTTGATCTCTTCCACCACCTCATTTGCTACAAGTATGCTATCAAGCAATCCTTTCCCTGATATAAGATATAAATACAGATTGGGACCCATCTATTACTTTATATAAAACCTTCTTCAATCTATTAGCTAGGATTTTTTATTTATCTTGTACATGCATCCTACTAAAGAGATAGGTCTGTATTCATTTAATCCAATAGGGTTCTCTACTTTAGGAACTAGGGTGATGAAGGATGCATTGCTTCCCTTTGGTATAATCCCATTTTTATAGAAATCTTGGACAAATTCTATGATTTCCTTATTTATGACATCCCAATATTTTTTTTATAAAGCTGAAGTTAAATCCATCTGGGCCTGGGCTCTTGTTACTACCACATTCCCATACTGCCTCTTTAATTTCATTTTCATCAAACACATTGATTAACATCTTGTTATCCTCCTCTGTTATTTGTTGGAAGTGAATGTTATCCAACCTAACTCCACTATCTGGTGTTGCCGTCAATCTCTTTACATAGAACTCCCTTACAGCTTCCTTTACAATTTCAGGTTCCTCACTCCACTGTCCTAACACTTCTAACCCTTTGATATTATTCATGAGTGATCTCCATTTGATATATGAATGGAAGAATTTAGAATTGGTATCTCCATATGCAATCCACTTAGTCCTAAATTTTTGTTGCAATAGTGATTCGTTTTTCAAATTCAACACCCTAAGTTGACTAAGTAGTTCTATACGTTCAACCTTACTTTTCTCATCTAAATTACTCTCATCATCCAAACTGTCCAACTCTCCTATTCTCCTAATTATGTCGATTTTTAGTTTTCCGGTATAGCCAAAAACTTCCTTGTTCCAGATCTTTAATTCATGTTTTAACCTTTTGAATTTTTCTTTTACAACCCACATGCCATTGGCTTGTATTTTGTACTCCTCCCATTTCTGTTTCACTATGTCTCTAAATCTAATATCAGTGTGCCAAACATTTAGACATCTATATATAGACATCTAATCCAACCTAAACCCTAAACTCCCATTTATTAATTATATATACAAATTTTATATATATATATATATATATATATATATATATATATATATAATAAAATTATCATAAACATCTCCTAATTTAACAAGTCAAAATGGTGGGTGTAAATTGAAATTTGGTATGAGGTTGTGAACAAACACTTTCCGGACTTTTAGTAATGTGTTATAGGAAGGTTTGAAACTAACCATGACATCGAAATGACACAAAAATAATAAACCTGCCTCAACAATACCATTCAGCTATTGGTGCCACCACCAATCATTTTATTTATTTATTTTTCAACTTTATTAACTATGAACATGTTTAGGCAGTTCTTGCAATAAATAGAATAAAAAAATTCTAATAACATATTGAATTTCGTTCTTTAAAATTCATGGCATACTATATCTAAATATTCGAAAAGAGATATAAAAAAGAAAATAATATTATTAAGACTAATAAATTCTAAGAAATAGCCATTTACTGTTATCAATTTTTAGGATTAAATTTAACCAAAGTTGGCATTAGAGTGCTACCCAATACACAAGGCATGGGCTGGCCTTTTATATTGTGGCCCATTAAGAGCACAAGTTGATATGTACTAATTTTCAATCTTCTCACAATGGCCGACAAAAATCATTTCAATTTGTAAATGGATAGCTACAGCACATAAGCAACAAACTTTTCTTAAAACGTCTAAGATATAATTTTTCTTCCTCACATACAAAAAAATATTTCAATAATAAATTTATAAATAAATGATAATGGATTTATAAAATATAAAGTTAATTAAAATTACAGAAAACTTTTCTAAGACTTATAAACTTTGCAGCTTTACGTTTTCTTCAAGGAAAGGATTTGTCTAAGATATTATTTTAAATAATTGAGAGTTTAAACCGTGTCATGTTGAGCTTCGTATATTATATATGCATCACTTGATTACGGATATGTGATTTTATCAAAATTAATTTTTATAATTACTTGTATTATGCCTTTTTGAGTGATTAATATGCAATCCGTAGTTCGTAAGTTCTTATTGTTATTTTTCTCTTTCAACTACACTTAGCATCATCATTAATTAATAAGTTGGTTCTTTATGTTGATGATTGACTTTTGAAACTTCTTAAAATGAAATAGAGAAATTCTAAAGTTAATAATACATGTATTTAATACATCGTCTCGTCTTATAAATCCCAAATTTGCTTAGTTGTTACAATATAAGTTGTTAGAGAGAAAAAATAAAAAAGAAACTTTGAATAACTAGCTTATTTAATTACAATCGCTTCAAAATATTTTACATTAAACTTATTTTTTAAGATTGAATTAAGCACATTTCAAAACACATGACAATATCAACATTTGAAGGGAGAATTTTTCTTTAACTAAAAATACAAGAAACATTGCCCGTGCATGCACAATATACAAGTCAGTATGTTATGATGGGATAAAATGAAAAATAAAAAAGATAGAGATTTTCAAGTTTTAAAATGGCGAGGAAGATAATAAATTTATATTCTCTATAGTTGGTGTCATTTATTTAGGTTTAATAACATTTTTCTCTCAATATTCATAGTAATACAATAATTTAATGATTTTTGTCTATTTATCTTTAACTCAATGTAGTTCTCTCTCTATATATATATTAAAAAAAATTTAGTGTGATATTCCATTATATCAACATTAATTTTATTTTTTCCATTTTGTTTTTAAGAATATACAATATACACAAAAAAAAAGTAGGTGATTGTAGTAGACAATATCATGTCATTATTTTTTAAATTATATTAATATTAATTTAATGAAGGACACTGCATTAAATATTACTAAAAGATATAAGGATCACCTTAAGTTAAAAAAAGAAATCCTAAATTATTGTAACAAATATAAGATAAAAATATCATTAGACCATTTTTTATCATATTTTCAAAATATATATTGATTTTGATATAGTAAATTTTCTTAGTATATCAGAATCAATATAATTTAAAAATATATTAAAATTACAACAAAAAATTAACAGAGAGTTTGAACTTGATAATACAAGTGAGTTTGATGGTATTGGAACTTAAACTTACACGTGAAGAGGAAATTGTTGAAAATTCAAGTGAGTCTCATTTTCACATTGAGTAAAAATAAGAAAGTTAAACATCGGATAAAGACGAAGAAAATCTATAAACTCATTATCTTAAAATTTTGGATTCAAAATGGTGTTAATTTTTTATATGTAAATCAAATTCATATATCCGTAATGTTGTATCTTCTTGTTGATCATCTCTCGATAAACCGAACAAATGGAAACTATCAACACCAACCTTGAGGCCACCTAGTTTTAGGATCAAGTCTAGGTATCCTTATTCTCTTCTTCAAACGAGAACCCAACCTAATCGTGTTCTTCTCCTTCCTCACGAATATCATTTTAAACAGAACTTTGATGCGTTTGTTCCTTCTCTTCCCACTTGGCTCATTCTCATCGATGGTGTTGATCTCACTGACATAATGAGCTGGAAATATCTCATCTCGAGTTCGAACAGTGTTGAGTCTTGAATACTTTTGTTCAAGAGATTCCTTGGGCACCTCTCTTGCAAGCAAAGGAGACGCACCACCCCAGTTATTTGTTCCCAAAGATGGGTGCTGTGGAGTTCTGAATTCCTGAACCTTCATCGATCCTTTTCCCCTTACCACCACTATGCTGCTATCTTCTTATTTATACACATGCTGAGAATTTCAAGGACCCTTTTTTATTCTTCTCAAAGTTGTTCGTAGATTCCGATAACATCATGTCATGTTTATCAAAATATATGCTTAGTAACAAATCCACCACAATCCCACACATATATAAGACACCACTGAGCATTATCTGTAAAGGATTAGTGATAATCAGGACAAAGTTATTCTTAGGCAATGCACAATGTCATAGCAATACAATCTCTAACGCAACTTCTTTCAATCTTATTAAATTAAAATCAATTTATAATCACTTTGCTGTAACTTTTAATACACTATATCAGTGTGATTTTATTATAGAAATTATAATTGATTACATTGTTTAAATAATATAACCATGATAATAACGTGTTAAAAAAATATATACGTTGTTAGTTTTTTAACATTTTTTTTCTTGAAAAAATTAAGATATGACAATATATAAGACACTTATTTCTATCTATAATTTTTTTTGTTTACTCTATTTTATATGTATTTTTTAGCAATGTTTTATATTTAAAAATAAATTATTGTATTCCAGATGTATTTTTAAACTATTTTTTTAGTTTAGTCTTTTTTTTTCACCTTTAATGTTTTTTTAATGTTTTAAATTACAATATATAGGAGGTGAAGTGTGGAAACTCCTAAAATTTTAATTTTAATATTGCGTGGATTGTACGCAAATGTAAATGTTATTGACTAGAATTGTAATGAGATTCATTGGTAATTTTGAAACTTGGTATAGTGACAAAAGGGCGACTTTAACAATTGAATGATGTAAATGTGTATTTATTTTAAAGAAATGCTAACTTAGTGAAACCAACAAATTTCTTACCTTGTGTTTAGCCCTTGATGATTCACAAATTTACCTACTGACAAAAAAACACTTATATTTTGTTTTTTCTTCAGGATTCCAAAGAAAAATTTTCTACCACACTTCTTAAAAGAAAAAATAATTTGTCTGCAAAATCTTCGCTTTGATTCTGGTCATTTAGGAAAAAAACGAAACAAATGTAGAAATATTGTGCTGGTGGCAACGAAAGAGAGAATTATTTGGATCATTCGTATTTCTGACCTATATTGTTTTAGTGGGCCAAAAAACCTATTCTTGTAATAAATAAACGGCGCTTCTTCCTGCACCCCACATTTGTATTCTTATTAAATTTTACTGGCTCATGCTGATATGTGTTTGTATTTTTTAATTTTTATAAAGATTTGAGTTAAGATTAATAAAAAATATATAATAAATTTTTAAAATAATTATTAGATATTAATTAAAAAAATAAAAAGTATATATAAAAGAGATTTTTAAAATAATTTTAAAGATAAAAGAGGTATTAAAAAGAGTTTTTCAGAATAATGATTAAAGATAAATTATTTATAAAATAATTAATTTTTAAAATAATAACTAAGGATAAAAGTAGAAATATGAAAGGTGAACACAAAAGAGAATATCTATTTATATATCGTTATAAATTATGTAAATGAAATTTGTATTCTTAAGAAAAAATATGATTATATAATAATACTTTTTAATTAGAATTGCAAACAAGAAAAAAAATGCGAAAAATAGTTTCATAAAATTAAAATGGATAAAAAATAAAAATAATACAATTTATCAAAATATAACAAATAATAAAAAAAAGTTATGAATTAAAAAAAACAAATTAAAGTAACTTTAATTTTATAAACTAGCTATTAAAATAAATTATTTTAAATATTTATCGTACAGTTTGGTAAAATTAATGTATAAATTAGGTAAATAGATTAGTAATTAATTTATAATTTAAGGTTTTAGACTTATTAAACATATTCGAAATGTAAATGAATGGTGGAAAACAAAATTTTTCATTAGTGTTTTACGGTACGACCTCTATTTTCACTCAATATTAATACACATAATTTTGCTAACTAAATAGATAAAAGAAGCATCATTCATGAATGGAGACAAAAAAATTGTTCTGTACCTCGTTATGGATATTAAGTTTACGAAACTAAACTTAGTGTCTTATTATTGTTACAAAATCCAATCACTTAACTACGTTCCAATGCTTGTGAAGACTCATGAATTTTCCTACTACTAACGTCATACAGAACACAATTTGGCAATAATGGACCAGATTTGGCTTGTTAGAAACATCTTCAACATCATCAAAAAATAACATATGTCAAAATGTTATAAATTTAAGATAAATTAAAAGTCTTATAAAAGTAAATAATATATATAAATTTATAAGTTTATTATCTTAGTGATTTTAGATTGAATATAATATCTTAATTTTTTTTATAAAAAAATGTAAAAGAAAAAAAGAAGAAGAGAGAAATAAATGAGATTCTCTTGTGGCCTGCTACAAACAAACTTAGAAATTCAGTTTGAATGGGTTGAACGGTTTCTAATTTCACTATTTTGTCTCTGTTCTGTTTGGAAAACACAACAAAAACTTATTAAAATGTATTCAGAAAAGAGAAATGTAACGATGCAACGGTGCACCTTCGTGGCATTGTAGGGCCACACCTAATCCAAAATAATTGGAGACTGATGAATCAATTCATTCCGGGTAAACAATGACTTTACAATATATATATATATAAAATCTTTAGTTATTGTTATGTGAATACTAAAGAAAAAAAAAGTTATAAAAACTACTAATAATTTTTAAGATAATCATCTATTAATTTTATTTTTTTAATAAACAAAAATATTAGGTACTAAAAGTTAAACATGTGTTTAATTATTTTAGCAAACAAAGTTTAAATAAAATGAATAGAATTAAATTATTTTATTAAAACTATCAATTTTTATCATATTAGAAATCAAATATGTAAATACTAGTTTTAAAATTATGTAACAAACTATTTATTTGAGTGCATCTTCATGTCTGATAATTGGAAACTTTTCCAAATTAAACTTTTGTTACCTATTTGAAGATTTTCATTTATAAGCTTAGAGTCAAATTAAATTTTTTAACAAAACAAAACTGTGTTGCTTAAAAAAAAAAAGTCTATGAGAAATAACAGATAAATCTTTAGATTGTAATATTTTATTTTCTAATTTTTTTTTATTTGAACTGTTTTAAATTAATTTTAAAGCCTTTCAAATTACCCCGTTTTAAACAATTTTTTCTGTAATATAGAGAGATAAATAAAATAAAAGATATCACCGTGATTTTTTAATTCCAACAACATTGAAGATTTGTTGAATATGTAACTTACGGGGGAAGGAATCAAAAGTGATTCAGAGAGGAGAGCCAAACACGGCGTTACTGATTACTAATAGAAAATCTTCCAGTATTGCTAAGGAAAAAGAAAAGAAAACAAGGGGACACGAATACAATACAAACTTGAAAAAAAAAAATTATTAATATTAATATATATAATTATTTTCTTTATCATCACTGTAATTTCATCTTCTTCCACGCAACTACAACGACGAAAGAAAAAAAAAAAAAGGAAAAACCCTTTCTCTTTTCTCTTTGCGTTCTTCTCCCAGGTTCTGTCTCCTTCAAATTCTTCACCTCTCACTTTATTTTCCCCAAATTCCATTGCTTTACTCGATTCCTACCTTACCGTTTCGTTATCTACTCGTTCCACCTTCTCGGCTCAGTTCAAGGTACGTCCCTTTGCCTGTTTCTTTTCAATTTTTATTTTTTTTCTTTGTTTTTTCGCTTTGTTTAATACTCCCATGCTTTATTCTATCATTTAATCGGTGTATATGGTATGGATGGTTTCGGTGTTTGTTAGGACCAACAAACGACGAGTTTCTGTGGCTCCGAATTGTATTAATTAATATAGTTTCCGTTTCCTGGATTTTTGCTGCAAAGGTTCGTTTTTGACATGTTTCGTTACACGTGTCGATTAAGCAATCATGCTATGGTGATCGGTCTTGTTTTCCGCTCAGAGTGTCTTGCAATGCTGTTGTATTTTAATGCTAATTGGTCAGTTGAAGTTTTGTAGGGTCTGTGGCTACCTGTTCTTGATTTTTGATTTATGTACAAACAGGAAAGGTCGTTCCTTTTTTAGCGTCTTTCAGAATGTAACAAAGGGAACCCCTCTCGTTTTTTTGAATGTTATATGGGTATTGAGCTTGTTGGTCATGGTCTCTGTGGTGGGGTTAGCATGGGCATGGTCAAAAGGGAGGGCTGTCATTGGTGTGAGGTTTGGCTTGCTGTATATATATAGTTTGGTGGTTAATGAGGAGAATAAAATTAAAGTTAATTTCATGTTTAGATTTGTAGCAGGTAAAAGGGGATGTAAAACTAATTTTTTTTTGGGGGATGGGGTGAAGTACACTGGAATGAAATAGGTGGCGGTTGGGATACTAAGTACAATGGTGATTTTATGATTTCATTTTGCAGCCTAAAGTTAAAATAGTCTGCAGATGGTTAGTGTAAATGGAAACCAATTTGTATATCAGTTTATTAACTGCAATTAGGAATTCTCATACAGCTAGAGGTACTTTTAGTGAAAGGAAATGTTTCTTGCAGCAAATAAATGCTGTTTGTACTGTTTAGCGGTTGCAAGTTGCAGCCAACAAATAATCTTCCATTAGTGTTGGACTAGTGCTTTTAGGTAGATAAATACAAGGTTCTAGTAGTAGTAGTTGTAGCTGACATGAAATCTAAGAAAGAAAACTTTTTAGAACAAAATATTGTTGAGAGTATGGCATGCCATTCAATTGACTCATATTAATCTTGCCTAGGTTATGATTGTTGGCCTTTTAGATTATTCTAAACCGACACCAACATTTTAATTTGATTCTTATTAAACACTGAGGAGTGAGGATTACCTGTTGCTTTCTCTCATAACCTTTTTTTACATGATTCTGGAAAGTTGTTTGGTACTGATTTCTTAGGATAATGATTTGGGTGCTTCTACCCCTTCAAATCATTTTGGAAATATTGATGCTCAGAATGATCATGAATGAACAGCTATGCTGGTTTTGTTCATTGGTAGGAGTCTTCAACTGGATACCACTGGCAATTTTTTCTGTGTTGCCAACTCTGTCTGACATATGATGTAAGGCGTTGTTGTGTTGACTGTATTTGACTGTATTTGACTGGTGTTTCATACTTTTCTCTTTTATTTTTCTGTTGTTGAGGTGGTTGGTTGACCTTTTTGAGTTGACTGTATTTAACTGGTGCTTCATGCTTTTTCTTCTCCTATTCTTCTGTTGTTGAGGTAGGTGGGCTATAGGATGGCAAGTGAATGGCTTATCCTAAGATCTCTTTTATGCTAACCTTTGAAATATTCTTATATTTATTCTGTTGGATATGTAGGCCATTGTCGATGTCATAACCATTTTGGTAATTTGGGCATGGACTGGCTGTTTATGCTTACTATCAGTGTCAGTAAACAATGTTTAGCAGGCCAAGGGGTGCCAGTGCATTTAGTATATTCAAATGGAAACAACCAGGTGCATCATCTCTGACAGCAGGTTTACTTCACGAAGATCAGCCAGAGATTGAATTGTCTGATTATGGAAAGGTTCCTAGTCCGGGCAGCGAGAGCCCTTCAGGGCTTCTTAATGGTGACAGCCTAAATGTAGAACCAATCTCCGATTTGGATCTCTTCTTTGAAAGGCTTTACAGCTATTACTGTGAGAAAGGGCTTTGGTGCATCATTATAAAATGGATTGTTGAGCTTCTAAGTCTAGGGTTCACCATATGTTTTTCAGGATTTTTTTTATTACATGTTGATTGGAATGGACTCCGTAATGCAAAGTGTGGGATGGATGCAGTTGAATCTGGAATTAAGCCCTGTGATCTTGCTAAAGAAGCTCTTCATCAACACCCCTTAACCCCACTAACAATTACCAAAGCTATTATTGTTGGATACTTAGGATTATTCTCTATCTATTGGATTTTTTGCTTCTTGAGATTCTTTGCACAACTAAAGGATACTCTTGAAATCCGGCATTTTTACCACAATAGGTGAGTGTGAATGATAAACAGTTAAAATGCATTGAAGCAAATGGTTGATAGTTTTTTCCGTATCTTACCATGATTTTCTTGCAGTCTCCATGTCACTGACAATGAAATTCAAACCATGCCATGGGCTACAATTCTTGAAAAAGTTGTTCTGCTACAAAGGTCTCAGCAACTTTGTGTGGTAAAAGATCTTTCTGCCCATGACATTGTCATGCGGTTGATGCGGAAGGAAAACTACTTAATTGGAATGCTCAACAAGGGTGTGCTAGCTTTCCCTATTTCACCGTGGTTTCCAGGTGCTGGTCCTACAATGACATCTGGTTCTAGTGGAACACAGAATCGTGTAATACTAACCAAGACCCTTGAGTGGACTTTGAATTGGTGCATCCTGCAGAGCATGTTTGATCGGTATGTCAACTAGTATACACATGCCTTTTTGTTGTACAATAAAGGTTCTACTATTTAATCCTTTAATCTGTTCATATGTGTATACATTCTTATCTTCTACTGTGTAATCATCAAATTTTTTGTGTAGACCATTTTCAAGAAATGATTTGTTGGTTGGAAGGATTGAATGATCATTTAGTTGCCTTGTAGAGGGTTATGATTTTGATATCTATATATTTTGGTGGCTCTTACGGGATACTTGTGGTGTTATTCTGGGCATTGTTCTTGAAACTTCATAGCTGCTAGCATTTGGTTGTTTTTCTCATTTTTCTTTTTTGTATTTTGTGTTTGTATTTGTATATGACATTATTGCCTTTAGATTTACTTATATGATAATCAGTTAGGCAGTTCATATGACAATGTGATTATAGTATACGCTTTCTAATATTTATGTTCTCCTTTTTGAACTCAAACTTGCTGTAGAAACTTTTGTGTCAGAAGGGATTTTGTGTCAAATCCGAAGACATTACAAAGAAGGCTCATGGTTGTTGGGTTTGCAATGCTTTTACTCTCTCCATTTCTTGTCATATTCATGCTGGTGTATCTCTTTCTGAGACATGCTGAGCAATTTTATAATCACCCTAGCACCGCATCATCTCGAAGATGGTCAAATCTGTCTAGGTGGATCTTTAGGGAATTCAATGAGGTATTTTTATTCTTGATCTCCATTTTATTTTCTGCACTTTTGCTGCTTTCATGGTGTTGGAAAGGACCACAAACACTTCGATGCTATATGAAGGAGAACAATTCTCTTAAATGCTTAAGCTATTTCATGGAAGCCTTTGAAAGACTCTGGGTCATGTATTTAGTAACTGAAAATGATTTCATCATGGAAGAAAACAATTACAAGAAAATCCTTATTGGAAGATAAGGGGAAATTACAAGAAAAAGAATTCTTGATAAAGGTATTTCTAGTTAAGGAGTAATCAATTTGATGTAACTGGTTAATGGTATGATTAATGGTTATGAGTGACCGCTTAAGCACACTACTGATTTATTATTCCTATTTCTCAAACTGTAAATACTTGTCACTGTAATCCTCTTTTTAACATTCATGGAATGGTGATAGATATTATTCTAGTCAATAGTCATTAGCTTTTTTATCTTCGTATATTTTTTGAGGTCTAATTCTCTATTAATTGTGGACTAACAAAAACAGTTTTCTGTTTCTATAACTGAATTATAATGACTGTTTAACACGTGTTGTTTAAAGAGAACCTATTATATAGAAGTAATCTATAAGTTTTGAAAGTTACCTGTGTTTGAATTTTGATGATGGGTGCGTTTTCTTGTTCTCTTTGTAGTAAATGAATTTATTGTTCGGAAGTGGTTTGAATATCATCTGTTGATAGGCTGAAAGTGATGCCTACCTAGTTATCATTTTACTTCTATGCTAGAGCTTATTGATAAAAATTTGGTGTAGGTGGACCATCTCTTCAGGCACCGGATTAATAGTAGTGTATTACACGCATCTGATTATCTCAAGCAATTTCCTGCACCAATCATATCTATCATTGCAAAATTCATCTCTTTTGTATCGGGTGGCTTTGCTGCAGTTCTGATCATCATTGCTTTTCTTGAGGAGTCTCTTCTAGAGGGCCATGTAATGAAATTCTGTTCATTTTTCATAATTTATACATCGTTTCATGACAGTTATTAAAGATCTTTTTAATGGAAAATATTGCAGATATTTGGTCGGAACTTGTTTTGGTATGCTGCTGTTTTTGGAACTATAACTGCCATTAGCCGGGCTGCAATCACGAGTGAGCTTCTGGTTTTAGATGCTGAAGGAGCTATGTCTATGGTTGTCCAACATACTCATTATCTGCCAAAGAGATGGCGTGGCAAAGAAAGTACTGAATCAGTCCGTGTTGAGTTTGCAACCTTATTTCAGGTACAAGGTCTTGGTTTAAAACTTTCTCATTATGATAATAGATCAACCCTTATCTGTTCTTTATTTGCATGATAACATAGGTTTGAATATTACTTTGCATGCTCTTGTATTTTTTTTTTGGCGCAGTATACTGGAATGATGTTACTTGAGGAGATGGCCTCAATTTTCCTCACTCCATACTTGCTTCTGTTTATTGTCCCAAAGGTAATTCTTACTTGGAGATAACCTTCTTTATATATAGTATAATGAATTAAGTATTTGCTATTTTCTTTTTGCAGCGGGTTGATGACATCTTGCTTTTCATTGCTGATTTCACTGTAAATGTTGAAGGTGTTGGTCATGTTTGCAGGTTAGCATGTTTTCATATTTATATTTTAAATGTCTGTCCTTTATATCTGGCCATTCTTTTGGACTTCTATGATTTTATTTATTTATATATTCATTAGTGCTGTGGTTTCCATGCGTGTCAGAGCATATTAATTATATTATCTCCCTGCTGTTTTCACAGTTTTAGCACCTTTGATTTTCAAGAACATGGAAACAGTCATTATGGTTCCCCTTGCAATGCACCTCGTAGCCGGAGGAGTTCTCAAGGGAAGATGGAGAAATCATTGCTGAGGTATGTTATTCTGGCTGAGCTTTCATAATCACAGGACACTGGTCTAATAGGTTTCTGTTACATAGTCTATTTATTGATTTTGTTTCGGACAATTGCTCGGGTTCTACTACTTCTCTTTTAATTGTTGTCTTCTATCCTGCTTTCAAGTTTTGGTGGAAGTTTAAACGACTAATGTTGAATGTTTTTTCTTGCACTTCCCCCTCGGGGAGGGGGCGGGGAAAAGGAATGAATTCATTGAAAAACAGTTAGTGTTATCCAAGTTCCTTAGCTACAGGATGAAAAAAATTCTATTTGTTATCCATGTATCTATTTTTTTCTTTAAAAGTTGTTTTCATATAACGACAGGAACCCTTTGTTTTTTCTTTTTCCCGTAAAAGTGATGTATGGACTGTCTTAATCCTGGTGTGAAAATCAGAGATTGTCCTACTAGTCAACACCTAACTTCCCCAGTGTTCCAATCTTAGTTTTTATTGTTTGAAGCTTTTCATCGTCATAACCTTGAAATTATCAGCTTCATTATTTTTAACCCTCAATTCTCCATGTTGTAATTCGCCTTCTTATGTGGTCTATGATTCTTCCGTCCAAGTCGTGAAATATATAAAAAGATGATAATTTTAACAAGCAGAAAAAGGAGAAAGAAAGGAAAATTTATGCTCTTTTTGGAACAAGGCTAAAATAATGTTTCTAGTTTGATTTCAGTCTATATTAAACAATGCCCCTCAGACAACTTAGCTCAGAAAACCTTTAGTACTTTTGAAATCCCTTACCTTAGGGCAAACAATTTTATTATTATTTTTGTTTTGTTGAACTTCTGTTGGTATTACAGCTTTCAGAGTAGTTATCCATCATGGGAACCAAGCGCACAGGGTAAACAGTTTTTGCTAAATCTTAAAAAATTCAGAGAGGAAAAGTTACCAGTGCACGGAAACATACATGCAGCTTCCCCTCCTAGAATGTGGAGGGGTATTTCCAACACAGGAAGCAATATTGGAGACAGAAACAGGTTTATGTCCAGGGAAATGCCATACAGTACTTTTTTAACTGCCAATCACTTGGGTTCTCTGTGGGTGATGGAAGCCAACCAACACAGTCATCCCTATCTCCTTGATTGGTACTATACATCTCGATCTTCTGACGTAAATCAAAGAGAAGATCCTTCAGAAGCGTTTGGAATAATAGAGCATGATTCTAGAGAGCATTGGATTCCCTCCAATATGACACAAAATGAAAGTGGATATGAGGAATACTCAAATGAGAATCGTCGAGGTTGGGCTCAATCTCATCTTGTGACTTCCACATCCGTTCCCATTTTCAGGGAAAGCTCAATTCAGGATCAGAGTTATAATGAACTGACCCCTAGTAGCAGGAGCCATTGGTGGGCAAGAAGTCACGCGCAGCAGGGTGGACAGAATCAGACAAGCTTTTTTGAGCCTCCAGATTTCAATGAGGAAAGATATAATTATTATGATAAGTTTTCTGATAGAGGGTCAGAGGAAGAAGATCGTGAACAACGCTTGTACTCTAGAGATAGTCACAGATTATCTAGAACATACACAGATGACTTGGGGGCTGGGGAAATAAATCTTCATTTTGATGATATTTATAGCAGACCTCCAGAAACCCCACCTGCAAGCTTTTGAGTGACAGCTCTGTTCCTCGTTATTTGTTTAAGAGGTTCTTGTCGTTGTCAACAGCATTTGCATGCATGGATTTCCAAGTCTATTCTTTGCTGTAAATAGATTCATTGGAATGAGGTTGGACTGTTAAAAGAGCCTCAGTTGATGTTTTGGAAGCTCTCTAGATTACCTAAAAGGCTTCTGGGGATCCTTCCTTGCTAGGTGTAGGGTTCACAAAATCATCAAAAAATCATTAATTATGTCCAGTATCCAAATAATTCTTTCACCCAATTCTCGTTTTTCAAAAATACTTTGGTTTTCTTTTACTTATTGTTTGGTTAGATTGACATGGAGAGGAGGGAGGCAAAATTTCTCAACCTCCATTGCTGAACTTAAAACTTTAGCTTCCCTCTCGAAATGTGAGGGATTTCAAGGGGGAGAGAATTTTTACATTAATTCATCTTAGTGTACATAGCTTTTACTTAAACATGTATATTTTAACCATACCGTCCTTTCCACGTTTAATTTCAGTCTTTTATCACTATTGAATTAATAAGAAGCCTTTAGATTACTTTTTTGTTTGCACGTATATTTATTTACAAAACATGTTACAAAAATTTGCAAATACGTAGAAAACATATAGTTGTCATCATTGATTGTTTTATGCTTAAAAACATTTACAAATATTTGCTTCATGCAAGTGGATGCGAATGATTATTGTAACATTGTAGATTGACTTTAGTTTAAGTGGTCCACAGAGCTGGGAAGGTGGAGCTAGTAATTTCATGGGCCCATTACATAAAGCTTTTAATAAATGACTCAATCACAAAATATAAAACTAAAACTTTATGAAGAAAAATAGTGTAAATGAAATCAATATTACGTTATAATGATTAAAGTTATAAATTTGTATATTATATATACTAAAATATTTATCTTTTGAAGAGACCACATTGGCCATAAGTGTGAAAACTTTTGGTCCACGTCTCACTCAATTTAAAATTTAGTGTTTGCAATTTTTATCCACATTTCTGACTACTGACTCACAGGTGGGGAATCAAACACGTAAGAAGCATATCAAGACATTATACAGTTTTAATTTTCTAACATCTGTTTATTTATGAGAGTAATTAAGAGAATTAGAAAAGAAAATTAAATTAGTCTCGTTAGATATTAGTTTCGCATTATTTTACAAAATTTAGTTATTTACTAAATATCCTCCTACTATAAACAAATCATAAGGATGTCAAAGTGAACCAATTCGGGTCACACAGGTTGGCTCATTACGGGTTGAGCTAAAAAAGAACCAGTTCAATTCAATTCACCGTTTAATGAGTCAGAAATTTTGCAATCTAGTTCAATCCACCACGAGTTGTGAGGTTAACTTACTTGATAATATATATATATATATATATATATATATATATATATATATATATATATATATATTATAATTTTTTATATATTTATAATGAAATGAAAGTTTTCACCTAATTCTTGAAATATTATTATAAAAATAATAATTAAAGATTAAAGTATCAATATATATAACTTCAAAAACAAATTAATTAAATATTCAAATTATTCAAATATTATCGAGCAATATTGTCAAACTATTCAAATATTATTAAACAACATTTTAGCATTTAAAAATATGAAATTATAAACCTAGATAGTTAAAAGTAATAAATAATTATAACACAAAAATTTTAAAAAAATTGTAGAAAAATATTGGTAGGTTAAGTGGTTCAACCCGACTCAAATCCCACAACCAATCTAACTCGAATTCGTGGTGAGTTAGATAAATTCACGGATTGAAACTCATTTTGACATTTTTACCAAATCAATAGTAATTGTTTGATGTTTTAAATAAAAAACAAGGATCGAAATTAAATTTGGATGCCTAAAAAGCACAACAAAAAAGATAATTATATATTAATGGATTTTGACATCTCTACCAAATCAATAGTAATTGTTTGATATTTTAAATAAAAAACAAGGGTCAAAATTAAATTTGGATGCCTAAAAAGCACAACAAAAAAGATAATTATATATTAATGGATTTTGAAACGAGCATTTATTCGGAAAAAAAAATACCCAAAAGAATGTGTATGTTTATTCGTACTTATTGAGGATATTTAATATAGTAAGTTTAAATAAAAATTATATTTATACACTAATACGAAAGTGTTAATGTAAGATTTTGGGCGGAATACAATCATAATAAGTCTTGTATGTTATGAACAGGTTGTTCAAAATTTATTTCTCTTTAATTCAATGTCAAATATTACATTTTAATATATAGTTTATTTTTCTTATATTGGATTTGTATTTTGTTAAATTAGTCCATTTTGTAATTAGGATAATGAGATTTATAAATATTTGGAATCAAGTTAAGTATTGTACTTTAGTTGTGTTGCTTTTTAGTAGTTTTTGTCTTGTTTTATAGTTCTTTTGTCCTGTTTTTTATTTGTTAATTTTAGTCTTTTAAGAATTGGCTTTATTAAATCATTTAAAAGTAGGTAATGAGTATATATACATGCTTCTTATAAGGAAACAAGTTTCCACACTCTCAAAGGCCCTCCAAATCAACTAAGTTTGATACAAAGAAGCTTATGCCATTGATTTTTGTATTTCATTTTATTTTACATGATGCAAGGCACCATCATTTCTAATAATAAAAAAGCTGGACTTTGACAAAAATGTTTTCAAAAAGCAATTGGATGGCCATGAAAATTGATGGAGAATGAATGATAACTGCATTGGTGAAGAGACTGTGACTATCCTTTTGGGTATTTCTAATACTTTTGAAGGATGTTACACTTAAGAGTTAAGACACATAAAAAACAAGAAAAACACTTGTTCTATCCTTTCTCAGATATTTTCAGATATCAGAATAAACAAGTTTATTCCTTTCATTTGTGATTTAAGCAATGACATTGCTATGCCTCTAATTCTTTCTACTACATTCCTACCGTTAGAAGTTCCAAAATTATTCTATATATTAAGAAGTGAACTTTAATCTTATCTCAACCTTATAAAATTAGTTTGAAAGATAATATTATATATCATATTTTAATCTCAACCGATGTAAAATCTTCAATGTATCCTCACACCGAAACATATACATATTATATGTGTGACTAGATATTAATGAATAGTCTGATAGCTGTCCAATAATGATGACATGATAGGTCTAACAGATAACAAATCTCGTTAGGATAGATTTCAGATGATTTTAATACCATTTTATAAAGTGAACATAAGTCTAACTCAATTCTACAAAACTGACTTGTAAGATGAAGTTTGAATTCGTTCTTACATTATAATTTGATCTTCTCTCCAAGCGATATATATGTGATATAAGATCTTCAACATATATCATCATTGCAAAAATCATTACACATTTTTTCTCTATTGTCTGTGAGCCACTGCTAACTGGACCTTCCCTACAGCTAAATGAGATCAAGATAAAAATATAAGTTACATTAACGGAATGGAAAGAGTGATATTCCATCTCTGCTATTGCAATCTTCACTGTCACTAGCCTGATTTAGAGGCCTATTATTCTGTTGCATGGTGGTCTGAAAATCCAAGCAAACTTGCCTATCGTTTGCTGAATCCATTGAGAAAGATCTTCGAATAGGCTGAATACAAAACCGCTCATCTTTCTTCCTAACATCAATGCACTCATCTCCCATGATGGAAACATGGTGACACTTCCTTATGATACACTCATTTCTACTCTCTACAACTCTTTCGCTTGAGTCACTTCTTTCTTGCTGCATCTCCCCAACTTCAATGACAACAAAATCCTCATCACTGCTCACGTGAGAGAGCAATTGAGAATCCTGAGGAGAAGAGCTTGGAGCTATGATATGATCCATCGGGCACTGTGTGTTGCCTGAAACAATGCTTGATCTACAAAGAGGGCAATTGGCATTGGTTTGAAGCCAAACGTCGATGCAGTGAAAGTGAAAGGCATGTTTGCAAATGGGAAGAACTTTCAGCATATCATGATCTTGAAACTCAGTCAAACAAACCACGCAGCCACACACACTTTGGTTCTTTTCGACATCCCCTTTTGTGAATTGAAGTGTTGGGATTTCACTGATTGTAGATTCATCAAGTCCTTGGCTCCACATCCTCGGAGAGAGTGCTATGAAGGGATCTTGATCTTCATGTTGAGGGGTAAGGAGGGAGAAAAACCATCTCAAGGGGTGAAATAGGTACAAGTTTGAGAAGCATTTGGTGACGAGATTTAAGTAGGTGATGAGTATAAAACCAGTGACAAAGATGGTGGGAACAATGATGGCAAGTATGGGTAAAGCAGAAGCAGAATTTGAAGCAGGTTTTGGTGTGTGAAGGATTGTGCTAGCATGAGTTTTGATGGGTGGAAGCAGCTTGTTGTGGTTGAGTGCCATTTGAAACCTTGGAATTGAAGAGAAGTGAAAAATTTTGATAGTTCCTTCTCTCCCTCGCTAGTGATGCAAGGATCTTGTTTTGGAAATAAAGGTGATATTTATTTTAGAGAAAGCTTGATTAGAGTGTGATGGGCATAAAATAAATGAAAATATTTTTTAATGATTAAATTTTGATAATTTCTTTTCATTGACATTTTTTAAATGATTTTCTATTTTTTTACTATCTGCGAAGAGGCACAGTTCATGGTTTGACTGACACAAAGAGGGTTATTTCTCTTCCAATGAAAAGATAGGTTTTGGATTTCTGTATCCCAACCAAGATTATTAGGTGATATAAAAATTGTGTTTAATCTTTGATGCATAATAAATAAATAAGATGTATCATTTATAATGCCCCACGAAGCTTAACCCTTCAACGTTACTGACTTATTGTTTTTCACCACCATTAAACTTAGCTGTCAAAATTTAACCTCTAATAAGTAAAATAGGTTTTATTGGACCGTATGCCCGTATAAGCTGGAGTGGATAGAAAAAATGGACAGCAATTGCAAATAGTTTGATGCTAAGGTTAGTGTTTTATATTGAGGTTTGTGATAGTAATCTAGATATGAGTATATGCAGGCATGTATATTTAAGTCCAATGGTAGTAATTTAAGTGTGAGTCTAAGTCTTATATTGGTTAGAAATGAGAAAGTAAAACACTATATAAGAATAAAGACTCATAAACTTATTGTTAAGGTTTTAGGTTGAAAGTGATGTCAATGTCTTATATGGTTGAGTTCAGGTTATTGGTGTTGTATCTCTCCAATAAAACTCTCTCTATAAACCTAACATGCAGAAACATTTTAAATTATATGTTTATTTTCGTACGTCTTGGGTTGTTAGGGGTTCGTTTGTTATTCTTCACTATATGTTATTCTGAATTTAGAAAAACCTTGTAGTCTTTTACATAGTAATGTTGGAACAAATGGAAGAGAGATGAAATAATTTTTGAAAAAATTATTTTTGGAGCTACTTTTCTAACCTATAACTATTTTTGTGGTATTCATTGAGAATTGAGATATTTTTAGGTCTCTTCTATAGGTTAATTTAAGGTGGAAACTGAATATTAATAAACAGGTGAATCAAGTCTAGATGTTAACAGACAATTAAATCAAGTTGTTGATTGAAAAAATAGATTTTACATATATCGAACAAAAATAAAGATTGCAAATCTTTATCCAAAAAGTTTGATTTGTAAAGCCTCGCCAAATTTATTTTAAAAATCTTTAACAAATATTAACGGAGCAATATTCTTGACCTATATTAAAGAATAAATAATCACAATAATATTAATTAAAGAATTCTATTTTTTTTCGGCTGAAAAATAATTTTATTCATATCAATGTAAAAACTAATGAATATGAAGTCTTTCTAATACTTAATATTTGTAAAAAAAAAAAGAAATTTTATAATATTTAATATTTAAAAAAAAAAAAAAACATTGTTAACCGATAAAATTGTGTTTAACATAAGTAAAAAACTACAATTAATATTGATAAAGAAAATTCTAACTAACATCAATTGAGAAATAATTTTAATTTACATTAAAAAAATTAATCTCAATAATAACAATAAAAATAATTACGATTAACTTTAAATGAAATAAACTCTATTCACATTACTTAAATAGATTGATATCAAAATAACAACCAGAGAAATTGACAGTTAAATAGATCTCAGGTTAATTAACAAAGAACTCACCAGACATAATAAAAGAAATAGTTAAATATAATAATGACTTTGATTTTCCGTAAAAATTAGAATTAGTTTATTTTTGAAATTTTGATTCAATTTAGCTTTTTAGGACGACGTGAATTTAATTATTTTAACCAAATTATAAAAGAAATAGTTAAATATGATTTTGATATTTGATTTTCAGTAAAAAATAGAATTAGTTTATTTTCAAAACTTTGATCCAATTTAGTTTTTCAACTTTAGAATGACATGAATTTAATCATTTTAACCAAATTTTGTTTAGTTTATTTGATGTTAGTTAATAAACTATCATGAAACATATATGAAACGTCAACTAAATTTAACAAAATTTAGTTAAAAAGTTAAATCCATGCAATTATAAAGTTTGAGACTAAATTGGGTCAAAGTTTCAAGAGTCCAATTTTAATTTTCACTTAAAGTTAAGGAAAAAAAATATTTAATCCTAACAAAATTAAAAGATAAAGTGTATAAAATTTTAAAATTATTGAAGTGATTTAGTTTTAAATAACCAAATTACTTCTATTAAATCTTAAAATTTTTCATTCAATTAATATTTTGTAGTAAAATATTTAATTTTTTTATATAAAATATATTTTTTTTCATCCAAACATACACACACATAACTTTTGTTAGAGTTAATGAAACAGCTGCTTGAATTTTGAACATGATTTTGCCACTTGCCAGATTAGTAACGAGTAGAAGTTATATAAATGCTTTCTTTTTAATTACCAGCAGACCAACTTTATGTTACTGAAAAGGTTGATTTAAGATGGGACAGTTTGGAATACCTATGACATCATCAGTGACACTAATCTTGTCCCAAAATCATCGGTAAGTGATGCTAAATCCTTGCCAGTACAATTGTAGTCTACATCTCTGTTCTCAGATGTTCTGTTGCGCTAATTACTAATTAAGAAGTTATATAAAAAATGTGATACTATGATGTTTATACACTCCATCTTAGTCAAAACAGCCCTGTTAATAAATCTCTAAAAAAAAACCAAGTAATACATGCATAACTGCTTTCCCTTTCATTCTTCTTCCACATGAACCAAGTTGCATGATTATGCAGGCATAAAATGTCAGAATCATCCATGATTAAGAAAATAATTATGTGTTTTTCTGCAGAAAAAAAGTCCTCAGAGAAAACGTTTGCGTTGATATCCACATCAAATAATGCAAATCCAGAAGGTGAATAGGTCAAGTTCCAAAAATTCAACCTAAAACCATGATGTAAGATGATGGCTGTTTGATATTCTAATGAAGTTCAATGTTCCTCTTCAATTACAATACTTTTAACCACGTGATGAAATTAATCCAGTATTTTCACGTCTCAATCCCACCCTTTAAATTAATATAACACAGTAATCTTCCCAGAGAATTTCCACTTCGATGTTGGGACCAGAGGGATCATTAGTTTAGGGAAACAAGTGGACATGCTTATTTTTCTACAACCACATTTCTATTATGTATTCAACATAAAGATTCTATTAGCATTATCATAAACTCACAATGCATGGTCTTCTGATCTCACTTTCTGTCGTATTAGAACTAGGAAACCAAAACAATGACTTTAGCAGTGATGATGATCACTATGTGATCCACATACGTTGAACACTAAAACCAATCTCTATCATGGGGCATCATAAACTTTGATAAATTTCCATTTTTTTTTCTCATCCATTGAATGTAATCAATCCATGGTAAATTTCCAAACAGTGAAGACGACATAGATTGTTTGGGGAATATAAAAAGGCGAAGAAGTTAAATATTGAAGCAGAAGTGTAAGAGAATGGAGGAGTTAAAGGAAAAAGTGAGTGAAGGGGAAGAAAAGGAAAAAAAGTACAGAGGAGTAAGAAGAAGGCCATGGGGAAAGTTTGCATCAGAGATAAGAGATTCAGCTAGAAATGGAGCTCGCGTGTGGCTTGGGACCTTTGACACTGCTGAGGAAGCAGCAAGAGCTTATGATCGTGCTGCATTTCAAATGAGAGGTGCCATGGCCATTCTCAACTTCCCACATGAACACCCTTCTTGCACTTCATCGTCAAAAACTGAACATGCTAAACAAGTTGTGGTTTTTGAGTGTCTCGATGACAAATTGTTGGAGGAACTCCTTGATTGTGATCACAAAAACATCAATCACAACTTGGGTAACTAGGAACATTTTTAATCCTAGATTAATGGTGTGTCTGCAGTGTTCGTGTTCAATTAAATAGACCAATCGCACGAAGTGGTTTTTTGCGGGGACTATAAAATTTGAGTAATTTCACGTCACGTTAATGTGAAGTGGATAGTTGGAAGGGAATTCAAACTTTCCTTTTATGCAAGTGACGTCGGTTTTGAATTATTTATCAGTTTTATCGATAATTAATAATAAATGAGAAAAATTATTCAGGGTTTATTTCTGGTGAGGTTTTTTTTATAGTTGTCAAAATGGATTGTAACTCGTAAATCAATCCAGTTCGTCACGGGTTCGGATTGGGTTGGGTTAAATTCTTTTTACAAATTTCAATATGGGTTGATTTTTGACCTAACTCACCTAGAATCCGGCTCACCAGTTGAATTGGCGGTGAGCCGAGTTGACAAATAAAGGGTCACACAAATATTTTTTGTGAAGTTAAACTTTGCATCTAGGTCATGTTAGATTGTTTTTTTCTTTAAGTCAACAGATAAATAATTTGTATTTTTGTGATTCTGGTTTATATTTGGATTGTAATAAAGTTTATTTAGATTTTAATTAGAATTATAATTTAGTTTTGACCGAAAAAAATAAAAAAATTGTATTTTTTTAATTAAGTGAACTCGTGAATCAACCCATTTAACCCACCAATCCGTGGTGGGCCAGGTCAGATTCAAATTTTTTGACTCGCTAATAAGTGAGTCGGATTGAGTTGGCTCACTAAATAATTAACTCGTAGTGAGTCAAGTCAGGTTACCCGTTTTGACGGTTCTATATTTTGTTCACAAATAATGTTTTTTTGGTTTGTTTATTTGTCAAAATTAAAACTTATTCAAATGATGGTAACCAAAATGGTACTTGAGGCACAATGAGTTGCTTTCATAAAAAAAGACACATAAGAATCCTCATGATGACCCTATTAGTGACCTCACGACCTATTTTTTAGAATATTTTTCCAATACATTGATTGATCTACCCATTGAGAAGGCATGATAATGAAATTGAATATGAAATGTTAGTTTGATTTCAAAAATTTGATTAAAAAAAACGGGTTTTCTCTCCTTATAAAAAGGGATCAAATCCGAGAATGCGAGTCTTTATCATACAGCTTATTTAAATAATTTTTCTTTTTCTTTTTCTTTTTCTTTCCTTCTATTAAAAGAGGGATGCCCTCCCAAATCCCCAACCATCTACCTCGTATTACTGTGACTCATGCCCGAAGATATATACATACATCGTTTATATAAATAAAGCTTTTATATCATTTTATATTTATTATTACATCATTCAAATCTCATTTTACTAAACAATTCTAATTTTTCTTGAGTAAATTACCTTAGCATCTTTTAACTTTTGAACTCACAATTTTGAGTTACTTTTTCTTTATATACCAATAAGTCATTGTGCAGAGTGTAAATTGAGAGTTCCATCGTTTTCTTTTTAAATAAAGCACAACAAAATAATAAAGAAATGGCTACACTACACCCGTGGCCAAGAATAGAGTATATCCAAACTATAAAATGCGCTAGATTCGCTTAACTATGACAACATTAAAATAAAATAGTTGGTGGGATTACGTTAAAGGCATACTATAACTACGACCGAATTATGGCTACTGTTTATATATATATATATATATATATATATATATATATATATATAATTAAATTTATTTTGTCTTAGAGGTGTTGGTATAATCTGCAACATTTTAAATAAAATATATGGATAATTTTAAAAAAATTATGGCGGCGACCATCTAGGCCCTAGATTCTATTATTTAATTGTGTCTATAAATACCATGGTTACGTACTTTTATAGTATAGTTGAATAAAATAGGCTTTTCAATTTTATATTATTTTTCCTTCATAATTATTTTATATTATTTGTTGATAATGCTTACATTACAAGAATATCTTTATTTACGATAGTATTTCGTAAGTAATTTAAATTTGTCTATGAATTATCTACAAAGTAAATTTCGTAAGTATTATGTTAATAGATAATTTTATTAATGAAAATAAATTTTATAGATAATTTTATTAATGAAAATAAATTTTATAGATAACTTATTTATGATTATTATTTACGAAATTAAGGTGTCCATAACTATCTACAAAAATATTCGTTAAAAAGTTTTTCATTTAATATTGAGTTATTTACGAAATATTTTGTAGATAAATCAACTACGAAAGATTTCGTAAATAACTTACCTACAAATTTTATAAATAATTTCTCTATAAAAATTTTCATAGATAATTTAAATATAAGAAAATAAAATAATTGTAAATTATAAGCTCATGGCTCTGCATAAAATCAAATAATTGTTATCGTTATTAGTATCTATAATTGAATCCTAATAGATATCAAATAAAAAATTATTCAATCCTCAGTTTCAAGAACCTATCCACAATAACCAAGTAATACACTACCAAATCAACAATCCTTTAGCCTAATTTTTGGACTGATAAAGAAAATCAATTGGGGCAACGAATCTAAACTCAATAAAAGAAACCTCTTTGACCAATATTTGCGCTAATTATAAAAGAAAAAACAAATGGAGCAACAAATCTCAACTTAAACCAAACTAAGAACATAATAGCTTTGTGTTTAAGGATGGATATTTTCAAAGAGAAAATATGAAAAGTTTACACCTTATGTTATTATATATATATATATATATATATATATATATATATATATATATATATATATATATACTACCAACCAAAAATTGTTTTTAGAAGAAATAATTGTTTTGTATTTATAATTAATAATTACAATTATAAAATACAGTTTGCACACTACTTATATATTATAAAATTAGATGTTATAAAATTAGACATGAGACTTTTAACATATCTAGTTTTGATAGAATGTTAGTAAGTGAATTTTAAACTTATCTCAACCTCATCAAATCAACTTGTAAAATAAAATTTACACCCTATTTATATATTATAAAATTTTCTTATTAAATGTGATACTTCCAACAATAATACTTTCAAAAAAATTCATCATTAATATCTTCCCCTTACAATTGTGCCTACCCTGTATTACTAGAAAGCCCCACTTGTGGTTCCGTTTAATAACCCTGAGTTATTCACCTTATCTCACTACCAATCATCCTAAACCTCCTATAATTACAAATTGTCAAAGTCTTTACATTTTTTCTTAACAACCAATTATAACAACTCCATTTAGCATATTTAAACAAAAATTGACCGCCTTGTCTGTTTATTTATCTATTCTCCCAATTTATTGTTATTTCTATCTACTTTTAATAAAAAAATTTGGATAAAAGCACCCGAAAAAAAAATTAGAGCTTTTTATTACTTATTATGCTCATACTTTCACTATGTCAAATTAAATATATATATTTTTTAATCCTCTTTTTCATTTCTAGATATAATTTTTTTTTTATTCCATATACAGTTGCTCGCGTATTCTTTAAACGCGTATTCTTTAAAGTTGGAAATAGGCATCAATAAGAAAAAAAAATACGAGGAAAGTATTAGAATCTTTGATGGGTCTTTCATGAGAAAATAACTACATAGATATAATATTATGATAGATGAGTCTAACTTATATTTAACTCAAAATTTTAAGACAATAAATTTATAAAAAAAAAAAATCATCTTTATTTAATGTGAGATTTAAACTCTCACACTAGGATTTTCCAACCATATTTCCTGATGTTTGAGTCTATTTAAATTTTCACCTCAACCTCAAGTTAATAATGAGTAATTCTTATTTATACGGTTGTTCATCATAATGACACATACTTGTTTGACTCTCCCTTAGAAACATTTTTGATATAAACATCTATTTGAGCATGTCACCAAAACTAACTATTATTTCAGATACTATGATGAGTTTTTAAAGAAGGATCACCAAAAAGATCCAACCAATATATAAGACATGAGTTCAATATATAAGAAATTAATACTATATAAAATTCAAAACTGGAAAACAATAAATTTATAAATTTTCTTCCATATATAATCTTCAACTTTTTCATCTTTATTATTTGATTTAAACTCACAATTGAGTTTCCCAACAATGTGCTATATTCTGATTTCGGTAATACAGTCTATATGGATCCTTTATGAGGGATATAAGATGTATATTTACTACATCGCTAACTACTAAAGCTGCGATTTCTACTAGGTTCTATACTATAATTCAATGCTGTAACATTTAGTCCTGCAATTAAGGAATAAGACATGATTGTCCAAAGAGAATTGAAGAGGTATATAGAAAGTATTCTGAAATGACAATCTGATATATATATATATATATATATATATATATATATATATATATATATATATATATATATATATTCGTTGGTTCAAAAGATTTTGAAAGTAAAATACAGTGAATTAAAATTTTGGCGAGTATAGAAGGTATAATACTTTTTCAATTAATATAATATATTTTATTTTAAACATAAATTTATTATTTAAAAAAGGACCCAATTACGTAATTAATTATGCAAACAAAAGAATAAAATCTTATAATAACCCTTCCCAATTCATGCTACAAATTTTCATCGCAGTCATTTCATACTCGACAGAAAATTCTACGTGTGATGAGGCGGCGCGGTTCACGCATTCCTCCAACCTTTCCCTGCCATTGAACCTTTGCTTCAATCCTTTGAAATTGCATTATTTGACTCACGTGCGCAAAGTACAAAGTAGTAGTACTCCAAACCTAGGAAAATTTAATGAGGACTAGGTCCAAACATTTCTTTACTTCAACTAAACCATCTTGTCATAATAAAAAAATGCAGTGCCATCCTCCTTGTCCACCATTCTTAACTCAACCTTTCTTAATTAATTCACTCCCAATTTGAACGTCCTTATTTTATAACCCATTTGTTAATTCACCCCACAAATTCCTTCTCTTTTCACTTCATATATAAAGTTCAAGCCTCTTCATTTTTCGATGTAGAAAAAATAAATACCAACAAAGAAGGTAAATTCATATCTGTCATCTTCATTAATGGATTTCAATTCTTCGTTCTCCCATCTCAACTCTTGGGAAGCGTTGTTTTCGTTCAACGACAATGCAACAAATGAATCGTCCATATTGGACTCCATAGCTATAGGATCAACGAAGAAAGAGAAGAGAGGGTATAGAGGAGTAAGAAGAAGGCCATGGGGAAAATTCGCAGCAGAAATACGAGACCCTACAAGAAATGGTGTTCGAGTATGGATTGGAACATTTGACAGTGCTGAAGAAGCTGCTTTAGCTTATGACCAAGGAGCTTTCTTGACAAGGGGTGGTCTTGCTACCCTTAACTTTTCAGCACAAGTGGTGGTGGAGTCCCTGGAAGACATGGGTTTCAAGGCACTCAGAAATGGTGTCTCACCATTGTTGGAACTCAAAAGGATGCACGTGATGAGAACCAAATCTAGGGCTAGCAGGAGTTGTGGTAAAAAGGTTAAAAGGGGTTGCGGCAAAGGGAAATTGGATCCTACTACTGAAACAGTGTTGGTGTTGGAGGATTTGGGTCCTGAATACCTAGACCAACTTTTGACCTTCACTTCCCCTGGTTCTTGGTGCTGAATTTCTGGATTCAAACTACAAAACCTTATTCATTCATAGCTTCTTTATTTTAGCTTCTCTCCTTTATTAATTCGTTTATTTTCTTCTTTCCATTTTGTATATTAAAAGAAAATTTTTAACAGATATACTCCCATTGATTTTTCTTTAAATATTATCGATATATATTAAATTGTCTTTCTTTATTATTAGTCACTTTAATTTTTTACTATTTAAAATATACAAATACTTATAATAATGTATAATAGAGTTAAATAAAATATCATACATAAAATATTTTTATTTTTTTGCCAATAAAAGAAAAATCTGAAAGTCAACTACAAAAATCAGCCCTTGATATAAGATTAATCTATCTAGAGATGACAGAAATATTTGTATCCCTAGGTATCCACAGATAAAATCTATGATGGATGGTTAGTTTCGGTAGGTATTTTTTACCTGCATGTAGCAAGTACTTTAGTATTTATTTATAAATGGGTCGAGTACGGGTATCATAATATTTATATACACGGGTATCCACCTGCAAAAAAATTAAAATTAAAATTTACTTTATATTTTATTAAGTTAAATTTAATTAAAAATAAAATTTAATTTGTTTTATTTGGTTAAATTTAATTAAAATTAAAATTAAATTAAATTTATATTATATTTTTTATTTTTTATAATTTTACTTGAAAATTTTATTTAAGAAAATTAAATATATATATATATATATATATATTAAATATTTGCTGGTATGCAGGTTTCCACGTAAGAAAATCGGCAAATATTTTTCAAATTGGTAGCCAACAGATAAATGGACAGGTAGCGGGTAAATTTTATTTTTAGATCGGATAACAAGTAGGCACTATCTATGTCTGACCTTACTCATTGTCATCTCTAATCTCATCACGTAAGCTTTGATGTTTTAGAAATTAAATTTTGAATATTGAGTATATTTTCAATAAATTAAAAAACTGTTTTAAAAAAATAATAATTTATTATTGCTTTAAATATGTTCGGATAAATTTATTTTAAGAAATAAGAGTAAGAAACTATTTTTTAAAAAACAATCTGAAACTCTTTCTCACAAAAATAAAATAAGGTACTAGAGAGAAATCAATTTTAATTAAAAAAAAAACCTTCTTTTCACATACGTATCGATTTGTACTTTTATAAAAATGTCCTAAAATCAAAACACATTTTAACAATTTTTTTATGCACAATTAAACATGCCATTATTTCAACATGGTGTATATGAAGTGATAGCAAAAGTACTTTTCGAAGAGAGGAAGTAAAGTATGCAAAATTAGGGAGATAGATTGAAACGATTAAAAAGGTAATAATTAATGTTATATAAATGATAAATAAAACATACTTTAAGAAAAATAGGAATATAGAAATAGGTGACACATTATGATAAAACTATTGAATTTTTAAAATAAGATAAATATTCAAGATACGGATAATGCTATTTGTTTCTTCTAAAATGGATATATAATCCACATTAATAACATGGATAAAAAGAATACATTATTGAAATAACTTTTGATTTATGTGTATTATATATTATTACAATTTTCATATTTAGTGAGATTTTTTTATTAAAATTAAAAAAAATGCTCTGTGAATTTTTTAAAATTTTATGTAGTATTTTGAGAAAAAAATCGGAAAATTTAAGTACAACAAATATTCATTATTAATTCTTGAGAGAAATAAAATATATCCTTCATTTTTATATTTTATTCTAATGATATTATTAGTTGATATAAAACCTGTAACATTCTTTTTGTGACAAAATATTGAACTTTTCAGACAAATTCTAACTTTATTTTAGAATTTAAAATATTTATTTAATTCAAATCGATCAAATTTAATTTTCACTTTTATACTGTATTTTGAACAATATATTTGAACTATGTAAGATCCCTTCTGGGTTAGACAAATATGTGAGTAAAATATAGCTCAAGAATGAGGATTATACGCAAAAAGACATTCTCAATATTTATAATGATTTGTATGTTGCAACATCTAGCGTATTAGCTGTGGGAACGTTGGATTACGTTTCGTGATATAATTTTCTTTATTTCTTTAAAGTTTTTGATCAAATTCGACGGCTTATTCTTAGTCAAAAAATTAGGATTAAAATAAGATAACGGTTTCATGATAACCTTGTTTACAGCGAGGGTGTTTTAATTTGGACAAAACTTATTTATAAACTAATACACTAAAATTTTAAGCTGAGAAAAATAGAATAATTTTAGTTTTATAAACTTTAGTATACATGTCAATTCCTTCAAAAAAAGTATATAGGTTAACTTTTCATTCTATTTTTTCCTCTTTTTATTAACATTTTTAAGAAATACGCTGTCAGTAAAAGAAGAAAAAAATTAAAGTTGAACACGGAGTTCATTGAAAATATATATTTTACGAAAATCGATTGAATCAATGGACGAAAATGAGATTTAACCAAGTTAAATTATTAAATAAAAATAAACTCACTTTGAATAATACTCCAATAAATTTAATTTCATGACTTTTTTATTTCTCCAAAATGGAAGTGAACTAATTAATCATGAAATTCATCCAATTTGACTGTGATTAAAGATATCAAATAGGTTGGACTTTTAAAATTTAAGTCAATCTTGTATTTTGTCCGGATTCCACTTAGTTTAAATATTTCTCATTAAAGTAATAAGGATATAACGAAGTTTATTTTTTCTTTTTATCGAAATCGTATAAATATATGTAAAAGTTTTAAATCTATTAAAAAAAAAAGAAGTTAAATATGTTTTTGTTCTTTAACTCAGTGAATTTTGAAATTAGTCTATTTCGAAATTTTAGACCAATTTAGTCTTTCATCTCTCGAAATACATGAATTTGGTCATTTTAATCGAATTTTGTTAAGTTTATTTGACATTTCAAACTTGTTTAAAGATTATATTTAAGTTGTTTATACTGTTTGACACATTTTTGTTTTAATGTTAAGCAAATACTATTACAAAACGCGCTTGAAATGTTAAATAAAATTAAATAAAATTTGATTAAAATGACTAAATTCACGTATTTCGAAAGATGAATAACTAAATTAGTCTAAAATTTTGAAATAGACTAATTCCAAAATTCAGTAAAAATTAAAGCACAAAAACATACTTAACCCTAACAAAAATTATGCATAAACTATTCAAATTTGCACCTCTCTACTTATCCTAAAATGTTAGTTTAATTCTTGATTGATCCAGGTGAATTAACCCATAATAGGTTACTTTTGTACAATCAACATTCTATAATCAATAATATGTTTTTAATATTTTGTTTAATCTTCATAATAGATAGCAACATAGGTACATTCTACACTAATAATATCTCATATTTTCTACATTATTATCATTTTAGTAAAGTTAGTTTGGTGGTCGATATCAGTTTAGGAAAACATGAATTAGACTACTTTTTGGTTACAGATCTTATTAAATTAGATCTGGGTATGGTTAGGACTATCAAAGTGGATCCGGCCTGATTTATGAGTTAGGTTACATTAAAATAAAATTAAAAAATTGTGACTTAAATAAAAGTCGTTTTTTTAGCATAATTAACATGTTTGATCATATGTGAATGACCTACAGACAAATGAATTGACTCTTTAAATCTTTTCTGATACAATTTGTTGTTATCAATTTTTTATTGTTATTTTTGTGTATTTTAATTAGTGTTGTCAATTCCATAGTTTTTTTTAGTAATATGGAATATAATTTATTTTTACGAATTTTACTTTTTTTAATTACAAATGTTATTAACGTGAAAAATATTAATTGAATTGTTTTAAGTAATATTGAGAATAAAATGTATGGCATTTATATAACAATTTTTGTTAAATAGTAAGTTTTAAGCTTTTGAACAATAATATATTATAATTTCTTTTGTACGAAATAAATGGTTATAAGCTTTCAATTAGAACAAAAAAAAAAATGGTTCATTGATCCGTGAGTTTAACATAGAGTAAAAACTTATGATTCATTTGAAAATATAGACCATATTTTTATCATATAAACATATTTCTCTTTAGCTAAGAAAAAAATATATAAACACACTATAAAAAAAAAAAAATATATATATATATATATATATATATATATATATATTAAATAATTCTGTTTCAAGAAAGTTCGTTAGGATAGGTTCTAACTTGACTTGATATCATGTTAAAAATGAGTTTTAAGTCTAACTCAACCTTAAAAAACAATTTATAAAATAAGATTTGTCCCTCACTTATATATTGTGAAATTACCTTATCTTTAATCGACGTGAAATTTCTTCGTGTACAGTTATTTGATCTACTTTAATCACTTATGTGGAATACGTAAAACTAAAAAACTAGACATATAGTTAAAAGTATATCCGAATGGATCCTGGCTAGGTGAACATTTTCCGAAACTTACTCCATCGTCATTACTCAATTTGTAATTCAACTTCCTCGTGTTCAACTCTTTCAAAGGGTGCGAGTTCCTGGAACCTGCATACCAGGATTAAAAAACATGTTCCATGAAATCAGCAACAAAATAACGTTATATATATAAAGACGGAGGGGCCAGTAAAAATTTGAATAATTAAGAAAAACGTTGTCGGAATGCTTCTAGAAGTGGAATCTCTGAGGCAATCAATGATAGCCATAATAAGATGATGACAAGCATACACTGCAATATATATAGTAATCGAATTTCTTGAGAGAAACCAACATGGCTTCCCCTTTGTTTCAGCATTCAGACTGGGGCACGTTGATGGAGCCTTGTGATATTTTGTTTGAACCATTTTCAAGCAAAGATATTTGTTGTGACCCTTTTCATGACTCTCTTTCCTTTGATATGATAGAGAAGTCAAAGGATTCAGAGGAAGCAAGTGAAGTGATTGAAGCTGCGGAAGTGGTGCAAAGTAAGAAGTGTTATATTGGGGTAAGGAAAAGACCGTGGGGAAGATTTGCAGCGGAGATCAGAGACGCGACGAGGAAGGGTACCAGAGTTTGGCTTGGAACGTTTTCAAATGCAGAAGAAGCTGCTTTGGCTTATGATCAAGCTGCATTTCTGATGAGAGGATCAACTGCACTGCTCAATTTTCCTGTCAAAAGGGTTATGGAGTCTTTACATGACCTCAATTACTTTGGTTGCAACCAAGGCTGCTCTCCCGCATTGGAACTCAAAAAGAGGCACAACATGAGACGAAAATTATCGTCAAAGGCTAAGGAAACTAAAACCAAACTGGAATTCCAATAATCGAATTTTGTGTTGTTCCAGGACTTGGGAGCTCACTAGACACTTCTTGTCAGATCACAAGCTCTCACAAGCTCTACTTGCTTCATAAATAAATAAACCATGATATCTTCAACCCTTACCTTATGATTTGATAAGGGTTTCAACGATTCCGAAAAATTAAAATACATAATATTTGAATTATTTATAATTTAATTATTTTTATTTTTTAAATAATTTATTTGGATGGAATAATTGAAAATATTTTAGAATTCATTTTTTTTTGTTTTTATTTTAAGACACTTAACTATCTATCTTTGAGTCGACTAGACTTAACATACTTTTGATTCAAAACAACTGGTCTCAACTTTTGGTCTGGGTCAACTCTAGAAGATTTAACCTGGTTTGATTAGGTCTGACCTTTAGTCTAGGTTGACTCGTGTCGACCATCAACTAGGGTCGATTGATTTCAACCTTTAGTCCAGGTCGACTAGGTTCAACCTTCAACCCCGACTAATTTGGCCCGACCAACCTTAGTCCTTATCCAACTCGACTTGCCTGACCATCGCTCTTGGTCGACCCGGCTCAACCTACGACCTTGGTTGATTCGGTTTAAATTTCGGCTTATGCTATCTTGAGTCGAACTTCGACCTGCTTGACTTGATCTTTTACCTGTGTCAACTCAGTTCGACCGTTAACCTCGATCGACTCGACTCGACCTTTGGCCTGACTAACTCATCTCGACATTAGGCCTGATAGACTCAACTTGACATTTGGTCAGGACAATTCGGCTCAACCTTTGGCCTGACCTATTCGTCTCATCCTTTAGTTTATGTCAAATTAGTTGAACCTTCGATTTCTGCCAAATCAGGTTGACCTTTGGCCTGTGCTAAGTCGGCTCGACTTTCACCCTATGATGACTTGGCTCAACCTACGATCGAATAAACCTAACTTGACATTTGGCCTCGACTAACTCAAGCCTTCAGCCCATGTTGTCTCAATTCAACCTTCAAATAGAGCCAACTAGACTCGACCTTCGTGAATGGAATGATAATAGAGTAAAAAGTATTGGAATTTCAAATTTTTTATACTTTTGAGGATATTTGAAATTCTTATATTGTATTCATTTGAAATACATTTCGGAATTCCTTAAACTTGATTTTTTTTTTCTAATTACTTTATCGAAACAAGTCATTTCAATGTAAAAAAAAATTAATTCTTCAAATAAAAGAATTATCCGTCTAAATTTCCTCATCTAAACACAACATTAGATTTATCCAATTAAATTATCTTAGCAAGGCTCCTAAATAAATTTGTTATCCGAGATTTTCTTTTGTTTTCCTTTTAACTTTTTTTTTTCAAATAAGATTATGTTTGTTGAGAATTCAAGTGTAAGTGTAAATTTTACTGAGTAAAGATGAAAAGGTTGAATACCATATTAGTACGAAGTCCATAAATTTATTGTCTTAAGGTTTTGAATTGGAGACCATGTCAATCCTTTATGTGTGAATTAATGTCATATTTCATTAATAATGTATTTTCCCAATAATTATCTCTTAAAAGATTAAACATTGAAGTTTGAAAAATCTCACCTCACAAAACTATTATGCATGATGATTTATCTCTATAATATTAATTATCATTAATTGTGATAAATAATGGTGATAATTTAAACATGTAAAATAGTGCTTAAACATCTTTATTTTCGATATACATGTTGATAACCGATGAAAATTTAGAGTGAAAAGAAAATTATGTAAGACTAGCGTAACACAGGCTACCGCGTCTGTGTGTATGTATTTTTTAAATATGTATGATATTATATTAGTAGGTGATAATATTATAATGTTATTAAGTTAATATATATATTAAAATTATATTTATTAAAAATAAAGTGAAATATATCAGAACAAATAAAAGAATAATCATTGATAAATAAAGAAGAAGAGAAGAAGAGAGACATCTGATTTTATAAAAAGTTTGTAAAAGTAACGGTCAATTTTTAAAAATTTAATAAATTATTATATTTAAGGGATAAAATCGGTATTTTGAAAAGTGAACACAAAAAGGAGAATCCCTTTTATATATTGTTATAGAAAAGAATAATCATTGATAATTAAAGAAGAAGAGAGACATATGATTTTATAAAAAATTTGTAAAAGTAACGGTTAATTTTTAAAAATTTAATAAATTATTATATTTAAAGGATAAAATCGATATTTTGAAAAGTGGACACAAAAAAGAGAATTCCCTTTATATATTGTTATAGATAATAATCTTAAGATTTGAATGTAATAATGATTTATCAACAACTATTTTAAAAACTAAATTCTCAACCAATTTAATCATAGCTAAAAGTAAATAAAATTTATAACAATAAAATGTACAAAATAATAATTTCGTCACAAAATATTTAATGATAAATTTTAGAATGGATATACATTGTTGTCACAGAAAGAGACGTTACAGGATTGTTTGAGTTTTTCATAGAAGTATGATATTGATTGCTTTATCCCGACAAAGTAAAAAAATATTATTTGAAATGATAATCATCTTTGACTAATCTAACCTTTTTCAAATTTTGAGATCGGTTTTGTTCCTATTGTCACTGATAACGACGGAAAGTATACCATCACAAAGCATAATACTTTCACCTATTTTAGACGTATTATATATTATAGGGTTAACCATGTTTTTATCCCTAAATTATTAGGCGATTTTGGTTCTAGTCTCTCTTCTAACGTTTGGTCTAATTAGGTTTTTATTCTTTCAAAATTCATAAAATCAGTCCTCAATATCTAACAGCGTTAATGTTTTCTTTGACGTGACAAACGGTTATCTCTGTCATCATTTCATTTGTAACACGTGACAAATTAATTAATTAATTTATGTTAGAAGAGGAACTAAAATCAAAATCGTCTAATAGTTTAGGGACAAAAACATAATTAACCCTGTATTATAATTATAAGCTATCATAACTCATTTCTTTATAAACAAATAATTGCCATTTAAAATATATAGGTGATCGATTAAAATACATGTATTTTATTTCAAAATAAAAAACACATGTGTGCTTGCTTATTGATGGGTCGTACTTTTCATTTGTGATTGAATATTTTCTATCACAAAAGCATAATTTACACATTGTATGAGATAAATCCATGGCAAAAAGGCAACTGATAAAAATATAATAAATTGATTTTAATTTATCCTGATATATATAATACAATTCATAATTATTACTATAAGTAACTTACGTGGAATTTAAAATATTATATATATAATAATAATAAATTATATATATATATATATATATGATTAGAAAAATCAGTTAATTAAAAACAACACCATTATGAAAGATAATAATATTATTATTAGTAGTAGTAATATAAATATAGTAATAACGGTAACTATACTATTATTATTGTAATGGTAAAAAAATATAGAATAATTAACAATACAACTATTAAAATGATAATAAAGAAATTAGAATAGTATAAATGTGTTAATAAAATAATATATTTATGATTTTTTTTACGTTTTATATTTATTTCCTTTAGAATCAATAGCCAAAAGTTTTCTTTAATATGCAAATGCAAAGAATTGTAAATAGAAAAATAAATGAATGGAGAACGAAAAAATCATTGACGTGATAAGCTACAAGCTTCTAGAAATATTAATCCTTGGCTCCTATCCTTTAATAATAAGTTCATAGAAAAATCTACCCATCATTAATTACCGCAATAAGACGATAAAAACAAATATTAAATATGTTTTATCCTTAAAGTTTCAGTTAAATTTAGAAATAGTTCAGTAATATCCAAAAATAAATAATAAATAACTTAATAAAAATATTTTATGTTAGGAAATTATAATTATCTTTTTCATATAATTTAAGAATTATTGAGATAAATTTAAAATATATCCTAATAAGATTAATTAATTTTTTTAAATCACTTATATATAAAATATATGTTTTCAAATTAAACTATAAAATTTTATACATTGAAATTAATATTAAATTATTACTGTATAAGGTAATTCTATAAAAGCAAGAGGAAAAAAATAATAAAAATAAAATAAAACGGTAAAAGTATGTAACACATAGAAGCTATTAAAAAAAATGAAAGGATAAAGAAACATTAAATGAGAGTCTATCATGTTAATGTGAAGAAAAAAAAAATTCACGAACCAGTAATTCAATTGAAACGGAAGTAGCAAAATTAAAGGAAATGGGTTCAATTTAAACTAAAGTAATCATTACATATAATAGTATAAATAGGATGAAATGAGAAGAGAAGATAAACATTGAGAAAGAAAAAAGAGAAACAAAAGAAGAAGCTCTACGTGTGAGAAAGAAGAAAGGAAAAAAAAAATTGTATATCATCAAAGTCTTAGTACAACCTTGGTATAATTTCCACAATAAATAAGGTAACACTACTAAAAATTCCCATATTACATGGGATTTTTCTTGCAAATTTGTTAAAAAAATTTGCAAGAAAAAACTTTTTTTTCCTATTTTTTCTAAGAATTTTAAATTGGCAGGTAATTCTTTCGTGGGTAATCATTTCCTACAAAATTATAAAATTTGCAAGTATTTCCTACAAAATTTGTTGTGAAAAGTGTTTTATACAAAATGTTTTGAAAGAAAATGCGTAACAATTTCTTGCAAATTCTTTTTCACAACAAAATTTGTAGGTATTTCCTACAAAAAAAATTTCAAAACAAAATTGACAGGAAATATGAGTTTTTTTAGTAGTGTAAGGGGATGAGACATCTATCATTATCTTTTTACTTCAATTATTTTTTTTATCTGTTTATAATTACTTTTATCTTTATATTTACCTTAAGTGAGGTGTCCTTAACCTCATTCTAATTTATATTAAGTTCTCGTTTCTATTTATTCAATTTATATTTACTCTCATTTACTTATTTATATTTATCTCCAGTTATGTACTGACCCTTTTTATTTATTTATATTTATTTTAATTATTCACTGATTTATCTATTTATTTATTTATTTATAAAATTATATGGTTTAATATTGAAATAAAATTTATGATAAATAAAGATTTGATTATTGTAGTTAGAGGTATGACCTTGGGAATTTAAACGAGTTAGTATTACTCAAGATGATATATTCTTGAGTTACTTTGTTGGCCATGAGCTCATTTATCCTGACTAGCCACTACAAAATTAATCAATATCTTTATAAAAGTATACTAAAAATCCAGTTTTATAGATTGGGAGAATTTTCATTTCATTTTATTTTATTATGATATGTTGTACTTTTTTTATGTGATATTTGTCTCACTTCCCTATTTTATGATTGTGTGTGAAAAACAAAATTTTATAACCTTATCATAGATGTCGGCTCCCAACATGCTTGATCCCTTCTTTGTCGACATTGTGGTTGTTTTACTGGGAAATGCATGACAAACCAATGCAATGAATAATTCAAGGAACGAGAAACTCTATTATTACTTTTCTCTCTGCTCCAAACGCGTCGATTGTCATTGAAGGACAAATTGGAGTTACCTTCTATTATCCCCAACAGTCAAAGTGAACCTTATCCATAACCTTTTCCCTCCACTTGTTTGAAAACCAGTATACGAGGGAGAAACTGTAAATAAATAACACTTATTCCTCTTCTAGTGTAGGAAATATAAGATGTACTAAACATTGTAGATATAAAATGCATACAATATTATTGTAAATATATATATATATATATATATATATATATATATATATATATATATATATGAATATTTAGGTATAATTTTGCCTTTAAATTTTATAAGTATATTGTAGGAAATAATGATAATAATTAAATAAATAGATTTTTTTTTTATCGTCACAAGTCCCTCATCGAAACTTTTGACCAATTTAGTCATTCATCTTTGGAAATGTGAGGATTTAATCCATTTAATCAAGTTTTATAAAGTTTATTTGAAGTTTCAAACATGTTTTATGATAATATTTGAGTTAATATTTAAGCAAAAATGGGTCAAACAAGGTAAACAATTCAAATACTATCATGAAATGCGTTTGAAACGTCATACTAAATAAATGTATTTTCGTATCATCATTTTTACATTAAAAGTTGAAATAATTAAATACGGTAATTAAAATAGTATAAATGCATATAATAAATTTTATAAAAAAAAATACCCTTTTAAATTTTTAGACAATAACTTAGTGTTACAAAACAAGGACTTTGAAATTTTTAAGGTCTCTACTAAAAACAAATCAATTAAGTCTCAAATTGACACTTTAATTGTTCTTTTTTTTTTGTAACATTTTTAAATGTTTAACACTAATTTTTTTGTTGGTTTTTCTGTTAATTTATACTTTCTTATCTATCTTTTGTTTTAATTTTTAAATGTTTAACACTATTTTTCTGTTCCTTTGTATGTTAATTTAAACTTTCTTATATTTAATTATATTTAATTTTTAGCAACATTAAAATACAGCTATTTTATTATTTATTTAGTTTTAAACTTTTATTTGTGAACATTAAATAAAATATTAAATACACATGTACAATATTTATGGACACTTGTATCCTTTAAAGAAAATAAAGTTGCATTAATGATTATGTCAGATTTTATTTAATATCACACTTACCTATGTACTTTTGTAGGATCCAATGTATATTAATTATCCTTATGGTACTGGTTAGCAAAATCCTAATTATGAATAAGAGAGATAAAATTTTTATTTGGGTCCTGTTACTCAGTGTTCTTAAGACACTAATTAAAAATAATTAATACACCTTGAAATGTACACAAGTTCATAGATAATTATGACACTGGTTAGCAAAATCCTAATTATGAGAGAGATAAAATTTTTATTTGGGTCCTGTGACTCAGTGTCCTTAAGACACTAATTCAAGATAATTAATACACCTTGAAATGTACACAAGTTCATAGATAATTGTGATATTAAATGAAATTTGACTTAATCATAATTAATACAATTTTATTTTATTTAAAAGATAAGAATACCCATCAATATTATACAGTTATTATAATATTTTATTTAATGTTTACCGATAAAAGTTAAAAAATAATTAAATAATTAAATAAATATATTTTAATATTATTAAAAATTAAATATAGTTACACATAAAAAATTTAAAATAACAAAAAATCAACAAAAAATAGAATTAAACATCTAAAAACTTTTAAGAAAACATAATTAAAGTATCAATTTGATATTTAATTGAGTTTTCAAAATATTTATTTTTATTACTTACTGATTTTAAAAGATATTTTTGTTTTTTATAAAATCAGTTATGTATTTATATCATTTTAATTAATAAAATTAATTATTTCAATTTTTAATAAATAAAAATAATAAATTCAACTCGCATTAATTATTTTTTTAATTAGTATCCTAAGGACGTTATTAGTCTTCTCCTTTTTATTTTCTCCTTTTTTTGTTTTTAGGCCGTGGTTAGTGTAACTTTGTTCAGTGTAATTATTGTTAATTTAACCTTTATATTTAAATGTTGAGGAAATTAACTATGATTTTTTTTTTAAATTTCGATATATGTTATTCTATTCTAAATGAATATATTGAAAGGTACGGTAATAAAAAAAAATCATAGTATAGATTTTTTGTTTCACAAAATTATTATGAAATAGTTGGTTTTTCTTTATAGTGACGCCCATTATTTCTCCAGTCTCCTCTCTAACTTTTTCTTTTTCATTTATTATTTTCCCTTTTTCTAGACAAAGAATTTGTAATTGTTTGAATGACATCAATGTCATAACAAATATTATCATTACTAACTCTTTTGAGATGTCTATAATAAAGTTTTTGGAAAATGAAAAAAAAAAAAACCTCCAAAAGTGATGCAAAAGAAAAAACGTATATTCAACTTCATTTTATTTGAAAATGAAAAACTGTTGAAAGTAAACGTACGTAAGTAGTTAATTAACTTTTAAAAACTATACTATACTCAGATTTATAGCCACTTGCCTTCTCTTCGTAGGATTAAATTAAAAACAATTATATAAGATAATTAAATAAATAAATAAAATTACTGTATATTCTTCAATAGAACTTAATTAACATTATTAATTAATACAAAAATAAATATTTTTTTCTCATATTTCAATCTAGAGAAGTGCTCCAATTTTTTTTTTCTATAAAAATTCTGCTTGATGTACTCCGTTAGTATAATTATATTTTAGGATTAATAATATATATGTTTTTATAAAAAATATTACAATGGTAAAAAATCTAAATTAGCAAAAGTTATAGGTCTCAACATGATTCCTTCACAACTTTTAAATACCTTTAAGAAACTCGTAGGTCCGCCACCTATAAATGAATGTAATTTTAATTTCTAATGTGAGTCTTAGTTGTCGACTTAACATGTGCGACTTAATTTACAAATTTACATTTTATACTTAAATTTGTGAAACTAATTTTCATATAAAATTTCAAGTGAATTGTTTTTCACACTATATAATATATTATGTTTTGAACAAATAATAAAAATAAAAGTTTTTAAAAAGACTATTAAAACTCTTTAATATAATTGAGGGTGTATTGAATGTCTCGAAACCAAATTTCAGCATAAAAATTAAGTACGACGTTAATATATTTACTATTTTTAAATCTTATAAAAAAAACAAAACACACTTTAAATCTGAGTTTAGTTAGAATTTATAATTAATTCGTATAAGTCAGTTAAGCTAATGTTTGACAACTTTTTTTAATTGAAATTCATATCCATAAAACTACAAAACTACAAGAAATTTTATATTTTGTATGAAATTTTATTGACGGATAAAAAACTATAGGTAAAAATCTCATGCAACCTTTCTTAATTTTTATTTAATATGAATTTGTACATTTAAACATCTTTTAAGCATTATATTCACATTATATCATAACTTTGTTCAATTTATGTTATGCTATTAAATAAATATTTGTTTATAATATAAATGTTGGTTTGGTTGTACTATGAATGTTGATTTGATTGTAATATATATGTTGATTTGATTTGATACATATTTTTGGGTGGAGATGTAAACATAGACTGGACAGCAAAATAGTCTCAAATAATCTAAAAGAATCGAGGAACATGAACGATGAAAACATTTGTCCCTAATTTGTAACAAGAATTTGATGTAGTTAGCAACAAAATATGCCTTTTGATAATTATTAACACAATTTTTTCGTCAGTAAATTTCAACCCATATTTATTTAGAGTATTGATGTATTTATCATTTATAATTATCAATATATTTATGTATTTACCGACGAATATTTCGTTATCGATAATATTGAGATGCTTACCAGCAATCTATAAAATTACAAATGATCCTTTTATTGATGGATCTTTTGTCATTAATAATATGATTTTGTCGACAAATTTCTTTTGATTTGTCTTTCCGTGTTTATAGTGAGAAATATTTTGATTTGCCTTTTGATGTTTATAGTGAGAAATATTTTGATTTGCCTTTTGATGTTTATAGTGAGAAATTAATAACAAGTATTTGTATTGGTAATAGATTTATCAATAAAATTTATTAATAATTAAAATAAATTTTAAAAATTTGATTATTAACATGTATTTTTTTGTTGATAATGATCTGTCAGTAAAATGAATAAATTTTTCTAATCTTTCAACAAAATACACCGGAGACGGATGAGGTGATAGAATAAAAAGATAGATTTTTATCCATTTGTAATTTTTTTTAACTGAAAATTAGAATTATTCTGTATTTAAAATTTTAGTCTAATTTAGTTCATGAATTTTAAAAATATTTAGATTTAGTTATTTTAATAAAATATTGTTAAATTTATTTGATATTTTAAATATATTTTTTAGTTAACATTAAAGTAAAAATGTGTCAAATAATGTAAATTTAACAAAATTTTGTTAAAAAAATTAAATTCATGCATTTCTAAAATTAGATAACTAAATTGGATAAAAATTCTAAAAATAAACTAATTATAATTTTCATACCGAAAGTTAAGAAAAAAAAAATCTATTTAACTTTTTTTTAATAGTACTTTATCATTATAGCTTATATATAATTTGAATTAAATTTAGAATGTATTTAGTTAAGAAAAATCATGAATACCAGGCACCAAATACCATAAAGTTGTTCCCCCGCGACTTATCCTACTGTATGTCTTCTACCTTGTGGCCAAAAATACTTTCTGAAACTTTTTTTTTTTCATGTTCTTCGTGGAGTTAACTTATTTCATTCATTTCATGCGGAGATGAAAGACAAAATTGACATGTCATTGAATAAATCAAAAGGAAAAATCTGCATCCGACAAACCTGTTAACACCATTAAGCTGTCTCTCACTCTATATCACCCTTGTGAAAGAAAAAAGAAAGATAATTAATTTTTTTGGGAGAAGCTAATTATGCATAAAATTAACCAATATTTTTATATTAATAAAAAAAACCACCAATTATTGGAAGAGTGTCTAGGTAATTTCTTACGTGCCACGAGATGGTAACATAGCCCATTAATTTTTAAGAAAAAAAAAAAAAAATATATATATATATATATATATATATATATATATATATATATATATATATATACTAACAAGTACAATAAAAAGTCAACTTAATTACATTCTTGGTAGTCACTGAAAAATTGATGGCCATAGATAATAATGAAAATTAAACTTTTTGGCAAATAAGCATAGTTGACCACTTCCTGTTAAAAAGTCCACCCATCATATGTCTATTTTTCCCTACATAACCTAGTTACTATATATCTTGAAGCAAGATTCAACTCAATATTTTCATATGAAGAGAGTTAAAAGCAAAGAGAACTCTTCAAAGTGACCATAAATCACTACTTTAATGAGGGCAAGGTCAATGTTAACATTCATGCTCTATTAAGATTATCATAAGATAAATTCCTATAATCTACTAAAACCACTTAGAAAAGTTGATATTAAAAACTACTTATCTGTAACGAAAAGCATTTAAACGGTTAATTACTGCAGAAACTTACGCGTGGTCCATATTAATTACCATATTTGTGAGTTACTTCACTTGTAAAATACATATTGGATTGACAAGATTAGAATTATATAATTGCAAAAATGTCTTAAGATTTAAAAGCCGCCATTAGAGGCATGTAGCAGGTTCTGGTTGTCTTGTCTTGAACTTAAATTTGAAGGAACAAAGTGAAAGATGACGAATAGCAAATAGTGATTCATGTATCTGCTTTCTCTATTGTTGAAGACTACGATGAGGGAACATTAAAATACGAAAAAAAGTGCAATCTCTTTTATTTTTTATAGATGATTATATTTTATTTTTTATGTCAAAAATCATGACTATATATATGCTCCCGTGTGCAATCTCTTTATAATATTTAATTACTGTGATGGTAGATTCATGGATGGTGTTGCATCATCTCTTTTTCTAAAAATGACACTGTTTGACAAAATATAAGATGGTCAGCTCTTAGGAAACAGCGAGGAAAGCTGCACTACAGTACAAACATGTTTTTTTTTTCTTAACTTTATATTTTATCATAATAATAATGTGTTATGTCAATACATCTACTAGAAAGAAACTTGTGCATATTATTTCATATCAGGTGACATGTTTAAATTTAATAAACACCATTTACAAAATAAACTTCTATGATCAATTATTAATAATTATAATGATTAATTTAGATATCAATTTACAAAACTAAAATTTATTGATTACTAAAATAGTCACTATAATGAATAAAATATTATAATTGGTCATTATTGATCTTTAAAATTAACTACTTAGTTTTTAGTTACTAAGAGAAACCGGTCTCAAAAAATTAGCTATTTAGATTTTGGTTATCAAAATAAATTAGGTTATAAATTAATCTCTAATTAATTAGTGACTATTTTAGTGATCCATTATAATTTTTTTTATAACTATTTTAGTAATCAATAATATTTAATTTTGTAAATTGGTCAGTATAATAACTAATTATTTTCTATTTTTAAAATTGATTTCTAATTGAGGATTTTTTGTAAATCTGATATATGAGGGAAATATGAGATACTTAAAACAAAATATATCAAATATTTAATTTTAAGGAGATATTATTTGATACTCGTAACAAAATTCTATTATCAGTTCCTCAACTTCACACAATAGTTTCTTAGTCCTTAACAAAATTTGCGGACACAATCCCTAAAAAACATATTTTTCCTTTAAAATAATTTATAGAAATTAGTATTGAAAGGATTGTTTAGTGTTTGTTAGAATTCAAAATATTTTAGAAGTCTTATTGTGATTATTAAAGATGATTAGACAGACAATATATCAATAGAATAACTCATAATCTTATTGTCAGATTTTGAGGTAAAAATAATGTGTTGATTTATTATATAAGTTTGTTCACGATAATCATTGAATCATTGATGTATAATATTATCTTCTTTCATCATTTATGCTGTTTCTACATGATTGGTGAGACACTCTTAACTTCTTGATGTCCTGGTCTTCAAGTTATTCTAATCTCTTATTTATTTAATGTACAAAAGGTTTTGATTGTCCTTGAACCGCTCGAGTGGTATCTTTAGAAGGCACTATGGTGCTTAAATTAGTAGATATATGAGTGCAAGGGTATTAAATACATACAGTAATTAATGTTGGCAACTATCTTACTTGATCTCCTATTTATATATTATATATTTGTAATAGGTTTTTACTTATCACTAGCCTAATTACAACACAATCGTGTCTTAATACAATTATTTAATTTATTTGCATTTAACTGCTTTTTATGTTAGATGTCTAACGATTAGTCATATTTGATGTCAACATAACCGATCGACCTCTAAACTGGTTCATTGCTCTTAGATGTTTGACTATCACTTTCCATTCATATTATTATGTATAATTAAACAAGAAAGTTTTTTATTTCTTTTTAAACTTTATTAAAATTCTAATTTTAACCAAAAGAAAAAGAGTGAATGTTTGTTTTCTATAAATTGTGTTATTTTTCAAGGGAATAAAAGTAGGAAAATCATTTTTTTATTGGCTAAATTTTACTCACACAAGTCACCAGTTTCATTTCCTCAAATAAATGAAATTGGTCAGGAATTTATGCAAATCTTTTCAAAATATATATAAAAAAAAAAATTATGTCAAACGGGAAGACTAAAAGCATATTTAAGTATTTGTTTTAACATACATTCAAATTTTCATTAATTGATTACGTATCAGGTTTTCTTGTTCAAAGTCGGTCTTGTTGGATGTACGATAAACTACTAAATATAATAATATTACTTTTAAACGGTAAAATAATAAAATATATTTTCCTTGAGAAATAACTAAAAGACACTTAAATTCATTTTAGTTGTACATTATTATCTAGTTCATGATAATCAAAATTATCTAATTTTGGACTAATTAAAATGTTAGTTTTGTTAATTAATATAATTGACTTTATAAAAGAAGAATGCTATTTCAAGGCCATTTTGGAACGAAATTTGTAAAAATAGGTCTTTTGAATTTCTTTGAATTAATGAGGGAAGAGGATGACTTCAGTTTTAAACTTTTTAAATATATAATCTTTAGGAAGAATAAAACTTCTAAAAAAGATTTAAAACTTACACGGTGTTACAAAATTTAAAAAAAAAAACTAAAAAGTGAAGTCGACATGTATCCTGATAACTTCACTTTTTCTTTAAACTAATACCATTTTCATGCATAACGACTTTGCATTTCTTAAAAAAAAAATAGAAACTAGTAGGAGACAGGTTGACTTCACTTGTAATATCATCATGTATCATGACGACTTACCTCTATTCTAAAAAACATAATCGACCCATTTTTATAATTTTGACTTGAGAGACCCTGAAATACAAAAAGGCCTCGACATTATACTCAATATAAGACATAAATTATATTTTTAAATTATAATATTGAAGAAGATAAATCGGTTAAAGTTTATTTGTATTTTGCTTCTTAAACAGAACTTATTCTTCCTTGTTTAAATTTGATCTGAGAGTGTTATAGTTGGAATTGGATTGTAGGATTTGGGTGGGTGGGAGGAGCTGACGGTGTTGATTGGGATGGGGGCATAATGTATAGTAATGCTAGGGATTTAAAATTGGGTGGGGGTTAATTAGGGTTTTTAAATTTATAAAAGAAATTTTTTAAAGGAATCAATTATGACATTTCACAAGAAAATTAATATATATCTAAAATTGAAGTTGAATACTTAAGTTATATGCCATTTCATAAAAAATAAAATTGAAGTCTTAATATATATATATATATATATATATATATATATGACTGTATTTTTTATTTTAAAATAATAAACAAAGATTATATACTGTTATATTTATAGCTGTACACATTTTGATCTAAAAATCAAATGCAGGACAGCAGGTTTTAATATCTAAGTTAACTATTAAGTTTAAATATGACGTTGTAGTTTGATATTAAAATTAATTATATCAATTTCAAATTTAGTTAAATAATTTTCAATTGAAATATTATATTTATGATAATTTTATAATATTAAAAATCATTAGCTTAAGAAAGTTTTATTCTCAAATGCACGGTATAAAATTATTTAACACAGTTTAAAAAACAACTTTTAAAACAAAGTTAATCAAATATTATCATAATAATAATATGACGATCTAATCTACTTACTTCTATAGTTATTCTAGAATGGACTGAAATGGTTAAATTGGTATAACAGGATTTTAGTTAAGAAATAGAAAACAATTAATTTATTATATTTTAAAATTAAATTTACTCGTTTTAATGAATTATCTTGGGTGACAATGCCAAACATTTCACAATATTCAGTCACTGATAATTATTTTTGTCTATTTATGACTCTTAATATACTTTTAGTGACCTATTATATTTATTCCGTTGCAATTAGATTTAAAATTCAATTGTTAACATAACATTTTTACATGAATTTGAATTTATTTGTTCAAAAAAATTAAAAATATAAAATATGAAAGACCACATAAAATTCATAATAAAAAATTATATTTTAAAAAATATAAATAAATTATACATATTATAAAGAAATTAAATAATACGTGGATAATCATTAAATCATTTATATTATTTTTTGTGAATACAGTGTCTATTTTGCACTTTCAAGGATTTATGATTGTAAAACTTCATATATAACCTTCTAAATTTGATTTTTTTTTTGTTCTTTCAACTTGAAATTTGAATTTATTGGTTCTTTAGTGTATCAACCCTTTAACATCATTGCAAAATCTGTTTTGTAATCAAGTTGATAGTGTTCATCTCAAATTGATAGAATTATAATGACTTAATAGTAAAGGGACCAAAATAAATTCTAAAACAAAAAGATAAAAAATTCTTATTTTTAAATAGGCACAAGTTGTATCAATAGAGAATATCCAATGTAAAGAGCTTTACTTCTTTCAATGATACACCAATTGGCCCTTTAGTGAATTGATTATAGTTATTAAATCTTAGCTACCATGATAAGGCACAAATAGTTTAAACATGGACCACTTGATTTGTTATCTTTGGTGCATTGCTTCCTAAGAGATAGTTGCATTATAAATATCAAGTGACGAAATAAAAAAATTTAATGAGTGTAACTTTTAAACAAAGTATTAATTTTGGTTAATATAATTTTTCAAATAGTTTATGAACTTCATTTAACTATGGGTAGAAATATTGTAATATTGTATAATTGTTTCGTTTGTAGAATTATGTGATAGACCACACAACACTCACTTGTGTTGGTAGATTGTATATATGATGCAAGAAGATAAATATATAATGGAATCAAGCTGAGTATTCTAGTGAACAGAGGAATGGACCAATAAGTGGTAGATATTTAAAGCCTTTATGTTATGTTTTATTATCAAAGCTTTTTACTCTTTGTACTAAAGGCTACATATATTATCTTCAAATCTAGATACTTTAGATTTGTAAAAGGGTTAAAGAAGTATCCCAAATATTCCTTATATTTAATATAATATATTATTTTTTCTTATAAAAGAATTAAGGAAACAACCTTAATTATATTATATGTATTTTTTATAATGTTAATTTTTTATCATTCTCTAAGTTACATTTTATTAGTAAAATTAATTTTTCTATAGTTTTTAACCTATTTAATCCTCAATTTTACCTTATTTTTGTAAATAAATACATTTTAGATTACATTAATGTAATTATACCACTAATCTCCATTTTTGTATCTATTTATAGATTAGAAGTTTTGTTTCAAAAACCTAAACAAATAAGTGATTCGGAATGCCAAGGAGAAGATAAAAAATATTATAAAAAGGAAGCAACAGACACTGCTGAGTAGTTCAAGACCAGTGTCAGGCGTCATTCTACATCCAAGGAGTCAGCGCCTGGCGCTAAAAGGTTCTAGGGACATACTGCCTAGTGGCATCTGGAGACCGCGAGACGCTTTACGTAGGAATTTCCTTCTTGCTCTTTGCTTGCTTCCTAGCGATGAGAGGCTTCCATCAGGCACCACTTTCGTTGATGTGACAAATTGACCCTAATTCTTCATGTTTTCGCGAGGAAAACTCATCTTTGACGTTTTGGAGCTCGAAACATACGTTTTGGAGCGTTTGGAGGTCTGATAAGACTTGTGAGAAATATCTCTTTTATGTGTAAATATTTTTTTAAAGTTTTTAGATAATTTTTGTTTTTAAATTTGTGAATTTTATTTTGTTAACAAATAAATATATTTATTTTAGTTTTAATTTCTTATTATAAAATTAAATAAAAAATATTATTTATAATTTTAATAATATAAAGTTTAATTTAAAAGTATATATTTTATATATTATTAAAATTATATAATAATATTTTCTTAATAATTTCATAAGTAAATTAAAAGTAAGAATGTACATATTTTTTTATTTAAATAAATAAGTTTTAATAATAAAATTATCTAAACAATTAAAAATGAAAAATATTTTATATAAAAAATAAAAAACATTATTTTTTGGTTCATTAATTAAATTATTAAGAAAAATCTAAAAACTAAGAATATATAAATAATATATAATTGTATAAAATTTTAAGAAAAGATTAAAAAAAATTAAAAACCATTAGCTATATTAACAAACAGTATCAAATTACAAAATATCTTTATATAAAAAAACCAAAAATTGAATACTTAAAAAATTACTATTAAAAAAAATAGTGAACATAAATAAATTATTTCCGAAATAATCATTCAATAGGTAAATGTTACATTTATTTTCATATCAAATATATTTTATTATATTTTTTATAAATAAATTTTTTATTAAACAATCAATAAAAATTAAATAAATTATTGTAAATTATTTATATAGCATTTTATATTATTTTTAACATTAGAAATATTTTGGTAATTTAATTTTTTTATCTATTAAAAATATTTTAATATGTCGTATTAGTCAATTCACTCATAAACAACTTTACTTTCTTATGACTCTAAAATCACTTCCTAATCCATTAAAAAATAGCACCAACTTCACCCTCTAATCCTTATGATATCTTTCTCTTCTTCCCCTCAAATCATTTCTCTCAAAAGAATACACTCTAAATGGGTCAGTAATTAAAAATTAAAAATAAATATAAAATGTAAACTATACCATGTCAGTTGATGTATCTTAACTTCAACATTGCGATGAAGGATAAGTTTGTAATAGAACAAAAGTTACAACAAAGTTGTTGTCATAAGTGAATATCTAACAACAATTCTAATCTATATTGTCAATTCTTTCTTTAACAATACCTACAACAGTAATTAAAAGTCCAAATTGGGAAAATGAAAGATGGTTTTGAAATTACAATATGCAGTGATTGATTTGGCCACTTGTCCACAAAGTCATCCTCATAGCTGAAACCACCACGTCAGCATCGTCCACCGACAGTTGCAAGCGGAACCCTAAGTAAGGGGTTTCATTGTTAGATTGCTTCACTAATTCAAACCATATATGTAAGGTTATTTGTAAATTATCAATTAAACCTTAATATCTTCCTAAAAAAAAAAAAACTAATATCCCATAACGCAATGCTCCACTTTTTTTTTTCTTTTGGACTAAATTTTGATTAAGCAACCTTTTCTTATAAAATAGAAAATGAGACCTATTTGTATATACCCTTGTATCAGTATCAGAAATGATGAAAGGATACGCCCTTTTGAAGAGAACATTCAAGGACAACTTAATTCTCTCTGTTTATTTATGTGACCTAAAGTCTACAATTAGACCCATCAAATAGCTTATAAAGAGAACCAAAAGAAGAAAAAAAAAAAAAGATGGATAGAAGCCACAAGTTTTTTTCCTGCATGGTAATGAATGCACCTAAAGCATGCAGGACCAGTCTAATGCAGAGGCATATATTCAATTGGTGTCGTTGCCTGTTCCATCAGGCGCCTCAAGGAGTTCTTCCAACAACTTATTGTCCAAGTACTCCAATTCAAAAGTTGCAGCACCATTTCGGTGTTGCTGCGAAGAACCCTCGCCACCAGAGAAAGAATGAAGAGTTTGTGAAGTTGAAAAGATGTTAGGATTATTAGGAGTGGTGTGGCCATACTCGTTAGGGAAGTTGAGTATGGCCTTGTGACCCCGAAAACGAAAAGCAGCAGCATCGTAAGCACGTGCAGCTTCTTCAGCAGTGTCAAACGTTCCAAGCCATATTCTAGCACCTTTTCTCGTAGGGTCACGAATCTCTGCTGCAAACTTTCCCCATGGCCTCTTACGAATCCCTCTGTACCTAACCTCTGCGTTTCCGCTCACAACTCCTCTCCCTCCCTCCATTCAAACTTCAAATTTTCGTTGTTCTTGATTTACGGTGTGGTTAAAGGGAATGGCAGTATTTATATGCATGATCGACTTCGTGGCGAAGCTTGACCATGCATGTAGGTCGTAAGTGACGGTTTGAACTTCAACTTCTTTTTTAATTCTGTAATTAATTAAATATTAAGTGGTGTTTGACACATTAGACCAATGAACTATAAAGTAATATTTATAGCTACTTTAGAAATATTTATCTAAAAACCAGTAGTGATCTATGTTGTTGCCAAAACAGACACTGCATCGTTTGTGGTTCAGATTGACCCCAGTAAGAATGTCATTCCTGATAAGCAAATCAGAAAAGATAAGTTCATGCATGACGAATGCCAGATGCACTTCATTATTTTATCCTATGATGCCCTCTCACGTCACCAATCATCAGATATTGGATATAAGGTTTGGGCCTTGGGCCATGGCCCAACCCAACTCTTCCTACCCAACTCTTCCTACACACGTAATTGATATAAGACTTCTATGGTCACAAAATCAAAACAATCCTACGTGTTTATTTTGCATGTAGTTTTGGCTTTAGAAAAATACCAACTTCCACACTTCATCATCTTTACTCATGTGAACAGTAGAAAATAGTTTAGAATTTTTAGGATTAAATATTTTTTCTCTAAATTTAGACACAAAATTTTAAATATTTTTTTTACATATTGTATAAATAGTTTAAACACTAACTTAAAGTATTGTTTAACATGTTTTAAAAAAAAATCATACAGTGGAATTAAAATGATTATATTTATTTTCTTTTTATTTAAAGACTAAAATACATCCAAATTTAAATTAGAGGCAGATTTATATATATGAATTTAATCCTAAATTTTAGTTACTTGATATATAAAAAGCTTGTGGAAGTAGGTGCATGCTGTTTTATCGTGGCACAACCTTTGTCATTATTTGAAGGACATGCCGGCATGCTGCTCCTTGATTGATTTGATGGTGATAGAAATCCTTAAACAAGTTTTGGTGAAACTGATGATGGTTGTTTGCATTGATAAATGATATTTTAATTTTTATTTATTTATTTTTAATCGAAATAGAAATTAATATATATATATATATATATATATATTAATTTCATATTTATGTGAGAGTTAACTTACTACTAGTATATAATCACTTCTACTTAGTATTAATTACTAGAAGTTATGGAGGAACTAAAACAATTGACACATTCAAAATTCAGAATTCAGGAGTTTTAGAGATTTTTTTTCTTCTTACAAATTGAAAGGGCCAAATTATGATCTTTCCAAATATTAAAGTGCTAATTTATCTAAGCTAATAATATGTGTCCTTTATTTTCTATTTTTCTCTTATAATGAATGTTTTTATTAACACAAATTCAAAATAAAGAAAAAAATCACTTCTTAAAAAATCTCTAAAAAACACTAACATAATACAGTATTTTTCAAAATAATTTAAATTAAACATCCTTTTAACAAAACTCAACTATGTAATTTTTAATTTTATTCTTATATTTTACAATAGATAAATTATTTATATACAATGGTAGGAACTACTTCCCGACACTCAAGCCAGCTGTCTGAGGAGTGGAGAATCTGTCCGCTTTAGAGTATTTTAGTTCCGTTACGGTTTTATCCTTAAAAGGCACCTCGGAGGGTGGAAGGAGGTAAAAATATTTAAACTTCGCTTGACCTCGATTTTTAAGCGACGTGAAATTTATTGGGTGTACCGGAACAAGATGATATAAGAAAGAGAAAATAATACGATTAAAAAAACTCAAACACTTTATAGTAAACGAAAATAATAATAATAAAATTGGTTATAGTTTTTTTGTTTGTAGAAATTAAAAAAAAAGTGTATACGTCATAGAAGATTTCCAAATTAGAGGTTACATAAATTACACCTGTCGGCTCATAAATGCATCATCAATCATCGTCAGTCACACTCAGCTTTCGGCTTGACCCACTTGGCTTTATCATGGCCGCCACTTAATTACTTCATTTGCCAATTTAATTAATTATCATTTAGGAAATAATTTTCAAGTAACACAAAGTTATTCAAACCTAATTAATTTGTCTCCTCGTCTAGGTAGTAATAGCTAAGATTAATATTCAAAGCTATAAATAATATATAAATAAATTTGAAGCAAATTTTAAATATACAAATAAATGTTATTATTTAAGTTCAAGAAATTAAGTTAATTTTTAAAAAAATTTAAATTTAATAATTAGTAAATCAGTTATTTTTTATACTCTGATTTTTTTTTTCACCAAAATTATAGAAAATATATTTTGAAATGAATTTAGTGTATAAATATACACAAAATGCAATTGTGGATTCAAGGATTAAAACTTATTCTTGTATTTTTCACTAATATCTAATTATACATAAATATGATTTCCATCATTTGAATTCCAACTATTCCAAACAAGGATTGCACAAGATTCATTTCATAATTCCTATTAAACACACTGTCTCTTGCAAAAGCTTCCAAAATGGAGGCATTCACAGAATCTCATGAGCCATCAAGAATTCAGCAATTGTATCATGACGTATTTACCCTTTGCTTTCGATAGTTGATTTCATGAGTTTTTTATTTGTTTATTTAGAATTACAACCGATATTTATGATGTAATAGTTAACGCAATTCGGAAAATATTCTTATAATAGTTTAGAAATTTAAAAATATTTTAACCTGTTTTTATTAAGTATGAATTAAGTATTATATACTTTTAGTAGCATAAAAAATAGAAAGGTTTTAAATAAATTATATTATATACTTTTAATAACACACGCACGCACACACATACAGTGGAGATGACAAAATTGAATTTTCTAAAAAAAATAGGAAGGCTAAAAGTCAATCAAAATTTTGTAATAAAGGAAGCAAATTAAAAACAACCACGGTTATACTGACATATGGCACGATCATGAATATCTGACATGTGACATAATCATGATCTGACACATGACAAATTATGTTTTTTTATTTAAAAATTTAAAATAAAAATTCAAAAACACATAAAATGTAAGAACACGACTTTAGCATCAACTTAATGAAAATGACAAGTTGAACATTTCTAGAAAATTGAAATATCAAATTGAAAAAAAAAATTAATTAGATGATCAAAATGAACTAAATCAACAAATTAAAGTATTAAATGATTAATTAAGCCTTATAATAAAAACTTGATAATTAATCATTTTTCAATTTTAATTTATGTTCATTTTTAATAAAGTTAAAAAATATTTTAAAAATTTTAAATATGATACAATTAATTTTACTTTTTATATCACATCAATCAAATTAATTATAATTTTTTTACTACCTTTTTCTATTTTTCACTCCTTTATTCTTTATTTTCTTTTCTTTTTCTTTTTTTTTTGTCAATCTTAAGTTAATCTAACCAAATTAAAGGGTATAAAAAATAATAAAGTTTAGAGTTACAATACTTCCAAGTAATTAAAAGCGGAGAGAAGGAATGAGAAGGGTTGTATTTCTTAAAATGTTTTAGAATATACAGGAAAACACCTGGTGAATGGACACGATTTTAGTACAAATATAAACCATAACCTAAACTTTTACCTATGTCTTCCTATAAAAAAATAAAAATAATAATAATAATAATATAATGATTTAATATTTTATCTTCACATATTTATTTAAATTTTTTAATAATTAATATAATTTGTATAAGTTCAATGTAATTTTTATATTTGGTGTTGTCTATCGTACTTTACATTTTTTTTAATAAATTTTTGTATGATAACAAACTATTGATGAATCTTGAAATGTCAAGTGTCAGTTGAGACGTGAAAGTACATAATGTCTAAATTGATTTTATTTAAAATTACTTAATTCAAAAAATAAAATATTTCTACGACAGTAATCTCCTTTAATATTGTGAAAATAGAGTTAGAACCTTTTGTAACAACCACCAAAATGTAACGAAAACATACTTATTTTAAGATATCTAATGCAATGTCTGTCTTCACTATAACTTTTTTATTGGATAGAAAATTTATAATTTTCTTACAAAAATTAAATATGTGAATTGAAATTGCTTATATATCAAAATGTTTTTTTTAACTTGTATTCAAATAAGATAATTCAAAATTATTGAATTTTATTTTCTTATTTAAACAGAAAACTTTAATTACCAACAGATAATACTATTGACATTAATAAAAAAATAACATTTGCATACATTAATTGAGAATAACAATTTATACTTTAACTAATAAAATTCGAGTAATTAAATTTCAGTAAAAAAAATTATCGACATTACTATGAAAAACTCATATAAATATAAATTAAAAAATATCTCAACGTACATTAGTGATAAGCAATTTTAACAATATTAACTAAGAAATAACAAGATTAATGTGGATTATAATACTTTCATTTATTTTTATCGAAAAATAATTTTGTGTTGATATAAAACTTGTATTGATAAAAAACAACTTTTACTAGCATCAAAGACCGGATATGTATGGAGTTTTGGATTTAAATGAAAATGGTAAACATATTTTTTAAATATCAAAAGATATCTTAATTCAAAAAAATGAAACGTCTTTACTATCACTAGTTTAATTTGTTTATCCTAAATTTATGCTTAATATGATGTGTTTTCAAATTTTTTTATTATGGAATAATTTTATGTCCAACAATTGAATCTTTAGACCATGTTAATGACTTCATGTTATCATTGATAAATGGAGAAGAAATTATTTATTTAAATTCAGACATATCTTGTCAATTAGATGAGGACCAAGAAGATCAAGTTGAGTGATTTACATAAGAAAATTTTGAATGAAATAAAATGTTTAGGCATACCAAATCATCGATTGAAGTTGAAACCAATCATTATGCTTCTAAAGAACATTGATAAAACAAAAGGTTTTTCAATGACACAAGGTTGCATGTTCATAAGTTAGGCAAACATGTGATTTCTGCTACTATGATCACACAAAAATTGGTGAAAAGATCTTTATTCCAAGAATGAATTTAGTATCTTCTAATTTGGGATTGCCTTTTAAATTTAAAAGAGGAAAATTTTCAATATATCTTCGTTTGTAATGACAATCAATAATGTTAGTATAAATGAGATCAATACTCACAAACAAGAGGGGGTGAATTGATTTGGAAAAAAACATCCCTTTTAAATTTAAAAATATCTTTTGAAATAATCAATTAATAAAGAGTGAATGAGATGCTTAGTTTATGAGCCTTTAAATATATAAAAGAAGTGAAGAGAATAAGGAAAGAGATAAGAGACAATGGATTTTAAATTGGTTCAATTCTACACGAATCTACATCCAGTTTTCTTCTAGCAATCTAAACTAGAAGATTTCCACTATATCAAAGAGTTTTACAAGAATTAAAAGTACTCTTCCATAATTCTAAACCCTAAGATATCAAGACCTTGATAACCCTATCAAGAATTACTTCCTAATGTAATGCTACACACACTTGCATCAAGAACATCATCACCTACACAGTGATACATAATTGAAAATCAATAACAAAAGCTAAGGAATGAATACACATGTAAATCAAGCCGAATTTACATGATCATCCTAAGCCAAGCAAGAACATCCTTCCACCAATCAATCTTGAACAAATCTTGATGAAGAAATTGAAATTGATTGGTGCTCAGTAAAGAATGCTCCAAGAACTCTCTGATCTCTTTTCACACTTTTAAAATTATGAAAATTAGGAATTTTCAATTCAGAGAGAGGTTGGGCTCTTAAAACTGTTTTTTCTTCGCAAATAATTGATTACACCATTTTAATGTAATCGATTAATTCGATACTTAATTCAATGCTCATTGAGCACACTATTACATAGTTGGTTACATTAATAGCTCTAATTCATTAATATGACTGACAACAATTTTATTAGAGTTTAGTATTCTTTTCGGGCCAATGATACTTCTAATCAATTTTGTTGTGATTAATATGGTATTAAGACATCAAGCTTGGTTCACAACATTTCTAGACTCAATCACACGGTTATTCTAACTATGACATTACTACATGTCATTATTATTCTCTTGGGCATCATCAAAACTAGAGGCTTGAAGCTTTGAAGCTCTTCTTCGCTTTGTTCCTTAGAATAATAAATAAAAATCAAGAGTAATTGCTTTCAAGATTTTGACTTTATTTTTCACATCCACTTTCACACATGGCCTATTCTATTGTTGTTTCTAGAGTGAAAACCAAAAAACGATTGAAAATTCTAATTGGGAACGAAAAATGAAAGAATAAGCAGGTAGAAAAATGTTGTATGAGAAATCTTTGAAAATCTTTACAACTTCTTATTATCTTAATTGGTTTTATTTCAACTAGAAGATATTTAGGTTTGAGTTGTTTAGTGCATTAATGGCAAATAGACGATGATTATCAATATCCCTCAATGTTCATATGTAGATAAAAATATTCATTCTCAATAAAAACCTTCTTATAAGAATATCTAGTTTTGAAGTAATAAAATATTTTTCATATCTACTTTAATTGATAGCGACATTGATATTTAAAACCACTAATTTGGACTTTAATTTTAACATATACTATGATTAAGATTGATGATTGAATGAATTGCTTATTCAAATATAGATTTCATGTTTTTTTTTATCATGTATCATATAATGCAATTACATATTTATCTAAATAATATAAAATGTTTATTATAACTAACAAAATATTTTTATTTAGTTACCCGTGCCTTTGCACGATTTAAAAAACTAGTAACAATACAAAAACTAATTTCGGTGATGATAATTGAAAGATACCTACAATCATCTTCAATATAAAAGAAATTTTACTAACATTAATTAAAATGACATTTAGCCAATAAATTCTTACTCTTCTTTTAAGTAAAATCTTAAACTATCTAATTTTCATTAATCAAATTTTACTTCATGTATATTTAGTATTTAATTCTCTTATAAAATTTATTCTCCAAATAACACATTTCATAAAAAAATATTTATATTATCTATAAAAATAAATTAGCTCCTGAAAAATCTCCATCTCAACATTCTTTAAAGCTATAGGAGAACTTAAAAATAATCATTGGAATTTTTCCTTGAGGAATTAAATTTGAATGTGTGAAAAACATTTGTTGTATTATAACTCAAATTGATATGTAAATTTTGTAGCATGAAACTTGATGTCACCTTATATATGAACAAAGTATGTTTATACAGCATATAGATGCTCCTTCGCAAGATGAACTATGTTATAAGATATAAATTGTTCTTACATTTATCACAAAATAATCGATAATATTATGTTTTCTTCGGCATTACTAAAACTATGAACTGCGTTTTTCTTTAAATCTCAACTTAATGCATTAGCATTTCGTGATGAAATTAAGGTTTTTGTTTTGCCAACTACGCATTATCAAATAATTAGGATAATATTTTTTGATGAATTCACGAGGAACCACGGTGCAAGGTTAAAATTGAAATACTTTATTTATTGTTGTGTTCGTTGTTAATATAGTTTATTTAAAAATATATGTATATAATATGATTGAAGCATAATTTATTATGCATTAATTGTCAAAGCATGGTGGCATATTCAAGAATGGGTTCTCTATGTTATTCGTCTTGACTTTGAATTTTGAAAAGAAGTCCAGCAATGTAATTAAGCAAGTGATTTTTGTCTTGAACGAAATAGAAAGACGAAGATGTTAAATCAGTGATGATGGTGAAAAAGAAAGTGTCAAATATATGTTTATAATTGGGACAGGTAACAGAGATACATGTATCTTCTTCCGTTGCCCTAAAAAAACACGAGGCGTCCATATAAATAATTGCTTATATTTAATTTCATGTCCACCTTACCACCTAACTTTAATACAACTTGCATAGTAAATGTCCACCATATAATAAAAACTTCTCATCTTATATTAATATTATTGTCCTCATTCTCTTCATCACCCTTAATCATCATAACGGTATCATTTCAATTATAATAACATTCGATACACACTTTTATATGCTTATCAGCTGATTATACAATTCCTTTTCGTTTATTTTTTGAAAGTTTAGATATGTATAAAAGAAGTAAATTTTAAATTTAATTCAACTCCACAAAACAGGTTTGTAAAGTGAGGTTTGCTCACACTGAGATGTCGTAAGACTAAGATTGGGTAATCCCATAACGATTTGATATAGCGAGTGGAACAAAATGTCCAAAAAATCTCGCTAAGATATACTTTAACCTGATTCTGATACTATATTAGAAGTGGACTTTAAATCTATTTCAATCTCACAAAATCAACTTGTAAGATGAGATTTGCATCTCACTTGATATGAAATTATTTTATCTAACGTTATCTATAATTGCCGTTAAACTTCCAAAATAAATTTTAAAAAATATAATAGAAATTAGTTGATTTATTGTAAATAATAAAATAAAGATATATAGAAAATTTTACGTATATAGACTGATTATTGTTCCAATTAATTAATGCTTGATATATGATGTTGAATTACTGCTATTAAAAAATTGGTTCAATACCTTTGTTTCTTGTTTACATTTTGTCAATGCATCAGTAGGAATTATTATTACATATTTGAAGTTTAAACACCTTTTTAGGATTGAACTTTTGGTCTTTATAAATATTTTTTTATAGTAAAATGTTAAAAGTAAATAGTATATATTTTGTTTTATTGGTGGACTGCCTGTTTAGGTTGCACGGGCATTAACAAAGATTAGTACTTTGCTTTTTGTCTGTCTTGTCATTGTTGAATAATTTGTTGTGGATATCAAAATATACAAGACTTGGTACCCTATAGTAAAATGTTTTTTTTTTTTATTTCTAATATTTTTCGTATTTTACACCTGAAAGTTTTATGTAGAATATCAGCAAAATGTTTATTATTTTACAATAATTTTATATCAATATTGACAATGTATAGTGTATGCGGACATGGTTTATATTTATGCTAATATAATGTAAAATTATTAAATCTATATCAATTATCTTTATTATTATTATTATTTGTACTTTATATCTCATTGTTAAAATGGTGATTTTTGTGTTCGACTGAATGTTATGTGACAATGTATATCATATCCTAATTTAATATGCCCTCCGTTAACTTTATTTTATTATTATTTTAAAAAATAAACATTTATTTGACCTCTTGGTATTTTAATTTCATCTTGCTTTGCAAAGTTTGCGGACATCTGTTTTAAATTTTAGACTTTCTTTCATTTCAAATGTAAGAGATTAATTTCTTATAATATGGTTGACATTAAAGTATGCTTTTTTTATTTATTTCAACAGAAGTGTAGGCAAGAATGTTGGTGAAATATAATAGTAATTATATGTGGAATCCATTTAGTTAAATAAAAAATTATTATATTAGAGAAAAAAGATACTAAAATTGTAAAAATACAAATGAAAGAAATAATGCAAGTAATTAAAAAAAAACAAATTGTAATCACACCATTTTTTATACTATAAATAATATAACCGAAACATATAAATACAAACATACATATATTTAAATTGTCATATTTGTGGACATATAAATAAAAATGTTCATATTTTTGTTTTGGGAAACTCATTTGTATATGTGGTTTATGTAGATTTTATACCTATATGTTTATATGTTCGCATTTTAAAATATTATCATTGTAATCCTATAATAAGGTAAACTAACAAAATTGAAAATTATAATTATCGCTTTTGTATATAAAACGTAAAGAATTAAAATAAAACATGAAATGCGCTATTATTATATATCAAATACACCAAAAACTTATATCAACAATTTAAAGGTCGGTCCGGACCTGAAAAAAAAATTAATAACTTTATTTTTATTTAATTAAATTAGTAAAAATAATAATTTATATAGATCTATTTTTTAATTCATAATTCTATAATTTATAAGTACAAATCTATTGAACATAAAAATGACTCGAAAGTGGTTCAAACCATGGGAAAAAATGTGAATGAAGAAATTATTTTTAGATGGACTAAATACGAATGAATGAGTTACTTTTGGATGGAATAATAAAGAAAGTAAGTGGACAAGTTACTTAGACACACAAGACATGTGTTGCAATCTCATATTCTGTTATATGGCTATCATGTTCTCTGCAATGGAGCAACGCACATAAGCACAGTGTGAGGGGGCTGATTGTAATCATAAAAAGGCCAGAATTAGTGACTTGATGCAGCGCAAGGTTACTATGACAACAATTAAAACGTGGTTGAGCTGGTTTTGTAGGAAGTATTAAGCTTAAATAAAGGGATGCTTACATATTGCTCTTCCCTTATGATTGTAAATCAAGTCCTGGTTGGAAATTCTATCTGCTGGAGATGCAAATCTATGATTGAGAGTCATAAAGATGGTACATGTGAGTTTGGTTCAGGCTAAAAATTTTGTTTTGTTGGAATGTAAAGATATGTAAGAGCATCATTTTGTTCATGATTGTTTGTATAAGGGTTAGAGCACCCCTTAAGTGCTCTCTTTAATTTAATTTAATTCTTTGCTGAAAAAAAAAAAGACATGTGTTGGACTAGAATTGCTAGTTTTTAGAAATTAAGTAATACAAACTATGCAGATCAAATGCAGGTTAGTCCGTCGTTGGTCTACATAGTGTAGGTTATTCGAGACGGACTTAAGTGGGTCAATGAGTTAAAATACTCAGTCTGCCGCACACTTTTTCTTACAAGCTGATCCGCATGATCTGTCCCGCATTGTCATCCTTATCTAAGATAACATTTTGCCTATTCAAATCTAAATTTTTTCTAATAATTTGTGAAAAAAAAATGTAAATGAACAACATATTAATAATCATATTAAGTAATGTAAGAGTATAGTTATTTTAGATTACTAATTCGAGATAATTACTATATTGGATTAAGTAATATAATTCTTGCTTTGAATTTAGTCATCCACAAAATACAATTATTTCAAATTTAGTAATTCATTAATATGGAAAGTTAGGTTACATAGTTTGTAAATATGGTTATCTTATATTATATAATTTGGGAATATAGTTATCTTATGTAATCTATGGAAATATAATTATCTTATATTACGTAATTCTGGAATATGGTTCTTTTAAATTATATAATTTGAGAATATAATTATTCTAAAAATATGGCTATTTTTGAAAGTGGGCCTTGACAAAATTATACAAATTTGAAAGTATTTTGACAATACACGCTTTTAGCCTTCAATATTATATAACATCTTAAATAGTTAGGGCTTTGTTACTTAAAAATATTTAATTGTTATATCAACTACTATCGTATCAATTCAATTTAGAACTAACATACCAAATCTTATAATAATTACAAGTATCACATTGAATTATTTAATATGAGAGGCGAATTAAAACCATTATAATAGGTATTTTTTTATTAATGCAATTTTAAATATAAATATCATTTTAAAAGATGAAAAAATAGTATAACAATTAAAAATAAATGTTGTAACATGAAACACAGCATCAAATGAAAAATTATTAAAGTATTAATAATAAAATAAGAGATTAAATATGTTTTTAATCCTTAAACTCTAACACAAAATTATAATTTGTATTAAATATTTTTACGTGTGTCAAGTGGCAAATGTCACCCTAAAATTAATATATTTAAGTTAAGATGGTTATATTAATGTTGAGAAATAGACTTTAAGTTTAACTCAACCTAACAAAACCAGTCTATAACATGATATTTATATATATATATATATATATATATATATATATATATATATATATATATTAAATTGGCCTTATCTTTAGTTGATGTCAGACTTTTAACACTTCCCTCATGCCAAGACAAATATTACTAGGATAGACTCTAAGAATAACTTTGATACCATGTTAAAAAGTGAAAATTTAACCTAATTCTACAAAATCGACTTATAAAGTGATATTTACACTCACATATATACTCTAAATTGATTTTATCTCTAATTGACTTAAGACTTTCAATAATTAATTAATTTTTAAAATTTGAAAATCAAAATGTATCATAATTTAAAACAGTAACGAATTCTAGTTTCACATCCATATTTAAGAAAAACAGATTTAACCCTCAAGTAAACTAACAATCTAGACAATAAATAAAACTTATAAGTTTAAATATAATTACTAAACTTTTAAAAAAGCATTATAAGTTAGAGAGATAATTTGATACACTAAACACAATTATTTTAATAAAATAAACACATAAAGTGGTCAAATAAGTTGCCTGATATGTTCAAAATCGTTTATAAAAGTTTGATTTCTCCGCGAGTTTGTTGAATCGATCGTTGAGTAATGGAATAGGTTTATTTGGCGGATAAATACGTTGGTGGTTTGTAGTTTCTAGAAGAAAACAAAATTGAAGAATGGTTTAGACAGAAGATGGAAAACAGTGTAAGTTACAGAGTATATGGTGTTGAATTATTTAATTAATTGCAGAGGAAAAGACACGGTGGCGGCTGATGTAACACTAGTACATATTCTACACCCTCACAAGATTAGGGTCTACAACTTAGACAAAGATAGGTTATTGGAATGCAGAAATACACTGTATTCAACCTCTTTTTCACTTATTCCCGGGGCCTACCATCATTTTTTTATGTCCTCACTTTTTTCTCAATCATCTTATTAAATATAAAATCAAATCTATGAACACAAGTAATCTTTTAACTTCTTTTAATCAACTATATCTACTGCTTAGAAATAGTGCGTGTGCATGGATACAAAATTATATGCTTTATATTTCAATATATTGATAGTAAAATTGATTAACAACTGAAATTATTGTAAGAAAAAAGATAAAGATATTTTTAAGACATTCAAATAAATAAGTCACATTTTAAATAGTTAAAAAAACATTTGACCATATATGCATGTACATACACTATTTAAAAACTCATTCGATTAATTTGAAATGTTTAAGGCATCGTAATGCATTACTAATGTTTTAGAAGATTGGATAATGATATTTTAACCATTTTTAACAAATTACTCTGATTATTTTTAAATAATCTATTTATAAATTTTTTTAGTAGTGTCATATGATGATCTAAAAATAATTAGATTAATATATATCTTAAATGTAATTTTTATCTGTTGAACAACAATTCTTCCACTCAATATAGTCGAAACAAAATAATTCAAATTAAACTCGATCAAGTAAAATGTGTATTATCAATATAAAATATCTTTTAAATAAAAAATTCGAAATGAGTAAAAAAAAATGGATAAAAATTGGTACCGCTAACAAAAATTTAGTCAACTTTGAATAAAAAGTTGTTATTATATTAATATCATGTCATACAAATAGTTTTATTTAAAAAAAAAAAATTGCTTGACCAAAACTTTTGTCTAATTGAAACTATCGATGTTCCGAAATATTATTATTATATCTAGGGTTTGTCTTGTTCTGTATTAGCTATACGAAGGATTAAGGATTTCAAAAGTATTCATTATTCATAGGATTAAATTTTTTTTCTTACCCACGTATTTAGCATTCATGTCATCCGCATTTAAATAACAATTGAAAAAACAAGTATCCACGTATATAGGCAAAATATGTAAGGGAATAGTTAGTACCCTAAAAAAACGACAACACTGAATCTACCCCGAAAAACGACAACAATAATAAAATGCTATTTTTAAAAGTATGATTAAAATATTATTATTTGGAGTGTATAACGAGACTCTCCTGTGCCCTTGGAATACTGTAGAGGGAGCGAGGTATTAGTTGTTTGCATATTCGAATATTTCACTAGAAATTAATTTATAATTTAAAAGTATTTTTTATAAAAATATTTCTATTCAAAGCAAGGTAGAGAAATTAAATGTCTGGGTGTTGCATGCGACCATGTGGAGAACGCCACACGCTCACTGATGCTGACACAATTCCTTTGCTAAAACTGTCAAGCGTGTGCGTATGGGGTTGCGTTTGCCATGTATATAATAGTTAATAATTAATAATTAATTAAACACAATACTTTTATATTTCTTTGGCAAAATATTGCAACGAATTAAACTTAATTTGATAAATAGGTGTAGTGTGCCATAAAAGATTATATAAAGAAATATTAAAATAATGTATCCGTATCATTTCGCTCCAAATTCTGATGGACAGCTCAATGGTAGCTTATTTTCCATTGGAGGAGTTGGCCACGTGGCTTTATTATATGTTTGACTCACGTGCCAAAATTGGTTAATATACTTATCCATTTTCATGGAGCCAAAGTGATTTAGTAGAAAATTAGGCACTATAGCTCTTATTTTAATACATGCAAATGGTGATAAATTCATCCTCCTTGTCCAACAATATAAACTTCCCTATTCATTATAACTAACTTATTCATTTTTAATTCCAATGATTTTCCATCAACGATTTTCTGGTCCTTTTCCTTCCTCCTTCTTTTCTACGGATATATAAGGGACCCCAATGCAACCTCTTAGATACGTTCACTCACACTCCAACCCAACCACAATTTTAGTCACACTTAACTAGCTACCACTTCAATTTTTTTTTGTTTTTGTTTTTCCAACTTCTAAATTCTCTCTCTACACCTTCATTGTACGACATGGATTTGGCTTTGGATTTAGATTTTGATTATCATCTTTTTCCAAACGAAAATCTTAACTTCTTCGAAAACGCTGGAGACCCTTTTTCCTGGGACTACAATTTTGACGACATCTTCAACTTCAGCGACGACCAAACCAAGGAATCATCTTCGGCGTCCAACGTTTCCGGTTCTGTGGGCAGCGTCGAGTTACAAGAAGTATCGTCCAACAACACAACCTACGAAGAAGTAGCGAAAGAAACAGAGGCAGTGGCGGCGCCGGCGCCGGCCAAGGAGGGTAGGATGTACAGAGGAGTGAGGAAGAGGCCGTGGGGGAAGTTCGCGGCCGAGATAAGGGATTCGACTCGAAACGGCGTTCGGGTGTGGATTGGAACGTTCGACACGGCGGAAGCGGCGGCTCTGGCTTACGACCAGGCGGCGTTCTCTACGAGGGGGTCTTTGGCGGTGCTGAATTTCCCGGAGGAAGTGGTGAGAGAGTCCCTGAAAGACATGCCGAGTAAGCCTTGGGAGGAAGGTTCTTCCCCTGTTTTGGCCCTCAAGAGAAAACACACTATGAGGAGAAAGTCCGGTTCCAAGAAGAAGAAAAGCAAAAGCGATAACAGGGAACAGTTGGAATTCTGCACCACTTCCAAGAATGTGCTCGTGTTCGAGGATTTGGGTGCTGATTATCTAGAACAGCTTTTGAGTTTGACTTATTAGCCTCTGTTTCTTGTTCCTCTGTTTCTGCAATTGTTCATAATCGAACTTTAATCTTGTAATTCTTTCATTACTGGATTTGTTCTCTGTTTTTTTTTTTTGGTCTGTTGATAGTAATAATCAATATTATTATTATTATTAACCATCCTTTGTTGGCTAAGGTGAGACTGATATCTACTGTTACGGATATAGTTATAAACAGTATCTATTTTTAAATTCCTTACAAGATACTGATAAATATGTAGATTTTGTTCTCGTTTTCGTACTTGTCACATTCTAATGTTTTACTTCTTTTGTAAATTATTTAACATTTATATAGTTGTTATTTGATAATTTATTTTAGTATTTATATAATTATAACTTAGTATTGAATAAAAAAAATATATCAGTTATATACTTTTTATAATCAAACATAAAGTTGTCCTGTTTTACTGTTATCTATTGTTTTTCTATTCCAGAAATATTTGAGATTTTATTGTCTTCATGTAAATTTTTTGCATGATGACTTATAAACATGGGTTTCTCTTCTCCGAAACTTGCAAAATATTCTCTTATCTCATTTTTTTTTTAGATTTACTTTCGGATTTTAGTAAGTTTTGTAGACTCGACGTATTATTATCATATATGTTTTCGTGGGAAAACTTTTACGAAAAACTTTGGATAAGTTCTTAAATGATATGTTGTTCGTGTACTTGATTTGGTTGTTTGGTTGATTCGTGATCTATGAAGTGTTTTTTCTCTTTTAGATTTTTCAACATGTTTATAATATTCTTTTACAACTATTTTATTATATCACTCGTTTTATTTAATTTGAAGAAGTAAAGCTTTATTCTGAGAAAAAGATTACTCCATTTTTTTTTCACACAAATGACGTAAGATGGTACAAGACATATTTTATTTGGCCAATGAAATTTGACAGTATTCTTGTATGAGTTGATAATGGCTTTATTGATTACGAAAGTTGGAATTAGTTAGGGAGATCTCTACCATGGGTTTATTAATAATATATTCTCTGTCACTAAATAAATTTATACTCCTTGATTGTGGATAAATTAAACATAACTAAGCGGTAAAAATAATATCAAATTTTTAATGTACATCAGTTGCTTTCGGGATTCTTGAAATAAGAAAACATAATATTTTATTTTAATAATGACAAATTAACCACGCTCACAGACACTAATCTGCTTCTTCCAGATTACCTTATCTCACCCTTTTAAATGAAACGGTTGGCACAGTTATTTTGTATGTTATCTTAAAAATATTAGTACAACCATTATCATGGTTCAAAAAAAGTTTAATTATGCCTTTGGTCCCATTTTAAAGTTCAAATCTCAAAATAATATCCAAATTTTTAAGAGTCTCAAAATGGTCTCTTTTTTTATTGAAACGTCTCACGTTTGTCCTTGCCGTTAAGTCAACGTTGATGCCGTTAGAGGGAGTGTCACGTGTCAGTTCCTCGATTTTTTGAATTTTTTAATTAATTTTTTTTTTATTTTTGATTTTTTTTAAAATTAAAAAAATTGCCACGTGTCAAGCTGTCATCGTGCCACGTGGCAGTGACAGTGACACGTGTCAGTATTACGCCACGTGTCATTTTCTTAGTCTCAATTTGGTCCTTTATTTTAATTTGTCTCAATTTAGTCCCAATTTTTGTAAAAATTGGCAATTTTGTCCCTCTCCAAATTGAAATCAAATTTAATTTCTGTATAAATGTACACAAATATTTCCATCAAAATTGATATTTCAAGTAAATATTTTTAACCAAATTAAGTTCATTTAATTAATATTTTACATTGAACTTTATTTAAAATGGTTTAAAAGTTGTTAATAGAAAATAATGTTAATAGAAAAAAATTCATAAATTACCTAGTTCATGTTACAATAAAACACATAAATTTAAAATTTTAAAACAATTTTAAGTAAAGTTGAATGTAAAACATAATTTTAACTAAACTTAGCTATGTTAAAAATATATAATAAAAATATCAATTTGAATACAAATATCAAATTTAATAAAAATATTTGTATAACATTTATATAAAATTAAATTTTGTTTCAATTTGAAAGGGGACAAAATTGTTAATTTTTACAAAAATTGGGACTAAATTGAGACAAATTAAAATAAAGTGACCAAATTGAGACTAACAAAATGACATGTAGCGTAATACTGACATGTGTCACTATCACTGCCACGTGGCACGATGACAGCTTGACTAGGGATGGCAACGGGGCGGGGCGGGGACGGGTTTCGCTATCCCATACCCATCCCCGCATAAAAAATTCATCCCCACCCCCATACCCAAACCCAACGGGTATCAAACTTTTTTCCCATCCCCATCCCCACCGGGTAACGGGTATAATCTCGTACCCATACCCGTACCCGTGTTCTAACTACTTCAATATTAATTTTTATAAAAG
>Ga0214542_1000511_pt1 | contig 70896 bp, 35 predicted proteins | sample CNSS1metaG_FD_160096 | JGI IMG/M metagenome (GOLD analysis project Ga0214542, IMG submission 160096) | Root nodule microbial communities from cowpea collected in UCLA plant growth center, Los Angeles, California, USA - CNSS1 | ecosystem: Host-associated > Plants > Roots > Nodule | place: USA...
TTTAATTTGAGATTTATACTATTATAATATTTTTCTTAATATTTGACATCATGAAAATCAAAAAGAGTATGTTATTTTAATATTGAATATTTTGATAGTATCATGATTCCGTTGGTATGATTTTTAATTTTTTTTTATAAAAAATATTTAATTGATATATGGAACAATAAAAAAATGGGTATGGGTATGGGTATAAGAAAATACCCGTTACCCGGTGGGGATGGGGATGGGTCAAAAGTTGTATACCCGTTGGGTTTGGGGATGGGGATGGGGATGGGGATGAATTTTTATTATGGGGATGGGGATGGGATCATGATACCCATACCCGCCCCGTCCCGTTGCCATCCCTAGTTATATGCTCACATATAGGAGGTCAGACCAGTTGGAGATCACTGGGTTTTCTGACTCAAATTTTGCAGGATGTCAAGATAGCTTAAAATCTACTTCAGGTTACATTTTTATGTTGGCAAGTGGTGCGGTTTCTTAGCGCAGTGTCAAGCAAACCCTTACAGCTTCATCCACCATGGCAGCAGAATTTGTAGCATGCTATGAGGCATCTAATCACGGGATATGGCTGAGAAATTTTGTCACAGGGCTAAAAATTGTGGAAAGCATTAAAAGACCATTTAAGTTATATTGTAACAATAAATCAGTTGTATTGTATTCCAACAACAATAGGAGCTCGACTAAGTCGAAGCACATCGACATTAAGTTCCTAGTTGTTAAAGAAAGAGTACAGAGTGGACAGATTTCCATAGAACATTTAGGGACAAACTCCATGATTGCAGATCCTCTAACTAAAGGACTTCCACCCAAGGTCTTTCATTAGCATGTTGCTCACATGAGTGTTTTACAGTTTGATGAATCTGAGGTTTAGTGGGAGATAGTCATTTTTATATTTTTTATGTTCTATGTTTAATTTCTTGTATACATACATTAAACTTTCAAACATATTTGGTTATTTATATATGTGGTTTTAATTTTACACTTTGTACATTAAGTTTTTATATTGATCTCATCAAGTTAAAGTTTGGACTAGTTAAAAATATATGTGTATATACAAATCACCTTCACATAATTTTTCATGCTACACATTTCATGATGAATCCATGTCATTTGGTTGTGTCAGGATTAGTGATCATTGTTGGTTTTAGTTGCGATTGATGCAATGAAAAACTGGTTTGGTTCTACATACTGATATAATTAATGGACAGGACTTTTGGAGTATGCTCGAGTAATATAATGGCAAGTTTGAGCTCATAAAGTCTAACACGTTTATAAGGTTGTAAGGACATATATATTTGTGACCAGTGGGAGATTGTTAGTGATTTTAGGTCATGCATATATATGATACATAATTAAATGTGTCAGGGCCATTATTTATAAAGTCAAATAATAAAGTGATCTGACTAAATTAAAGATTTGGCTAAATGCATATGTCATGAAAATAAATATTGTGTAGAGACCACTTAGTAATTTCTAATTTGATGAGGGGTCAAATTAAAAATACTAAAACTCAGTAATTCAATTTATAAATGGTCGTGGTTCCCTTCTGAGAGCACACAGAGTCATAACGTACTCTTCCTGTTCCTTTCTCCCTATCCCCATCAAGAGAGAAAATCAAAGGGAAATAAATATGCTCTACAGGAGGAAGATCATTGTATCATTAGTGCTCTCTAATATTATGTTATGGCCAATTCAGGTAGTGTATCATTAGTGCTCTCTAATATTATCCTTATGGCCAATTCAGGTACGCTTCGTTTACTTTTTACAGCATGATTATCAGTATAGTATGGGATATTGTTTATGATTGATTGTCAGAATCAATAATAGGATCATATTCTGCATTTATGCTTACATACATGATATCTTAAAACTTTAGTTGAATTTACTTGTTAAACTAGTTTGAGAAGAAAAAAAAACCTTGCCAAATATTATATATGTTTGATAATGTAATGTATGTTAAGTAACTCATCTGATATTTACATCATCAAATTAATCTTAGAAGTTGTTCCAATTAATCTCACATTTTCTCTCTCTTACACATATTTTAATTAGTTTATAAGTGACAATATTAATACAGCGAGAGAGTATATTCTTTTATATTAATTCATGCAGTATAATTAGTAATTTACTAACTTAAATAACAATTATTTGATCTATTAATTTTATCGGTTTGAACATCAATTTGAATTTTAAACACATTGAGTATAATTGAGAATATATTAATGAAGTCTAGAAATATGAAGTTATTTTTAAATCTGTTTTGCCTAACTTTTATATCAATTTTGTATATAAAATTATCATTAATAGTTTTGATTGACTTAGTGCCTAGTACGAGTTTCATGGCAAAATTTAGTTGCAATATATTTTATTTGTGTCAATTATTGTAGCCTTTGCTTTATTAATAATATTTGCTTGTTAATGAAATTCTTCCTTCAAATTTTAGGATGAAGTATTTTTTACATGTGACGTCAAGAATCTAATATGTTTAGGTAATAGAAATAGGTTAGGTCTTGAGCATACAACATATATCCAAAATAATTATTTATTCAATTTCGTTACTTAACATTAAAAATCACATTTATAATCACAATTATACCTTTTAAACTACTTTTCAATATCCAAAAAATATAAAAATATCAATTTCAACCTACGAAGCTTAAAAGGTTTCTAACATGTCAAAACTAACTACTTTCACCCTTCACGTTAACTTTTTTTCACCTAAAACTATGTTTTTCAAATAATTATTTCAAATGTTTAAAAAAGTCAAAAATGTTATAACTTACTTTTAGAAAGTAGGCCTAAAAATGATATAATTATTATATAAATACTTTAACATAATCCAAGAAAATACTATACTATGAATAATATTTTACCGTGAAAAAACGGTAAAATAATAATTATCAATGAATTTTATTGATGAAAAAAATTATTGGTAAAATATAATTTACCGACATATTTTAAAATTTTAATTATCAACAAATATTTTTATCTGTAAAATTTATCAATAATGTAAAATTTTTATTATCAGCGGATATTTTTATGAGTAAGTTTTGTGAGTAAAATGAGTGTTAAAATTTTGACTTTTATTTTGATAGTAAAATCCATTGAAATTTGTTGGTAATGAATTCTTTTTAAACTTTGTTAGTAAAGCCAATAATTTGAATTGAAAATTTGGCTATAATTGTATTTTTTTAAATTCATTGATAAATAAAATGAAGATGGATGAGAAGGAGAAAATAATAAGAAGTAGAAGGAGAAAGAGAAATAAGAGGTGGTCGTGACAGTGGAGACCATGACAAAAGAAGAGGAGGTGGAGAAAACAAAAGAGGATGAGGGAGAAGAAGGAGCAAGAGGAGGAGGAAGAAGAAGAATAAAAAATAAGAGAGAGGAGGAGTCGATGAACGACAGCTATGGAAGAGAAGGAAGAATAAGAAAAAAAAAAGAATAAGAGGATGAGGAGAGGAAGAACACCACCAACTCATGATATTTATCAACGAATTTACCAATGAAAAAAATATATTAGTAATTATTGATAGATATTTATCAATTGATAGTTATCCTGCTAGTTTCCTTTATTGTCAATGCAGGCGAGTTGGGGGCCTATTCTCATCTTGAATAAGAGAGTACAGGTCGATTACAATGCACAAAAACAGCTAGAACTGAATACAAACAGTACCGAAAAACATCTCATAATGTATTTAACCAGAAAATTGTTTATGCTTTTGCGAAAAAAAAAGACTTGAGATATAAAAAGAAAAACCTTGCAATTTTTTTTATTAAATAATATAATTTATTTCTTTATCACTTACTAATTTTTGCATTTTAATAAAAGAATGGATGAAAAATAACCTTAAACTCTAGAAATAAAAAGAAAATACATTTTAAAATTATAAAAAATTTATTCTTTATTTAACTTAATCTTTATAATTTAAAATTACAAAGATCAAGCAGTTTGCACGGGCAAAAAATGTGACAGGATGAGCCGGTCCGTGGCCCGCAAAAAAAAAATTACACTTGTATATGTTAGTTACTTTTTTTTTTCGAACTTTTGTATGAACATTCCAAGTTTTTATATGAGTGAAAAAGACAAATGTTATGTATTTTTGAATGTACTAAAATTTCAAGAATTAATTGTGCATGTCAAAGTACGAATATGTACATGATAAAAATGTTGAATTATCAATTTATCATTCAATTCCTGAAAGTCTTTGTTCAATTTGATGAACTTATTAATATTTTTCAATTTGTAAAGTATTGAAAATTTTATATATATAAAAAAAAAAATTGGTCACAAACCTTCGGTCTAAAATCAATGTAGGATAGACCAAACTTTTGAACTCATATTTTGAAAGTGGAACGGATTATACCGATCCACATTTGACGGGTCTAAATGAATTCACGTTGCCACCCGAAGATGATGTAGGTATCATCTAATATACTTATTGTGAAGTAAATGTAATTTCAACAAAATTTAATGTTTACACTTTCATGTTCCTTCGACTAAAAAATAAATGGAGTTGGGACACATCCTAACTACTGTTGCAAGAAGGCCAGGCCTCGGAATTTTCACTTTAGGTCATGTTTAAATTAAATTTATGAGATAATAACTTTTTACTTATTCTTTGTTTGATGCAAAAAAATTGTTATTTCATATAGAATTTCTGAAAGGTACTTTCTAAACTCTATTCTGAAACCAACAAGTCTACGTTCATATTTACTTTTTAAATTACGTTAAGGTAAAACTGAAAAATAAAAACTCCTTTTGGATTTAAGAATTTATCAGTGTCTTTTCCAATTTCATTCACAGAAAGAAGTCTGGAACTTCTGAAAACGGAAAAGAAAAATAATAGTAATTTTTCGTTATTTTTAATTACTTTCTTTTTATGATTTATTTTTAACATAAAAACCATCCAAAATAGTACAAATAAATTCTTTCGGAGTCTCGTATAATACATTCAAATTCAACCTTGAATAGCTTGTTTGTCCTTAAAACTCTGGGTGTTTCTTCAAACATTCCATGAAATTCTTGGACTTTTATTTATTTATTTTGGAATGGGTTTTCAAAAATATTTTTATATTTTGAAAAATGAATTCCGAAACAGCACGAGATGTTCAAGATTTTTTGTGAAAGTGAAAAAAATAACCCTTATTTTATTTATTTAACAAAGTAGTACTTTTATTGTTTTTGGTCTATTAAAGTATAATGGAAAAAAAGCCTGAAACCAATTGCCTCCTGTACCCTATCAATTATTTCTTACACCCCATCAATTTTTGTGAAATCACCATTTTACCTTTCTAAGAGTGACTTTCGGATTATTAGTTTTGCAACAGAATTTCTTGAATTTTTCAAATAAAATTTCCGAAACAAAATTTTTTGAAACAGAATATTTTCAAAAAAAAATCAAAATAATTTCTTCGGAATGCGTAAAATATATTTCTGAACACGTTTTCAAGAACAAACTTTTCAGAACGATAACACCTTTTGGAATGAAATTTTTAAAACACTCCTTAATCAAATGTGTTTTGGAAATAGTTTATCGGAATACATAAAATATTTTTAAAAAAAATCTCTGGAATGAGTTATTTTAGGCAATGGCAAAGGATATTTGATTATTTTTCTTGTACCGAGAGGTGCAGCAAGAAATTTTATGGGGGGTGCAGCAAGCATATTCTAAGCCTGAAATTCCAGGGCCGAAGGATTGGACCCAAACGGTGGACCCATAGTGGCAAAGCTAACAGACTGGTCCAGTGATATTTATAACAGATGTTTTGCTTTTTATACTCCCATTATTATTTTTTATATTTCAAGATAATTTATTCCCTTTCATCTTCGCTCCCCCTCTTTATTTCTTTTTTTTTTAGATTCCATCAAAACTAATATTCATTACACATTCTAATATATTACAAAAGTTAATTTCTGAAAATTTTGCATTAAAAAATTCAGCTTCCATAAAGTATTACAGAAAGTTAGTTCCTGAAAAAAAAAATAGTTTTAATATAAAAATAGAAGAAAAAAAATACAAACATTAAGAAGAACAAAACAGGTATATAAGCACCCTCTCATAATAGGATGTTACAGCCTGTGTCAATAATATTTTCCAGAAGTTTATGAGGGGGTGCACTAAGAAATTTGATAGCCGAAGAAATTGGATAGTACACGAAGTCTTGCCAAATTGAAATGGACCAAAAATATGAAAATGAAAGCCCAAATGAATGTTATTTATTTATTTGAAATAGAGAGAAAAAGGAAAAAACCTTATCTAATATTCAGATTAAAAAAATACAAATCAAGGTGTAAGCTTTCGTGGGAAGAAGATCAATCAAATAATAAATATACGATATAGTAAAATTTCCTTGAAAAGTTTATCAAGAAGAATATTTTAATAAGAAAAATTATAAAATAATTTTAATAATTTATAAATAAAAAAAATTTATGTTAATCTTGTTAACGTAATATTAAAATTTTAAAGGATAAATGCTTATCACATCAGAAAATACATCTTAAAAAAATGTTAATTAAAATTATAAAATTCGTATAATACATGGATTATATCGTTAATTAAATAAATATGAAAATTTCATGTCATTTCATCTTCTCAAAGACATTAATTTCTTCTTCAGAAAATTGGAAAAAGAAAATAAATAACAAACTTATAAAGGTATATTGATTTCACATTTTAGAAAAATTATTGTGGATTATATGTTAAATGAGTCGGGTCAACATGTTTGTAAAGTAAATCTAAGTGGATGAGTTCAATAGTACAAACTGATATACTTTTCACACCTACAATTTTAAGGCCATAAGATTAACGTTTGTGTTAAGTAAATTATTATGCACAAGATTAATTATCTAGTTCCTCTATAATTAATCTTAGGTTTTTCACTTCATCATACTAATACATCTCTTTAGAAGTTCATTTTAATTGGTTATAAGGGGATTCTCCTTTTTGTGTCCACACTCCAAAATACCAATTTTATCTTTTAAATATAATAATTTATTAAATTTTTAAAAATTGACCGTTACTTCTACAAGCTTCTTATAAAATCGGATGTTTCTGCTTCTTCTCTTCTTCTTTAATTATCAATGATTATTCTTTCCTAATCTCTAAACCCTAAATCATAAACTCTAAACACACAGGCGCGATAGTGTCTATATTTACACTAGTGTATATATATATATATATATTATACTTTATTAACAGAAACATATGCGTGTTGTGTTTGTATATATTTTTTTATTCTAAATAATTAATTTAGTTTTAAAAAATAGTTAAATTTAAATAAATAGTTATTCAAAAGGATAAAATAATAAAATTGAAAATTAACAATCAGTTGGTAAAAATGGTAACGTAATATTTAAATTTGAAATAATGATAACTTAAAAGATGAAATTGAAAATGAAATGATACATATAAATAATTAACCTTTTCAAATTCTCAAATAATTAAAATATTTATGACAAGTTAATGTTTTTTTATTTTTTTTTGGAGATCTCATATTGGTGGTGGGTGTATAGTCTTTGTCTCTAACATTTTTTTTCTTTTTTCTTTTCTTGTATTTGTATCCATTCTTTTCTTCTACATTGATTGTATACTCTGGACCTAGACATTGATGTCTGTAGTGTCGGCCCAAAGTTTTCCTATTTTTCTTTTTTGTTATATATTGAACTTAAAGTGAAGCCATTTATTTTTTATTAGAATTATAGTAAAAGTTAAAGTAAAAAATAAAAAAAAGGAGAAAATTAGATGCTATAGGTTGATTGTTTTCTATGACACATGAAGGTGGTTAACGGTGCTAATAAAATAAAAAATAATAAAAAATTACTATAAAATATCTTTACATCATTCTTTATTTTATCTTGAACTATATAACTTTGTCAATGACTATTATATAGAAAATTTCATTAATCACTACATATATAATAATTCGTAAAAAAGTTAACCTTTTCAAACTGTCGAATAGTTATTTTTTTTTACATTAAATTTTACCTTTGTATGATATATTTTTTTTCTAACATACCATACACGCAGAAAAATTAAATATTATTTTTAACTAAAAGAAACAATACAATACAAAGGAAATTAGTCATTTTAAACTTTTTATTTCTGGAAAATTTGTTTATATTTAAATTAAAATGTAAAAGAAAAGACATGTCCTCACAAGTAAAAGAGATAATTTATTTAAATAATCAAAATTACATTGCTTAAATACCTTGATTATTATTATAACAGTTTAAAAAAGTTACAATTTCTTATTGAAGTGATTATGCTGCCACACAAGTGTATTCTGAGGCTCGAATTCCGATCCAATCTGAAAGATATGATGATAAGAGAAGTTAATATTCCATTATTGATTATAATTAAATTAGCTATAATTATTAATTAAAAGAAAATTAAGAAAGTTGGTCCCTGAAAGAATAATGAATAGTTGGAACATTTTGAAGAAGATATGATATGAGTGTGAAGTGGATGCAGACAAGTCCTCACAGAGCCAGCTAAGTTGGTACTGTGGATCAAATACATATAAATTGGACCCACTTGCATCCTCAGATACCTTTCTCTTAAAATACCCATTCACCTTCCAAACATTGCTCTTAAAAGTTTTTGTCACCTTTCAGGGGTTATATTTTCTAAAGAGATATGCCAAAATAGTAAAATTAATTTCCCAAAAACATTAAAAATTAATATAATGTGTCATAATTAATATATCGTTAGGATCGAACACTTACCATTCGATCAAAAGTTATGACCATTAAGCAGATGTAACTCTTTTTATTTAAGAGTGTAACAGTTCAAGTGACACATTCGATTTTGACCGGATTCACTTGGCTTCGTCAGAGGATAATTAATGTCACATGCAACTTATATATGATTTATCTTTCTTAAATGTTAGAGAAATGCAAAGTTATATAAATAAATATAAATTTTATCTTATATTATCATCTGTTATCGAATTATTATCAAACCACTTATAAATATATAATTGCACATTAATATAAGTATTTTAGTGTAAAAAATATATTGAAGATCTCACATTGATTACTAAAATTTCGTTTCATAGAATCCGCTTCCCTTGATTTATAAAGTTGAATTTAACTTAAATTCAATTTTTAAAATTAAGAAAAAAAATATTCATGAACAAATTCATTTTGTCTACACTAGAGTTAAATCTTAGTAGTACGTTTAGAAAACGTTTTGGGAGAAGTTGCTCTTAGTTAAACTATTTGATTGTTTATTATAAGAACAAACCTTAAAAGTCCAAATGTAGAGAAAAAAAACATTGTTAAGTTGTCTCAGAAATCTGAGAATGAAACAGAGAAAAAGAAAGTTGCACCATGGAATTTTCAGGTAAATAATGTTGGATTTGAGATAATTGTGAAATTCCACTTTTGCAAAAATGTGCTGAGAGGGGGGACCCCAAAGGAGTTGTTGTCTCCAAACCTAAATGGTGAATGAAAAATCAACACATTTCAAGTTTTCATCTCATATATCAGTGATTGGATAATGTAGAAGTGGTGCCAATAAATATCACAAATTGAATAACAAAAATTGGTCAAAATTATTTCTTAATTTTTGCATTTCAGAGGAAAACAAACTAAATAAATCTTTGATCACATCAGACATATAGGCTATTTCAAGGAATTTTGTAACTACCTTGGAATCTTCATTTTGATATGGTGAGAAGGTTTTGTCTTATTTGTGTCCAACTCAATGTTATTGTTAAGTTTATCAATGATGAAGATTGGTTAGGAGAATAAAATGGTAAACAAATGGGAAAAGAATGAGAAAGAAATGAAATAAAGAATGAAGTGAATTGAAAATAGATTGAAACTTCAATGATTGGAGATGCAAAAATGACCTGGAATTAAATTGAATAAGAGAAACAACTTACTGAAAATGTGAATTGAAATCATTTAAAATCATTGAAACTGTAAAAGTGCTGCAAAATTAAAATGTGCAAAGGTAAAATGCAGAAACGAAAATGCACAGATTTAAGGAAAAGAGAATTGCAGAACAATGTGTAAATAAATTGCTGGAATAGAAATACTAGAATTGGAATTATTAGTTCTTGAGACTCACTGTAGTATATATGAGATTTTGTACCAGCTTAAATGACTATTCCTTTTTTACCGATAAATGTCTAAATTCTAACATATTATGATATATTATTAAGTGATATATTCATAATTACCAAAAGGCGTTAATTTATTGTTGATGTTACCGAATTAGATTTGTTTTTTAAAAAATTACGGATAGGGATTAAATCGTGTTTGAGAATGAAGTTGTGCACACCAAGCATAACTTAACTTCTATCTATAATTTTTAAAAAGGTAAATCCAGATTGATAATATAAAAAAGAAGGGTTAAATATGTTTTTGATCACTTAATTTTAAGTCAAATTTGAAATTAGTCCATTTCAAAGCTTTGGACCAATTTAGTCTTTCATCTTTTGAAATACGTGAATTTAATCATTTTAATTAAATTTTGTTAAGTTTATTTGACATTTCAAACACGTTTCATAATAGTATTTGACTTAACATTAAAGTAAAAATGTATCAAACGTATAAATAACTCAAATACAATCATGACATACATACGAAACATCAAATAAACCTAACAAAATTTTATTTAAAAAATTAAATCAACGTATTTCGAGAGATGAAAGACTAAATTGGTTCAAAGTTTCAAAATAAACTAATTTCAAAATTAAAGAGAAGAGAAAAAAACATATTTAACCAAAAAAAAAGAAATTAATTTCTTTTGATAAATTAACCTTCATTTAATACTAATATGCCCGGGACCTTTTGGTTGAGTAAGGTTCGGTTAAAAATATTGATTTTAACTAAGTCACAACTTACAACAACATTGATTTTTCTGCCACATTCATATTCTCAAGCAAGAACATTCTGATTTTCTCAACTTTCGCCACTCTAATAAAGTTTACCAGTTTATGTTCTTTGTACTTCACCGATAACAAGGTACATAACTTTGCCCAAGAAAATTTGCATGCTTCGGAATTAATGATTACCTTTGCCTCTAATGAAGAGTCAAACTGCTGAATGTGGCGTGCATTAGATTTGCCAAAGTTTCGGTTACAAAATTTTGGGATTAAAGTGAAATCATAACTAACAATCAAACATTATAGTTATCTTATTAATGCTCATGTCATATAATATTGTGCTCATTCTTTTCATCTTCTTGGCATGTTATGTGCGTGCTTTCCCCAACAATTATCTCATCAAAATCGATAAATTTGGTCATTATCACATTGTTTTCTAGCATGCAATATCTTCCAGAAAATCCCATGACAGTTTAATGTCACTTTCATTCTAAACATTTTCCTATACACTGACGCAGTCATTTATCATAAATCACGCTCTTAATTTTCTCAAACATTTTTGGGTCTTTTTATAAAAATTATTACCACTGATATAGAACACAACACAAAGTTGACAAAGATCGAAACAAGTTTGTTTTCAAGATTTGTAGTCTAATACAAGGATCAAGGTATCTGCTTTACGTAGGAATTAAGTTTTTTCCTTTTAGAAAAAGATAAAGAATATGAAAGAAAGGAAGAAAAAAAAAAGAATAAATAAAGCCATGTTTTTTGGTACAAAGAAAGACATTGGTAATGGTGTTCTATTTACTCATGATCGACTCTTGAATAATTGAATTGGTCTTGGTGAATATTTTTAGTAATAAACGCATGGAATTTTGATGTAGCTTTTTTTGCCCTTGGCCCTATTAATTACTTGCCCAAAGAAAAATATGTGACAAGCTTATGAGAAAGAGTAAAGAATCACAAATCCAGAGAATAATCCAAAAAATTACGATACAAAATATTAGTGGGTTGTTCTTTTTCTTTAAGGAAAAAAAAGAGGACAAAAAAGTAGACAAAAGAAAAAGAAATCGCCATTAGAGACAATGACTATGACTTAATTTGCTTTTTTACATAGAAAACAAATCGGTTAGGTGGCCATAACAATTGATTTAATAATAAGTCATAGTTTTTTATGAGTATGAGTTGAAGAATAGAGAATTTTCTTTATAAGCTCTTTCTAACTAATTTTATAAAAACCCAAATTAAATATTTGCAATTTTTTTTAATAAATCACTAAATAAAGGGTATGGTGAAGTGGGTCTCTATGATATTTATTTTGTAGACATATAATAGAATTTCGGGTACCCTTGCCCTTCTTCATGAACAAACAAAACAAGAAATGGAGTTGAGATTCCTTTATACTGTAACAATTTCAATTGTGATTTGTATATCACACCTAAAACTCCGGAACTCATAAATCATCTTTGGCTAGATTAAGAGAAACAAAAGGGTTGAACTAATTTCTCTTCAAATTCAACTTTCCCATGTACATTGCTTGTTACACATGATGTTCCAAAATCACCGACCACCTCTTAATAACATCATCTCCAACTTCTTTAATACAAAAGAAAGAAAAAAATTTAAGAATTATGTGTTAAAAATCCCACATTGACTAGAGATAAGATAATTTCATAATATATAAGCGTAGTGCAAACCTTATCTTACAAATTGGTTTTGTAGGGGTTGAGTTAAGTTTAAAAGCCTACTTTTTAATATGGTATCAGAACTTATCCTAACGAATTTTTTTAAAAATTCTGTTTTACTCAATCTAACGTGGTAAAATCAATGAATCTATAAATAATTTGAGAATGTAAGAAATATCTTAAGATTTATTATATTGAACAATACATAAAATAGAAAATGTACATATCTATTATCTTAAAATTTTAAATTAAAATTATATTAATTTTTGATCGGTGATAAGTCTTCGATGATTTTTTTTTTCTCAAAATATTCATAAAAAACTTGAAATTACCAAAAATTGCAATGATAATAATTGGTGGTAGCTATGAACAGTGGCAGAGAAACGATGGCTATTGGCTACCGACACTTTGATTAGTTGAATAGTGCTAAGAAATTGTTTCCAATACGTTATAGCAAATAACACCTAAAACTTAAAGCCATTGTATTATTTTAATATAAACCCTTTGCTTCCGTGGATATAGTAGGACCAAACAATCAGATTTTGTTGCTCCCATTTCCTTCATATTTTTATTTATTTATATATATAATTTAACCCAATTGAGTGTGTAAAAGGGCCCACATGATAAGGCAGACAAATTTTATTTATTTTTATATGAAAATGTGCTAAAGTCTCATAAATTAATTATTTCATAAGTTTAAGTTTGGTAAGTCAATAAGCTCCCCCAATAGCTCAACTTATTTAAGAAAAAAAAACATGAATTGATGTGTTTTACGAGAGTGGTGACTGAAAAGAATGGAACTTTTTTTAAATTGAATACATTAATGATTTTTGTAATATTAGTTTTAATTATGAGGGTAATTAATGTGATTAAAATAAGAAAAGATGCATTAGAGGGGGTAGTTGGTTAGTTAACCATTGATAGAAGGAAGAAAAAGATTTAGAGTGATGACTTTGTGAGGATATTCTTTCTTTATATATTATTGATTTATGTGGTCGTTAAAGTCCACTTGTTCATTTTTGCTTGGACCATTTTGGAGATTTAAGAACAGAAGAAAAAAAGAAAAAGACCTTAAAAAGTGGGAGTGAGACAAAATTAGTGTGTCCGAAGCCAAGAATTGAATATTATTGTGTTGCAAATCAAAGGAAGTAGCAATTGCAGAAAATTGCACGAGAGTGTTTAGAGCGCAAAATAATGCGCATGTTACTGGGAAAATGGCTATCAATAACCAAATCAATGTCAAAGTTAGTTGTTTTTTATGAAAGTCCACAAACCAAGAAACTCAGAAGTCTGAATTTGTGTTTTCCTTCTTTTTTTTCTGATTAAAAAGAAAGAAAGAAAAAAAAGGGGTCATTGGGGTTTGTCCAATTTGACTGCAAAAAGTTCTTCTTGTTTCAATGTTATTGATAGAGATTTATTGTTAAATGGAACATTAATATGAAAGATCTTTAACCAAAAACTAAGTTGGTGATTGTTGGGTCTATCAAGAGATAATCAACAATGAAATTGACATCACTCTTAACTCAAATAAGAAATTGATATTATTTTTAATCCAAAATTTTAAAATAATAAGTTTATGGACTTCAATTTTTATATGGTACTTAAATTTTTATTTTTATTCAATATGAAACTTAGACTCATAGTGACTAGTAAAAAAATGGCAAAAAATTGGCATGTTTTGAAACTGAGAATACAAGTAATAGTTACTAAAAAATCATCATTTAAGTTATTAAAAAAAAAGAGAGAAAAAAAAAAGTACAACAACACATGAATTGAGGTTGTAGGGTTTAACTGAGTTCAATCTTTCATGGAGTTAGCTTTGAGAACACATGAATTATGTGATATTCTTTGAGTGACCTTTTTCTTTTTTCTTCACCCTTTTGGTTTGAGAAAGTTAGTGTAGGTGTGTTATGTTGTTCGGTTTTTCATTTATATTCTCCAACAAAAATTAAATAAAAGAAGAAAACTTTAATTAAAGAGAACAATAAAGATAAGACCAAAAAAAAGGTAGGTAGTATAGGTGTGTCCACAGTAGTACATACTGAATGTGGTGGGTAGGTCACATTTCCAACCCTTTTTCACATGTTGATGAGCATGCCAACATCAACAAAACCCTAAATCGAATGCGCCTAGATAAAAATTAAATCTTACATTTCTAGGTACATGGGAATCTGCAAACTCATATGATCCCAATACAAATTCTTCACACACAAGAAATCTAATCTCAAAATTGTGAAATTAGGAGAAAAAAAAATTAGATATTCATGTTTGGAATGTCACCGGACAACAAATTTCATTATGATAAATACACGAATAAATTAATTTAATTGATACAAGTTAATAAATAAATTTTAAAGTTAATTTAATTTTGTAAAATAAAGGGTTAAATATGTTTTTGATCTCTAAACTTTAAGTGAAAATTGAAAATACTTTCTTTTCGAAATTTAGACCAATTTTAGTTCTCCAATTTTAGAACTACGTGAATTTAATCGGTTTAATCGAATTTCGTTAAGTTTATTTGACGTTTCAATCACGTTTCAGGATAGCCTCTTAGTTAACGTTGAAACAAAAATATGTCAGACTGTGTAAACAACTCATATGTTATTATGAAATTCGTTTGAAATGTTGAATAAACTTAACAAAATTTGATTAAAAAAACTAAATTTACATCATTCTAAAGTTGAAAGATTAAATTTGGTCAATATTTTAAAAGTGAACTAACTTTAATTTTTATTTTAAATTAAAATTAAGAACAAAAATATATTTAATCCTAAAATAAATTTTATATCTATTTATATATTTTAACTTTAATAGGATCGTTAACATTTATTTTTAGTTTTTTTATTAACTACTGTGTGGTGACAAGATAAGCCGAACCAAACGTAGTTAAAAGACAACCACAAATTGTTCAAATTTTCACATGGATGAACAGTTTTTGACTTCTTTTTTTGAAGAGAAAGCGAAATTGGAGGAAACAAAATTTGATTTTGAGATTATGAACATAATGTTAATGTCTGGGGCTCTAGGTATGCAGTTTGGTGAACATGGTGCCGAAAGAAGAAGAAGAGGATGAGAAAAGAAGCACAAAAATTTGACAACATGACAGACATGACTCCTTAATCAAGGGCTTGTTAAGTGTGTGTCAGGATGCTTAATTATATATAAAAAAGTCCCATCGAAAACTGATATAAGCATCATTCCAAAGCGCTAAATTTCATGTCACTCATTAATACCTCACATGATTATCAGCTCCCCAAGGTTAATATTTTTGTCCATAAATTACTATGTTTAGTTCATTACACAATAATCAAACTATGTTGTGTTTATGGTTATCAATTAAACCCTTCCTTCCACATGTTTTTAGTCTAACCATTACAAAGGATCACGTTCCTGACAGTGACACTGTCAATAAATTAAGGTTGAGTAAATCATAGTTATTATGGATGTTACAGAGCATATTAATCGTTTTGTGGCATAAATTAAGTGGTTCGAGTTATGATTAAACTGTGATATTTAAATTACGGATTATATATATTTTTGATATTTTAAGTTTCAAGTAAAATTTTGAATTTTTTTTTAATTTTTAATTAATTTAGTCATTTATTTTTAAAAATGCGTGAATTTATTTATTTTAATAAATTTTATTAAGTTTATATGACGATTCAAGCACATTTCCATTTCAGGTTAGTATTTGAATTAATTACACTATTTGACATATTTTCGTTTCAATATTAACTCAAATATTATTATAAAATGTGTTTAAAATATTAAATAAACCTAACAAAATTTGGTAAGAAGGACTAAATCCATGTATTTCTAAAGATGAATGACTAAATTGATATAAAGTTTCGAAACAGAACTAATTCCAAAATTCAATGAAATTTAAGAGACCAAACACATATTTAACTCTTGATATAAAAAGAGTTACATACAAACTAAAAATTATAATTTTTGACCTAATGGTACACATCCCGTCTAACAATTAGTATCATAAATAAGGTCACAAGTTAATATAATTGTTAGGTGTCTCAAGGGAGAATGTTCATTAATGAGATACAAACACTAAACAGACCTGAATTCAACCATATAAGATATTGACATCACTCTCAATCTAAAATCTTAACATAATGAATCTATGGGTCTTTATTTTTATACAATATTCTATCTTTTCATTTTTACTTAATATAAAATTTAAACTTGCATTTGAATTTTTAACTATAATTAACCATCTACACATCTACGGTACAGGGTTACGGATTAAATTAAAGTAGATGAATATTTGATGTGAAAAGCATCTAATAAATGGTGATTAAACAGAGGAAAAGAAAAAAAAATGAACGACTTTGTGGGAGAAGAAAAATGGTGTAGGATCTATTGGGTAGCTAGCTCATATGATCATAATTCAGATTGGATCAATGATTTTGACAGAATATGCTTCTGGTATATGGAAACTGTACTTTCATATGCTTCCCTTCTATTAAGAAAAAAGTAATTAATTAACTTTGCCATGTAGATTAAAATAAACCCACAATTAATTAACGTCTCTTAAACAGTTCTGTTAAATATCTAATTCAACAAATGTGTTTGCCACCTGTAATGGGGCACACTTTGGACTGTTCAAAATCCGTTTTTTTGTCCATATAGATTTGGTACAATTTCAACTTATTTATACGTTATGCATAATTAAACTCAATTTGAACGTTGTTTAATCAAACTTAATCATCTCAATTAAACCCAAATAATAATCTAATGCAAGATGCTTACTTATTACCCATAAAGTTATTTATATATATTTTTATGCCACTCATGACTCTTATTCCCTAATAATTGAAATGTTGTTAGAACTTGCATGGTTGCATTCTTTGGTTGGCATAAAAAAAAAATTCTTGAAATTTATATTATTTACTAATAATTTAAGACTAAAATGCTACTGAACAAGTCAATAAAGGGAAAAAAAAACTTCATGAACAATTTTTTTTTTCAACAAACGGATCTAAACAATTAGCTATTAATAATTATCCACAAAATTTAAAAATATGCATAAGGTTGAATGTGAAAACTTAATTACATAAGAGTAAATGAATAATGCTTAAATGACCCCACAATCTAACTCTAGAAAGCATTTGGGATAACATTAAAGAATTGGTGGGATCCAAAAAAGTTTTGAAGAACTCATTACTTGATTAAACAACTCATTGTTTTTTCTTTGCTTTTCAATGATTTATGAATTACTACATGAATTTTTCTAATGCGAATAAAGTGAGAGCAACTTCAATTGGACTTGTCCTATATAGAGACCATCTATTTTGTAGACTCTAGGGGTAATTGTGTCAAAAAAATTGACTTTTTTTGAAATTATATTTTGTATAGTTATAAATTGTTTTAATAATTTAAAATGTGTCATCTTACTAATTTAATAACTCACTAATAGTAGTATACTTAACAACATTAGTTTAAAATGCTAAATTTAAAAAAAAAAAAAGTAGTAGTGATTATTGTATTATGATAGGTTGAGTGGATCTTGATGGATACATTCAACATACAAGTAGAGTTTAGAACATCTCATATATAAATCACTAGCGGTTACACCCAAATGCATTACAGAAACTAGGGTGACAATTGATGAAATTAGACATTACATAGACTAATTAAATTAGATAAGTTTAGCATTAATAATCCATTTAGCTTAATTTCTATACAATGTGTATCCTTTATGAGACGTGGACGAATTGAACCTACTTAATCCTATGTAATACCCATTACAAATTTTAATTATTAAAAATATATAACTAAATAATTAAATTATCCATATGTTAAGAAAATATTGATAATTATGTTAAGAGGTGTACTTTAAGCTTAACTCAACCTTACAAAACCGACTTATATTCAAATTAACGTTAACGACGAGATCTATTATCATTTCTCGCATGTTCTAGGAAGTTTAGAGTAGGTGAAAATTCTCCTAATTTATGGTCTACCATACTATCTGTTGTATAAATAGGTAAATGTTCTTTTCCATTATGGATAGTAATGTTATGGCCAATCATTGTAGGTATGATGGTAGATGTTGTGGACTAAGTTATTACTATATCCTTTTTTCTGCTTTTGTGTTAAGCTTCTTTATTTTTCTTAATAAATGATTCGCTACAAAAGGATTTTTTTAGTGAACGCGTCACAGTTAATTACTCATTTTTCTTGTAAAGATGAATAAACAATTTCTATTTTCACTTCTATTTAGTATGACAACGAAGAATCAAATTATCACTCTATTTCTTCCTTTTTCTACTTCTTCTTCCAAGTGCAGGAAAACCCTAAGGAGTTGCGGGTTTTTTTCTACCAGTAGGGGCCCTCCCTTCACCACCCCCATGCGGATGGTCTACAGGGTTGATAACTACTCCTCTTACTATAGGACGTTTACCTAGCCAACATTTAGATCCGGCTCTACCTAAATTTTTGTGGTTTACCCCAACATTTCCCACTTGTCCAACTGTTGCCGAACAGAAGGTAAGATTTGCATACACTTGTATATTATAAACTTGTCTTATTTATAGTCAATGTGAGATTTTCAAAATACTCTCTCACATCGAGACATACACAATCAACAAATCTCTCGTTATGATATACTCAAACTCATGTCTGTGATATCATATTAAGAAGTAGACTTTATATCTGATTCAATCCTACAAAATCGGCTTATAAAATAAGATTTCTACTAACTTATATAGTATAAACTCGTTTTATCTCTAATCGATACGTAAGATCTTTAACATATTAAGATTATAAAATGTAATAATTTATGTGTTAGGGAAATGAAGGAAAATACTAAAATAAGAGAAAACTTCAATACTTAAACAAAAACAACTTTAGAAAATATGAAGAGAATCTGATATAAAAAGTAAAAAAGGTTTATCTTTTAGTTTTCCAAGCTGAAGAATTCTCTAAGGTGTTTGGGAGTGACATTGCACAAAGCTCTATGCTTAAAACACGTTCCCATAACCCAAGTCATATGGAGTATATAGATTAGATTTGACTTTAATGTTACCCTTACTTTATATTACGTTGTTTTTACTCTAATACAGGGTTGACCATAAGCAATGAACCATTAATTTAATTCAACTTGAGTAAAAACATTTAATGCAAGATGTATCAACCCCATATTAAAAACAAGTATTCAACCACAACCCCAAAATGTAATTTTTTTTTCTCAATATATAAATCCACATCTATATCCAAATTTGTCTCTATCTCAGTTTTTGTATATACTAGTTACTGCATCTACAACCACATTTAGAATTGAAAAAAGAAAAAAAAAATTAACAAGTTCATATTCACATGCACGGATTAAAAACTTGGTTAGCACAGTGAACACTAAAAAGTTGTAGATTCTAATACCAAGAAAATGAAAGAGTTTAGAATAATTAGAATTGTTTCCTAGAATACAATATTACCTTGATTTGGTTATCACATAAATGAGTTCAATCACATGCTAAGTAGCAATTTTTCATAAAATATCAATATATATCTTGGTCTCCAATCTCACACAATCCACTATCCTAAAACAACAATATCACAAAGGGTAAGTTTTCCCAATTAAAATTTAAACTTTTTTTGTCAATTTCAACGGTTGAATATCATTTTCACTCTATTGGAACACTAATTCAATAGAAATGTGACATTAAGACTTTGCTTTTATATTTCAGAAAGTTCTTCTGCAAATTAATTTCCATTAAGTTTCATTGTGTGTTTAACAAGTAAAAGAATTATTAATATTTATTTATTTTTATAAATTATTTAACTATTGATGTGTTATTTACTATTTATTTTAATTTCACATATCTATTTTCTCCAAACCGAGCATTCTTTTTTGTGTTTATTACAAAATCAAATATAGAAAATACATATAATATTAAAAAGAATTTTTTATATTGGTTAATTTTGGCTACATCAATGATACAATTGGTTAAATAGTACCAATGTGAAGATGAGGTATTTCTTACATCGCGTAAACAATACTACACATAACATTGATATGTCTATAATTGATGTAAAATAATCGAAAAATAAACTCACACGTTTTTTTTTTTCATAATTAATGTTAAAAAAATATCACATCAATTGCTTTGACAACTAATGCGACATGTACACTTTGTAGAGAAAAATACAAGTGAAAAGCGTTCTATGAACTTATTTTAGAAACACATACTTCAAATTTAACGTATCATAAATATAAAATCAATCAAAATTAATAAAATTTAACCTATAACTTAATAAAATTTAACATATCATAAATAGTTAAACTTAATAAAATTTATCCTATAACTCATCTTTTTCAAATTTAACATACAAAAAACTTAGTATAAGCATTTAACTCTACACACTAAATAATAAAATTTATTATCATTAACCTAACATATAGTTTTTGGAACAAATTGTAAAATAATGGTGGTGTGTGGTGGCTTCCCGCTAGTGGTAGCTGCACATTCTTTGTAGCGCACAAAAATAATGCAACGCAATAGAAAAAGACTAAAAATAATGAAAAATAGAAGAAGACTTGCTTTTGCCCTAAATAAAATAAATCATGTACTACATTGATTTATTAATGTAAATTTGATAATGAAAACCACTTCAGTTTACATAATATTACAAAATATACAATAATAATTTAACTAAAATACATTAACATTATAAATATTTTTGTATGTTGTCATTTAGACATAAATTATCGTATATTTAGAGTTAAGTATGTTTTTAGTCCTTGGACTTTGACACAAAATTAGAATTCGTCTTTATCCGAAACTTTGATACATATTGTGGTCCTAAACTTTAAAAATGGATGAATATAGTCATTTTAACCTAATTACGTTAAATCTTTTTGAAGTGTCGAAAACGTTTCATGTTAGTATTGAAGTTATTTATACTGTTTGACATATTTCCGGTTCAATATATGCTGAAAAATGTGTTCGACACCTAAAAAAATGTAATTGAATTAAAATGACTATATTAATTTATTTTCAATAGGGATCCGAATGTATTGAAGTTTTGGACAATAAAGAATTCTAATTTTAAATCAAAGTTGAGGGACTAAAAAATACTTAACCATATAATCCTATAATTTAAAAATAATTAATTTAGAATACATTTTACCATTTAAAACAATTTATAAGCGGTAAATGGTATGATAAAATTTACTGTAACAGTGTATTAAATGTAAAGTCTTAAATATGCATGGAATATTCGTAAAAAGATTTTATCAGAAATGAACAAAAACATCAAATTCATCGTAACAATAAATATTGAGATTGTATATATACGACACTTTATGGTGCATAAATTGAGATTGTGTAATCAACGCCAACCTCTGCAAATCGAATATTGCTTGAACTGTGTCAGCAAATACTACGTAGGTTGTATTTGTAGTTTTGTACGAGATGGGTGCAAAGGGTAAATTTTGGTGCTAAGACAAAATTTGTTAACTTATTTTTATTTTTTACATGCTTATGTCGCATTCATTGTCGGAATAGTAGTCATATACACTCTCATCCTTAATTGGTGAGTTACCATGTTTATGTTAGTGTGTCACATTTGATTTGATTCACGAAATTCTAAAAGATAAGTTTGGAATGAATCGAATAATGCCAAATAAAAAAACCATTTTTAGTTCATTGGTAGCATTCGATATTAAATATTTTTCAAATTCAAATTAAGCTTCATATTTCCATTGCTTTCTCCATAGTTTGTTCGTATGGATCATATAAAGGAAAATACATTGTTGTCTTATGTAATTTCTAGAGAAATTTCACCATTCTGATATCACATATTAAAAATATTAAGGAGATAAAGATCATGTATTGGAATTCATCATCAAATTCATATGCTATAAGATCATAATGTTGAACCCAATTTGATATCACTTATCAAAATATCTAATAATATGTTATACGAGTAAATCACATTTTTTGTTTTAATACAAAAACGACACAAATGTTCATGATGAAAAAAATATAATTTATTTTGTATGATAAAATGTAATAATCTATTATTTGCTAATTTTGGTAGAAGACTTTCTAATTCTAATACAATTTAGTTTGATAAAATTACATTCTAATCATTAATGATCAAAATTTGTGTAAAAAGAAGTATTTCAAAGATAAAGTTAGTGCAAATTTTATTATTAAAAATAGTTTAAGTTGGTCGATATTTACAACTAAAAATAGTTTATCTTAGCTAAAACTAGTTTAAATAGTGGGTGAAAACCGAAAAACTAGTTGGTAGTTAATAACCGAAATTTATTAAGCTAGTTTATCAATTCATAAGCATTTGGATTTGGTAAAGTTATATTTTAAAGTGACAAAATAGAAATGGTAACACCAAATTGACGTAATAAGCCAACTTAACTCTTTTATTTTGATAGGATTATCGAGAGTTGACCAACAAAAATCCAAAACCATTAGGAAGTTGGTAGATCAACTATTTTTTTTTAATACAATAAAAAAAAAAAATAAATATATTTTATATAAATTAAATAGAAAATTCAAATTAAAACTAATAACTCTAAACCTAAAAAAAAAAAAAACGTACCGCTGAATAAATAAGAATACACAATTAAATGAAAAAAATAAAATAATAAGATAAAAAAATTAAACAGGTTAACTCGTTGTCATCTATGTTTAGTTTTAAACGAGACGATTTATAGAGTTGGCAGGTTTCAAATAATAATATAACCTAATGAAAAAGTACGTTGGAACAGTTTAACTAGACCATTCAATTTTGTCATCCTAATTAAGATAAAATGATAGAAATAGATATGTTAATTTTAAACTTTTGAAACATTTTATTTAAAAACCAATATTGGTTTTAGTTGTGTATTTTACCTTCAACTATTATAGTATATATCACACGCTATGTTTTAAAATACGGTTTTTTATAAAATTAAAATATCACATTTTTAAGTAGAGATCATACTGTCGTTATGTTAATTTATATAATGATTAAGAATATAACGTAAAATTCATCATATATTAATATTTATATCTTGAAGTTTAATATTTGAATAATAAAATAAGTTTTAAATTGTATAATTTTATATGAAAATATTAACTGCTTTTTTCTCATTATCAATATTTTAGGAAATAAAAAGTAAAATAAAAAAAATGTGTTATATTAAAAAGAATAAAAGTATATCTTATGAGTGAAAGGAAGAAATAAAAAATATTTTAAATATCTAATAAAATGAAATTTTTTTAATATATACTAAAAATTAGAAATATTCAAATATATGAAATATTTAAAATTAAATTAAGCTTATAAGTAAATAGTAAAAAAATGACTATATTTTAAAACTAATAAAAAAATATTCTAATTCTTATTTATTTTGGATATTTTGTTGAGTCAAAAATTAGAATATAATAGTGAACCAAATACCTTTGACTTCAACCTATTTAAATAGGCCTTTCCGTTCTGGTAAACTCACTTGTTGAGTGAGAACAACAATTTCAAGTTTCATGTACGGAGTAAATTGCGGCAAGATCATCCACTATATTTTTCAGCATCCCACCTTCTACATCGGATCATATTCAAACACTCTTATCTCTTAGTTCAAACATTAAACAAATCAAAACATGGATATATCAAAATTACTAATTTTTGTGATGTATTTTCAGATAAAATTTATGATAGATAATTAGTATACGTAAACAGTAGATAAAAAATATTTTAATAAATATTTATAAACAAATTAGATGGAGATATCATAATATTCATATTCATGAATGTCCATTAACGACAACAAATTAAAATTAAAATTTAATTTATATTTTATTTTAAAAATTTATAAATATATTTTTTTTAAAATTTGCAGATATCACGTATAATTACGAATATAATAAAATTTGTGAATATCTTGTAAATAAATATTCGACAAATAAATATGCAAATAACAACTAAATTCTTTTGTTACGAATAAAATTGTGTATAACACTATTCTTATCCGATTCGACCGTTCACTCTTTACAAGTTCCTCCTCGTATTATACCTATGTCATACATGTGATGTTTCACTTTTTGACCCATTATAACACACTCACTCTCACTTAACATGAAAATGGCCTCTCCTATGCCATCACATGCGGAGTGATTATCCATTCATTTTTTCTTTTTCCACATTTCGTTCACACTGATAGACCTAAAATTTTGGCTCTGAAAAACTATCATATCTTCACACTGTTACAGTAATGGAGAGGGATCCCAACAACCATGAAGTCACAAAAATAAATGTATAGTATAAAACTGGAACATTGTTGTTGGTTTATTTAAAAACCAAATTGATTATGGTGGCAGAGTAAGAAAAACGAAAACGAGAATAAAGTCGTATGTTCTGTCAGACATTTACTGTAATGACAGATAGGCAAGTGTACGTGAGTGAAGTTAACAAAGTTTTATTTGATTCCGTATCATATAAATATTTAACCACCATAATGGAGGGTTTTGGTAACAACATCAAACTTCAAACTGTTACCAATTATAAGTTTATAACCGACACTAATAATTGGATGTATTTACTAAATACATCGATGGAATATTTACTAATATCACGTTAGAATTTTATATTATCATTATTATGTAAATTAAGTTTTGTTAAAATTAAACAATTATAATAATGAAATTATTCATATTTTAATATATTTTGAAAAGAGTGTGTGTGTGTGTGTTCCATTCTTAATATGTGATAATTGTATTTTGGTATGGAAGAGAGTGTTATAAGTTTAGGAACGGAACAAGACAAACTTAGAGATTTATGTGATGTGTTATATGAAGTTTATTTTACACATATTAAACTTTTCTTGTAATGTAAGCATTTTGTTGTGTAAAATTCATGTGTTTGAGATGCTTATAAATATACTTTGTAATAGTATATTTATATATGTTTATGAATTCATTTTGTAGTAATAAACTTTTGTAAGTAGTAAATTAATAGTTAAAATAGCTGGGTTAATTAAATATTAAGTTTGATAATTTTTTTAACATTTGATATTATTAAAATTTATTAATTTAACAATCCGTAGATCAAATGCACCATTTTATTTTAAAAACTTGATTTTTTTTTTTTGCTTTTCAAAATAAATTAATTTAACATAAAACACTTATTCTAAAGTTACATATATAATTTATTTAACATTTGGTATGCATAATTATCGAGTTGATATTAAAATCTTCACGGGTTTAGTTAAAAACATGTGTGTATTAATATAATACCATTCACATTCTATAAAAACAAAAAATGAATAAAATTTTCTTATTTTATATGTAAAATATGTTGTCAGCACTCATATAAAATATATTCAACCTTATTATCGATCCATTTCTCTCACACACCTATGTGTATACAATATTATTTACATATTATGCCAAATAAATTATACTACAGTTTATATAGTCTATAATAACAAATAAGGAAAATGATTGCATCTTTGTTTATCCTATATATTTTTCTATATATCAATATTTTTACCCACTTTTAATTTCTTATGTTTACTTGCATAGTTTTCCCTAGAGTTGAGTTTTTTTTTTTTTCATTTACTTTATTATTCATTTTCGAAATATTTTACTCGTTTGGATGATTTCCTACTTTTATTGCTTATTTGCTTATTTTGTAATACATTTGAAATTTTTGAGCTATTTTTATTCGATTATAGTGTTCATATTACCCTTCTTCAAAATTCACTTGGATATATATATTTTTTATCCGTTTTGTTTAGTTACTTAAAATTTTAAATTGTGTCAAGTTGAAGAACACACATTTAAGAAAGGTCTACCATTTTTGAAACCAAGCACAATGATAAAGTTATGGATCACTTTAAAATAGAGTTTATCACAACCATATATTTTGTGTCTATCTTGATTTAGATAAGTTGGTTCTCATGTCTTAAATAAGGGATTTGGAATAGGGTGAAGGATGTTTTGTAGAGTTGGGACAAAGACATTGGAAAGTAAATGTATGGATTTAAATGAAGTAAATGATTGCATGAGATTTAAATGCGCGAATTATAATGAAAGTAAATGCGTTAATTAAAAATGAAAGGAAATAAATGATAGAAGTAAATGCATGAATATAGGGTATATGGCACGCACGTAAATTCATACACCATGAAGAAATGGTGAAAGCCTACATATATGAGGGAAAAGAAAAAATTCTCTTTCTAAAATTAAAAATAAAAATAAAAATTAAGAATAATAAATGTAGGAGTGGTAATAAAAATATTAAATAAGTTACACGTTAGAAACAAACTAAATAACATGTGGTTTATAACACTTTTAAAATATTCAATTGACAATCTTAAACGATGATGACGATTTTTCTATTACATGTGATCAATGATACTTTTGAATTTTTTTTAACTAAACTTTTGATATCGTCATATCCATTTTATTATATTGACTACTTTAAAATTATTATTACAGTCTTACAACGTTATTTTGATGAAATTGTCGTTGTGGTTGTGGAGCGAGTAAAATGAAAATGAAAATTCAAATGTTGTTGTATCCCAATTTATGTAGTGATTTAGAGTATGCATTGACTCTTCTTCTCTCTCAATGTTCTTAATTATTCTCCTTCCTTACATGTTAGTTCATCTTCACTCCCGCCAATTACTCTTATACATTACACCACCTAAGACACTATTATGATCGACCAACACAATGCCGACTAACCAAATTATCGCTTGATGAGTTTGACTTTCAATCGATGAGGTTGTGAGGATTAAGAGATTAGATGAATAGTAAGATTAAGAACATGATTTGCAGCTTAACCCCCTAAGCAAGGTTACGATGTCATTGGACCATAATTAGGTCCCTCAAAAGGTAAAAGTCCATTAAAGACATTATAAATAAAGTATGTAGGTAAGACACATTTAACTGAACACTTACTTAAGTGTTAGACTGTCTTTTGCAGGTACCCCTAACTGAGCAGCACCATGGTGACCTAACCATGACGAAAGAACAATCGATAGGAAGACTTAGGAGCGAACAAATGCGTGAGATTAAGAGTATATTTGATTTTACAAGAACAATTCTCAAATGGTTTGTGCTCATTGTTGTTGTTAGCATAGGCCCATTTACTTGTGGCTTTTAGGGTTAGCTTTGTGTATATATTTCTTTGTTTTTACATGGTATTGAGAGCGTCAAACTATCAATGATTGAGAAATGATTCCTGCAGTAGTTCCTCTTTCCTAAGCCCTAAGCCTTAAGTCTCTTTCGCAAATTTTATGATTGATAAGAGATTCTTGCATTAAGTTCCTCTTTCATAAACCTCAAGCCCTAAGCTATAAGCCCTAAGCCCTAAGCCTCTTTCGCAACTTTTGAGGTTTCACATGATCGCAATTTTATTTTCTATTTTGAGGTGTTTTTTGAGGTTATGCACCATGTTCTTAATGCCCTTTTAAAGTATTTGCAATCCTCTAATATTGGATTTGTATTTTGTTTTGTTCGTTGCTTCCATTATGTGGTTCACATTTCTTTTTTGTATTCGACTTGTTATAGCAACTTGTAAAGATTATTCTCTCTCATCTATTAGTGTGCAATTGGATGGTAAAAATTATTCCTACTAGAGTTATATTATGAAAAATTTTCTTCGTGCAAAGTCCATGTGGTGTTATATTTCACATATTAAGGCAAAACCAATTGACACCAAAGAAATGATTATGTTACTACTTTAGAGGTATGGGAAGTTGATAACTCTAAAATTATCACTTGGGTCAATAATTCTGTCGTACACTTGATTGTCGCTCAATTGGCAAAATATGATATTACAAAGGAGGTATGAGATCATTTATCTCGATTGCATACAAAGTATAATTTTTCTAAACAATATCAACTTGAGACAAATATTCGTGCACTGAAGTAAAATGATATGAACATTCAGGACTTTTATTCTTTCATGACAACCCTATGACATCAACTTGCCTTGATTGAGCGTGTAGAATTGATTGCTTTTGCACCAAATATTACTTGTAGGGAATCACACCGTTTGGTTCAATTTCTTATGGTCTTGCATAGTGATTTTGAAAGTTTGCATGTTGTAATCTTGCATTGTAACTGTATGCCTTTTATTGATGTTGTTAATGAATTATTAGTGGAGAAAATTAGACTTAATTCCCAACCGCAAGCCAACATAGCTTTGCAATTTCAAGGTATATCATCATTAAATGTATATTCTGAAAAATTGATCATTGACATAAGTGTCACTAATCATATGTCAGATCATTTGCCTTTTTTTCTTTCGTTATCACCTAACTCATCCATGTCAATTTCAACTGCTAATGGTGAGTCAGTTCCAGTATCCATCTGGTATTGGTACCATTGTCACACCATCTTTCTCTTTGTCTAATGTTTACTACATATATGATCTTTCTATGAATCTTGCTTCTGTTATAAAAATCTATGATTCTAGATATATTGGGTATTTCACTTCATCTGAATGTGTTATACAGAATCGCACATCTAAGAAGGTGATTGAGATAGGTTGTACGAAAGGTGGACTCTTGTCTTGAATCAGTTCAAGAAGTCAATAGTTGCAACCTCTGGTGTGGATTTATTTTCGTTTTATTTATCTTCTTCTTCTTCACCTTTTTATTTGTGGCATTCTCATTTGAGTCATATTTATGCATCTCGTTTAAAGTTTTTAACATCTACAAGAGTCTTTAGGACTTTGGACAGTCATGATATTTTTTATTGTAGTGGTTGTAAACTGACAATTTTTTTTGCTTTACCTTTTAGTAAAAGTATTTCTTCTTCTCTTTTGCTCCTTTTGATCTTGTGCATTCTGATGTGTGGGGACCTTCACTTGTATCCACCAAAGGAAGTTCTAGATATTATGTCTCTTTCACTGATAATTTTACTTTGGATTTATCTTATGAAAAGTCGGTTTGATTTTCTCAAAATGAAAAAAAAAATTGATGCTCTTGTAAAGACCTAACACTCTACTACCATACAAACCTTTCGTTGTGACTTGGGGTGTATATAGTAGGGATGACAATGAGGGCCGGCCTGGCCCATTTAGGCCTGGCCCGGATAAGGCCCGCACAACGTGTGCTGGCCCGCCCCGCCTCGCACACTTTATGTGGGTTGCAAACACTGGCTCGCCCCGCCTCGCACTTGGCCCACGGGCCCGCGGGCTGACCCACATTTTTTTAATTTTTATGATAAAACTTTCAATGTTTAAAGATTGGGAAACTTTAAGAAGTTCACAAAATTAAGTAAAGGCTTTGGGGAGTTGGATGATAAATTGATAATTCAACATTTTCATCATATTCATATTCATACTATGACATACGCAATGTATTCTTTAAATTTTAGCACATTAAAAAATACATAATATTTGTCTTTTCCAGTTGTACAAGAATTTGAAACGTTAATGCAAGAGTCCACAAAAAAATAATTAATATACACAAGTGCAATTTTTGTGTTAATTTTTATGCGGGCCTTCGGGCTTATGCGGGTTGGGCCACTACGAGCTCACTACCCTAGCCCGCCCTGCATTTTTTTCGCGGGCCGGCCCGACGGGCAAGGCCCTAATTGCCACCCCTAGTATACAGTTCTAATGATTTTACCACTTTACTTAACTCTTGCACCACACTCCTCAACAAAATGATGTTGCTGAAAGAAAACATCATCATGTTATTGAGACTGCAAGATCATTCTTGTTATTTGCCGATTTTCCAAGTGTCTTCTACGGGAAGCTATTATTACAACAATTCATGTCATGAATCAAATCCCAACTTCACATAATTCTTGGTTGTCTCCTTTTAAAAAATTGTATGGTTATGCACTTAATTATTATGATTTATGTATGGCTTCTAGGATTAGCTTTATATATATATATATATATATATATATATATATATATATATATATATATATATATATATAAATTATATAATATATCTCATATAGATAGTACACAATCTTATTTTTTATATTTTTTTTCTTTCTTTATTTTCTATTATTGTCACCGATCACCCATCGATCATACTTAAGCTGTGTTCGTATGGGGGAGTTGATATGGGAGAGAGTGGGAAGATGAATTTGTGTAGATTTGGATAGATGAATTTTTGTGTTTTTCTGATTGAAATTAGAGAATATAATAAATGGATTTGAAGATAAATTTTAAGAAAGTTAGTGAAAGATTTGATTGATGTAATAGATAAAATAAATATATAAAATTTTATAATTACTAAAATACCCTTAATATAAAAATATATTAAATAATTTTTAAATTAGTTAAAAATATTACATTCTAAAAACCATATTTAAATAACTAATAAAAATTAATACAAAAATAAATTATTATATTATTATAATTACTTTTAAATAATTATTATTATTTAAAATTAGTAGTTAATAACTAATATTATTATTATATATATTATTTATTATATATATATATATAATATTAATAATTTATTAGACATATATTATTAATTATTATATATAAATTATTATTTATTACTACAAATATATATTATTAATTTAATAATTATTATACATAAATATATTATTTATTATTATTTTATTATATATATAACCGGTTACATAATATATATTATATATTATGTAACCGGTTACTTATATATAATAAAATAATAATAATAATTGTATATAATTATTAATAATATATATTTTAATTATAATTTAAGATAATATAATTTATAATTGTTAATATTTGAAATATTATAAGTCCTTGTTTCTGCCCAAAAGGGGTTGGGCCTGGCCTTTCGTAGGTCCAGGGTCAGTCCCTTTGTAGGACCCCAATACCCTTCCAGTTGACTATTGTTCACTTGTCACCTTTTTAGAATCAACTCCTATCCTTCCCTCTCAAATCTCCAGCAAAGTGCTCTGTTAGGGCACAACTTTCGTTCATCTCCGAGCTAGTCAAATCCTTCTCACCTTCAAGTAAGTTAAACCTTAAGGTTTTGGGCCTGTCTTCCTCTTCTTTACACCGTTTAAGTGTGTTAGACCGGTTAGGGTTTTGTCTCATACCCTGGTTTGTCTTCATTCCATGTTTCAGCTTACTGCTCTAGCCCTTGGAGCTGACGTACTTCCTAGTTGCAGGTCTGTTGCGTTTTAGCATCTAAGCAAGGTAAGGGAAGCTAGTTTATTTTTCGTTTTTGGAGTGTGTTGCCTGTTTCGCCACTGTTTTATGTTTAAAAGGATTTGAAAACGTTTGGGCTTGTGTGAGATCAAGAATAAAATGTTTGGTCTGTTTGTTCTGGGTTGCATGCGCGGAACAGTGGGGGAGAACTGGTATTCTCGCTCAGGCGAGCTCGCCTCGCCTAGGCGAGAATAGCAGAAGCTCGCCCAAGATTCTGCCTCGAGCGCTCGCACAGGCGGCCAATCACGTTTTGAGCGACGCCTGGTCTCGTTCAGGCGAGAAGGGCTCGCCTGAGCGAGAGCTCGTGAAATCTCCCAGGGGTCACTGTTACATGTCTCGCCTAGGCGAGAGCCCGCGATTTTGAGCGAGGCAAGCACCTCGCCTGAGCGAGGTCCCTAGCTTGGGCAAGGTCAGTGCAGTGGTGAGTGCGGGCACTGTTTTCTAGACTGTTTTGATGATTTGATGCATGTATTGTCTGAATTATTCTTCCTAAATATGATGCTCGTGAATATGCTTGGGTGTTTGGACTTATGAATGAAATTGGCATGCTTGGTATGAGGTTGATCATGGATTTGTGGCTTTGTGATGTCTTAACATGAGAATTGGATGAAGGTAATAAGGGAAGTGGAATTGTATGAGAAAAACGATTCTGATTGTGTGATAGGCGTAATTCCATGAGTTTCGTGGGGAGATCTCATGGTGGTGAGTAGTATATATATTAGGATAAGGATTCAAGTAAGGATCGCATCCCGAAACTCTAAAGGGTCAGTGAGTCTCAAGTAGAGCAAACTGACCCAAGTGGTGAGAGTAGCGGGAGGCCCTAGTCTTTGGCAGGATAATGGCCTTAGACGCTTAAAGGCTAACCTTGTGTGTGGTAGGATGAAACCCATTGGCAATAGCTCTGCAGAGCAGTAGAGGCCACCACAAGTGCAAGCGTCCAGTGAATCCGATCCTAGTATATGTATCCGGATAATCGAGTCATAGAGTCTTGCTTATTTGTTATAATGTGACTCTTGTACCTACTGTGTTGTATGTTCGGACTGTTTCTAAATATTTAGCTGCAATAATATGCATAATTTAATTCACTCTAGCTTACCCTGCTATTTCTTTTGTGTGTGTGTCCTTGTTCTGATTTCCCTTTTGCGATGATCACCATTGCTGGGAGCAGATGGAAATACTTCTGGAGGTAGGACTGATGGTGGTAGCGGTGCAACTTAGTGGGCTCATTGATGTGGCCCTCGAAGGACTATTCTATGGTCCTAGTGCCTCTGTAATCCCTTGCTTTAGGAGCTTTTATTTTGCATATCTGTGAACTTTGTTGTTTCTCTTTTTGGCTATGACATGGTTATATGCCTAGCACCCCTTTCAAGTACATTTGTGGATGACTGTAACAGTTGGGATTCTTATGTATGTTGTTCTAAATCTGACTGCTCTTTATTATGACTGTGTGATGTTTTATTTAGTAGGTTTTATCTATTCAAATGGGATGTCACAAATATTGTAAAAGAAAAAGATATAAAAGATGGTTAAAATGGTAAAGTTAGCTATTATTTTTGCAAATCTTTATATGTTAGTGTGGATAGAGATTTTATTCAATTCTTTAAATCTTTCGTCGCATATATTTTTAAATCAGTAAAATGAAACATAAAAAATAACGAGAATTTATTTGTACAAATCACAAAATTTATAAAATCAGTGTAAACGAACACTAACTTAATGCCAATGTTGTCATTATCGCTACATCTGGTTTGCAATTTTAGTTTTTGGTTCCCATTATTAGTGTAAAATTTCTATCTATCACCATTAAATACTACTATACCTTTTTTACGCTCTTACATTATCTTTGTCGTTACTACCACTTGCGACCACCATTACCTTTACTCCAAGATTCAAGTAGGTCTATTTATAGGTCTTAATTTTTAATTATTATATATGGTTAAATGAATCAAATATCAACATTTTTCGTTTTTAATGCAATAAAAATTTATATAATTTTTGTACAAAAACTTAAATTATATTATTTTTCTTTAAACCCCGTTAATGATTATGGTACTGAAATACATGTTTATGTACAAAAATTTTAAAATTTTATTACTTTTATATTGATCAAACTAACTTATAAACTAGACATATATAAGCCAGTAGCCAGTTTATAAGCTTTACAAAATTTAGTTTTTATGTAAACTAAAATATTATTCTTGATAATTGTTTGTTTAAAAAGCAAAATAAAAAGATAGATTCCATTTATGTATTTGTTTTTTGAAATGATAACAATTGTATTAACAAATGAAAAATGTTACAAAATACACTTTAATATTTTATTTAAAAAAGAAAAAAATTACATTTATAATAAAAACAACGAAAAATATTTTTTTATTTAATTGTCTATTTTATCACTTAATTATCACTACTAGAATATGATTTTTTTTTTTACATAAGTTATTTTAGAGATTTTTATATTGGTTGATAAGGTGATATAGAAAGAGGATCTTTACCCCACTTATAAGGTATAACTAACGTAAAAGGTGTTTCTAAATTAATTATGACTGTAATCCATGTATACAACTAAATAAATTACTTAAAGTTATTATTTATACAGAGAATAATGTTTTTAATATGGTGTTATTGTTTCAAACTTCTCTTATTTGAGCCTAATTACATATTGAAAAATCTATAGTTCATATGATTTGTTATGTGTTACAAATTCAATCGTAAGTCTAAGTCTCACATTGAATATTAATGAGAAAATTGAGCATCATATGAGGATGAAAACCCATAAATTCATCATCTTAATGTTTTGATTTGAGAGTGATGTCATTCCCTAATGTGTTGGTTGAGTTCATGTCTCTTTGATGTTGTATTTTTTTAATGATCATCTCTCATATAAACGACAAAATTATCATAAGAGTTAAACTATCTACATTTCAAAACTTTAGAAATATATGACACTGAAATTTGAACAAAAGATAGAAAAAACACACATGTAGTGATACTCAAGATAGTTTCAAATCAGAATATAGATATAAGATTTAAGTAAGTTTGAAATAAAGAGATGTATGTAAGAGGTTAGTCTAATAGTTCATGAATAAACCTATATAAAAAACATGCTTTAAGATAATGTATTTGTGGATTTTTCTTCTTTTATGTTGCTTATTTTACTTATTCATATTCAATATAAGACTTCCAACCCACATTTGAGTTACTAACAATTAGAAATGAACTAGAATTAAAGTAAAAATCTTAAAAATGATAATTAAAGAGTAATAAATTAATTTATGTGATAAATTGTATCCCTTATTAATAACCAATTTTAGTAGAAAATATAATCGGTCACTATAATAACCAATTTAAATATTTACAAGTTAATTTATAAATTGGTTTCTAAATTTGTTTCATTAGTGACAAATTTACATGCAAATTTAGAGACAATTTTTTTTTTAACTAAACTTGATAGCTAATCTTAGTAATCAATTTGGAATCAATTCACTATACTATCTAATTTATGCACCGATCTAAAAATGATTTTAGTTATTAATAATTTTTAATTTATAAATTAATTATGTAATTATATTTTGTCACTAATTAAACCACACGATAAATAAATTGACAAATTTAAATTTTCAATAAAAGGAGACAAAGAGGCATATTGATTAAAATTGAAAAATAAAGATTTTGTAGATACACCAATAGTTAATGAAAAAAATAACAATTATGATTTTAGTGGCTCATTATTTTTTACATTATTGTTTATATAGAAATATAAACATTATCAGTACATGGTGTTTTTTTAAGTTGGATGTTGAAAATTAATCTAAATTTAATCAAATCCAAATCACTTGTACCCGTATAAAAAGAATATACGTTTTAAAAATGAGAAAACTAAGAAAAAGTTTGGGAAGGGAAACGTATTGTATCTAGTAGTAAAATTAGTGATATTTTTTTAATAACGTTTTAGATTCCTCTAAAAAAAATGTCTCATTGGAACAACATTAATATTTTTATGGAATAAACTAAAATTTATGGAATATATTAGTGTGAAAAAGATCTCCAGGGTCAATTGTGCCACGGTTTATGACGTGGATCTATATAGCTCAGTAAGAGCTCATATTCCATTTTAATTTAGAAAAAACAAGGTTAAATTATCCTTTTATTTTGTTTCTCACGTTTTTCGTTGTCTCAATTTGGTCCTATTTTTTTAAAAATGATTCAATTTGGTCATCACCGTTAATTTTGACCAGACGGTATTAAAGTCAATGCCACGTGTCAATTTCTGGTTTTTTTTTTTATTTTTTTTAATATTTTTCGATTTTTTTTTTTTATTTTTTTTATTTTTGACACGTGTCATTTCACCGTTGTGCCACGTGTCAAAGTGACTCAATTTGGTCCCTATCTTTGTTTTTAGTTTCAATTTAGTCCCAATTTTTGTAAGAATGAAACAATATTGTCCCTCCTTAGATTGAAACTCAATTTAATCTTTGTATACAACTTACGATGATTTCTTAATAAAATTGACATGTTTATTAAATATTTATAGAAATATTTTTAAATAAATTTTTGTTAGTTTTATTATTAAACAAAGTTAAACCCCAAACTTAATTTCAAAAATTAACAATTTTGTCATCATATATAAAGGTATCAAGTGTATCATATTATACAAACTTGATAAAGATTAAAAATCAAATAACTTGTCACACATAAATTTAGGAACTAAATTTCAAGTTCAAAACAAGATCAAAGTCTAATGTTTTATGTAGAATTTAAAGTTAATTTAAAATATTTATAGAAATATTTAATAAAAACTTTAATTTTAGTAAGAATATCACCATAAAATTTATAAAAAAGTAAATTCAGTGTCAATTTGAGGAAGGACAATATTGCTTCATTTTTACAAAAATTGAGACTAAATTGAAACTAAAAACAAATATAAGGACCAAACTGAGTCACTTTGACACGTGGCACGACAGTGAAGTGACACGTGTCAAAAAGAAAAAATTAAAAAAATATAAAAATATATAAAAATATAAAAATATAAAAATATAAAAAAAAAACAACAGAAATTGACATGTGGTGTTGACTTAACACCGTCTAGTCAAAGTTAACCGTGAGAACTAAATTGAGTCATTTTTAAGAAAATGAAGACTAAATTGAGACAACGAAAAACGTGAAGACTAAAATAAAATTTCATGACAAATAGAAGGACAAAAAAATAATTTAACAAAAAAAAATTAAGAAAATTGAAATTCAATCATTTTACAAAATAAAAGTATATACTAGTCCTAATTACTATAAATCCAAACTGCAATAATGATGTAGAATAAGTTTATTAAATAAAATAAATGCATATTAAAAGTTAAATAATTATGATACGACAAACATAAACGACCATTAATTGCTATAATCGTTTATTTGTTTTTAAATATATAAATACTTTAAATAAAGTAATCATGACAATTTTGTGATTCTCTTGTAATGTCACACCAATTCAACACTCTACCAAAATTCACTTTAATATTAATATTAAAATAAGTATTAAACTTGATTTTACAAGTTTTGTAACTTATCTCATATCATTAAATAAAACATTATTTCTGTAATTTTTTTTCAAATAAAAAATACATATTTTTAAGCAATGTTAATAATGTTGTTCCCCGTACAAATTTTACTAAACAACTTATTAAATAAATGTATTAAAAATAATCTTTGGTATTGGCAAAGACAAATAATCAATTCATTCATATTTTTGAGTAACAAAAAGAAAAAGAAAAATGCATAATTTCCTTCTTTTACATTAATACAATACCAATCACCATTTTTATCCAAAATTCAAGAATTAAAGGCATTAGTTTTATAAAATATATTTGATTAAATTCAATAAAATCACTGTAAACAGATAACAGATAAGTGGTTGTTATTTATTTATCCAAAAAAATTTGATTATTCTCTTGATGGTTTTAATTGAGAAGATCGTTTCGTTTTGTACTATAATTTTGAAAATGAAAAACTTGTAATACAGATCTGATATGTTCAGAAAGAAAAAAAAGTGTTACATTTGGAACTTGAGTAATCAAAGCCAGATAAAACAGTGATTAAACACTAATAATAACTTTATCTAAGGTAACATAATTTTCTACTAAATAAAAAGACAACATTAGTAACAGTGAAGAGAGAGTGAGATCAGAATTGAGATCAGAGAGACAGAATAATAAATAAAAATAATAAAAATAATAATAATAATAATAATAATAATATAAGAAAAAAAACGTGTAGGAGGAAAATCTATCACCAAAACATGACTATAAAGGACCCCTTTATCTCTGCATCTATTGCCCCTCACAGACTCTCTCTCTCTCTATTTTATTTTCTTTTTCTCTGTTTCTCTCTCACTCACTTTCTCTGTCTAGAATGCCTCTATTCTCCTGTGTCGGTGACACTGTGATAGAAAGGATATAGAGAAGAGAAGCATTGATAGGCACAAATTGTGAGAGACAGAAGAGAAAGCAGAGAGAAAGTTTTTTCCATGTTTGGGGGAGAGAGATCTGCAATATAAGTGTCATTCCCAACAAGGGCATTGCAGAATTTTTATTGCCATTTCAACGCCATACAAAAAGCACACACACAAAACCAAAACTTTCACTCTTTCAACTTTTCTTCTCACTTTCTCTCCTCTCACAATGGTTGATTCGGAGCCCAAGTTCTTCATCCCGGAGTCAATCCAGGGCGTGAATTTCGACGTGACGGCGCAGATGAGGATGGTCTGGGAGGTCATAAAGGCGCCGCTGATCGTGCCGCTGCTGAACATGGCGGTGTACATTTGCCTCGCCATGGCCCTCATGCTCTTCATGGAGAGGGTCTACATGGGCATTGTCATCATCCTCGTCAAACTCTTCTGGAAGAAACCCCACCAACGCTACAAGTTCGAACCCCTCCAAGAAGACGAGGAACTCGGCAACACCAACTTCCCCGTCGTCCTTGTTCAGATTCCCATGTTCAATGAAAAAGAGGTCTGCAAAAGATTCTCTTCTCTTCTCCCATCTCTCTTTTTTCTCTCTCTCGAAATCACTCAAAAGCAAAATCTCACTCTCCATACATGATTCTAGATCCCACATTGGAGAATGATAGAATTAAAACAGTGTATATAAATGATTGAGTATTAGCTCAGCGTCGAAACTAGTGTTTGTACTAACGCTTATGTTATTATTGGGTTTGGTTAATTATTGGTTCAGGTGTACAAGGTGTCAATTGGAGCAGCTTGTAATCTCTCATGGCCCGCGGATCGTCTCGTCATTCAAGTGCTCGACGATTCAACTGACCCTGCCATCAAGGTTTTTATTATTATTTTTTTTTCCACTTTTTTTAGTTTAATTTTCATTTTATGCAAAATTATTACTATTATTATTATATTAGTATTGGGATTATGTTTGATTGGAGTATAATGTTGGTAATGCATTTATGATTTGTGGGGTTTGGTGTATGAATTGATTGAATCTGTGTGGAAGATTTGATTTGGAACTGTGATTGCAGCAAATGGTGGAGATGGAATGCCAGAGATGGGCAAGCAAAGGGATAAACATAACGTACCAAATCAGAGAGACTCGTGGTGGATACAAAGCTGGTGCTCTAAAAGAAGGCCTAAAACGTAGCTATGTGAAACATTGCGAGTACGTGGCAATTTTCGATGCTGATTTTCGTCCAGAACCAGATTTTCTCAGACGTTCCATTCCCTTCTTGGTGGGCAACCCCGACATTGCTCTTGTTCAAGCTCGTTGGAGATTTGGTAAATAATAAAAGAAAAAAAAAACATTTTACCAATTCTTATTATTACTACTTTGTTTTTCTTTCTTAACACAACAACTCCTTAGTGTCGGTGGCATTTAATTTTAATTACAAAACATTATTAACATTTATTACATTTATTATGTAGACTTTCACTTTCCCCTTTGTCCCGGTTTGACCCGGCTAGCCCACAAAACAAACCCTTCAATCACGGGTGGGGACCACCAGCGAGCCATTGTGAAGGTTGTCTCCTTCACGATCATGTCCCCATTCGCAACAGTAACATAACAAGTGAAACAGAGTGTCAAGAACAAACAAATAAAAAGCTTCACTCTTTTTTCATCCACTCTTGCTGCCAGCTCACAAAAATCTAACCTTTCATTGCTAATGCACACACAAATATGATATAATAATAATAGTAGTGAGATTGCGATGAGATTAGATTTTTATAAGGGTAGTTAAAAGATGAAATTTTTACTGTGTTGTGCTGCTTCTGATGTTTTGGGAGAGACTAATTACAATTAGTGTTTTAATGGGGGTAGTTTAGTCAATTTAAGTGGATCAACTCTTGGTGTTGTGCTAGTAGTAGTATCTTTCCACATCTTACAAAAGGTTATGATGGGGTGAAAACTTGGAACATCTCGCTATGAATAAGTTACAAAAATGGTATTAAATCTATCTTTCTTTTTGTGGGGTTCATAGAGCGACCCACGCAGTCTGACACTTTTTTTTTTTTCATCACTCTAGGGGTAACCATTTGGGGAAGAACATAGAACATGGTGAGAGGGGTAAAATTGTCATTTTCAGCTTCCATCCAAACTTCAAAGTTCCCAATCCAGCGAACCCACTTCCCACGTGCCTTTGCAGAATTTTTTGGTTTAGATAAAAAACAAAAAATAAAAATTAACAGTGAGTAGAGTACCATGTGCCTCATAGTGGACCTTACTCCCCCTTGCCGACACTTCTCAAATTCCCCTTCTCTCTTATTACATCACCCAAACTCATAACATTAATCAAATTAATCAAATTAAATAATAATCTTAGTTAAGTACAATTTATATATATTATTTGAGTTATATAATAGTGCAATATTGTTCTTATAGTATTCATCAAGAATTAGTGTTGGTTTATTAAAATTCTACAACTCCACTCACTCACATTCTCAAATTAAATTAATTTGAGCAACATTTATTTGCAGAAAGAAAAAAAAATGAATGTTGTGATGACATGTGCAAGTGTGGGGCCATTGCTGACTTTTGCTTTATTGTCGGTGTGGTCCATCACAGATGGCGTTGTTGTTGCATCTTTCCTTGATTTTGTGACATGTGAAAAAGTTAATTCAGTAACAAAGTAAAATCATATGATCACAAGTCAAAAACTTTCTTTTACCCTTTTATGTAGTTCATTCAAATTGTTAAATTGTTAATAGTTATCTAATCATTTTCGCCTTTTAACTATAAAGTTTGAATCTTGAGCGTGTTTTACTAACTGAGTAATTTTTATTTTTATTTTTTTTACAGTGAATGCTGATGAGTGTTTATTGACAAGAATGCAAGAGATGTCTCTGGATTACCATTTCACTGTGGAACAAGAAGTTGGGTCAGCCACTCATGCTTTCTTCGGTTTCAACGGTAATTCGTTTAACTTCTTTCTTTCTACTATTCCAAACATGTTGTTGACCTTACCTACCTCATGTGTTACATTACACAGTAGTACATGGTCATAGCATAGGTGATTCATGATTCATAGGTTGCTGTAGCATGATGTTTTTTTACTGGGAAAGTTTCTGATTTTGGACCTTAATGCAGGAACTGCTGGAGTTTGGAGAATAGCTGCTATTAATGAAGCTGGAGGGTGGAAAGACAGAACAACAGTGGAAGATATGGATCTTGCTGTTCGTGCTAGTCTTAGGGGATGGAAATTTTTGTACCTCGGAGACCTTCAGGTGAATCATTGTTCCATCTACTTCCAAGATGAACAATTAATACTTTGGACAATGGAGTTATATGAATCATGTGATCATGAACTATGATTTGTATTTTTTATACTAAGTAATTGTACTCATTCTGTAATGGCAGGCAAAAAGTGAGCTTCCAAGTACTTTGAGAGCCTTTAGATTTCAGCAGCACAGATGGTCCTGTGGTCCTGCAAATTTGTTCCGCAAAATGGTTATGGAGATAGTAAGGAACAAGGTGAGTACTTTTATTTTATTCTGTGTGTTCTGTAAGGAACAATGTACAATGTAAGTGTTTCTTTCTCTCTGCATGTTCTGATGTTTAAACATTTCTGCAGAAAGTTAGATTCTGGAAGAAAGTGTACGTTATATACAGCTTCTTCTTTGTTCGCAAAATCATAGCTCACATGGTCACTTTCTTCTTCTACTGTCTTGTGATTCCCCTCACAATCTTGATCCCTGAGGTTCATGTTCCAATATGGGGAGCGGTTTATATTCCTTCTGTCATCACCATTCTGAATTCAGTTGGAACACCAAGGTACTTTTTGCCCTTGTTTTTGACCTGGTTTTGCCATAGATGTTGCAGCCTTCAAAATTTGTTTCTAAAAGTTGTGTGCAACTTTGGCAGGTCCATTCACCTTCTGTTCTATTGGATCCTCTTTGAGAATGTGATGTCTCTGCACCGTACAAAGGCAACATTTATAGGTCTCTTGGAGTATGGAAGAGCAAATGAATGGGTTGTGACTGAAAAACTTGGTGACTCTGTCAACAGCAATAACAAGAATAAACCAGGAGATGCTGCCAAGAAGAATGCTGCCACCAAGGCACCCAAAAAGACTACTCGATCCAAATTTGTTGAAAGGTCAGTTTCTGACTTTTATTTTTACTTATTTGCCAGTAGTGACGAACCTACGTGTACACGAAGGTGTGCAAGTGTATTTACCGGTTTTGTTAAAATTATTATTAAATATCTGAAAAAGATTATTTTTCCTTCTAATTCTTTACTTTTACTTTAAAAGGTTACCGGATTGAGACCTAAATAATTTGTAATTGTCTCGACTGATTTAGGATCTTAGATCTGCCACCGATGTATGTATGCATTTGGCATTAGTTATGGTTCCTTGTCCACATCTCCATTGTGAATTTGTGAGTGTCAATCATGCACATACACACTGGCATAATGGAGATGTGTTCTAGACTGTGTGTGGCCAATAATTCAATGATTGCAAGGAAATAATTCCATAGGTTCCTACTTATTAGTGAATGGTTTCTAGATATTCTTCATTGTAACAGTTAAGATTCTCTTTGGGTAGGTAAACATTTATATGAAAATTTTTTAAGTCCACTTTCAAATCAACAGCATCATGCCATGCCACCCTAATCAAAACGTTTCTGTCACATGCACATGAATATGACAGAAGAATTTACAAAATAACATGCCCTTGTCTGGATCTCAGAAAACCCACACATCAAAAAATAATTTTAGCATGAACTCAAAATTTGTAGTAATCAAGGAGAAGTTAAGTTATGTCCCACTTTTCTACTCCATTATTTTAATCATCTCACTTTATTAAAATCCAACACAGGCCAAGTCAGAAAATGTACTTACTGTCTAAGCCAAATCATCATACTTTACATTATTGAGAACTTGAGGAGAAGTACCAAATGTACTTAAAGCTCTTAAACGTACTTAAATGTCTTAATTATGATTAATTTTTTTTTCTTGATTGAACAACAGACTTAACTTGCTGGAGCTTGGATTTGCTGCATTTCTCTTCTTATGTGGGTGCTATGATTTTGTGCATGGGAAGCACAACTACTTCATCTACCTCTTCCTTCAGACCATAACATTCTCAATTGTAGGATTTGGCTATGTTGGCACCATTGTGTAAAAGCTCAATGAGCCAAAAATTCTGAAAAAGCTACTTAAGTTTCATCAATGTTGTGTCCATATTTTTCTAGTTTCTCCTCAAAAAAATACATCATTGGGGGCTGATTTCTTCAACCAACAAAAAGCTGTGCCAAAGCATCTACACTACAGAGCTAGTTTAGAGCAAATCATTTTCAACTTTGGAAAGAAATTCAAAGTCATTTCCAAGATTTCATTGCCATCCATCAAGAAGATACAAAAATCACAGAAAAAGTGATGTTAATACTAGAATTGCATCACTCTGGCTTCAGGGAAGCTATTATGAAGATGTACCAAAAAGTGCTTAAGTTAGAGCCTTAGACATCATCAATTAGACAGTGTGATTTTGTTTGCATAGATTGTTTTGTGAGATCTTATAGTTATATATTTCGTGAGTCCTTTTATTTGTTAGGTTTGCTTAGTCTGAGCCAAATAATGTGGTGGATAAAAAATGCACTTCTAATTCATGTTATTTGTCATTTTTTTTCCCCAAGGAATGAATTTTATTTACCATACATGCAATTATTTGCTACTTTCTTTCACATTTTGTTTGTGTGGACAACTATAGAGTACAAATAAACTCTTCCTTTAATATTTTACCAATGTTTTTCTCCTTCTCCTCTTTATTAATACTTTAAATTTCCTTTTAAAATAACACTTTTTATCATATTGTTCCATCAGAAGTGGCTTCAATCTCCTTAAATCTCTTTAACTTCTCAAAAGTTCTAGACTTGAAAGACTCTATACCCTTTTGAATCTGTGTCAAATTTAACACAAATTCTTATTCCTTTTTATTCAAAATTTTGAAATCAGAAGAGTGACCACTTAAATGAAAAGTGGGGTGCAAAATTTTGCAATTTTTTTGATAAATTTCAGTTTAATAAAAGCAATTCTCTTGAAAAAAAAAATATTCATTTACCTTTTAGAATCTCTTACCTGAAACTGTCAAAAATAAGTAACTTGGTTACAAAGAGTGTGAATATGCTGCCTATGCTCTCTATCTTTAAGCTCTAATGCATATTTTTATTCACTCACACCTTTATGTTCTTTTTTTTTTCCTTACATGTATGATTTATTGTTTAAAAGATGCAATATATTTGATTACTTAACCTTCCGACAAGAAAACAAATAATTGCAAAATTTTCAGATAGCCCTTTCAAAGTCATTTTCAACAGTTCAGAAAAAAGGAGTTCCTTTGTTGTTGTTTTTTCAGTCTTTCCTTTGCACTTATTTTAATACATGTCATGTTATGAGGAAAAAGCATGGGATGCCATATTTCAATTTTTGATAATATCTTTCAACTTTTATAGAAACAAACATTAGGATAAGAGATCGCATCAGTTATGCATGTGCTCTTTGTTGTTCTCTAAAACTACACCATCAGTTTGCAAATCTTACCTTAGATTTAATTGATTTTACGAGGTTAAATTTGACCTAAAACTCATTTTTAAATATGGGGTTACAGCTTATTTTAGTTAAAAAAATTGATTTATTCTTTCGTCGACTAAAAATAAAAGTTAATTTAAAAAGTAAATAAGTGTGCAAACTTCATATTAGAATATAATTTTATAAAATTAAATTAGAGTTAAGTTCACTTCTTAACGAACATAATTATTTTCACTCGCTATATTTTCAACCAATTGTCTTAATAAATTGATTCAAATATAACTTTTTCTCAATATTGTTTCATCATGTTAATAAGAAGATATGTTCTTTTTTACGGGTTTTTTTAGGTCATAATACAGACAAAATACCAATAAAATCTAAGTTTAATTTATATAATTTTAACCTAAAATGATAAAAAAAAATAGAAATCTTTTTTTACGAAGTGTTTAACTTTTATTTATCTTTATTTTAAACAAACAATTAAATCCTTGTTACTTTTAACAAAAAAGTATCTAAAAAAAAGTAACCCTTTTGGAATTCTTTCATACTTAATAGTGTTCAATCTTAGTAACATGTGATGATAAGAATCATTAGTTGTCATTTTGGTTACTTAAGGCAAAAGGGTCATCATCATTAATGAATGTAACCTTTTTCACCAATTTTATAACCCTTTAAATTAATTACCGTCTAATAGTTTTGTTGGCATTGCACAAGTTATGAAGACACCACTCAATCTTAGTCCTCAATCCTCATATTATAAGGTGGGTGCTATTAATTAAACTAAGTTTCTTAAGGTTATTGGAAGGGGCCAACATAATTTTTACCCTTTAGTTTAAAAGGTGTGTCACAATGATTGTCCTTTTTTTGAATAAAGAAAGTGGATACTTTCAAGGTAAGATTTTTCTCAAAAAGCGTGTCATGTGATATAAAACAAAGGTCAAAGTAACAGCTGCATTTTACGTTAAAATCAAACCCTATTTCTTCTAAAGGGAATTGTGAAAATTTTGACCATAGTAGAAAAAAAATTTGAAACTTTTATGTGCAAGTTCAAACAAAGTAAAAGAACAACCAATTAGTCTTAAATTACACCAAAACATACAAAATGACCTAACTAATAATTGGGCAACAAATAAATAGACACATTTAGTTAACTTTGAGACAAAGTGTTAAAGACATATAAAATCCATTTTTTGGTGAATAAAGACAAGTAATAAAAACAATAATTGAATAAGAGAAATTGAATATAATACCTTTCATGTTTGATATATGCAGATACAACTCAATCCACATCTTAAGAAAATGTCTACAATATTGTAACACTGCACTATTTTATTTTATTTTAGTTTTGGATTTTAAACATTTATGTCTTTGGCAATTGATAATAACTTTTAGAATTTGGATTTTCTGGTAATGTTTGTTAAGTGGGTGTCTGTATTTTTTTAGACCACCTACTTAATATTTCTACATGTTTATAACATTAATTTAAGTTTGGTTTGATGAGGTTATGTTGTTTTAAAGTTTTTTTTTTCAATTGTATGATATTTTTTAGTCAATATTGCAAAAAAAAAAAACTTTGGTTAGTAATGTGAACTCGTTATTGGATAGTTGGGTAAAGAAACTAAAGATGAATGCATAATTTTATTTTTCATTTTCAGTGTAAAATTTTCTTTCAACTTAAATTTATTTTTACGACAAATGAAAAAGTATTAGTGATGTAGTAAAGACCAGAAATTAAAAGAAAGCGATGCATGGCCCAGTTACGATAACTGACCTATGCATTGATTTAATCATTTTACTATTTGCACCTTCATAATTTATGTCAAATTTGATCCTTTCCTTCTAATTTTGAAAAACTAAACAAAAAATTAAAAAGATGCTGGCTGTGGGGTTTGAACCCACGCGCACTTGAGTGCAGAAGATCTTAAGTCTTCCCTCTTAACCACTCGGGCAAACCAGCTTTACATGATATATTAATTTTATCATTTTACATGTTTAATCTTTATATTTTACAAAATGCCAATTTAAACCCTTTTCTTTTAATTTTGAATAGAGGTATCAAAATGAGTCTCACGGGTTGAGCTAAACAAGGACCACTTACTTTTTTGTGAACCAAAATATTTGTAATCCAATTCGACCCTAATAAAAATTGCTGGCTGTGGGGTTCGAACCCACGCGCACTTATGTGCAAAAGATCTTAAGTCTTCCCCCTTAACCACTCGGGCAAACCAACTCTTTTCTTTTTTGGATTGTCTTACATATAAATGTTTTTTTTTTTGCAATTTATTTTATATATTTATTACATTATAATAAGAGTGAATTGACTCAATTTATTTTTTATAACAATGCAATCAAAGTGTTCACCTACCTTCAGCCGGCTCAAACCTGTGGGTTAAGTAAACCCCAAATTTCGAGATGTCACGAAAAATTAGAAAATGAATGGATTTGACAAAAATTGATTATCATTGAAAATGTACTAATAAAAAAACTTATATTTTAATTTAAATTGTGTAATTCAAAACTTCAAGTTGTCTAAAAATTTCAAATAACCATTGCGAACAAAAGAATATTACATAGTCTTTAGTATTTGATTTAAAACAACTTAATAAATTATACGAAACTCCTGATTTCAACTCCAGCCTCTCGCCATTCTACTCCATGCCAAAAGCATCTGCAATATTTTCTACCTCGTATAACACACACCTTATATGATCATCGCACACACAATAACACACAAACAAATAGGGGTAAGCTAACCATAAACAATAATATATAAAAGAAATTCAGTCAAACAAAACATGACAAATAATACTCAACATCACGTTCAACTAAAATACTCAACATAGTAATCACAACAAAGCTTTGGTTTGAACACACAACCCTAAAATCCGAGCAACCATATCGAACCAACCACACCATCACATTCATCTAGAATCCTTAAACATAGTAATCATAATCAAGCTTTGGTTTTTTGTGACCTTTTACCCCACAACAACATCTAGTTTCCTAGAAATAAATGGTTCGATGTGTTCTGCTATCGCAGTCAAACTGTCTCCCTTATTCCTCAAGTAATTATGAGTAAAAACTGTTAAAAACATATATGTCTAATATAACCTAACCAAGAGAGGGGGTGAACTGGGTATTGAATCTTTTACTTATTTTAAAGGAATCTTGAAGGTTTCTTTAATCTTTATACCCCAATTAACTAATTTTGCAGTTTTGTGTTAATGGACGATTAAAGTAATTTCAAAAGGTATGAAAGATGAGAGAATTAGGAACACAACAATTTATACTGGTTCGATTCAAAATGAATCTACGTCACGTCTTCTCCTAAGCAACCCACTTAGAAGGATTCCACTAAATCAATAAAGATACAAGAATTACAAGAACATCTATATAATTCAAGACCCTAAAGACTAAGGAGCTTGATCTACAAATCAAGAACTCCCTCTAGGAGCAATGCATCCACACAATTGCACCTAAACCTTCACTTTACACAGTGAATCAACTGTAATAAAAAATACAATAGAAAAGAAACAAGGAACGAATACACCTAGTAGTTGTGCAGATTTGTCACTTGATTCCTAGATCCAAGCTTGACCCATCAAGGTTAAATCCACCATCAATCTTCTTGAAGGTTCACTTGAATGATCTCTCAAGAACGCACAAGAACTCTGTAGATCTCAGAAAAGCAGTCTTGAAAGATGTTTCTCAGTTATTCAGTTAGTTTTCTCTCTACCTTTAAATCTGATTTCAAAAACTATTTTTATACAAGAGTTTTGCTACAGTGACTAATAGATTAAGCATTTACCTAATAGATTATCGTGAGTGTATTTTCACTGCATCAGTGCAGTGCCCTCATCTAATCCATTAGTTAAGTAGCTAATCTATTTACGGGTTCACATTCAAGAGTTTGATGGTTGATACAAGTCAATGTAAGCTTGTTTTACATGTAATTTTTGATCTACAACATCTAATGCACAAGTTAGGAAAACAGGACTAATCCTAAACTAGTAATGCACATGATGTGTAGCCTTGAACATCATCAAACATCTTCACTTGAGTTGAAACAGCTCCCCCTTTCAACACTCCCCACTACTTCACACAGGTGACAACACTTAGACCAATCCTTTACCACTACTTCACACAGGTTAAGAGAACCACTTTCCACTGCTTCACACAGGTGAAAGATTCATAACTGGGTCTCGGGTCTCCAGATATGGAAAACCTCAAACAACGAACTCAACGAGACACGGCATACACCAAAATCTACATAACTTTAAACTATTCATGGAGTACGATACACCAAGCCACTAAAAAGTGTTGGCTGTGGGGTTCGAACCCACGTGCACTTATGTGCAGAAGATCTTAAGTCTTCCCCCTTAACCACTCGAGCAAACCAGCTATTTGCTACTGATTAATATCTTTTAACAATAGTTTTTTATTTTCTTATGCTTTCAACTTTGCACACCTCTTTCCAACTTCTATATTTCATTAGTTTTAAATCCTCTATCCGCACAAGTTGCTATTTGATTTTGTGTTTGTTAAAAGAAATTTAGATACTGAGAAAAGAAATAATTAATATTTTTAAGTTTATGATTAAGTTTTGAATAGAATTGATATTAAAAATGATTTATAAGTTTATAAAGTTAATATGTCTATAAAAAGTTATAAATAGCAAATTTTGTATAAATATAAATGATAAATCATGTCTAAAAATATAGAATAAACATTCTAAAAATATAAATATAAAGGATGCATGCAAAAATATGTATAGTAGACTCACTAAAAACGTAAATTAGTGTACGAACAAATTGGTCTAATATGTAGTGCTAGATTCATCTTATCAGTGCATTGATAAACTCGTCTAATATTGTTTTTAAACTTGTCTAATCAGTATATAGACACACTCGAGTAATGTGTATTGTTACACTCGTCTAATCAGTATATGAACAAACTTCTCTAATATATATTGTAAGACTTATCTAATTAGAGAATAAATAGAGGTGTTTATTGTGTATTAATAAACTCATCGAATATGTGTATAAAGAGATTTGTCTAACGTATATTGCTAAACTCGTCTAATTAGTGATGAACAAACTCGTATAATATGTGTTGCAATACCCATTTGATTTGTGAATGACATACTCGTCTAATGTTCTTAGACTTATATAATTAATGTATGGAATCACTCATCTAATATTTTTTATTATACTCATCTAATGAGTATATGGACAAACTCGTCTGATGTGTATTATTAAACTTGTCTAATGTCTTTTACTATACTTACTTAATCAATATATGAACAAACTAGTCTAACCTATATTGCAAGATTTATCTAAAATTTTATTAACCAACTTTTCTAATGTGTGTCAATAGATTCGTCTAATTTTTGTATGAAAAAATTTGTCTAATATATATTGATTATATGTATATATGATTCATATTATTTTGTTATTAAAAAACATTGATTTAATTATAACATATTAAAAATACAAAGAATATTTAATAATAAGAATATTTATACAATAATTTAATATAAAAGAATAAACACTATTTTTTATTCACAAATTTTTATAAAATAAAATTATCACATGACAATTTTTTTTACATAAAGTGAAAATAATTTGTATTATTAAGGAGTATATATTACTTTTTAAATAATAATATTTTTAATAAATAATATTAAAATATAATTTTTTAAATTGTATTTTATTAAATGGACAAATATTTACAAATTATAAAGAGATAAAATTAAAAATGAAAACAAAATAGTATAAAGAAAAATTAACACTCTAAGTATAAGTTACTATTTAATAATTTATTAAACGATCAAGCAATTAGGAATCATATAATAATAAAATTATGAGCGAAAAAAGTAGTATAGATAAAATAATTAATACCTCAAATATAAGTTATTTTCTTAATAGAAAATATGTTAAATATACGTTAGATAATTTTTAATGATGGTTAAAATATGTCTAAGTGCATGTCATGGATTAAATTGATTGATAAACAAAACTCACACTTTATACATAATTCATGTTTTAGAGTTTGATATAAAGAGATTAAAATTGAGAAACTAATTGTGCTAGTTAAGAACTAAAATAATAGTTTTAGTAAAAATTAAATGACACAGTTGAAATTATTCTTATGTTTACTACAAATCAGTTTAAAAACAAAGTGAAAACCACATTATAGAAAAAAAAATAATACTCCAAATATAAGTTATTTCTTTAATAATAAATATGTTGAAAATACATTATAAAAAAATATTTAGTGATGGTTAAAATGTATCTAAGTGCACACATTAAAATAAATATTTATTTATTTATTTTTAAAATCAACTTAGTTTTAAAATAAAATTTAGGAATGCATATTCAAATAAGATTAGGTTAGGCATTAATGATTTTTTAATAGGGGATTGATGAAAGATAGAATTTTTAACTGAAATTGTTTTACGTTTTTAAAATGGCTTACCATTATTTGCCTTAACATTGAGAGTGCAGTGTCCTTACGAAGGAACACATCACTTTTTTGCCTAAAATTGATCCGATTTTATCCATAATTTACTAAATTTTAATCGACTTCCGGTTAAAGTTTAAATAAATCACTAAAAAAAATCGGATTTACTAAACTTATTTAGCAGCTGATTAAAAATACAACATATGAGCAATGTAAGAAGTTTGTTGTTCCTATGTCAAAAAGATCAAGTTGTTATTTTTGATGATATTGAAGTGTTATAAAAGATGTGTTTAGAATTAGAAAATACTAGAACTTATTAGAATATTAACCTTGTGCATAGTCTACCATAAATCAATCGGACAATAATAGTTTAACCCACTTTTTTTGACTTACTTTTAATCCACTACTTCAATCACCATTAGATCATCACATCATTTGAAAAAATCAAAATAAATTATCTAATGGTGATTGAATGAGTGGGTTAAAAGTGAGTCAAAAAAAATGGGTTAAACTATTTTTATCCAAATCAATACGGCACGAAATTTTAAAATGAATATAGAAAACTGACGAACTAATCAATTAGGCTATAATTTAATATATTAGAGACCTAATCAATTAGGTTAATGATAGAACCGATTAAAATTGTCAGAACATGTATTTGATCATTAAATTTAGAATTCTGTTTTCACGAAATTGAACAATTTATTTATGGGAAAGATTCAAAAAAAAGTCTTCTTGGAGCAGTGTTAGAAACAACTGAAATTCATCAAGATCATTCAATAGTGGAGTTAATCACACAGATCTTGACTTAACAAGATGAAGTAAAATCTTATTAAACATGTGTATTCAATTTGAGTGTGATTGTGTTTAGTGCAAGTGTGTGTCTAGCCTTACATAATAATTTTTCTTCTCTAGTGTCTTAGAGTTAATATTTTTTAAGTGTTTTGTTAATCTTGTAAATCTATCGAGAAAATTCTCTAGTTGTGTTTGTTAGGGAAATCCTCAAAAAAATCAAAGCCATTATAAAATTTTGTGTGCCTTGTACTTTTCTTGCATCACCTTGTAGTACTGATTACTTTGTAAAGGTTCCAAGTTAAACATTCTTGAGTACACCATGTCAATTGAGTAAAGATATCCTGAAAATTGTTTTTAAAGTAAAAGAACTAAATTTTCTTAAAAACCAATTCACTCCCATTTTAGTTTATGAATATTAGTTGTATCTTTTTTAGCAAAGTTGACATAAAATTTGAGTACGAAAAAATCACTTGAAAAATATTGAAAACCACACTTACTTTGTTATACATTAAAGATGTCAAAATTGTGATTACATCACACTTTTAATACTTTTCATTAGATGAAATTTCAATTTCAGTTGACCAAATTTAACATTTTCATCGGTAATTCAAAAACATCATAACACATTAAACTAATTTAAAAAAAAAACTTCGTAATTTTAAATTAATAAAAACAATTAGAACAAATGATGAGATGTTAATATATATATATATATATATGCGTCTGCAAGCACATGTAATAAAGGTATGTAAACATCGAAAGAATAACAATAAATGCACGTCTGAAGATAAGATGTCAGGAATGAATGTTTAGTTAGTAATGTAATTGGCAGTGTTGGAAAGAATTTGGTTCAAATAAAACTAGCACTAATCATTGCTTGACAAATATAAACAGGTGAAGGGTGAGGGAACGGAGTGGGAGGTAGAAAAAAAATAAAAAACAAAGAGAGTTTAGTGCTTTGAAATTATTTACAAAGTTCATCTAATATAAGAAATAGGCAACCAAGAAAAGAAAAAGAAAAAAATATATAATTAAAGTCTCAATACAGTCTTGGTATAAATTTTCACAACAATTAAGATAAGGGAAAGAGACATCTATCATTTTATCTTTTTAGTTTGATTATTTTTTTGATCCATTCCTAATTATTTTTATCTCTATATTTACCTTAAGTGAGGTGTTCCTAAACTCATTCTAATCTATATTTAGTTTTTGTTCTTATTTATTTATTTATATTCATCTTTGTGCACTGGTCCTATTTATTCAATTTATATTTACTCTCATTTACTTATTTATATTTATCTCCAATTACGAATTGATTCTTTTTATTTATTTATATTTATTTTAATTATGCATTGATCATATTTATTTATTTATATAATTATATAGTTTAATATTGAAATAAAATTTATGATAAATAAAGATTTGATTATTGTAGTTCGAGGTATGAGCTTAGGAATTCAAACGAGTTACTATTACTTAAGATGAGATGTTCTTGAGTTACTTTGTTGGCTATGAGCTCATTTATCCTGACTAGTCAATACAAAATTAATCAATATCTTTATAAAACATGATAAAATCCAGTTTTATGGATTTGGGAGAATTTTCATTTTATTTTATCTTATTATGATATGTTGTATTTTTTTTTTTGTGATATTTGTCTCATTTCCCTATTTTATGATTGTGTATGGAAAACAAAATTTTATAACCTTATCATATATGATTACTCCCAACATACCTAATACCCTCTTCGCCAACATTGTGACTGTTTTTCCAAGGAATGAATGGCAAACCAATGCAGTGAAGAATTATGTGACATTTCAGGGAACATGAAACTCTACTATTAATTTCCCCTCTGCTCCAAACGCCCTCATTGTCATCGAAGGACAAATCAGAGTTACTTTCTATTTACCCCCAAGTGAACCCTATCCATAACATTTTTCCTCCACCTGTTTGAAAGTCAGTATATGAGGGAGAAACTGTAAATAAATAACACTCATTCCTCTCCTAGTTTAGAAAACATAATATGTACTAAATAGTATGGATATAAGATACGTATACTATTATAAATATATAATTAGACGTCATTGTACGATTATTTTTTGGTATATTCAATCTTATTGTGTAAATAATTAACACATCTCTTTTTTTCCTATAATTGAACGGATTTTGTCCACAATTTACTAAATTTTGATCGAATTTCAGTTCAAATTCAAATAAATCTCTGAAAAAAGGTTCTGATTGAATAAACTTATTTCACATGCCGGTGGAAAATCAGCGTACAAATGCAATTGAGGAAGGCAAAAAATTAAACTCCGAACTATCAAAACATGACAAAACTAGTGAAACTAATTTTAAAAAATTATCTGTAATTTCAAATTAACAAAAACAATTAAAAGAAATGATAAGATTTGAAATAAAAAATAGAATGGCTTGTTTATTTTACCTGCTTTTAATAAATAATAATTCATTATATTAAAATTACTAGTTGAATTCATCGTTATTATTGTCGTTGTTGTCTTCACCATTTTCACCGTCATCACCATCATTGTCGTCTTTACTTTCATCGTCGTTATTACCGTTATCATCGTCTTCACCGTCATCGCTGTCATTACCGTCATAGTTACCAACATTGCAGCCTCTACCGCCACTACCACCTTTTTTGCCGCCTCGTCCGCCACCATATATTCTGTAGATATATTGTGTTAAGAAATATCTTAACGTAATTAAATTACCGATATTTGGTAATATATACCGTGAATATATGAATATTTGTGGAATCTCAGAATATTATGTAACCATTTTGAGCCCAAAAATGTTAAATGAACTTTATTGTACTATGTTACTAAATTTATTTGTTGAATTGGTAAGTACAAATATAGTTTTGGATAACTTAAATATGAAAGTTCACGTATTTTCTTGTGTAAAAATAACAATAAAGAACTATCAAGATTAAAGATCTTCCACGATAGTAAAAAACTCTCATTGTTGGGCTTGAGTTTTTTCTTTTATGGCGTATTAAAAATTAGGAATAGGCAGGTTTTTAGGAAAAGGTTTAAGCACAAATGACACCATAAATAGTCTGGGCTTCCTAAAACATTATACTTTGCAATTTTAGGTGTGCTTTCATTATATTGTTCAGATTTTACTTCCCGCACTCCCCAAACTTCTAATGATTGATTCGGCTTTTATAAAAATAATCTACAAATAAATACGTTTTGGAAAAATTTTGGAACAGTTTTTTTCAAATTTTTTGAATAAATTTTTGGAATGAGATTTCTAAAATAAGACTCTTGAGTTGCATGAAATGCATTTTTAGAGAAGTTTTCGAAATAAAAATTTCAAATATTGTACTATTATATTTTAAAAATATAATTATCACAACTTAAAAACTTAGAGATTAGATTAAACATTGTTTTGGGAGTGGTAAATTGAACAAAATAAGCAAATAATACAACTAATACCTTTTTAATATTATAAACCTTTTATGTATATACAAATTAACGTTCTCTGTCACTTAAATTGGTAACCATATATTCAATTTTCGAGCTGTATTATTTATCATTTCCTGTAATCCATTATTATTTTTTTTGTTAGTGCTTATGGGGATCGATGAAGATAAAAAATTTAACAGAAGTTGTTTTACCTTCTAAAAGGATTTTTGAAAAGAATTTGTTATCTATCTATAATATAAAAATAAATGTATAAAGGGATCGGATAGTTTCTATCAAATAAATTAAAGAAAAATCACATTTTTTAACGAATCATAAACAAATTATAATATTTTTATATTAATCCAGTTATTACAATAAAAGAAAGTCCAACTCATTCACATGCAATCATTCCTTCAACGCACATTTATTTTACCATTATTTGCCGTAACATTGAGTGCGTGTTCTATCGAAAGAACACATCTCTTTCTGTCAAAAATTTTGATCGAATTCCAGGTCAAATAAAAATCCAAAAACCATCGGATAGACTAAACTTATTTCACAGCCGATTAAAATAACGTACAAATGCAATTGAGTAAGGCAAAAGGTTAACACCCAACTATTGATACATAACAAAACCAATGGAGTTAATTTTAAAACTTTATTTTGTAATTTTATTTTAACAAAGAAACAATTAAAACAAATAATGAGATCTGAAAAAAAAATAATCATTAGTTGATATTATCTTCTTTTAATAAATAATAATACCTCAGATATTACAAAAATATAGAACCAATAAAATACAGACTAACATGATTGCTACTTTTGAATATTAACTTAGACGAAAGATGCAAACAAAATTCCTATGTTTTATAGGCTGAAATTAGAAATGCTATCGCATGACAACAAAAAACGCCTTCTTTGCAATTAAATTACCATTGCATGAGAATCTTACCATCTAAATAAATTCATTCTAAGATAAGGGGAGATTGCAACACTTGAGAGAATAGCACCCAACAATAACAGAGTATACTCTTAGATATCAAAAAGAAATTTTCAACACGTTGTGTTCATCGTAAAGAACGGTTCAAAGCTCTGATAAAAATTCGAACGTTTACTACATTAATACGCTAGAAAGCAATATCACTGACCACCATGCTTGGCCTTCTTATGTTGTTGCAACCCATCTTCGTTGGCAAAATTCCTACAAAACCATAAAATAATCAAGCATAAGTCACAATATATGAACTCGTAAAGCTATTCTTCAACGTTTCGTACTATTGTTTAAAATACGTACTTTTTACAAGTCCCGCAAGATAGTTGTCCAGCAGAAATAGGAGACTGCCCTTTTGTAGGGTTTTTGGGAGTCTTTCCACCTTTCTTCGTAGGATAGGGAGTTGCTACGTGTACATTTTTCTTACCATCTACAACCATTTTTTTTAATATCAGAAAGTTACCCGTCAGTAAAACAAGTTAAATATGAAGAATGTATTAATAATAACCAATTACTATAAGCATTTGTAACTTGAATACTTTGCTATATGCCTAATACAACTTGAATTCAAATGCATTCACCAATAACACTAATGCAAGATGCACTGTTGTACGTAAACAAATACGAAAAACAAAAACGTGAATATGATACCAGTCTTCTCAGGAGTAGCAGTTTTAGCTTTCTTGGACGAGACGGGAGTTTTTGAGGCAGACTCATTTTGTCTCTTCTTTCCCTGATTCACCTTCAAAAGAAAGTCACATAAGAATAAGGGGAAGTTACTTAGAAAATCTTTCATTATAATGATGGACATTATGATTAAAGACAGCAGAAATAGATATCTTACTTTCTTCACAGGGGTCTCTTCATCACTTTCACTCTCCTCATCACTCTCGCTATCATCATCCATCTTCAATTTTCAATGATGCAAAATTATCACATGTATGAAAAAACAAGACATTATTATATAGAGATGACCTTATGCTGTATATTTAGATTTCAAAACTGTAGATTTAGATTTCAAAAAGATGCATCTTGATATCTCAAATAAAAATAGATTACATAAAACTTTAATTGAAAGCATAGGTAACCAACATACCTCGTCAGAAGATTCAGATTCATCAATACCAGCAAGCTCATCATCAGATTCGTCAGAATCAGAATCATCCTCCTCGTCTTTCTTCGGATCAACCGTCTTTGCTTGTTTCACCGATGCACCTTTCACGGGAGCAGGTTTAGAGGGCTTGGTAACCTTTGCACCTTCAACTTTTGTTACGGGTTTCCCTAAAAGAATATAACTATTAGCTATCTGCATACTAATACACACAATTAAACAGCATATTTTCCATACAGAAGAAGAATTTACCATTATCTTGACCTTTCAAGGGAAGATCCTCCTCCTCTTCGTCACTATCTGTTCAAATTACACAAAATAAAACCATGCTTAAGCAAACCAATTATATAAAAGAACAGTAATACCAGGTTACAGAGAAACCGTTGATCCTCACCAGAAAAGTCAGAAATGTTACCCTCGTCACTAATGCCACAGCAAAGTTAAGGAAACGTGAAAGATGAAGCAGATATGTGAATAAATTTTATTTTAGTTAAAAAATTCCTTATCTCAATGCCACGGCCATACAGCCATCACAGTATGGTGGAATTTAAACAAACCATAAACATCAACAAAATAGGTCCAGAACGAGGTATAAATTATCTTTGCGGGCAACATTTCTTAACAATCATTGATGTTGCATAAAATTGAAATTAAACTAGGTCCATTGAAGCCACAATTGCAATTACAAAACACAGTAAAAAAAAAAAAACTCGTTTACAACGAGTAGTGACCACTAACCCTTTTAATTGCAGCCACAATTCAATCACACACCACAGTAAGTAAAAAAAAAAAAACTCACGTTTACAGACAAGTAGTGACCACTAACCCTTTTATTGCAGCCCCAATTGCAATAACAAACGACAGTAAGTAAAAAAAAACTCGTTTAGAGACAAGTAGTGACCACTAACCCTCTTAAAACATTCACATAAAACATTTAGAATATCATGCACCTTCCAATAAAACATTTAGAATATCATGCGTTACTTTCTCTAAAATATAAGAATATATAGTAATGAATCGAGAGAGTGCAATATGGAGGAAGGATACGTTAGAACTTTATATCCACAAAAAAATACGCTAGCAGTTTTCGAAGAGTGCGATAGCTCAGAATCAGAGTCGAGAACCAAATCCAACGAGAGGTGAGGGATATCATCCCTTTTAAGGGTTCCCAAAACAATTTTCTGGTCACCAACTTTCACGTACACAACCACAGGTTCATTTGCCTTCTCCTTTTTCGCCTCTCCAAGGGCAACCTGAGAGATGTGTATGTACGCACTCACTGGATCCATGGGATCAACCTTCACCGTTTGCCCAACCTTAACCTCAACACCTAAATTTCAAACCAAGACATAACATTAACATCACATCGCCACAATCATTCACGGATTCCACAAAAACATGTATAAACATTAGCACATGAAACTTTAATCGGACAGTTTTAACGAAATGAAGAATAATTGATCAGAGGGCATTGCAAGAAATGACAGAAAAAGATGAAGCAAAAAACAGAAGAGAAAAAGTTACCCCAAAACTCCATTGGTGAGTCCATTTGCAGAAACGTCGTGTGCAGAGAAAAAAAGCAAGGGAAAACAGAGGAACAGAAATTGAAATGAGAAAGAAATAGGGCTAAGGGTTTAAGAAATGGATTTATAGTACTCGATGCACTTCGTTAGGGTTTTTGAAGTTCTCCGCGCCTCTTTTTTCTTCCTTTTTTTTTCCTTTTTTCTTTGGCAAAAAATGTCTTATTAGTTTTACTCTGCTTGATATATATTTATTATTATTATTTTATTTAATATATTAATTTAGCTTTGGTTTTGTTTTGTCTGAAATATTTTGTTTATTCTTTTTTATATTTAGCATGATCTTTGTTTTAAAGCGCAATCATAAATTAACTTAGTTAATCAATATTATTATTAATATTTTATTATTATTATTATTATAAAATATTATTGTCATGTAAAAGGAATTTTCTTCTATTAAAATATTTTTTGCAAACTTTTCTAATTAATAAAAATACACAGCTGCAATTATTAAATTAATTGCAGTGAGCATACTTTTACTTTAATAACGATAATTGTTTATATGTTTTTATTTATGTATTTTTTATTATATCCTTCGGTGTTTTGATTAAGGTAATTGTTGCTGTTTTAAAATTCAGGTAGTTACGATTATTTAAAATTAATACCTAGTTTTCTTTTGTTAATTATGAAATAAAATTTGACATTCTTAAATTAACACAAGGACTATAAAGTTTAAATAAAAAGAGTTTTTTGTATTCATAAATTAATTTTACTTTATGAAAAAGTTAATTTCAATCATTTGTTATCAAAAAGGAATTTGACCTGTGAATCCTAATATAAGATTTAATAAATTTAGTGAAAGTTTGAAATATATGTTTAGAAAAAATTATCTAAAAGTTTTTAAGAATAGAAAACATAATTATTTTTTTTATAAATTCAAGTAAGTATTAGGATTAGGTCAAACTTTTAGGACTCGGTTTAAGCACAATTGACACCGTAAATAGTGTGGGCTTTCGATAATATTACACTACCTGCACTCCCACACCTTCTTCACGCACTATTAAAATGATTGTTTCACCTTTTCTTAAATTAACCTACAAATTATGTATTTTGAAAAAATTTATAGAACAATTTTCTGATATTTTTAGAATAAGATTTTCGGGATGATATTTCTGAAACAAGATTTTTGAAACACATGAAATGTATTTTTGAATAATTTTTTTAAAAATAGGATTTTGTTTAACGTATATAATATCCTCTGAAATAAATTTTTTAAAATACATGAATTATTTTTTAGATAGAGTTTTTCAAAATGAGTTTTTTTTTTATTGTCTTCGTTTTTTTTACTCTGTAGTAAGTGTGATGTGGAAATAACGACGGTAATGGTGACAGGAGCGATTATGTGGTGCAATGAGAGAAGGTATATCAGTGTATTAGTAATTGTGGGGTGGGGTGAAGGAAGAAGTAGCCATGTTGTTTTGATTCATTTAGTTTGGGTTGAGTTTTCAACAATTTTATTAGAGCTATTACTTCTTGCACCCCCGTAGTTTTTAATAGCATCCAGCACAACACAATGTCTTTCATGGAAAATACTGTTTTAAATAAAAATGAGAAGGACAAAACATGAATTTGATATCATGTTAGGGTGCAGGTAAAACTTTGAGGGGTGCAGAATACAGGATAGGAAAGTTGTTCAAACTAACCTAATCATTCACACTCAATATTTACACGTTTCAATTTTATGTATGATGCTATGCATAAATTTACAAGTTTAGGTCTTATTAATTTACTTAGGAGTAAGTTAAACATATATTTCTTCGGCTTTTTTGAATTACACCGAGATCTCATATTTTTTAAAAAATTTAAAAATATTATCTGATATTTTTTTATTTTGCACCCCTATTTATATTATTCATACACCATTCGAGGGATACATGTAGTAATGCAAAATAGAGAATATAAATGTAATTTTAGGAAAAAACGAAAAATCTTAACGTATTTTTAATCTTTTATTTTATTTGAAATTATTAATATTTAAATATTTGTTTTAAAACTTATTAATACGAGTTCTTAAACCTTTCATATTGAAAATTTTGTTGATACATTTCGTACCCCTACTCATTTGGCATGGAAACTAGCCTTAGGGTACCGATCGAGCAACGTGTAGAATCTGTATAGGAGAAAACAAGGACTCATAATTGGCATTACTAATCGGAGAATGAAGAATGCTTGGAATGGATTCCTTTTATATTACTTCTCTCGCTTCCTACGGAGTCAAAAAAATTGTCAATTAGGCTACTTTTGATTATCATATGAATGCACATAGTTGTTGTTGTTCTCTATTCCCTTTTTATAGGGTAGCACCAACCCGCATTGAATCTCACCGATTCGGGTCTCGATCTCACTTTTGCCTTTTATGTTTTGTATTCATAAATGAATATTCAACTTGAAAAAAGTAAATATCGATATACATATACATATATATATATATATATATACATTTTTTTCATTCACAAAAGGAAGGTTCAAATTTGAAATAGAAAAAAAAAGGCTTGACAAAAATAGTTCGTAAAAATATTTATACAGTACGCCACTTTCCTTGGGATTGTAGTTCAATTGGTTAAAGTACCATTCTATCAAGGCGGAAGCTACTACATAACCGTACATGAGATTTTCACTTCATATAGTTCCTCATTCAATTTTTTTAAGTCATTGGATTTGTTTCCTAGTTTGGTTCGAGAATCTCTCCCCTTCTTTTGTTCAGTTCCAAAGATGGTAGAATAAATTGAGACCTGAGACACAATGGTTTACCTGTGGCATATGTTAATGGTTCAAGTTCGCTTATCTCCAACTCACGAACTTAGTTGATACAAAGATATATGATAGCACTTCAATTTTTATGATTCAATAGTTTGATCTATGCTATGATTTCTCATGGACTTAAGAAAAATAAGAAAAAAAATAGAGAAAAAAAAAGAATGAAACAAAAATGACAAAAATATGTTGGGTTGGGCTTATGGTTAATTGTTGAATCATTGACTTTTTGTGTCAAATATTATTTTATGTCATTAAATATTTATGAGAAACCAATTTAAAAATCATTCACTTTTTTGTGAAAAATGTTATTTCATGTCATTAAATATTTATGAGAAACCAATTTAAAAATCAATGTGTTTTTTAAATAGGAGTGGCAAAACGGGTTGGGCCCAACGGGCCAGCCCGTCAGCCCGTGCTAAAAGGAACGGACTGAGTTGAAGATTTCAACCTGTCAGCCCGTTCTGGCCCGTCCCGTCCAGCCCGTCAACTTGACGAGCCAAAGTACGGGCCAGCCCATCCTGACCCGTTAGTCCGTTTTAAAAAAATAAAATAAAAATAATTAAAAAGATTAAGTTTTTAGATTATATATTTTAAATGTATAAATATAAAATAGTATTGTAATTTAAATCATTAACACCTACAAATTAAGTTTGAATTATTAGTTATAATTGAATAATTAATATGTAAATTTAATAATTATTTTAACTTATCTAATTAAAAACATTAACTAATCAATTAAAAGTTAAAATAATATTTTATTTGATTAAATATGACTTTAATAATAATTTATATGTATATATAAACAAATTTAAAAAATAAAACAAATTAAAAAAATTGAAAACTAATTAAAAAAAACAAAAAATAATAATAATAAAAAAACTAGACAGACCAGCCCAGCCCGACCCGTTAGCCCGTCCTATACGGGACGGGTTGTGACTATTGGCCCGTTTCTGTTTGACGGGCCAACCCGGCCCAACCCATTTTTTGATGAGTCACATACGGGCCGGGCCAAAACGGGCCGAGCTGGCCCGTTTGCCACCCCTACTTTTAAACATACATCATATTTCTCTTATCAAGTATTTTGTTATCAAAATTTGTTTTAGTCCTTATGGGATAGAGTTTTTTAATTATTTTTCTTTTATATTTTGTTAATTAATTTTTTATTACATTTTTGACACATTTATCAAAAATAGATTTTAAAAATATACATTTGAAAGAAATACGTTAGATATAATAATATATGTTAACAAAGTTCACTTAAAAATAATACATGTCAAATAAAACTTTAGGGAATATAATTTAGAAGTAGAAATTTAGATATGCTAGAATTTTTTCATATAGTTTATCGTTTTTCAATAGGCTAAATTTGTTATATTGTTCTATTATATCAGGTTAAATATTTGACTATAAAACCTAAGACTTTACTAAAGAGATGATTATGCAGTGATATTATATTAATTTATATTATTTAACTATTCTATATTTTATATTTCTAAATTTGCATAATTTTTTGAATTAAACATACATCATATTTGATATTTGATTTTTTATATTAAAAATAAATGATATAATATTATGTTATTGCATAATTTAATATGATTTCTAATTTTATAGAATATTTATTTCATAATTAATCATAATTTTAAGTTTTAGTTATACTTTTTATTCAAATTTGAATGAATAGAGTTTTTTGTAATTTATTATACTCTTAATATCCAATTTGGTTGGATATTAATTAAAAATATTAAACAAAACAAAATAAATTTATGATAAAAAAATATTAAAAATTGATTTTAGGGGTGAACATAATAAAACCCTTCTTTCAACTCTTCTCACACCAGAACCTTTGTCGCCACCGTCAACCCTCTGTCCCATGTTAGCTAATATGTATGAAGATAAGAAGAAAACTATAAAATTATAATATTATCACATTAGTATGAATTATTTCAAAGAAGAAAACATAAATTAAAATTAACTTAAAATCACATCTAATGAGAAGATTTGTCATTTGAATTAAAAAAAAAAAAAAAACTCTTTCATACGTTAATATTGTAGAAGTTCTGGTTAAAAAGAAATAATCATTAATTAAATATAATTTGGAGTAGTTATTTATGATATAATAGTACTTCATCTTTAATCTTTTGAAACTAACTAACAAGTATTTCTTACCAGAACTACAATTCAGATAACATGGTAGAGAGTTTGAATTTTTCAAAACAAATTTACTTCTCTAGTCATATCAAACAACGTGGGAGGGAAAAATATTATCTTATATCCATTAAGCATGAATACAGAGCATGTTAGAAGATTGGGAGAGTATAGGAAAGAGAGATAAGTAAAAAATGAAGTATCAATCATATAATCCATTAAATATAAGATGAAAAAGGACTTGCATGTTTTTTTAAATAAGGTAGAAGTAAAAGTTAGCTCTATCTCATCAATCACAATGGGAAAGACTAGAAGGAGAATAATCATCTCCTTATATATGAAGAAAATATAACTCTTCCATAAAGTTATTATGAGATTTTTATAACTTAAGATGAAAAAGAAATATTAACAAATAACAGAATGCATATAGACCCCGCCAGCTTTATTTAAACTATATGAATTAACTGTTAAATACATAAATAGAACCTTTAGAAACCGATTATTAATAATTGAAATTAGGATAAAAGTACAGATTAAATACATACACCATGAGATAATATAGGATTTACACGTAGAATGGAGTTTAGATTCTCTATTAGTTCTTTGATGCTGTCCTCAATTGAACATTAAAAATATATTATATTAATATTTTAAATATCTTATTAATATATTTTAAAACATCAAAATTAGTGATAATTAGTATATTATGGAAGTACAATAAAAAAAAATAACACAAAGAAATCTATAAGAGAATCCAAATTTTGTGAAATAATAATAATTGTGTAAATCAGGAAGCATTTTTTTTTTTCTGGATAACAAGAGTTGTTTGAGTCACAACGTATAGTATTTATTGTTTGGAAGATTTGCTATCTTTAATGATAAGAATTTATATAATATATTATTTTTAATTTTAATGTTATTAAATTATAGTTTGGTTATTTTTTATTATTTTATATATTACTTAGCTTTTTTTATATTTATGTATTAGATGAATTAGTTATTTTATTTTTAAAAAATATATATATTTAAAATTAAAATTAGATTTATAAAAAATTTAATTTTCGTTATAAATGAATTTAGTATTAAATTTAGATTATAAGTTTGATATAAATATTTGAATCTAAGTTGAACCTAAATTAGATCTTTAAAAATTTAATTCATACCCACCTATAAAGATGGTAAAAAAACTTTTCATTGAATTTGTGTTCTTTCTTTTGTGGAGGAGTATTAGGAATTGAGAAAAGGCATTTTTTTAATATTTGGTTTAAGCAAAAATACACTATAAAGAATTATTCTTTTAATTTCATTACTCATAAATATCCGGTTGAAATATCTACTTAATATCCTTAATGAATTTTATTTAATATCCGTGCATACGAATATTTTTTTTCTTTCCTAAACACAAACACGACAGAAAATATTATTTCAAACAAAAATCAGAAGAATAAAATTTGAATTCCAAGTGTTGCTAAGGTGCAGGTAGAACTTGGAGGGTGCGGGAAGTATATACCCTTTATTAGACTATTGAATTTGAGCTGGGCTTTCATTAGTTTTTTTTTTCTTTTAAAGAAAAACTACTTTTTGTTTTTTGGTTTGTTTGGAGTTTCCCCTTTTCTTCCTTTTTATCTATTTTGTCCTTATTTTTTCGGAAATAGAATAGAAAATTAGGATACAACATTGGAAAGAAAAAGGTTAAGTAAAGAATTAGAATAACATATAATACATACAAAAAAAAGTATCGATTTAAAGTTGTTCAAACTCACCTAATCATCCACTCTGAGTTTCTATTTGATCATATGATGCTATGCATAAAATTTATAAGTTGAAGTCTTATTCATTTACTTAAGAATAAATTAAACAAATATTTCTTCAACTTTTTTGAACTACACCAAGGTCTCATAATTTTTAAGTTTTATACTAACTTTCCATTTATTTCAAAAATATTGCCTTATTTTTTTATTAGTCATTATGACCGTTTTATAAAATTTGAATTGAACTTACTAGGTCTAGAAAGTTTTATTTTAAACATATATAGTTATTATTAATTACATTTAATATGAATATGAATATTAAAGTTATATATATAATAAGAAAATTAGTTTGATTATTCAGATGCTTAACCTCTTCTGTTGTCTTCTTTCTACTACAGAAAGTTATGACCTTGATGATAATGTAATTAATATGAAAAAAAAAAACATTTTTAAAATATTATTTTAATTTATTAACTTTTAGGACATGTAGGAACATCTGAGATGAATCATTTATAAAATATCAACATCACTGACTTATATTACACATGTGCCCATTTCAAGTTGCAGAATGGAATAGCTTCTGACGAAGGAAAAGAAAAAAAAATGGTCCAAAAAAGCTAATAATATTAAAATGGCCGACATATTCTGTTTACACTAATAGGCCATTCACTGATGATGCATTAGAAATAATTAAAGATTTAAAAATAAAAATATCTGAAATAACTGTGACAAAATACTGGGATCCTCCACCAGTAATTTTCAGCGAGATAAATCCATGAACCTTAGCCATCCAAACGCACCACCCTTCGTCGTTTTGTCTGCCTCTCTAGAACACGAAGCAAACGGCGTCGTTGAGCCACCATCACCACCACCACCACCATGCTTCTTCGGACACAGAAAGAAGTTTCTAGACCCAATATCCTTCAGCTTCTCGTTCCTGTCCAAACCTGAGCACAGAATAACAGTAACAAGAAGATTAAAATCTCTAACGATTTTCCATTCAGAAATGATCAATTTTTTTTTGTTTGGTAAAGGATGATTACTTTCTAGGGTGAACTGAGAATAGTGAAGATCGAATTGCGAAGGGTCGTTAGACGGAAGAATTGGGCGGCGACCTTCCTTAATGTACTGGTTCACCGCCGCCGCCACTAAATCTCCGACGGCTGATTCCGGCGTCATCACCACCTGCACGGGACCAAGGCTTCCCATGATCGTGACCTTCAGCAAGAGCTTCGGTGGTTGTCTCCGCACAACCTCCGCCGCCGCGGCCGGAGCGGAGCGGTTTCTGTCTAGCAGAAGTTCCGGCACCGTCATTGGCCGCCGGATTGATGTGCCGGACATGGCGGCGGCTGACGATGACTGACTGTGAAAGGAAGAGGATTTGTTTGTTAACTTCCACCGGCGGTGAGACTCGGCCTGGCCGTTGCGGTGGTTCTTCGAGTTTTGCATGGTGGTTACGAACAGTTAAATAAAAAAGAGAATATTTACAGGGAAGAAGGGTAAAGATGGAATTTGAGAAGTGTTTGTTCGGCTGGCTCGGCGGCTCTCTATTTCAATCGGCGGTACCGGCAATATCTGTGACGAGGGAAGCCGAGTAGTGAAGAAGAGCTTCGGCTCGGTGGCTCTGGCTGGCGCCGGTTGGAAACTCTCATAACCAGAAGGGTATAACTGTAATTCAAGGGCCCGGAAGAGCAAAATCTGAAAAAAAAATTGAAAAGAAGGTAGGGTTACGGCGGCGCTACACACTTGACATGAGTTGTTATCGTTTTTCTCGGTGTGGGACTTTTTCTCGCTTTGGAGTGGTAGCATTGGTTGGGTTAGATTTATAGAGTGTGGGATTGAAATGGTTTCAAGGTTGGACACGTGGGTGGACTTGATTGACTGTGGCCAAACGCGGTTGGCCCTTGATTTAGATGATAGGATATACGAGAGAATCAAAGACGACGAATGAGGTGGGCTCAGGGTACCACGTGGAGTCTCGTGTAGAGGATTGCGAATTTGCGAGGCTTCGTGATGGGTCCTGTGGTAACCAACCAAAAAGAGCACAGGTGAAGAATCAAATGGAATCCATTTTTTCCGGATTTTTTTAAAAATTTTAAAAATTAACAAACAGAAAAATCAATAATTGAGTAAGAAACACTGTTATAAATTGTGAAAAACTGAAACTTCAATTATCATAATTACTGTTGAACTTTTCCAATACTGAAATTACTATTTTTGAATCGTGAATGTAGAAAACACGTGGTCTACACTAAATGCATAAAATTTAATTTAATTGATTTCACTTTTTCTGATAAAGTCATTATAAAAAAAAATGTCATTTATCAATTTATATTTATTTCATGAGATTAAAAGCATTGTTTCTAAAATGGAAAAGAAAGTTTATATTCTGATTACCTTTTCGTAAAAGCAAATTCTTCTATCATTTAATATAAAATTAATGGTTTACGTCACGATAAACCTGTCCAAGTGTAGGCTCAGATTTAATTTAAAAAAATAACTGAGCAAGCATTCGTCAGTTTAGATTTTTATTTCTTAAAACCGAACAATAAATCTTTTCAATTGAATCTTAGTTATACAAATACGTAAAAGTTGTTTTCATAAAGAAAAATATAAAATAATCATGAGTTTGAAATTTAAAATTTATTATAAGTGACTTATACAAAATAAACTATAGCACCAATGAGAAGACTATTGACCTTTCAATTATCGAGTCTCCATATTAGTTCTACAACGATTTTCTAAAAGTTGATCAACAATTTTTTATTTCGTTATAAGTCAATGTTGATCACTGTACTAAATAAAAAATATATAGCGAATTACAAAAAGGTATAAAATTATTATTTATATTTCATTAATGAAATGGTTAAAGTTCAACAAATTAGTAAATCGCAATCCCATGTTCACTAATCACTATTCTATTGGATTATGTTGCAAATTCAAATAAATTTAATTTGGCCGGTTTAAGTTATCTGGAACAATAAAAAAACTCACACGTCAAACTCTTTATATTAACCATAAGTGGCAAAAGAGAATGATTATTTGTTTCTTTAAATTTTTGGTCAATATTGAATACGAACAATTAATTAGCATAAATCCTGTCCACAAATTAAAACACGATATTCCTTTCATTAGTTACAAGCACGCAAGTTTCCGTATTAGTGGAAAATTTAACATAAGTTTTCTGTGCTATATAATCATCATAAAGAAAAATGCTTTATATATTTTGGATGAAAATTCCAACACGAAACAATTTACTAAGGCGTATATATATTTATTGAAAATTACTTTATACATTATTATCAATTTTCTTGATCTTTATATAATAATGAAAAGTGTAGTATCTATTATAAGTTCTGATATAATTAGTTTTTTTAAATGTCAAAATATAATTAATTGATAATACAAAATGGTTGCATGGATTGAGAGAGAATTGTTTTTTTTATGTTTATACTATTATTATTATTTTTTTAGATAAGATTAAAACAGTGGCAGATGAATCTTTGTTTAAATTTAAAATCAATGTGTTTAAATAAACTATTTTAAAAATAATCACCTATTTAAGAAGAAAGTAAAACTTGCTTATTACACAAGAAAAAAAAAATCTATTTGTAAAATAACTTAACTAAAACAAAACCATAAAAAAACTGTATTCTTTTATTTTTATTTTCATAAATTTTCATGCAATGATAAATAATTATTAAATTTTGGAATATCGTCATAAGTGAGAGGTCAAAACTCGTATTAATGCATAAGGTGAGTTTATTTGGAATTAACATATAGTTTTGTTAAAGATACCCAAATTATGAATTCAAAAACTTACATTTATGTAAATATAACATCTAAACTTAAAATTATTAAAGAAGTCGATAGAAAAAAAATCTTATTTGTTGTTTTAACTTTTGATGCTTTCACTACTAGTTAATATTAATAAGAATGTATATTTTAAAAATATTTATGAAACTTTAACATTGAAAACATAAGTTGTTTTGAAATACATTAAAAAAAAAGGTAAAACATTTAAAAATATGAAAAAAATTATCCAAACATAACAAAGTGTTTTAGTTTGATGGATAGAAATATAAATAAAACTAAACTAATCGTAATGTAATCATTTAATGTTGTTCTTTTACAAACATTCTTAATGAATATAAATGAGAGTATCATCTCCTCTAAAGATGATTAACAGCAGTTTACACAAGTACAATATTATTGATTTGAAATGGAAAAAAAAAGAAAAGTAACATAATTAACCTTCTTGGTGGTTGAGCACGTTGTTATAACCTTAAAAGAGGTGGGTCATGAAAGAATATGACAGAATTTATAAATGGTGCTATCATGAAACCTATATATGTAAATAGTCAATTAATGCAATACTTCGGTTCAAGGTAAATGTAGTTTGTTATAAGGATTAAAGGAAAAGAAAATGATAACAAGTTAAAAGTAATATAAAGTTTTGCAATAAAACATAATATAGTAAGTTATAAATATATGTTAGTTGAATTAATATTGCATTAAAAGTAAAAATTATACTTTAGTTGTTTGGTTTTCCAAAGAATAAAAAATAATTAATAAAATTAATGTAAGAAATGTGAAAGTTAAATTAATTTAAACAATACAAGTATTTATAATTTATTGGTCCAGATTCTTTATTAATTTTTCTGGTGTTATCTTCTGTTGGACATTAAAAATATATTGTACTGGTGTTTTAAATATCTTTTTTAATATATTTTAAAACATTGAGATTAGTGATACATCGGTGTATTATGAGAACACAGCAGAAAAACAACACACAAAAAACAGCAGAAAATTCAAATTCAAAATTTTATAGTTCCACCCCTTTTCTGTCATCACTAATGGGTTAGTGAGTGGTACCTACAAATATTAATCATTCATCATAAGTAAACTTAATTAAATTTCAAAAATCTTATAAATATAAATACTTGTAATTAAAACTCTACTAAAGTAATTTATTTATTAAGAATTACAAATAATTTTTTATTTTTTAAAGTACCTTACCATTTTAATTCGTTGTGGAAAAATTATATGAATGAACTTTAAATCAATTTTACAAATTTGGTTAGAAATGGAATATTTACATTTATTTATATATATATATATATATATATATATATATATATATATATATTTTTTTTTTTTTATAGTAAAACAAGC